>JABEBX010016951.1_pt1 | contig 11355 bp, 4 predicted proteins | sample 7245971 | NCBI WGS metagenome assembly JABEBX01 (sample SAMN14506365, study PRJNA622280) | hot springs metagenome | biome: hot spring [ENVO:00000051]|acidic hot spring [ENVO:00002120]; feature: spring [ENVO:00000027]|sediment [ENVO:00002007]; material: sediment environment [ENVO:01001048]...
CCGCTCCGGGTGCGGCATCATGATCATCGCCCGGCCATCCGCGCTGCACAGCCCCGCAACTCCCTGTACCGAACCGCTTGGGTTCAGGGGGTAATGCTCGGTTACCTTGCCATAGGTATCAATGTAGCGCAATCCGACCAGAGCATCCGGCTTGACCGCCTTCACGTGCCCTTCGCCATGGGCAACCGCAATCGGCACACGAGCGCCGGCCATGTCCTGCAGGAAGATCGACGGCGAGCTCTCGATCTCCACCATGCATACGCGCGCCTCAAACCTTGCCGACACATTGCGTTCAAAGGCTGGCCAGCCGGCGGCTCCGGGGATGATCCCGGAGAGCTGCGCCATCATCTGGCATCCGTTGCACACACCCAGAGAGAAGCTGTCCGCGCGTTGAAAGAAGGTTGCGAACATCTCCTTAAGCTGTTCGTTGAACAGGATTGTCTTCGCCCATCCACTTCCAGCTCCAAGTACGTCGCCGTAGGAGAATCCACCACAGGCCGCCAGACCCTGGAAGCCTGCAAGGTGCGCCCTGCCGGCCAGCAGATCGCTCATCGTCACATCCACCGCGGTAAATCCAGCGCGATCGAAGGCCGCACCCATCTCCACCTGACCGTTCACTCCCTGCTCGCGCAGGATGGCGACCCGCGGACGCGCCGCATGCGCAAACGGCGCGCTCACACGCTCCTCAAGATCGAACGGAACACGAACCGAGAGCCCGGGGCGGCCGGCATCGTTCAGCAACGCAAACTCCTGCCGCGCACTCTCGGGGTTGTCCCGCAGCGACTGGATATGGAAGCTGGTCTCAGCCCACATCTTCTGCAACTCCGTGCGCAGATTGCGATAGACGATCGCAGCGCCGCGGCGCAAAAGAATCTCGTTCCCCGCAACCGCATGGCCCACCACCTGCGCAGAGATGCCCGCGGCTTTCAGATAAAAAAGAACCTCGGCAACATCCTTCTCCCGAACTTGCACGACGGCGCCCAACTCCTCGCTGAACAACTCCGCCAGATCCGCCGAGGCCAACGCGATCTCAAGGCCCACCCCTCCGGCGAACGCCATCTCCAGCAGCGTTACCCAAAGACCCCCATCGCTGCGGTCATGATAGGCGAGCAGTCTTCCCTCTCGATTAAGTTGTTGTATCGCCTGAAAAAAAGCCTTCAATGTCTCCGCCGCAGGCGCATCCGGCGCCTCGTCGCCCACCTGCCCATATACCTGCGCCAGGCAGGAACCACCCAACCGGTTCCGCCCCTCGCCAAGATCGATGAGAATGAGCGAGGTGCCATCGCCATGCGACGGTGAATCGGAGGGGGCATTCATCGGCGCATTCAATTGGGGGGTAAGCGTCCCGCGGACATCAGTCACCGGAGCGAAGCCGGAGACGATCAGTGAGAGCGGCGAGAGCACCGTTGCGGTCCCCTCTCCATCGCTCCACCGAGTCTTCATCGACATCGAATCCTTGCCGACGGGAATCGTCATTCCCAGCGCGGGACAGAACTCCATCCCCACCGCCCGCACCGCGTCGAAGAGCTTCTGATCTTCCTGGCCCTCACCAGCCGCGGCCATCCAATTCGCAGAGAGCTTGATGTCGCTCAGGCCGCCGATCGCCGCCCCGGCCATGTTCGTGATCACCTCTCCCACAGCCATGCGAGCCGATGCAGCCGCGTCGATGACCGCCAGCGGAGTGCGTTCGCCGATCGCCATGGCCTCACCCCAGAGTGCGTCAAAGGCGCCCAGCGTCACCGCGCAATCCGCCACCGGCACCTGCCATGGTCCAACCATCTGGTCCTGAACCACCATTCCAGTGATGCTGCGATCGCCAATCGTGATCAGAAACGACTTCGATGCAATCGCCGGCAGACGCAGCAACCGTTCCACCGCATCCGCCACCGTAACGCCAGCCAGATCGAGGGGCGCGCTGTCGATCTTCTGTCGCGTGAACGTACGCTCCATCCTGGGCGGCTTGCCGAAGAGCACCTGCAGGGGAAGATCGATCGGGCTACTCTCGCCGCCAGCGTCGGCGCGATTGTTGGACAGGGTAAGATGCGGCTCCTTCACGGCCGTTCCAACAACGGCATACGGGCAGCGTTCGCGCTCGCAGATGGCTGCAAAAACAGGGAGATCTCCGGGCGCAATGGCCAGCACATATCGCTCCTGGGCCTCGTTGCACCAGGTCTCGAGCGGGCTCAATCCGGCCTCGCCGCACGGCACCGCCTGCAGATCGAAGCTTCCGCCGCAGCCGCCATCTTTGATCAGTTCCGGAAACGCATTCGACAAGCCACCAGCGCCTACGTCATGGATGAAGGCAATCGGATTGCTCTCGCCGCGCTGCCAGCAGCGATCGATCACCTCCTGCGCGCGGCGCTCCATCTCCGCGTTATCCCGCTGCACGCTGGCAAAGTCGAGATCGGCATTGCCGCTGCCCGCACTGCTGGAGGCCGCCCCGCCGCCCAGTCCAATCAACATCGCCGGCCCACCCAGAGCCACCAGCGCGTAGCCGGGCTTCATCTCGCCCTTTTCAACGTGCTCGGCGCGGATGTTGCCCAGGCCGCCGGCCAGCATGATGGGCTTGTGATAACCAAAGATGGTGCCCGCGCTCTGGGCTGCGTTGTGCGCTGCGTTCCGCGGTGCCATCCGCTGCTCGTAGGTACGGAAGTATCCGCACAGAGCCGGCCGCCCGAACTCATCGTTGTAGGCCGCGGCGCCCAGCGGCCCTTCGATCATGATGTCGAGCGGCGATGCGATGGTGGAAGGCTTGGCCTCGGCGCTCTCCCAGGGCTGCGGCGCCTGCGGCAGACGCAGGTTGGACACCGTGAACCCACACAATCCAGCCTTCGGCTTGGCGCCGCGTCCCGTAGCTCCTTCGTCGCGAATCTCTCCGCCGGATCCAGTGGCAGCTCCCGGCCAGGGCGAGATGGCGGTCGGATGATTGTGCGTCTCCACCTTGAGCAGGATGTGAATCTCTTCGTTGTGGTAGCGATAGGTGGCATCGTCCGGGTCGGGAAAGAATCTGCCGCCCCGGCCGCCACGAATGACCGCGGCGTTGTCGCGATACGCCGAAAGCACATTGTCGCCCGACACCTCATTCGTATTGCGAATCATCTGGAAGAGCGAGAGCGGCTGCTTCTCGCCATCGATCGTCCAAGAAGCGTTGAAGATCTTGTGACGGCAGTGTTCGCTGTTGGCCTGGGCAAACATATACAGCTCAACATCCGTAGGATTGCGGCCGAGCCGGCGGAACTCGGCGACAAGGTAGTCGATCTCATCCCTGGCAAGGGAGAGGCCCAAAGACCGGTCGGCCTCGGCGATGGCCTCGGCGCCGGAACCCAGCGCGTCAATATGCCCAAGCTCCTTCTGCTCTCGCGCGGCAAACAGAGCGCCCAACTCCTCGGCGCTCTCGAAGAAGACACTCTCCGTCATACGATCATGCAGGCCGGCGGCCAGCAGGCGCATGTCGGCGGGGGAAGACCCCTGCGCAAAGACGATGCGCACCACGCGGGCTCGTTCGATTCTCTCGATGGCGCCGAAGCCCGTATTATGCAGGATATCTGTCGCTTTGCTGGACCAGGGCGACTTCGTTCCCACCCGCGGCCCAATCCATACGCATTGGCCCGCGCCCAGCACCTCGCCTGTACCCAGCAGCTCAGCCAGCCGCGCATCGTCGATCGCGGCGTCCTGCCCCGGATGGATCAGGAGCAGGTACAGATAGGAGGACTCCACGATCACAACCCTCGCAGCCTCCGCGGGAAACTGCGTGTTGAGATACTCTTCGGTGATGTCCCCGGTGACGTACACTCCATCGAAGACGGACGTATCGAAGTGCGTGAGGTTTGGCGCCGTCTCCGTGATGGCGTCCTTCAAGTCTTCCAGATCCTGGAAGATCAGCTCATCGGCTCCAATATCCTTCGCCAACTGGCCAACGTCACGGCCGCTCGCAATCAGCTCGGAACGCGACGGCATATCGATGCCGTAGACATTGGGAAAGCGTATCGGCGGCGCCGCGGAACAGACATAAACCTTCCTTGCCCCCTGCTCGCGCACCATCGCAATAATCTCGCGGATGGTGGTGCCGCGCACGATGGAGTCATCCACCAGCAGCACATTCTTGCCCTGAAACGCCCGTGGAATCGGGTTCAGCTTGCGCCGGATGGATTGCCTGCGTTGCGCCTGGCCGGGCATGATGAAGGTTCGGCCAACATAGCGGTTTCTCACCAAAGCATCGCGGTAGGGAATGTTCAACCGGGTCGCAATCTCCTGCGCGGCAATGCGGCTGGTCGAGGGGATCGGAACGACCACGTCAATGGGAACGTGAGGCCACTCGCGCTGAATCTTTTGCGCCAGCTTCGTGCCCATGTTGATCCGGCATTGATAGATGGAGGCTCCATCCAGCACGGAGTCCGGCCGTGCCAGATAGACGAACTCGAACAGGCAGGGAGCCTTCTCATGCGCTTGCAAACTAACGTGACGGTAGACGGCGCCCCCCATGTCGATGAAGATCACCTCCCCCGGCGCAAAGTCGTGATCCACCTCGAACCCGCTTACCTGCAGCGCCACGCTCTCTGAGGCGAACATATACTCCGTATCCGCGCCCTCTCCTCGCCGACCAAACACCAGCGGCCGTATCCCATGCAGGTCACGAAAGGCGATCATGCCCACCCCCGCGACCATGGCAATCACGGCGTAGCCCCCCTTGCATCGCCGGTGCACCTCTTCGACGGCGGCAAACACGTCGAACTCGTTGGGATGCACCGCTCCTCGCCGGCTCAGCGCGTGCGCAAACACATTCAGCATCACCTCGGAGTCAGAGCTCGTGTTCAGGTGACGCATATCGGTCAGGAACAGGCTCTCCACAATCTCCGCGACGTTGGTGAGGTTGCCGTTGTGCGCAAAGATAATGCCATAAGGCGAGTTCACATAAAACGGCTGCGCCTCGGCCACGGACGCGCAGCCCGCGGTCGGATAGCGAACGTGCCCAACCCCCATGTTCCCCAGCAGCCGGGCCATGTTCCCTGCTTCAAACACGTCGGTGATCAGACCATTTCCCTTCTCGAGATAAAACCGCTCCTCGAAGCAGGTGGCAATCCCCGCGGCGTCCTGGCCGCGGTGTTGCAACATGGAAAGACTCTCGTAGATAACAGAGCTGACCGGACTATGCCCAAAGACGCCGACAATACCGCACATAGTTCCTCACTGTTTGCCTGGTACCGTCTTCCGTCGCGATCGGTTGCAACTAAAGCCGGCAGGATACAACTAGCTGAAGCCGCCTATCTGCTTCATTACATGAGAGTCCGTTCCAGCGTTAAAGGGTTCAAGGGCATGGCCTGGGGAGGGGGGCAAGTCATAGCCATCGAACTCACCGGCAGCCGCGAATCGACGACCTCCTCTATCATCTCCCATTCGGATGAGGAAAATCACGCATGCGACGGCGAAAGACCGCTTGGCGTTGTCCGCCATACGGATCGTCCTGTATCCGTTCTGAAGGGTCTGGACTTTGTAGACAGCGGCAATTCGATAGTTTGCAAGGGCTCGGTCAATCCCAACTCGGCGCCCCTCACCGGTTCTAGAAGTTGAACGCCAGACCGCCTTCGATAGCGCGAGGCATCTGGGCAAGGATCAGGGTCTTTCCATCAGGAGCCAGGACGGGCAGGTAGCCCTGTTCGAGCAGGTTGGTAGCCTCCACCACCGCGTCCAGACCCTGGGGCAGCATTCTTCCGGACCACAGTCTCTGCCGCAGGAAGAGGGTCAGGTACGCCTCTTCGGGAGTGTCGTTGTAGGCATTCACCTGGGTCAGGGTGTTGGTCGGCTGCCAGCGGTACTCGATCTGAAGCGCCGTCCCGGAGTTGGCGATGCTGCCCATCAGGGCAACACTGGCCGCCGTCGAGGTCCGCGGCGCAAGGTGATGGGCCAGATTCGTCATTACCAGGTCGCCATCGCTACGCAGCGCCGTCCCCAGGTCGTACTCCACCCAGGCAGAGAGCGCGGGCGTAAGGGCTTGCATCAGGGAAGCACTCAGACCGTGCGCAACATATCCAGGCCCTCCCACCTCGAAGGTTCCAGTGGTTGGATCAGCCACGGCATTGGCTAGTTGCAGCGAGCGGCTATCCATCAACCCACTGCCTCCAATGGCGCCATAGGGCATCCGATCGTCGTACACCGACCCACTGAGCACCCGGCTGCCGAACTTCCTGCTTACCGTAAGCTCCTGATGAAGCCCACGGTTGCTCAGCGGGCGATCGGCTGCATTCGTAACCACTCGGAGCACCGGCTTCAGCTCGTCAAGGTCGTTCGAACTTTGCAACTCCCGCCCGAAGGCAAGCCGATACTCCACCACAACATCGTCCGCGGGCCGCGCGGTAAGGCGAAGATACGGCTCCGCTTCCAGGCGCATCTGCTCCAGCCGTTCGGCCTCCAACAGGGTCCCGGCGTCAATCAGGAAGACGTTCCCCAGAACGAACTGCTGGGTGCTGGCTACGCGCAGAACCTGAAATCCGTTCGTCTGGCCGCCGTCCCTCAGCTCCGGATACGACTCGAAGCTCGACACCAGCCTCGTGCTCCCTCCCAGGAGAGCCCGGCGCTCATAGCCGGCCAATACCGCCACGGATGGTTGGGGAGAGTATCCGTTGGCCTGAATATCTCCGCTATCCCCAATGTCCCCTACATCCGTGCGCAAAACGGCTCCATCGCCATCCTCCATGTTTCTCTCCAGCAGGAGCGCCTGGTGCAGGCCGCCATCGCCGAACGCGCCATCCCCGCTGGTCAGCACAATTGTTCCCCGAGAGGACGCACGCTGGGGTTGGCCTGCGCTGGACGAGATGGGCGTGCCGTCCTCCGGATCGACCAGGCGCAGCAGTGGCCGGCTGGCGGTGGCTCGCAGTGCCCACTTCCAGTCGTCGGCTGGCTCATCCGCGCGCCGGCGCTGTGCCGGCAGCCAGTCGTCCGCATCAAACAGGTTGCTCATGGTAAGGTTCACCACTGCCTGAACGCCGGCCCTAAGCCGCACATTATCTCTTAGCAGAGGGATGAAGAAGGCTGCGCTAGCACGCAGCCGGTATCGGCCCGGCTCCACCATGGTCATGATGTAGTGGCCATTTTCATCGCTGACAGCCGTGAACATCCTATGGTTGTCGGCGCGAATCAGCTCAATCAGCGCCCCCATCTGAGGCGAGCCATGAACGTCCCGAACTGTACCTGAGATTGCCGCGGCGTTTTGCAGAGCGAACATCTGCCCTGAACCCGCCATCATCATCATCAGCAGCAGCAAACCTGGTGCGACTCGTCTCACCGCGCTCAAACCCTCATCCGCGCGTCAACTGCTCTCCGAGTGTCCGCCTGGTCGGGAAACCGGACGGATGCCTACAGCCGGGAAGCCAAACAGATGTCTCACTGGTGGAGGCTGCTATCGCAGGCGTGTCTTGCGTAGCATGACTCCTGGCCTATGGTGGCCTATGGAAAAGTCGTAAAAGCTATGGCTCACCCTGTTTACGTTCGAATGAACCCCTTTGGCAATGACTGCTCCACTTTACTGCACCGGCTTACTGCACCACGATGAACGGCGCGGTCTGTGCGATCTGCTGCTTCAAGATGCCGTCATGCACTTTGATCGTCAACTTGTAGTTGCCGGGCTCAAGGCTGGCCAGCGGCATCGTCTTCTCCAGGGTGAGCTGGTCGGCGTTCGGATTCAGATTCGCTGCCGACTCCTGCAGGTTCAGAATCTGCTTATCCGTTGCCAGATCCAGAATCTGATAGTCGATCGTGGCGTCGTTCTTCTTGTTCTGCCCGATGCCAAGATTATAGACCTGCATCCAGAAGTTCAGGTTCTGGGCACGATGATAGATGACCGGCGCCGAGACCGTCGGAGGAACCCGCGGCACGACCTTTGTATTGCCAATCACGAAACTTCCAGTCCCTATGTCCTTTGACGGCACTCGCTCCATATCGGAGGCAAGAATCAACGAGGAGGAGGCCAACTGATCGTCGTCGTACTCCGGTACATCGACGCTTCGCCTCCAGACCCCCATATGGTCTGGATTATTCACGTCCTTGATGGCAATCTCCAGCTTATAGCGTCCGGGAGGAAGCGGAATGGCCTTCCAGTACACCGACACGTTGTTCTTCGTCTGCTGCAGCAGATCGCTCGGCGTCTCCACCTTCACCGTGTCTTCGAAGGTGTACATAATCCGGTGCGTGATGGTGCTCACGCGGCCGAGAATGTTCACCGTACCCACCGAGTCGCCTTCTTTTGTGGTGTACGTAATGTCACCGTTCCGGATCTGCAGCGTAACCGGAACCAACACGGTATCATTGGTCAACTTTACGTAGTCCGTACGCACATCGAAGAGGAATGGGGGACCGTTGAGCACCTTGGACGAGGCAAGAAAATCGTCCAGGTCCGTGAACTTGACCGTCGGAGGCGCAAACAGCTTCGAAAACGTATCCAGCCGGTCGAACTCCTTGCTCTGGTTCGAGGAAGTCATCGGGCCCGCGCCCAACTGCTCCAGACCACCACCCTGGAAACGGTCCACCTTCGAGGACTTGTTCATCTCCTCGTACTGCGTCAAGCCGGCCCCGGGAACGTACTTCAGCGCATCTTTTTCGGAGCGGTCGATGGTCGCGTGGTACTCACCGCACATACACGTGTCCACAAACTCGATGTCGATGTTGTCTCCGATACCGGCAAGGTAGCGGTAGTGCCAGACCTCAAAGGGATAAGTCGAGGTCTCGCCGCCGCCCTCGTCGACGGGCCGCTCATAGGTTCCACCCGAGGGATGCGAATCGATGCTGTCCGGCTTTCCCCAAGCAATATAGATGTGACCACGGTCGGTCATCCAACCCGGCTCGCCGGCCGCGAAATGCTCGTTCGCATACGCGATGCGGGCGTAGTAATCGTCGCGATAGGTATTGTCGACTGAGTCGGGATCAGGATTACGCCTCTGCCAGAACTGCTCGATGAACGCGTCGCGCTCTTCGTCGTTGGTAAGACTCTTGAATGTCTTCTCCTCCTGGGGGGTAATGATCCAGCGCACATCCTCATTCAGCCACTTCTTGTAGGGCCCCTTCAACTCCTCCCTGGTAGCCTTGCGGCGCTCGCGCTCCTGTTCATAGGTGAGGTGCCGATCCAACGGATTGGGCTTCTCGACCACCGGCGGAGTCTGGGTGACCCCTCCAGTGGCTGCTTGCTTGGCCGCGGCTTCGGCAGATGTACTTGGTGCGGCGGATGTACTTTGTGCGGAAACAGTAAGCCCCGTGCACATGAGTGCTACAACAGCCGTACCGAGAAGCAGAAAACGCGACAAGTGGGGTTTCATGAGACGGTACTCCTAACACGTATAGACCCTTTATTTTAGCTTTCGTGAGCGCTATGCACAAGGCTTGTTGCAGCGGCTTGTTGCAGCCGCTGGTATCATCAAGCCATCGAATGAAGGAGAAGTGCGCGCTTGTCCCCAGCCACATGCTTTCGTGCCGGATCGTCAGGCTACCCAGATATCCTGGCCCTTGCGATTTGCGATCCATCCAACCCGATTCTGAAGCTACGGAACCGGATCTACGGAACCGGTGGGGGCCACCGAGCGTATTCAGCTTTGTTGAATCATAGAGCAGAGGTGTGCCTGATCGTCATGCGACACGCTGCAAGAAGAAAGTCTCGATGACTTGGAGCATGAGTGGAGATATGACTGGAAAGAAGCTTTTGCTGATCGTCATCGTTGTCATTGCCATAGCCGGGGCCGCGGTCGGCACGATCCTGCACAGCCGATCGGATGTGCCCCCGGTGACTACGGCCAAGGCCGTCCGCGAGAACCTCGTATCCACCGTCAGCGGCACCGGTCAAATCACCCCCAAGACCTACGTGAATGTGGGCACCACCGCCTTCGGCCGCATCACGCATCTCTACGTCAAAGAGGGCGACCATGTGAAGGCGGGGCAGTTGCTCGCCTCCGTTGAAGCCGACCTCGATCAGAAGAGACTCGACTATCGGCGCGCCCGGGCGCTGTACAACGACAAGTTGATCGCCAAACAGGACTTCGATGCCAAAAAGGCGGCCTACGATGTCGCTGTCGCGACGCTCGCGCAGCGCAAAGCCGCCGTTCTCCAGGCCAAGGCTCAGGCTGACTCCGCTCGCAGCCATGTGCAGCAGGACATCGCCACCTTGAACGGCGACAGTTATTTGCTCAGTCTTACCCGCAGCATCGCCCCCTTCGACGCTCTGGTCACCAATGTTCCCGTCCGCCAGGGAGAGACCGTCGTCGAGGGGATTCAGAATGCCGAGGGATCGACGCTGATGACGCTTGCCGATATGTCTGTCATCACCGCCAAGGTGATGGTGGATGAGACCGACATCGTCAACGTGGCCGTGGGCCAACCCGCCGTTGTCAGTATCGACGCCTATCCGAATCAGACATTTACAGGCAAAGTAACCGAGGTGGGCGACCAGGCCCTGTTGCGCTCTACCGGTGTTGCCACCTCGCAGTCCACCACTGGTTCGGAACAGGCCAAGGACTTCAAGGTGGTTGTCACGCTCGACCCCACCCATGTCGATCTGAAACCCGGTCTTTCCTGCGAGGCCAGGATCACAACCGCTCGCAACCCGGACGCTCTGGCCATCCCCATCCAGGCGCTGGTCATGCGCAACCCGGCTGAGGAACTCATGCTCTTCAGCAAGCACGGCAAGGTTTCCTCCCTGGCGCCGGCCACCTTCGTCAGGCAATCCTCCCTGGTACAAGGGGTGTATCTGCTGGTCAACGACGCCGGCCGCCTTCGCGTACGCTTTACGCCGGTCACCACGGGCATCAGCGGCGCCACGGATATCGAGGTGCTCAGCGGCCTGAAGACCGGCGATGAGATCGTGACCGGCCACTATCAGATCCTGCGAATGCTCCGCAGCGGTGCCGCGGTGAAGCGCGATAACTCCATTATTCCTCAGTCGTCTGCGGGCGACAGTTCAAGCTAGCCTTGCGTCTCGCAAATAGGTTGGCAACCGCTTTGTATCAGGGCACTACTTTAGAAGCGGCGGAGAAACTCAACGTTTTGAAAGGATACGGGCTTTAGCCTGAAGGGTACAGGCTTTAGCCCGTACATAAAGGCAACAGAATCAACGGGCTTTAGCCCCTGAGGGAATATATATGGGGAGACCGGAACAAGGCCTTTCCCTGCAACCTCTGTAGGGATGCTCCACGATCTCGACGCTGGTTAGAGTTTTCAGAGACACTACACGAACGGCTCAAGTAAGCCACTTCTTTTGCGGAGTCAATCATGGCCATCAATACCTCCGAAGTCATCGCCCCGGATCTGAACCGCATCGGCGCCAATGCCGACGGGCCGCACCCCGGCGATGTCATCGTCACCGATAACCTTTGGAAGACC
>JABEBX010000657.1_pt1 | contig 11341 bp, 8 predicted proteins | sample 7245971 | NCBI WGS metagenome assembly JABEBX01 (sample SAMN14506365, study PRJNA622280) | hot springs metagenome | biome: hot spring [ENVO:00000051]|acidic hot spring [ENVO:00002120]; feature: spring [ENVO:00000027]|sediment [ENVO:00002007]; material: sediment environment [ENVO:01001048]...
AGTAATATATGACTCAAAAAAATTGGAAGTTTAAAAAAGACATAAAGACTAATTAGTCTCTATGTCTGTATGTTATTTTTGATCATTATTTTCTTTTGTTTTATCGGGTTTCTTTTTATTCAACTGACCCGTTAAAAACAAAGTTGTGCACTCCGGGCACAGAAGAAACTGCTTACCACCTTCGATAAAAATATTTGCGTCAGGTGATTCATTCTTACAGTATCCACAAATCTTCATGTTTTTTTCCTTAAGAGCCACAATAGGGCATGATTGTCCTACTGCTCACTATAGTAATGTATGACTAAATATTTTTAGAAATTAAGATTAGACTACTGAGACATATAGTCTCAGTAGTCTAATTTTATATAGACTGGGTTTCCCCTTCTTGTTGATTTTCTAATCCGGCATTTTGTTGAGTTTCTTTATCTGTTTCTTCTGCTGTTTTAGATTCTGTTTCTGCTTGATTTTCATCTTCATCGACAATGTCTTCATCTAACCCTAAGTCATCTCCGCCACCAGTTCCTCCACCGCCAAATTCAGTACCGCCTCCACCAAATTCGTCATCGCCACCGGCTTCTGGGTTTTGAATATCATAATTTTTAAAGTCTTTATTAACCGCTTTTACCATTTCTTGCATGCCTGTAATAAACCCTACAGAGTTCTTAATAATCTTAGATAAGAATTCTTCTTGGATTTTAAAGATATTAGAATCGGATATATCTTCACTGATATCCCCTAATTCGTTCATAATTCCGTTTTCGGTCATCCATTTTCTCATAAAGTATGATTTAAGAATACTCTTAATAGCACCCATTTCATCTTTAAGATTACCAGCTGTGGAATCAGTAAACATTTCATTACTGGCCCATGCATCTAAAGCTTTATCTAAGAATTCGCTATACTTATCAAAAGCTGCCATTTGATTATCTATAGATGTAGTTTCTGGTAAAGGCAATTCAATCTCTAATATTTCTATAAACTCATTTATAATAAAATCAATAAAAGATTCATCACTAATTTTATCACCTTTAGGTAATAATACCATTTTTTTGATACTAGCCAAATTGTTAGCTATTTGTGCGGATAGTTCTTTCATAATAATTGCATCACTACGAATTATCTTTCCAACTAATGATTTTAAATGATAAAGAATAGACTTTTGTATAGTAATAACACGTTTACTTAATAGAATGTTATTAGCTACAACACTAGTTGCAAACTCTGCACTAAATCCATTATCAATAGTTTCTGGAGATAACCCGTATGCCATAATTGTACGTTTACGCAAATCTTCATCTAAATTTTCATCTGGCATAATGTTACTAGGGCCATGTTGGTTATAGTCTAATTTGACATCAGGTATTCTTGGATGACCTTCAAATGTAAACTCTAAACCAGATCTTTGTACCCAGTCAGCTAAATCCATAGGTGTACTAATACCAATAGGGAAGTTTTGTTGTCTAGCACGTAAGATTTCATTCTTAACAATTTCAATAGTCTTTAATGGATCTGGATCTCTTTCGTCTAATTTTAAGTTAATTTCCGTAATGCCAATAGAGTTCTTAACAGAACCCATTAAGCGACTAAAGAGCATCATAGCTCGAATAGATAAAAGAATTCTTAAATCTTCCGATAAAGCTTTACCAACACCATTTTTATGAATTTTATATCTCATATACTCGACCATTTCTTTTGGCATATATACCATTTTGGTCATTTGATTTTTTAGTGTACGAGATAGCATGATTTTATAGATTTCATTTACATTTGATATCTCTACATTTTTACCATAGATTCCAGTTTCTAATCTAGCCATTAATTCCTGTTCAACTAGATTAATATAAATAGGTAAAGCATTATCAATTGCCATACCCTTAATATTTTTACCACGAATATTATCTTGAGCACGTTCAACTAGAATAGAATTCATACTGCTATCCGGTTGCATTAAACCTTCATCTAACTCAGTTAAGGCAGTAATCTTTTCGACCATATGTAGCGGTGATCCATGCTGATCTACTAATACAAAGTAACCCACATGGTTATTTGGTTCACCTGGCGTATGTACAGGAATTAAAGCTTCTGATGGCAATCTCATTACTAGTGGTCTGCCAATATTTTTTCGCACAGGTTGTAATTGGGATAAACTTACGAAAGGAGAAATTTTAGTATCTGGTCTTTTATATAAAGCATCCCGTAATTTAGCTATGTCGTAACTATCTGGTACACCATTTAAGTTTTCACTAGCGATTCGTTGATAATTACCATACTTTGTTTTTAATGCCTGATTTGTTAACTGACTAACTTTTTTATTTAAAACTAATGGCATTTTTAATGCGTCAGGGTTATCTGTAATAATGATATTTTTTACAGATTGCATCATTTTTAATAATAAGGCTTTATGCTCTTGTGAAGTCTTATTAAATGCTTCATGAGCTAATATCTTTTTAAATTTATCATCAGCTACTGAAATAGCTGTTTCTTTATTATTAGGATTAAAAGTAAAATCATGTATTCTATTTAAAGATTCAAAAGCCATACGAAAATTATCCGTATAGGTGTCGTCTATTTTTGCATTTCCTAATATACCAACATTATATAAATTATCATTGGAATCTAAAATTCTTTTATTTCTTAAAGCTTCTGTAGATAAATTAGATTGGCTATTGATAATTACGTCTAATTCATTTTCAGGAATAACCGCAACAGAATAAGCTCCACTAATGAATAAGATTTCTTTTAGAATTTCAGGTAAATCTTCCTTTATTTTATAGTAGTCTTCAATATGTTGCTTAGTTATATTTATTAATTGCCCTGTAATATCAGGTGTTAGAAAGTCTTCTCTTACTTTATAAATGAAATCATTCCCTATCATATCTTTAGGTGATATAATAGATGAAATCAGTACCTGCATGGACAATTCCATATCTGGAAATAAACTAAGAATACTCTCAGTATTTTTAGATGACTCTTGGACATCCTTTGATATAGCTTTTAAAGATGCAGTTTGAGTCATTACGTTATAGGAGCCTGCCTCGTCAATAAAGGCTTTCTCTTTGACTCTATTTTCTACAAGCTTACTAATTAATGCTGAAAAGTCAGCATTTTGTTTAACAAATCTAGCTGCAGGTACTCTTTTTTTATCAGCCATTCTTAATTTCCTGGGTTAAAAAAATGCAAATTAGTCCTAAAGTTCAAGCCTATTTAAATGAGATATTTGGCTTATGCGAAAGTCTTATTGTAAAAAGTAGTTTAGTCGCTAATGCAATAAACGACTGGGTGCAAGCTAATACTGGAATAGAACCTGACCCAACTGATCCATCAACATGGAAATATTATATTAATCTTTCAGGTAATTATTCTCCATACGATCAGCCTATGTATATTTATTCATTGGATAGTGGTAATCAAATCCTATTTTCATCAGCTAATCTACAAACAAATCCAGTCACATTAGCTAATTACTACCCAGGTAGTTTTTTCTATCAACAATTAATAAATGAATATCCATTACAGCAAGATTTAATCTTATCTATAATTTATCCAGTAAATATTGAAACTGCAATAAATGCAGCTGATGGAACAATTTTAAATTATAATACTTCGTTAGTAGAGCCTCAAGAATATACTTTAATGAGTGATTTACAAACTTGGGTATCTGGTTTTCATGTAAGATGGAATGTAGCAGAATATGCTATATCAGATAGTTTATATCCTGCAGCACAAAGAGGTGTATTCTTTAATTCAATAGTGCCAAAGCTAATTAATCTAAGATTTCTTAGATGCAAAACAATTGAAGCCCATAGTTTCCATATTAGAGAATATTTATCGTCGCATAATAACCTTGCTCAATATATAGAATATTTAACTCTTGAACAACAATTATATTTATATCGAAATATTAGTAGTTTTCAAAGACATTCTGGTTTTAAATCCGTATTTACAAATTTAATTACTTATTTGGCTACTCCTAATAACATCTTATTAGGTGGTTTAAACTTAAGAAAAACAAATACTATTGTTGATAATAATCCTGTTTCGCTATTCTATATTGAAGATTTGTCTGGTACATTATCACCATTACAAAATAATAACTTTACACTGACAGAAACATTAGCCTTAGAAACTCCATTAGCGCCAAACAATTCTTATTATATTAATAAAGACTTAGATAAGATTACTGATTTGACCCAATATACTCTTCAAAATAACTATATTACTAAAATAATTTATTCGAATAACTTACAAAATCCTAATCCTTATACTTTTAATATTTATGAAGTTATGTATAATGAATTATTGTATTTAAGTTATACAAATCAGTATTCAGCAATTGCATTAGTTCAGTTAATTAATGGCAAGTATTTGTATTTAAACTCAATGGATGCAGTTTATTTATTGGCATATCTAGCAGCCCAGATTGTAAATGTTCAATTAACATATTTACCTACTTTAAAACCAATTAAAGTTTTAAATCCAACAGTACCAACATATGAACAAGCCAGTTCGTATATAGCGTATGATAATTATAAATGGTATAATTTACAGAGTATATATAATGATACTTTATCCATATTGCCAAAAATAGGGGATATGGATAATATTGTATTGTTTAATAACTATGCGACACAAATATATAACGCTATGGCTAGTATGAATCTTTATACTGCCAGCATTAACAATGCTAATGATAGAGCATTTATGGAAAATTTCTTTAGGTCATTTTTCTCTGACTATGTATTCCCACCGACAGATACTAACACCTATGCTATATGGTTATCTAATAGATATATAGATTTATCAACTTATACTAGAAGCGACTTAATTCAATTATATATTAGTGTATTTTTAAGTATTACTAATTATAATATTCAAACTCAAGACGAATTTAGTAATTCTATACAAGCTATACTTTCAATATTTAAAGAATTAACTAGTTATACGTTACAATACATAACTGATATTACTAGTCAAATATTGTCGTTAGATGAAAAAGCTATTAGAATATATAATCCAATTACAACTTATAATAATTATGTTGAGGTTTATATAGGTAATATGTTTGGTATTGAGGTACCTAAATTCCAAGATCGGGTAACTAACCAATTCTATAATGAATATAGTTTTGATTCGGGAGTTCAATTTAGTGTCAATGAGCCACTAGATAACTTAAGTGTTCTTTCTACAGCAGACATTAATACATTGATTCCATATGTACCTGCATCTTAATCAAAAATTAAAGGATTTTTAAATGGAAAATGTACAACGAACCGTATATGCATCTTATATTCAAACATGTAAGCAACTTGGTATATCGATTCAATATTTACCATATACCACTTTAAACGAAGCTTTAGGTATTCAAAATGATTATGTTTATCCCACCAATACAAACCCTATATTAAAATACTTAGTAATTGGGAATGGTGGGGCTAGTTTCCAACAAAATGCACAAGGTATTGATCAACCAGTACCTATTCAGCATCAGGCTACCGATGCTAATTTATACAGTATGATTCCATTAGTTTTGCGTACATTAACAAATGATCTATCTGCTACTGAAATGGCCGCTTATCGACTACGCAGTATTATTACTATTAATAGTGTCCAATATGTAGCATATTATGGATTTTTATTAAACCTTAGTAGTACAGTTGTCGATATGTTTACGGTAATCACATCGAATGGTACATCCACAAGTACTCCATTCGTCCCTAATTCATCTAATCTCGCTCCCAGTGCTCAAAATTTAGCATCATTAAACGTAAATACTGTCAGCGCAGATTATGTTAATGTTTCTGCTTTAATTCAATTAATTTTTACCACTCAACAAATAGAAGATATTATTAATGCCTGTAACATTTTATATGGTAGTCCTTATTCCGCTATTATTAGTGAAATGGGACTTTGTAGTGGATATGATGTAGATGTTTCAGGCACATCTAACGGGAATCAAATTACCTATGCTGAAGCCGTAGGTGTACAGATTAATGCATTTGTTAATACCTTTTATGCTATGTACTATAGTCAAAATGGGCTAAATGTAACTTATGACGTTGGGGCAACTGAACCTCTAATGTTACTTCAGTCTACGGCTGTCTAATGCTAGAAAAACCGACAGAGACATCATTTTATGTGATGGCTATAGACCCAGGTGTAAACCATCTGGGTCTATCTGTTTCATTAATAGATTACGCAACAAAAACGATAATCAATACTTATTCCAATACGATACATGTAAAAGAAAAAAACTTGAATAAAGATTGTATAAGTTTATTTGGACTACGACAGGTTAAAATAGATTATTTAAATGATATCATAACTAACTATTTAGATCATTATAAACCGGTCAGTTTAATTTTAGAAAGTCCATTTTATAATGTTTTTAGACCAGCTGCTTTTTTACCATTGATTGAACTATTATATCAAATTAGATTAACATTAAGAAGTATCTTACCAAGTAGTAATTTTGTTAAGTATGAACCTTCTGTAATTAAAAAAACAATAGGCGCATCAGCTATTTGTAAAAAAGAAGAAGTCAAAAAATACATAACGATTTTAAAAGACTTCTTTAAATTAATAGATGTAGATTTTGACACATTAGATGAACACGCTATTGATTCATTAGCAATTTTATATACTCATTATACATTAGTAATCTCTAAAATTTAATAGACACTCTAGACAATTGTCTAGAGTGTCTGTACTTAACTAATAGTTCTATTGGTTGTAAAAGATGATCTAAAAGTTTTACTGCTAGTTGGTCTAAAACAAGATTGCATATAAGAACTTCTATCAGATAAACTATAATTAGGTTCATTATTATCTGGAAACCCATTATTATAACTATACCATCCAATGACAATATTTGTATCACTATTTACACACTGATTATCAATAGATAATATTAAATTTGTACCAGGAATTAATCCATTTGTGGCAGTAAAATTTAAAGAAAATGTGCCATTGTTTGATTCAATATTATTACAAATTAAAATACCATTATTCTTAAAGAATTGATTATTTGGACTAATAGGTAAATTGATGTCGTTAGGTATAAAATAGTCATTAGATACATTAGTAATTTCATTAGACATTGACCATTGTAACACTAAACCGTTTGGAATATTATTTAATGTTAACTTGTTATTAACTGCATTACTTTCTATTGTAGGGTTAAACTCAATAGTAGAGCCACCTACCATATTATACATTCGAATCATAGCTTGATAACAAGTTGTGGCAAACTGCTGCGTTACCCATTGCATTAATAATTCAAAAGAATCAGTATTACCTATTTTTAATATATTTGTTAATCTTTCAATAGCATACACTACTGGTTCAAAACCAAATATATCTTCTAACATGTTAATATGGTTATTTGGTTCGTATAATGTTGGTTTATTTAAAATATTATACCATTGTAATTGCTGGGTCGTAGCCGTCACATTTTCTAATAGAGTTTGTAATTGAGGTATTTCAGCTCCATATTCACTACCTAAACATTGATAGGTAAGGGTCACACTAGTAGTGCCATTGGTGCCTAAAAACAATACAGCACCGGTTAACTCTTGACCATATTTAGCTGTTTGTTCGCCACTCAATTCAATTGAAATATAATCGACATTTCTAGTCAATATGTTACCAGTATTACTATCTTTAACTATTAATGTACTGGCATAGTACATACCAGCGCTAGGTATAATAGCTGTATTTTGATTAGGAGTAACAGCAAATACGTCGTTACTAACTAAGTTATTGGGATTAGTGCCAGTTGGGTCTAGTGGATATAAAGAAGCCATCGTTTGTCCTTGACTTAGTTAGTAAAATTAGAATTTTTTATAGCAGTTAATTGAGTATTTATATAAGTTTGCAATGAAGCTTGTAATGCAGTTGCTTGATTATTTAATGATATTTCTTTTTCAGCAATTACTTGCGATAAATTATTAATAGCTTCTACTAATTGACCCATACCCATAATACTAGTTAATGGCTGGGAATGACTCACTGGTGGAAAAGAATTAGGTATATTAGCTATTTGTTCATACTTAGCTAATAGTGGATTCATTAAACTTTGAGCAATTGCATTATATAAAGAGATGTTATTATTTACCCAATCTCCACCTATAGTCTGATAAGTAATACTCACAGTGCCATTATTGTAAGTTGGGCTAAATACAATAGCTCCATATACTGGAATACCCACAGCACGAGTAGCCCCGTAGTAAGGTAACCCAAAGTAAAAGTCTACATTTTCTGTTAACGTAATATCTGTGCCAGCACTATTCTTATATAAAAGGCTAAAGTTATTCGTATAGAATGGGCTGTTATTTGGTATAATAAAATAAAAATCACTAAAATTAGCTTCAGTTAATGGGTGAACTTCACCAGATACGAGATTATTAGGATTTTGTCCAGTAGGGTCAAATTGAAATGCTGTGATAGTCAAAGGACGTGCTCCGATTAAAAGGATTAAAAAATATGTATAGCTATTTTCAAGCGTACGGGCTGTCGAATCAGTTCGGCTCTCAATTTGTAACTGTAGATTTATCTAATACGACAATAGAAGAAATATTTAATAACTATACGCAAGTTTATCTATCATTGAATTACTCTTATGCTACGAGTCAAATATTAGCTGACTTTAATCAATTAAAAACTACATATAGATATAGTACTCAAACTTTAAATCAATTATTAGCGACCTTACCAAATGGGTTTTTTACTATACTACCAAATCTACCCTATTTTAAAGTGCATTATAATAGATATATAGATGCGTCTATTGCTGGGTATACCTTATCGGAAAACGGAGCTAATATAGTCTTAACTAATAGTGCTGTCACTACAAATAATTTTCTTAGGTATTGTTTAACGACGGTAAATGATTACATTATGCCTACAGAAGTAATAGATGGGCAAATAAACATTCAAAACGGAATGCTACAATCCGTAATGCAAAATAGAACTAAAGTAGGATTAATTTCTTTTGAAGATATAGGCGAGATATTATATCAAGACATTCTATCCACAAATGTAATAGCCCCTACTAATAAAACTTTAGATGAATTACTATATATTAAAACTAATTTACCTGTTGGATATGTAACATTTCTAGTATTAAATGGATACTTAATAGCCCCTACTAGTGAAGGCTTTTATCCAATAGGTAATGGCGTCCATGTCTTAAGTTTAAGAAAATTAGGATTTCATTTTAAACTATTAGATTCTAGATTCAAACAGTATTATGATTATGATTACATAACACAATTATTACCATCATCATTAACTAGTCAGTATGCATCTAGTAATAATCGAATCAGCACCCAATTAATAAATACGCCATCATTTATAGATGCATATTTAGGGTTACCTAATACTTTTCTTTTTCAGGTCCCAGCACAAAATATCATTATTAAAACAAAAAATATATTAAATACGACATTACAAAATATGATTACCACTGTAGAAGAACCTACTCATATGTTAATAGGATCTCAAGGTAAAATAGTAGATTATTTTTATGTACATCGTGAAGGAAAATATATTATTACTAGTCCTAATATGTATATTAATAATTATATTAATATGAAAAATGTACCTAATAACTCTGCTTATATAACGAAACAAAGACTACCATATGATCCATTAGTTCGGAGTAGCTTATACTTTAAACAATACGGATTTTATGACTTAGGTAATGTTACTACATAAAAAAAGACTACCTAGACTATATGTCTAGGTAGTCTATATATTACTTTATATTTCAAGTTTATATCGTTCATATGCTTGTTTAACAGTACAACCGTCGCTATCTGTTAAATCCCACTGGCTAAAACCATCTGGTAAATGTCCACTTGATGCTGCGACATGAGCGACCGTTCTACCCGTTTTATCAGCCAACTCCCATTGATTGAAGTTGTCTGGTAGTCTGTGTTTATCAGCGATAATATGAGCAATTGTCTCGCCATCATTGTCAGCTAAGTCCCACTGATTAAAATCAAGTGGCAGATGGTGATATAACGCAGCGACATGAGCTACAGTCCAGCCTGTATTGTTAACTATTCCCCATTGGTTAAATCCGCCTGGAAAATCAGGATCAGTATGAGAAGCATTCCCAGACAATCCCCATTTGTCAAACCCGTCTGGAAGATGTCCGCTAAATGCTGCGGCATGAGCTACTGTCCAGCCAAAATTATCAAGTAGTTCCCATTTGTCAAATCCTACTGGAAGATACCCTATATAAGCAGCAACATGAGCGACAGTACGACCAGCATTGTCAGCTATCTCCCATTGATCAAAATTGTCTGGTAAAGTTCCTAGCTTAGCCATTTCAAAATACTCGTCTATTGTTTTACTCACAAGCAAGTCTCCTTAAATAAAGACCATAAGAGTCAATTATCTTATAGTTCATTATAATTATGTATGACTAAATATAAGTTAGAAGTCAAACTTTAGCTAGATTAACAAAAAATAGGGCTCGATTTATTCGAGCCCTATGATTATACTACCAACTATATCCAGCACCACCACCAAAGACTGTGTTGGCGGAACTTCCGTTGCTGGCCACAGACACTATACCAGACCAATTGCAATTGAATCGGTGTTGGTAAGCAAACGCAAAACTTGCTTGCCCATTATAGTCTGCAGCTGCCCCAGATACTGTATTGGGACCTTGACCTCCTGCTGCTTCAGCTGCGGCAATGCCCATGGAGGCATCTACTGATCCAACCTTGTCAGCCTCAGAATTGGCATAATTCTTCATGTCATTCTGAACGCCGTCGAGCTGGCTCAGATTTACAGCGTCATTCGGCTCGGTGCCAGGAGCCACGTTAGTGATCTGACGATCCAGACCTGTGGCGGAGTTGCCGACTGATACAGTATTGGGACGGTTTGCGACGGAATTGTACCCTACAGCGGTTGAGTCCATTCCATTCGCTACTGCGTCCTGCCCAACGGCCGTCGAATTAGGAGCAAGTGCTTGAGCTCCGTCACCAACGGCCGTAGTCGATGACCCTTGGGCATTAGCATTCTGCCCATATGCTGCAGCCCCAACACCATTGGCTACCGAACCATCTCCTTCAGCTACAGCACCGGTTCCGCTTGTGGTTCCAAGAGGGGCAGAGACACCAGGAATTCCCTGAGGCCCAGTTGCTCCCTTATTGCCGGCAGTATTACCTGCCGTATTGCCGGCAGTATTACCTGCCGTATTACCGGCAGTATTGCCGGTCGTGTTGCCCTTAGTATTACCGTCGGTGTTGCCCTTAGTATTACCGTCGGTGTTGCCGGCAGTATTACCTGCCGTATTGCCGGCAGTATTACCTGCCGTATTGCCCTTAGT
>JABEBX010016956.1_pt1 | contig 11336 bp, 9 predicted proteins | sample 7245971 | NCBI WGS metagenome assembly JABEBX01 (sample SAMN14506365, study PRJNA622280) | hot springs metagenome | biome: hot spring [ENVO:00000051]|acidic hot spring [ENVO:00002120]; feature: spring [ENVO:00000027]|sediment [ENVO:00002007]; material: sediment environment [ENVO:01001048]...
CCGCGCTCCGGCTGCGCAATGCTCGGAGTCGCTCTTCAACTTGTGCTCCACGTGCGGCGCCGCGCCGGGAGTATGACGCTTATGCAGCTTCATCGGCCCATGGCAGTATCTGCAACGAAACTCGGTATCGCCATCGAGAACCGCTTCGGCGACGTTCTTCACCTTCCAGAACGGCTCATACCCGCCGCCGGCGCGAACCCGCCGACGCTTTACCTCGCACTCATAAAATTTTTCAGCAACAATTGCAACCTTGGTAGCCATAGTTTTACCTTTATAGCCTTCCTGTTTGGTGCGGTTGAACGTACGTGTGCAGTTCCAATCCAAAAAATCCGATCATCCATGGCCGGTGCCGCCGACCGTCATGCGGTCCAGCTTTACCGTGGGCATGCCCACTCCGACGGGAACGCTCTGGCCAGCCTTGCCGCAGGTGCCAATCCCCTCGTCGAGCGCCAGGTCATTGCCCACCATGGAGACATACTTCAGCGCCTCCGGGCCGTTGCCAATCAGCGTCGCACCCTTCACCGGAGCGGTTACCACGCCGTCCTCGATGAGATACGCCTCGCTGGCGGTGAAGACAAACTTGCCGCTGGTGATGTCCACCTGGCCGCCCCCGAAGTTCACCGCGTAGAGACCGCGCTTTACCGACCTCAATATCTCCGCGGGATCGTCCTCGCCGCTCAGCATATAGGTGTTGGTCATGCGCGGCATGGGGATCGACTGGTAGCTCTCGCGCCGGCCGCTGCCTGTATTGGGCATACCCATCAGGCGCGAGCTGAGCTTGTCGGAGAGGTAGCCGCGCAGGACGCCCTTTTCAATCAGCACCGTCTCCTGCGTGGGGTTGCCCTCATCGTCCACGTTCAGCGAACCTCGCCGCCCCGGCATGCGCCCGTTATCCACCACGGTCACCTTGGGCGAAGCCACCTGCTGGCCAATCAGGCCGGCGAACGCGGAGGTCTTCTTGCGATTGAAGTCCGCCTCCAGCCCGTGGCCAACCGCCTCATGCAGCAGCACGCCAGGCCAGCCCGGGCCAAGCACCACCTCCATCTCGCCCGCCGGCGCCGCGACCGCCCCCAATTGCAGAATGGCCGTGCGCGCGGCCTCGCGCGCAAAGTGCTCGGGAGAGTGGTTGCCGGTAAAGAAATCCAACCTCACCCGGCCGCCTCCCCCGCCGGTTCCGCGCGTCGTGTTGGTGGCATCCTTCGCGATCACCGCTACGTTCAGCCGTGCCAGGGGCTGCGTGTCGGAGGCGTACGTGCCATCCGACGCGGCGATGAGAATTCGGCGCAGCTCGTCGTTAATGCTTGCCTTCACCTGCGTAATGCGCGCATCATAGTCGCGCGCCGCCTTATTCGCGCGCTCGATCAGTTGGAGTTTGCCGGCGATCTCCGCATCCGCCGTGACGCCCGCGACCGGATAGAGTGAGGGTGTTGGAAGTTCGTGAAAGCCCTGAACACCCTGGGTCCGCGGGCCGTTGGCAATCAGAGCCGCCGTTCGCGCAGCCTTCAGCAGCCGCTCTGGGCTCAGATCATCCGTGTAGGCAAAGCCGGTGCGCTCGCCGGAGAGCACGCGGATGCCGCAGCCCACGCTGATGCCATGCGCCGCGGTCTTCACAATCCCTTCGTCCATGCCCAGCGAGGTGGACGTGACGGCTTCAAAGTAAAGGTCCGCAAACTCACCCCCAGCCGAAAGAGCTTCGCCGAGGCAGCGCTCCAGCAGCCGCTCGGTCAGGCCAAGATGGGTAAGGAAGTAATGCTTGTGGTCCGGCACAGCGGATGAAGGGTGGGGGGCGGCTGCCATTTACTTCATTGTAGTCTTTGTACCCCCACGCTGCGTTGGCGGTTGGATTCACCCCTGTAGAAATGCAGCGAGTGGCGCGTAGACAGTAGACAAACGCAAAAGCCCCGGTTGCCATCGGCCGGGGCTTTTCTCTGCTGTCTACAAGCTACTGTCTTCTCTACCCTCTGCTTTTCCTGCGGCGGCCGGCGGGACGGCCGGCGTTGCCGCCGTGGGGACGGCTACCGTTGGAGCGGTTGCCGGAGCCGCTGCGCGAGTTGCCGGAGCCACTCCGAGCACGCTGTATGTGGCGCGAGGGGGTGTGCGCGGCTGGCTCGTTGGCCGAGCCATCTTCACTCTTCCAGCTGCGAGTCTCCAACTGGAGGAGGTCGGTGATACCGCTGACCGGCTTGCTGAGATCGATAGGCTTATTGCGTTCTTCCTTGGCGAGATCCTTATCGGCCTCGTGCCAGTTGAACTTGATCTTGAGTTCACGCTCGAGCTTGCGCGCGTCGCCCTTTTCCAGCGGGGTGACGAAGGTGGTGGCAACACCATGGGCGCCGGCGCGTCCTGTCCGTCCGATGCGGTGAACAAAGTCATCCGAGCCGTTGGGCAGATCGTAGTTGACGACGTGCGCGATGTTGGAGATGTCGATGCCGCGGGCAGCGACGTCGGTGGCGACGAGGACGCGGCTGCGACCGGTGGCGAAGCTCTTGAGAGCGGCGGTGCGCTGGGACTGCGAGCGGTCGCCGTGGATGGTCTCGACCTGATGACCAAGCTTCTCCAGCTTGCGGCCGATGCGATCGGCGCCGTGCTTGGTGCGGGAGAAGACAAGGTAGGTGCCCTCCTCCTCCTGCAGCATCTTGTCGAGCTGGGCGAGCTTCTGGTCCTGCATGACGGTGTAGACGCGAAGCTCGACGCAATCCGAGGGACGCGAGGTGAGACCGATCTCGACGCGCACAGGCTCCTGCACGTAGTCCTTGACGATCTCGCGAATGCTGGCGTCCAGGGTGGCGGAGTAGCACATGGTCTGGCGGTCCCGAGGTAGCGCGCCGACGATGCGGCGGATCGAGGGAAGAAAACCCATGTCGAGCATCCGATCGACCTCGTCGAGAACCAGCATGTCCACGTCGCGAAGGTTAACGGCCTTGCGACGGAGGAAGTCTTCCAGACGGCCAGGGGTGGCGACGATCAGGCGCGGACCACGTGCGATCTGCTCCATCTGGGTATTCTCGGAGAGGCCACCGCAGACCAGGACCGCGTCCGACTTCTGCGTGGGGCAGATCTTGTAGAACTGCTCGAGCACCTGCATGGCGAGCTCGCGGGTGGGAAGCAGGATGAGCGCGAGAACCGGAGTCTTTTTGCCGCGGCGGGCGCCGACGGCAGAGACCTCCGCGGAGATAGCCGCGGAGATATCATTGAGGCGCTCGATCATGGGAATCAGGAAACTGAGGGTCTTGCCGGTGCCGGTGGAGGCGGTGGCGAGGATATCGTCACCTTCCAGCGCGGGCGGAATCGCGCCGGCCTGGACGGGCGTGGGGTGGATAAAACCGGCAGCGGTGAGGCGCGCCTTGAGCGAGTCCGAAATCTGGAAGTCGGCGAAGGTGATGGCGGAGGCTTCTTCCGGAGTTGCCGTGACGTGGCGGGCGACCTGAAGGGGTTCGGGGTTCAGGATGGAATCAAGCGTAAGGGAAGAGAAAGAATCAAGAACGGTGTTCGACAAGGGTTTCCTTTGAATTTGGGTGAAGGGAGAGATGGAATGCAGCGACGCATACGGCTGGCAAGCGCATCGATGGCCTGCGAGATCTGCGTGGATTCCTGTTTCAGCATTGCTCTTCGGTGTTGCACTTGTAAGCACTGCTGCTGCACGGCGAGGCGTGATCCAATGATCGGCCTGCTAGCCAGAGCAACCAACGCTTGAGAGAACCGGCGGTGGGTGGGGTATGTGGCGCTCGCGGTCTCTGGCCAGACTCGAATCCATTTGGAGTCATCTGCCCGCGGCACCCTGCGTGTATGTTTCTACGCACTCTTAGTGTAGCACATGGAGGACAGAGTGCGGAGAATGGCGGAGGACGGCGTACCAGGGAGGTGACTCGACGGATGGTATTCTGCGCAGATGGTGCCGACCCTGGAGACCGACCGGTTGATTCTGAGGCCTCTGGAGCTGGCGGATGCGGAGCCGGTGCAGGAGCTATTTGGTCAGTGGGAGATAGTGCGCCTGCTAAACGCCAAGGTGCCGTGGCCCTACCCTGCGGACGGTGCGTTCGCGAACATACGCGATACCGCGCTGCCGGCGATGGAGCGGGGTGAGGCGTGGGACTGGACGCTGCGGCTGAAGACGGAGCCGGAGAGAATCATTGGGCGGATTGGACTGTACCTGGGCGAGCACAATCGTGGGTTCTGGATGGGCCTGCCGTGGCAGGGCAAGGGGCTGATGACCGAGGCGGTGATTACGGTGACCGGCTACTGGTTCGAGGCGCTTGGGTTTCCGGTGTTGCGAGTGCCGAAGGCGGTGGCGAATGTGGGGTCGCGAAGAATCTCAGAGAAGACCGGGATGCGGGTGGTGGAGGTGGGTGAGGGCGACTATGTGAGCGGGCGGCTGCCAACGGAGGTTTGGGAGATAACCGCGAATGAGTGGCGCCGGTGGCGCGCGGTACACCCGCTCTGAAAAGCCCCGCGGGGACAGACGCGAGCAAACGCCCTGGTTGTCATCCACTGGGACTCTTCCATTTCAGAGCATCCTGCACTTCGAGATGCAAGGCGCCAACGGTGCGCACTCACTCCTGTTTACTGTCTTCCTCTGCGCCGGGGCGGGACGGGCTTCTTGAGCTGGGCGGCCTCGGGAAGCACCTTCTTGCGCTCGACCTTTTTGCCGGCGGCGGCGCGGTTCAGGGCCTGAACCTCGCCGGGAAGAAGCTCGCGGAAGGCGCCGGGAGGCACATCGAGCGTCAACGCCCCGTAGCCGATGCGGCGGATCTTTTCGACGTGATGGCCCACCTCTTCGAACATCTTGCGCAGTTGGCGGTTGCGGCCTTCGGTAAGGGTGACCTCGTACCACGGATTGTCCCCGGAGCGCACCTGCTCGACCTTGGCGGGAAGGGTGAGAACGCGATCGCGGTGGGCTGGCCCGGCTTTGGGAGAGCGAGTGTCGGCCAGGCGGCCGCGGTCGATCATGATGCCGCGGCGGATCTGGTCGATGGCGGAGGCGGCGGGTGCTCCGGAGACCTTCACGAGGTAGGTTTTGGCGATGCCGGTGGCGGCCTTGGAGAGCTTGTTGGCAAGGTCGCCGTCGTTGGTCATCAACAGAAGACCTTCGCTCAGGTAGTCGAGCCGGCCGACCGGGTAGAGGCGAGGCAGACGGGAGTGCTCGCCGGTGATCTTCTTTTGCTTTGCCTCACCCAAAAGCTTCATCACGGTGGGGCGGCCCTCGGGGTCGTCGAGGGTGGTGACGTACCCGCGGGGCTTGTTGACCATGAAGTACCGGGTGGGTTCGGGGCCGTGGAGGAGCTTGCCGTCGACGCGGATGTGGTCGCGCCGCGGGTCGGCACGGACGCCGAGGGCTGTAACCACCTCTCCGTTCACCTGGACGCGGCCTTCGAGGATGATCGCTTCCGCGGCGCGGCGGCTGGCGATGCCGGCGTGGGCGAGGATCTTTTGTAAACGCTCGCCCGATGGCGCGTCGCTGGAGTTTGGCGCTGGCTTCATATGCCCATTATCGCCTGTTATAGGAACGGCCTCCTCAATTTTTCAAGGGGATATCGTGGGATTCAGCAATCTTCTGCAGGACCTGGTAGTTCTGGGTCAGAACAGGACTGTCGGCCTTGACGACCTTCCGCATCGTGAGGTTCTGGGCGGATGCTTCGCTCTTGAACTCCTTCAGAATATGTTGCTGCGTCTTGGCCATGAATTGCATGTAGGCCGTGTCAAAGTTGGCGCCGGAGAGCTGGTCGAGTGCGGCGAGTTCCTTGCGCTCCTTCTTGGAGGGCTTCTGTTTCGGGCTGATCTGGAGTTGCTTGGCCAGCGGCGTCAGTTGAGCCGTCAACTGAGTGTGAACCTGGATCATGTTCCGGCTGTACTCCTTGACGTCGCCGCTGTAGGCACTCTTTTGTGCCGTCTGGCTGGCCTGGATCTCTACCTGATCGCTCTTGAATATGTCTTCGAGAAAGGACTGATCGGCGTAGTTTGGCATGGGCGATGCGCTGTTGGACGTCGTCGAGCTGTTCATGTCGTTCGATTGGTTGGAAGCGGACTGCGCCGGCTGCGCAGGTGGTTGCGTGCCGCCACCGGCCTGAGCGAGTGCGGCCCTGGATGCCGTGGCAGCCAGCAGCAGAAGTGCAAGAAGAGAGATCTTTGTCCTGGACAGTATGTTCACGCGGTTTGTCTCCTGATCGGTGAGGAAAGAGTTGAATGGAGTGAGGCGGGAGACGACCCGCCGCTCATCCTATCTTTGCAAGATGAAAATCCGGAAGATGGTCGTGCCAATGGCGCAGGCCCTGTGCAGGCCGCATCCGTTTAGGTACGATGCCGGAGCTGGTGCGGGCCGTTGTCCCTTCCCAATCGGGCGGGAGACGAGTCTCCAGTGGTCTGGAAGAGGGTGATTGCAGTGTGAAGGATGGCTGGACATGCTGCGGAAAAACCCGAAGTTTTGAGCGTCGAGATAGATGCTGAGGGCCAACTCTACGGCGGTGGCTCCGTCGCCGCCCTTGTGAATGCGCATGAAGTCCACCACGACCAGAACGCTGAAGATGGCCAGGGTGAGGTAGGAGTATAGGTTCGGGCTGACGAAGTGGAAGAACATGCCGAGAACGCCCAGAACAACCAAAGCGAGCAGGCCCGCGAAGGCGTAGTTCTGGACGCGGCGGTAGTCGAAGCTGAAGATCTGCGCGCCCATGCCCAGGCAGACCATGCCGACCGCCGTGGTCAACGCCGCATTGAAGACCGCGTCCGTATGGCCGGTATGCAGCAGCATGTTAATGTACGGGCTGATCTCAAAGCCCATGGCGAGGGCTAGCAGCAGAAAGAGACCAAAGGCCAGCGCCGGAGTCCTGCGTGCCGCGCGGATCGCAAAGATCAAGCCAAAGGTGACGATCATGTACAGCCAGAACATGCCCGAAGGAGCGGAGACCGGCGCAACGTAGACACCGACGGCCGAGGTGAAGAAGCCTACCGAGGTGATCACCAGCACCTGGCTGAGGAGCGTGGAGGCGCCGCGGGTCTGGCTGCCGGTTTGATCAAGGGACTGGCCACCGAAGGGTGTGCCGTTGCGTGCGTCGATGATGATGGGGTTGTTGCGAGTGTCGCGGGGTTCCATAGAGTTCATCCTGTGCTCAAGGGATAGACGCGTGCGGGAAATGAAGCGTTAGAGCATCTTCAGTGTAAATGGAACGCGACGCTTCGCCCTCCAGGAGCGTTTCCCTCAGGAAATCGCTCCACCGCACGCCCTCGCCGGGATCCCCATTCACACGGAACAGGTTCGAAACGATCGCACGCGGTCTTCCGATCCGCAAGGATTGGATGCCGCCGGACCGACTCCGGATGGAGGTTCCGGTAATTAGAGCGATTTCCCTGTTGCCGGGTATCCCGGAAAGGTGTTCAGTGGCGTTTTCATTGGGGGAAAACGCCCCTGGGCGCCGAGGCGTCGGACTATACCTACAGGAAAATTGCTCTAGCGCCCTCAGGCTTCGGGGCCAGGGAAGGGCGCCGCCGGTTCCGGTGCTGGCTCCGGCTCCGGTGCTGGCTCCGGCTCCGGTGCTGGGGGGCACCCGCCGCCGGATGCGGGCTCGGGCGAGGGGGTGGTCGCGTCGGGCTCAGGGTTTTCAACCGGCTGAGGGCTTTCGACCGGCTGAGGGCTCTCAACCGGCTGGAGGTTGTGGCCCTCGATCTCGATGGGGTCGGAGGTCGCGTCCTCGTTGGAGGACTCCGCGGGCTCGGCCAACTCGGCGGCGGACACTGGCCCAGGCATCTCTACCGGATCTATCGGAGCTTCGCTCTCCGGGGTCTTGTCCAAAAGCGTTTCGTTGAGTTCGCTGGCCATCTTCTCGAACTCCTCGATGCTGGGGAGTTCGTTGATGTCCCTGAGGCCGAAGCGGAGGAGAAAGTCCTTGGTGGTCTTGTAGAGGATGGGGCGGCCGATGACCTGTTTGCGGCCAGCGGTGGTGACCAGCTTGCGGGAGAGCAGGGATCCGAGGACGCCGGCGGAGTCCACGCCCCGGATCTCGGAGACCTCGGGAGCGGTGACGGGCTGCTTGTAGGCGACGACAGCGAGGGTCTCCAGGGCCTGTAGGGAGAGCTTGAGGGGCGGCTTGAGGGATTTAACGAAGCCACGGACGGCGTCGTGGTACTCGGGCTTGGTGGCCAGGCGGAAGCCGCCGGCGACCTCGCGAATCTCCAGGCCGCGGTCGCCGTTGGCGTAGTCGGCGATGAGTTCGTCGAGCAGCGTGCGGAAGTAGTCGCGCAGCTTGCGGGCGGCGAGCCGCTGCTCGGCCTCCATCTGCCTGGCTGTGGCCGGGGAACTGGGGGAGTCGGGGAGTTCGGAGGTGGCAGATGCCGCGCCGGGCGCCGCTGTCTCCTCGTCCAAAAGGATCTGGGCGGATGTGACGGGGCTGGGGGTTTCAGGATCCTTCGGCGGCGCGCTCCACTCTCCGCTCAGGATGACGGGGGATTGCCCCGGTTCGGCATCCGGGAGAGTGTCGGGGAGAGTGTCGGACCCGACAGACTCAGGAGCGGCAACTGCGGAATCGTCCCCTTCAGACACGATCTCCTCGGCGTTGAGGGCCAGTAATTGCTGCTGGGCGGCGTTGGCGTCCAGTTCGGCCTGGCCCTCCTCGCCCAGCAGGCCGGTAAGCTGGGCAAGAGTGACGGGCTCTTCGGACGCGTAGATGACGGCTTCGATCTTGGATTTGAGACTCATGGATATGCAGGGTTGAGTGTATCAACCTGGAGCCGGGGTCCTGCGCGGCCGGCGCGTGTTTTTTGGGGGAGACGAGAGTTTGGTGGTGCGCGACGCGCCTGTGAGTGGTGTCAGAGGCCTGGCGCAGGACTGTGAATGCTGTGGATTAGGACTGTGAATGCTGTGGATTAATAGATGATCCTGTTGAAAAACAGACAGGAATGAGGAAACAAAAGAGGGCCGCGGACTTCCCCGGCCTCCGCATGCGAGACGGCAGCAGCACGAACTCCCCTCGCCCTCACTACCGTCTCCTCACCCCTGTCTCTGTCCGCATGGTTCAGTACTTGAAGATGTAGGGCGCCGGCCACGTTAGGGTCTTGTCGTCGCGATTCACGTACATGAAGATCTTGTGATTGCCATTGACGCGGACCGCAACGATCACTCCTGTTCCGAAGAGGCCGCTGCCGGCGGATACGGACTTGTCCACGTGATGCCAGGTAATAGGGGCGTTGATGGGGCTGTAGGTTGTCCAGTCCTGGGTGAAGCGCGCAAGGGGATAGCTGCTGTACTTCTGCGGATGCTGCATCCAGTCCGGATCGTTGTAGTAGATGCCGTAGGCCTTGCTGTAATCCTTGGCCTGGAGGGCGTTGTAGAAGTTGTTGACCCGATGCTCATACCCCAGGTTGGAGTAGAACCATCCGTGACCGGTTACATAACCGGCGAGAGCAACCGCTCCCAGCATCAGGATGCCGGCGACCACTCCGATGATGATATTGCGCCGACGATCGTCGCGGGCAGGGTCATAGGCAGGTGCATCCATCAGGTCCATCAGGCTCATTGGCAGCGTCCTCGCAGCATCGTTTCGATCCTCAGACTCCTAGATGCCTCAGACTATCAGGCTATTACGATTCGACTCCGGTGAACGCAAAAAAGCAGGGGGTAGAGGGTAGAGAGTAGAGAGTAGACAAAAGCAAAGGCCCCTGCTGCCGTCAGGCGCTGCTTTCTCCTGAAAGACGCCTTCGGATGCAAGGAGATGGCAGTGCGAACCTCCGCCGCGTTCTAGCCCTACGCTCTACCCTCTATCCTCTACTCTCTACCCCCCTGTCTATTCCCGGCTTGGGAACGCATCGCGGATGTGCTCAAACTCCGCGCCTGCGGGCAGTAGATAGACCGAGAGGATATCGAAACGAAGCGGAATCGAGGAGCGCACCAAGGCGGGAAACTGGCGGAGATAGGCATAGGCCATCTTGCGCAGGGTCTGGCGTTTGTAGACGTCCACGGAGGTATCGGCGGGCGCAAGATCTCGAGCCGTACGCGTCTTGACCTCGAAGATCACCAACCACGGGCCGTCCCAGGCGACCAGATCGAGGTCGCCGCGCAGCCGCTCATCCCGCCAGCGGCGCGCCACCACGGTATAGCCAAGGCCGCGCAGATGGTAGTACGCCGCATCCTCGCCGCGCTCTCCTGTACGCAGATGGGCCACCTGCCGGCGGCCAGCCAGGGAGCGCAGAGAGACGATGGCGCGGCGCTCCAGCGAGAGGGCAAGCGAATGCAGTCCCATATCGGCAGGATACAGCGGTCCCACCCTTGCCGTACCCCCGCGGCCGCAAAGACCGGCCAGCAGTTCTAACTGAAGGAATCAAGAATGACCCCTTATGCGCTAAAAGGCGCCCCGTGGGCCTGACGCGCCTTCAACAGAGTCAGAAACTGGCCCCTGGTGAGGCTGCGAAATACTCGACGCTTTGAAAGGGCGCGGCTTTAGCCGCGCCATAAATGTCGCAGAATCAACGGGGCTTTAGCCCCTGGGGGAATGCCTTGGGGAGTTTCGGTCGAACCAAAGTCTTTTTCCGCAACCTCTTTGGCACTCAAGGAAAGTCTGTTCATCCCCGTGCATTCCCTCAGCGGCTAAAGCCGCGGCTCCCTCGTCTGCTCCTGCGGCGCGGCTAAAGCCGCGCCCTTTCAAAGCGTCGAGTTTTCCCCCAGCCTGTAAAGCCCGACCCATAGAGCTTTAGCACCGCAGGGATGTACCTCAGAGAGTTCTCTCAGTGAGGACTGCTCAAGCCTGGAACAATTCCACGACATCTCCACAGGCTGCGCGATATACTTGAGTGTGCACATCGAGCACAACCCAAACTACCCAGCAAAAGAGGTTGCGGCTATGTCAGCAAAGTTCATCTTTGTGACCGGCGGAGTCGTGTCAAGCTTAGGCAAAGGACTGGCGGCAGCTTCGATTGGCAGTCTGCTGGAGGCGCGCGGCCTGCGCGTCAACCTGATGAAGTTCGATCCCTATCTGAACGTCGACCCCGGAACGATGAGCCCGTTTCAGCACGGCGAGGTCTTCGTGACCGACGACGGCGCGGAGACCGATCTCGATCTCGGCCACTACGAGCGGTTTACGCACGCCAAGCTCTCGCGCGATAACAACCTGACCACCGGCCGCATCTACGAGCAGATCATCACCAAGGAGCGGCGAGGCGATTATCTGGGGAAAACAGTGCAGGTGATTCCGCACGTTACCAATGAAATCAAGAACGCCATGCGCAAGGTGGGCGCCGATTGCGACGTTGCCATCGTGGAGATCGGTGGAACGGTGGGCGACATCGAGTCCCTGCCCTTCCTTGAAGCGATCCGCCAGATGCGTCAGGATATGGGGCGCGAGAACACCTGCTTCGTG
>JABEBX010017821.1_pt1 | contig 11332 bp, 15 predicted proteins | sample 7245971 | NCBI WGS metagenome assembly JABEBX01 (sample SAMN14506365, study PRJNA622280) | hot springs metagenome | biome: hot spring [ENVO:00000051]|acidic hot spring [ENVO:00002120]; feature: spring [ENVO:00000027]|sediment [ENVO:00002007]; material: sediment environment [ENVO:01001048]...
TGAGTATACAAAAATACTTTATCTCCCTCCTTGATTATCTTGTTTATAGCCGCAGAGATGAATATACCTGTGTTTTTATCGCTCTGCTTACTTGCGAATAAGGTTACATCCTGCAACGAATATTCGCTTTTTTCGAGCAAGCTATAAAACTTGTTGTATAGCTCTGAAGCGTAGTCAAATTCAAAAAAATCTTCTTCGATAGGGTTCTCGGATAAGACTCTCTCTAAGTATTTCTCGCCTTTAAACCGTTCGTTGTAATTCTCTCTTAGTTTACTTCCTCCAATAGTACCGGGTTTTATTCCTATCCTCTTCAATATCTTATCAAGATCCATAGCATATAACCTCTGAATTTTTTGGCATTTAATCTTAAGATTAAAGTACACATCTCAAAATTCAATTATTTATTGTATTGAGTACTATTAATTAATGTGTAAAGGAGGTATAAAAATGGAAAAATTAAAATTAAGCGAATACTTTTCTGAAATATACGAAGAAGGAGAGTACCCTAGATTTAAGGTATTGATAGACGGCAAATGGATAAAAACAAAGGATAAATTCGATTTAATAAGCAGCATAGATGAAAGCAAAATCGCCGAAGTTGGGTTGGTAAGCAAGGAAGACATTGATACTGCAGTTGATTCTGCTTATGTTAATAAACACAAGATAAGAGACCTTGCTGCGATAGACAGACTAGAATTAATAGATAAGGTAAGGTTAGAGATCGAAAACCATAAGGAAGAGATAATAGATGCTCTTATGAAGGAGTCTGGAAAAGCATATAGTTCTGCCAGCGGAGAGATAAATGCAACGATCGAAAGATTGAGATTAAGTATGGAGGATTCAAGAAAGATAATGGGAGAATACATCCCTGGAGACTGGTCAAGTGATACGACTAAAAAGATGGCTTTGGTTATAAGAGAGCCTTTGGGAGTAGTATTAGGGATCTCTCCGTTTAATTACCCCGTTTATACATCGGTTGCTAAGATATTGCCGGCTTTATTGTCCGGGAATTCCGTCATAGTAAAACCACCAAGTTCTGATCCAATAGCATTATTGATGTGCGCAGAGATATTCAGAAAATCTGGATTACCTGAAGGGACCTTACAGGTAATAACCGGAAGCGGGAGTATAGCCGGAGATTATCTGACAAAAAACGATAAGATAAACATGATAAGTTTTACAGGCAGTACTGCCGTAGGAAAACACATATCAGAGATAGCAGGCTTAAAGAAGCTGCACATGGAATTAGGTGGAAAAGGCACTGCAATAATATTAGAAGACGCAGACTTAGATTTAGCTGCAAAAGAGTGCGTAGCCGGTTCATTTGAACTCGCAGGCCAGAGATGTGACGCCGTTAGCAGGGTAATCACTCTAGAATCTATTGCGGATAAATTTTATAAAAAGCTGGAAGAACACTTAAAGGATTATAAATTTGGTAACCCCCTTGACGGCCAGAATATAAACATGGGGCCTGTGATAAACAAAAACGCTGCAGAAAGGATAGATGCGATGGTAAAAGACGCGGTGAAAAAAGGCGCTAAACTTGTTACGGGCGGCAAATTTAAAGATTCGTACTATGAGCCTACTTTGTTAGAGGACGTCCCATTGACGGCTGAAATAGCTAATGAGGAAACATTCGGGCCCGTTATAACTGTGATAAAAGCAAAAAACGAAGAAGATGCAATCAAAATAGCGAATGAATCGAAATACGGTTTAGATTCTGCAGTGTTTACAAACGATTTCTACACGGGCTGGAGAATCATGAAAGCTTTACAGGTCGGAAATGTTACATTAAACGGAAAGCCATCACATGGAACTGCGTACTTCCCATTCGGCGGAGTAAAAGATTCAGGAGCTGGAAAGGAAGGAGTTGGTTACAGTATAGAAGAGATGACAAACATAAAAACCATAATATTCAATTTAGGAGCCAAAAACCTGGGAAAGGAATACTCTGGAAGGTTCAAAGACTGACTTTTCGATATTGAAGATATTTTCACTTTGTCACTAGCTTAATCCAGAAGCTTTTTTCCTTTTATGTCTGAGGAGAGGACTAGGAAAAATATACCAAACATCAAGGTGTATATTATCACTCCTAATACGCCGTATTTTATGTTTTGAGGCCCGGCCGCAAAGGAATACATTACTATCAATATAAAGTTAGCGGATAAGAAAAAAATGAAATATTTTGTTATGTTCCTCGAAAGTTTTATCCTATATATCGCTAATCTTGTATCTTTGTAGAAATACCGCATAAAATTTATGATTGAAAGAAACACGAACAAACCGGAAAACACCGCTATTATCCCTTCTATATCCAGTATCATACGAACCTCAAAAATTCCTTAAACCATAAGAATATCACATAAGAAACAAGCAGGTAAGATGCTATTCCGATTATCTGTGCGGAGATTATAAACGCAAGATAATTCAGGAATTCCCCAGCGACGTAAATTGAAAATACGAGTATAAATATGAATGTGGATGCCAACAACATCTCTATCTGTTTTTTAGACTTTTTTAGGTCCAGTGCCCATAAGAAAATAGGCGCTCTATCAACTTTATGCTTTGACAGTACAAATATGATTATAGCGGAGATTACTGCGACCACAGCAACGTTGACGAGTTCAAATATACCCCAAAACGCTTCAAATGAATAATAAAAGCTCATTTAATACATAAGGACTTAAAACTATTTAAGTCATCACAATCATTTCGATAGGCAAAAGATCGATAACTTTATAAGAAACGAAAAAAAACAAGAGAAGATTCTAATAAGATAGGTTATATCACTGATAATTAAGTTTATATTTTAATGTTTTTTAGTTTAAATGATGGTAGAATACAAAGAAGTCAAGAAAGAAGCGTGGGAGAAGATAATAGAAGAAGTAATCGTAGGGATAGTTCTTTTCATCGGCTTAGTCTCTTTGTTATACAGCTGGATAGACAGCCTGTTCGGTGTCATAGTCGGGATACCGATACTTACTTTCTTGGGTTTGCTGGCTTCTTTTATCGTTGTGTACGCAATAAGAACATTTGATAAGGGATAGAAGAAACATGAGATATAAAAAAAGATATTTCCTCGTTGAGCTTGAAAACGTAGATAATGCAGAGGAGTTTGAACAGCAGCTTTATTCCACAATAAATAAGATAGAACCTTTTCTTGGGATTAAATCAAATTTTAAGATAATAAAAGAACTCACAAAAATAGGAGAAAACAGTACTTTTGGGGTTATCGCAGTAAACAATGAGTACAAATTCGATGTCATATTCGCTTTATCGCTTATTAGTAAGTTTTATAAATCAAACTTGCTTACAATAACGAATAGTGGAAATATTAAAAAGATAAAATCTTTTAAATTTTAGGAGGTAAACGATGGAACCACCAGGGGACTTAATGGGATATGATAGAGCGATAACTCTGTTCAATCCAGATGGAAGAATATTACAGGTAGAATACGCAAGAAGAACGGTATCACAGGGCTTTGCTGCGGTAGGATTAATAGGAAAAGAATGCATTGTCTTTGTAGCAGACAGAAAAGCACATGAGCTTGAAAAATTGGTAATACCAGAAAGCATTGAAAAGATATTTCAGATAGATGTGCATATGGCAGCTGCAATTTCTGGGATGATAGCAGACGGAAGAGTACTTATAGATAAAGCCCAGAACAACGCACAAGAGTACAGGATGACGTACAACCAGCCCGCTGATATACTACTAACTGTAAAAGGGATAAGCGCAGAAATGCAGGCCCTTACTCAGTACGGAGGAGCAAGACCATTCGGAGTCAGTATACTGCTCGGAGGAATTAAAGACAAAAAAGCATATCTTTACATGCTTGATCCAAGCGGCACATTTTTCCAGTACAAAGCAATAGCGATAGGCGGAAACTCCGAAGTTATAAACAAACTTTTAGAAAAAGAGTACAAGACTGAAATGAACACAGAGGAACTTATAGAACTGGGTATGAAAGTCATAAGATCCGATGAAAGTAAAAACTCCCCTGAAAGGTTTGAGATAGCAGTAATAAACGAAGAGGGTTTTAAGAAGCTTAGTAAAGAAGAGATAGCTGAGTACATCAAATAAGAAATTTCATGGTAGACAGCGTAACAGCAAGATTAGAAAGAAAGGGTAAAAGGTACGAAATATCCGTTGACTGTGATAAAGCAATGGAGATAAAGGACGGAAAAAGTTCTGATATAGATTCTGCTTTGCTTGTAGAGAAAATATTTAAGGATATAAAAAAGGGAGAAGTCGCAGGCAATCTTGACAAAGAATTTGGAACGGAAGACGTGAAGAAAATAGCAATGAAGATAATCAAAGAAGGAGAAGTACAATTGAGCACGGCTTACAAACAAAAACAGGCAGAGATGCTTAAGAAGAGGATAGTGGATAAGATAGCAGGTATGGCTATCGATATGAATACCAATCTGCCTATACCGCGGCAGAGAATAGAGATTGCAATGAAAGAAGTACATCATAACTTCGACATAAACAAACCCGAAAAGGAGCAGACCGAGGAAGTACTATTAAAACTAAAAAAGATACTTCCAATAAAATTGGGAGAGTTCAACTATTCCGTTGATATACCAATTCAGTACGCAAATGATACAATGTTATATTTAAAAAGGTTGGCAGATATAAAAGATAATACAAGAAACGATGATTCGTTAATTGTAAATTTTTCGGTAAAAGCCGGAAATGAAAATGAACTGCTGAGCAAGTTGAAAAGCATAACCCACGGCAGTATAAATGTGAGGAAAATATGATAAACGTAAAAAATTTTCAGATAGTTACGCCAGGAGAACTTCTTTCTGATGAGATGATTGGAGGGAATGGAACTTACGAAGAAGACAAAAAGATATTCTCAAAGTTCCTTGGAATGGTTCAGCTATCAGATAAAAGCATAAGTGTAAATCCTTTAGCAGGAAATTATTATCCAAAGGAAGGAGACGATATAATAGGAGAGGTGACGGAGATTTCCTCTAAATATTGGGTCGTAGATATAAACGCACCATTTTATACAAGATTGGACATAAGAGATATCAACTTTAGAACGGAAGATTCAGAACTGAATAAATATATAGATATAGGCGAATTGGTATACGCCAGAGTATTTCGAGTCTATCCTAATAATGCCGCGGATATATCCATGAGAGGCACAAGATACGGTAAACTTGAATCTAAGATGATAACAAAGATAGACCCAGTAAAATTACCAAGATTGATAGGAAAAGAGGGTGCAATGATAAATATGATAAAGGAAGCTACGAAATGTGATATACTTGTAGGACAAAATGGCATTATATGGATTGACGGTGAGGAGAAAAACAGAGCTGTAGCATTGTCCGCCATAAAGTTCATAGACGAAAATTATGTAGAAGCAGACCTTACAGAGAAGGTCGGGAGGTTACTTGAACATGTACGAGGAGAGATTTGATAAAAGAAAACTAGACGAACTAAGACCGATGGAAGCTGAGGTTGGTATAATACCAAATGCAAAGGGCAGCGCCAGATTTAAGATCGGGAACACGGAAGCGATAGCTGCAGTTTATGGCCCCGAAGAGGTCAAGCCAAGGCACATAGAAAAAGCGGATAAAGGTGTTATAATGTGTAAATATGATATGCTTCCTTTTTCTGTACCAGACAGAGCAAAACCAGGAATGGACAGAAGAGATATAGAGATCAGCGAAGTACTTACAAATGCTTTAAACAGAGCTATAATCCTTGAAGATATGCCAAGAGAGATGATAGATATAAGAGTTTACATAACGCAAGCAGATGCGGGTACTAGATGTGCAAGCTTGACTGCAGTTTCAATGGCATGCGCTGATGCAGGTTTGCCGATGCGTGATTTAGTCGCAGCTGTAGCTGCCGGCAAGATAGGAGACAGTATATGCTTGGATTTAAATAAAGAGGAGGAGGATTTCCATGAAGGGGGCGCAACTGACGTTCCAGTAGCATTTTTACCGTCTAAAAATGAGATACTCTTATTGCAATTAGACGGAAAAGTAACAAGAGAAGAACTGAAAAAAGTTATAGAAGTCGGAAAGAAAGGTGCTATGGAGATATATGAACTCGAAAAAACGGCCCTTAAAAGGAGGTTTTCAAATGAAAGTAAAAATTAGAGGTATTTATTCTACAGCAATAAGCAAATTATTGCTTGATGAAGGAATAGAAGTAACACAAGCTGCGGATGCAATCAAAGAGGCATTAAAAATACAGGATGAAAGCAAACCAGACGTAGTCATAGAAGACACGGAAACCAAGGAAGGAATATACCTTTATGGAAATGACATTGAAAACGTGATAAAAATACTTAAGAAGAAGATAAAAATGAGTGTATTCTACAAAGAAGAGGTCGGAAAGATATACTGCGGCATAATAAAAAATACGGATCAAAAAGCTAAATCGATAGTTATCTCCCTACCAGATGATGAGGAAGGGATATTGGACTTACAGAACTTTTGGGGATACGTAAAACCAGGTTCCAAGATACTTGTTCAGTCGAAGGGAACTTATGACGGCAAGATAATGTTGTCCACGCAGCTAAGGATTTTTGGAGACAATATAATCATCATAAAAAACGGCTTCACAAAGATGAGCAAAGGAATACACTCGAATGAGGGCAAGACAAAACTTTATGACATTGCAAAAGGACTCAATCTAAAAGACTGGGGAATACTATGGGTACAAGGCGCAGAAGATAAAGATGAGGAGATACTTAAAAAAGAACTAGAAACACTGCAGAATAAAGAATCAGAGATAAACGAGAAGTTTAACGGCTGCACTGAGCCTTCAACGTTGTACGAAGGCATGAATAAATATTTCGTGCTTTTTAATGAAGAAGATAAGGGAGAACTGGATAGAATAAGAAAAGAAGTGATGCCTACGATAATAAATCACCACAAACTTAAATCCGCTGGATATACTATTTTGACGGATTTCGCAGAGAACATGCTTGATAAATACTCTGATGAGGAGATAGTATCTAGAATAAACCAGGTGCTTTTAAGATACGGACCCATCAAAGATAAACTTTACAGGCTGGCGTTTACAAGACTAAACGGCACTTCTTTTAGAGTGGACGGAATCGTTTCTGAGATGAATATTGAAAATGAGGAGGTAAAGATGCTTTCTATAAGAACAAGAAGTGACTGGGGCGACAGAACTTATACCATATATAAAGATAAAGAATACGTTGAGGTATTAAAAGACGGAGAAAAAGAGAGAATGCTTGTACTCAAACCTGAGATATTCCCTAAATTTGCGAAGATAGTGACTTTTGATATTACCGCAAAGAAAGAGAATAACGAAGTGATAGTACAAAACATCGAAAGACTTGAAAAGCTCAACAAGAAGGATGAAATAAGCGAGGAATTAAAGAAAAGGATGGAAGAAGTGACAGAAGAGATGAAAAATTTATGACATTAAAAAACTATAATTATATAAGAGGATTGGCGGAAAAAAAGCTAAGGCTTGACCAAAGAAAAGAATTCGAAGGAAGGGAGATTACGATAAAAGACAACGTAATAAACCATGCTGACGGCTCAGCTTATCTAGAACTTGGCAAAACCAAAGTGATCGCAGGTGTAAAGGTACTAAACGGCGTCCCGTTTCCAGATCGGCCAAAGGAAGGATCGTTAATTGTAAATTTCGAGGCATCCGAACTTGCTTCAAAGTACAGCGATGACAGAATAGACTATTCAATTGAAATCGGCCGAGTTACTGACAGAGGCATAAGAGAGTCAAACCTTATAGATCTGTCAAAATTGGTAATAGAAGAGGGAAAAACGGTGTCTTCTGTGTTTGTAGATATAGTATGTCTTAACAATGAAGGCAATCTATTCGATGCTGCAAACATAGCAGCTTTAAGAGCAATTCTTAACACAAGGTATAAAATAGAAGGAAACGAAGATAAGATAAAACTGCCTTTGGACCTGTCTAAACTTGCTATCAGCCATACTTTCACAAAGATAAATGGCGCTATATTCTTTGATCCTACCGCAGAAGAAGAATTAGTAGCAGACGCTAGATTTACGATTGGAATAAGCGAAAAGATAAATTCGCTACAAAAGGGCGGCAATGGTTTCTTCACGCCTGAAGAGATAGACTTCTGCGTTGGAAAGGCCATAGAAAAGAGAGAAGAAAGATTTAAAATCTTGATGAACGGAATAAAAGAGTAACATGGAAGAGTATAATAAATTTGAAAAAGCCAGATTAGTTGGAGCAAGAGCTCTGCAGCTGTCTTTAGGTGCGCCGCCTTTAGTAAAGGTAAACAAAAAAGAGGACACTTATATACAGATTGCAAAAAATGAGCTTGAGAAGGGAGTTCTGCCGATTACAGTTAAAAAAAGTAACAGCTAAAGTTATATTAATCCATTGTATATTCATGATAAATGGCATTCGAAGGTTTATCCAACAGATTGAAAGACGGCATAAAAAAACTCTTAAATTCTACAGGAAATGAAAAGATAGAAGAAGTGCTGTCTGACATACAAAGGGCATTACTAGAAGGAGATGTAGATAGAGACACAATAGAAAAGTTAATGCAAAAGATCAGAGAAGACATAAAAGCGAATAAGGGAAAAGGCCTTGTCACCAGAGAAAAAGTAATAGATGTAATATACAATGACTTCGTAGGAATAGTAGGAAACGACGAGACAAAGATAAACATCGACACGGTCCCTTTCAAGATACTTTTGGTAGGTTTGTTTGGTTCAGGTAAAACTACTACCGCCGCAAAACTGGCGAACTACTTCAAGAAAAGAGGGTACAGAGTTTTACTGCTTGGATTAGATACTTTCAGGCCTGCGGCTTATCAGCAGTTAGAACAGCTTTCAAAACAGATAAACGTAAAGATAATGGGCGGCGGAAATGACCCGGTAAAAGCGATAAAAAACGCAGCCAGCTCGTTCAAAAACTTCGATGTGATCATTGCGGATAGCGCAGGAAGAGATATACTGGATAAAGAACTAGTAAAAGAGATAAACAATGTGAAAGATTCGCTGAAGCCGAACAACGTCACTTTAGTCATACCTGCCGACCTCGGCCAGAACGCTGCCTTGCAGGTCAAGGGATTCCATGACATACTGGGAATAAACAATATAATATTGACCAAGACCGATGGAACTGCGAACGGTGGCGGCGCTTTAACCGCTGCTTACATCAGCGGAGCAAAGGTTACTTTTATAGGGACAGGAGAAAAAATAAACGATTTTGAAGAGTTTGATCCAAAAAAGTTTGTGTCTAAACTCCTTGGACTAGAAGGATTAGAATCACTCTTGGAAAAAGCGAAAGAAGAGAACATAGAAGTTAATGAAGAGAGCGCTAAAAGAGTTATCAAGGGAGAATTTAACCTTATAGATGTTTATGAACAGTACTCATCGGCCAAGAAACTCGGCTCGCCGCAGAAGATAGCCGAGATGATGCCTGGAGTTCCTTCATCAGGAAAGACTAAAGAGCTGCTTGAAAGACAGGAACAAAACATCGGCAAATTCATAAACTTAATGGACTCAATGACGAAGGAAGAGTTAGAGGACCCTAAAATAATAGATGCGTCAAGGGTAAGCAGGATAGCTAAAGGCAGCGGGACTTCAGATGAATTAGTGAGAGAATTATTAGAACAGTACAAAAAAATGAAAACCGTGATGAAGATGTCAAACAATAGACAATTCTCCGGGTTACTTAAAAGGTTCGGTATAAAGCTATGAAATGCGAGATCTGTGGGAAAGAAATAGAGACGACGTTCTTAAAGAAGATAAAGGGAAACTACGTCAAGAAAAACGGAAAAATGTACGCTGTATGTAATGAATGTTTTATGAAAGAAGGCAAAGAAATAAAAAGTAAACTCTCATAATAATATGATTAAGGAAGGTTTAAAACTTAAAATGAGTAATAGTATTAATGTTTTTAAAGTCCCCGTAGCTCAACTTGGACAGAGCGGCAGACTTCTAATCTGATTGTTGGGGGTTCAAATCCCCTCGGGGGCAAGTTTAATCTTCTTTCTTTATGTCTGGTACAGAAAACTCATCTTGTGCTGTTTATATGCTTAGATAAAGCTGTTAAAATACTCGCTTTTATCTAAAAACAACTCCTGTAATTTAATATATTATAAAATTCCAGTCATTCTTCTCTCCATCTGGAGCGTTTTATAGCAAATAGTAAAAGAGACAACGAGACTATTATGAGTATTATCCAACTAATGTAAAATAATATGTTTGATACACTCAAAAAACCTATACTTTTCTGCGCTATTATTGCAGAGTAAGTTGTCGGTGAAAGATACGCAAGATATCTAAAAGGCAATGGAATATATGTTATTGGGTAATAGACTGGCGGCAGAGTAGCTAAAAGAAGTGAAATTAAACCCATAAAGGCCCATCCCTCAATAACATCTCTGCTTATTGTTGATATAAAAAAGCCTAAGGATACAGAGAACATAAAAGTAAGCAGCATAACTGCAATGATTATAAAAGCGGAGAGAATGGATATATGAACGAATATAGCGGCTAATATACCAAGCACTACCAGATCTGGTATAGAGAATACAAGTTCTGATAAAGCCATTCCGGTAAGATATTTTACCATTGTCAGCGGGGAGCTAACCAGCATATCCTGCAATTTCGTGTCATTCCTAAGGTGTGTCAAGTCACCTTGCAAAGATATGCCATTCGTGACCATAGTCATAATAAGAGCTCCCATTATGGCTACATTTAACAAAGTACCATGGCTTACGAAGAAGATTATTAACAAAAAACCGAAAGGAGCAAGTATTGTATTTATCAGCATCACCGGAAAATTTTTCATTGCATATATAGCATTCGCAAGTATCGATGCAAAAAGCTGGTTAAGCCCATTCCTTTTCATTCTCTTCCTCCTCGTTTATATCTCCTACAAACATGTAAAATATGTCCTCTAAGGATGTAGGGTTTATTGAGAATTTTACTTTATTCTTTATGAGTGCACTTGCAAGCTTATTTGCTTCGTCTTCACTGGAGAATATCTGCAAGGTACCATCCTCTTTTTTTATAACTTTACCCTTTACCTTTTTAAGTCTATAATTATTAGAAAAAACACGCATTGCATAGGGATAACCTATTTTATTGCGCAAGTCATTTATTGTCCCTATAGCTATCAGCTTGCCTTTTTCAATGACCCCTATCTTATCAGAAAGCTCTTCTGCTTCCTCCAGATAATGAGTTGTAAGGACTATTAGGTGGTCTTTTTTTAGATTTGTAAGTATGGACCAAAGTTCCTTTCTAGAGACTGGATCCAATCCAGTAGTCGGTTCATCTAAGAATATAATATCTGCTTCAGATGAAATGGCTAGAG
>JABEBX010023667.1_pt1 | contig 11317 bp, 9 predicted proteins | sample 7245971 | NCBI WGS metagenome assembly JABEBX01 (sample SAMN14506365, study PRJNA622280) | hot springs metagenome | biome: hot spring [ENVO:00000051]|acidic hot spring [ENVO:00002120]; feature: spring [ENVO:00000027]|sediment [ENVO:00002007]; material: sediment environment [ENVO:01001048]...
GTATTATTATAGAACGCCGGGGCAAAGAATGCCGAAGGCATCAGAATTGCTAGCATAGATAACATTAAACTGCCCATAATGCAGTTATTTATTACCCGGCACCAGGCATATAATGCTCACATAAAAGAAGCCCTATCGTTTTCTTGATATTTTCTACTCCTGGATATTTTTATATACCTTCACGTTGAATCTACTTACATAAAATAATTAACATTTTTTTATTTAATCTATAAAACTATAATCAAGGGTCAGTGTATAAATGAAAATAAGAAGTGCAGATATGGTGACATACCTGCGCACTGCACTTATTATTCTAGTTGCTTACTTGGTTATAGTCAGATTCAATGACGTCGTTATAATAGTGCTCTTTGCGATAGCGATACTTTCGGACGCGATCGACGGTTATTTTGCAGTAAGGGAGGCGAGCAACGGAAAAATAAGTTTTCTTACTTATTTTAGGGCGACTACAGGCAACAAAACGGCCTGGGCAAAGGTCCATGCAATAAAACAGAAAGCTTCGAAATCTGCGCCATATGGGCCACGCATAGATATAGCTGGGGACAGAATAAGCGAATATGTGCTTTGGGTCACATTTGTATTTCTGCATATAGTGCCTTTGTTCATACTTTTCATAATAATAATAAGGCACTCGTTCGCAGATGCATTGCTTGGGGCAAAGGGAACATCCTCGAAAATGAAATCGAAGATTGCAAAGGTGATATACGCATCCAATGCTAGCAGGGCAGGAATACAAATAACCAAGTTTGTAACTTTCTCGTACCTTGTGCTGGTATACGTAGCATCTTTTCCTATATCCATAGGCTATGTGCTTATAGGAATCCTAACTGTTTACATAGTGGCAAGAGGCATTGCTGAAATTTATGAAGCACTGCATGGCTGACCTAAACTTTTAAATATAACTCGCTATAAATTAAGTGTGTTTTTATGATGTCTCAAAAAAACAACGGCATGTCGTTCTTAAGCTATACGAAAAAAGCCCTTAACATAGCGCTTCATCCCGGAAGCATAAGTGAGAGCTATAACATAGGCGACGCGATAGCATTCTATTATAAAGCGGCGGTTATTCCTGCTATAATATCTGCAGTAATCGGATTCCTGCTGTTTTTCGCTTTCGGCAGTTTAGCCCTTTCGTTGTTTACTGGCTTAAGCAGCTTGGCCAGTTCATTGTTTGCAGCTGGCTCAATAATATTTGGCTTAATCGGTGCAGCGCTCGGGTTAGCTTATGTCTTGCTGCTCATCCCGATAAGCATAATCATCGATGGCGCAATATACCAACTATTTGCAAAAATCCTCTTCAAGATCTGGAATAAAGACATATCAAAGACAATCACTGCGCTTACATATGCTTCTTTTCCGGCCATGCTGTTTGTCTGGGCTTTATTCATACCGGTCGTAGGCATTGTTATTGACATAATAATAGCAATATGGTCATTCATAGTCCTGATAATATCGCTTGCAAGGCAGCAGGGAATAAGCGGATGGCGCGCTTTCGGCGGAATATTTGTAAGCGGAATAATTTTGGCGGTAATAATAATAGTAATAGAGCTTGCGGTGCTCGTACCACTCTTATCGATTGCCCATCCTAGCGCATCCACGTCTTATTTATCAGCCTCCTGCGTACCTGCGTCTTCGTTTATATGCTTGAAACCAAGCTATTCAAACGGGGTTTTGAAGGCCGAGATAGGGCAGTCCACAGGAGCGGACATGTTCAACGCACAGCTGTTCTTTGTAAGTGCAGGAGAAAACTTCAGCGCTTCGGATCCGTCTTATTATATCGGCGGTCTAAGTTCTGAAAGTTTGGTTAATGCATCGATACCTGGCATAAGCGAAATCAACGGCAGCGTACAAGGCAATCTTACATTAGAATATTACAATTCAGTATCGCAGAAAACGCCCTACATAAAAAATATTGCAATTTTCTTCTCCAGCAGCTAGCCAAAGAGCTTTTATAACTATACGCTGAAATAACGATATAGATTTAATGAAGGACAAACCGAAGCCGGCATTTCTCATTCTAAAAGACGGTTCCATTTATCCTGGCACTAGGTTCGGAAGCGAAAATAATGCATCCGGAGAAGTTGTTTTTACTACATCAATGAATGGCTATGTAGAATCTATTTCTGATCCATCATATAAGGGCCAGATGCTTGTGATTACTCATCCATTAGTTGGAAACTATGGAGTCCCAAAGAAGATCTTCAGAAACGGAATCCTCGCTAATTTTGAATCAGGCAAGATTCAGATTAATGGGTTAATAGTAAGCGAAATTACGCACAACAAGGAGTGGAACGCAGACAAAAGCCTCGCAGAATGGCTTGAGGAAGAGGACGTTCCAGGCATAGCGGGCATAGACACAAGGGCCCTGACTTTGCATATACGCAAAAACGGTTCAATGCCGGGAATTATAGCCAAAGCGAAAGACGCCATAAAATTTGAGAACTATGAAAAAATTAATTTCGTAGAAATGGTCTCAGTAAAGAAACCAGTCATATACAAGAATAAAGGGCCTACAATAGCAGTTATAGATTATGGGCTAAAGGAGGGCATACTGGAAAACCTCTACGCTTTGGGCTATACATTAATACGCCTGCCATACAATGTTTCTGAGTCTGAAGTCCTTTCTTTTAATCCTGCAGGCATAGTGCTTACAAATGGCCCCGGGAACCCAAAGCTTCTTGGTAAAGAAATAAAAACGGTCGGAGCCCTGCTGGAACATAAAATACCTACTCTGGGGATATGCCTTGGCCACCAACTCGTGTGCATGTCTATTGGCGCGAAAGTTGCAAAAATGAAGTTCGGCCACCATGCCATAAACAAGGGCGTGATTAACCTAAAAACAGGCAAGGCCATCATCACTACGCATAACCACGGCTATGAAGTTTCAGGGCCGCTCCCAAAAAGTTTCGAGCCTTTATACAGATGCATCGACGATAACACTATTGAAGGGACCATATCAGAAAAATTCAATACATTAACAGTACAATTCCATCCGGAAGCACGTCCAGGCACAAAAGATGCAGAATTTATATTTAAGGAATTTTCTAGCATGATGAAAGGGGTGCATTAAATAAAAGAACAAGCAAAGCCGAAGAAAGTGCTGATTATAGGCTCCGGGGCGATAAAGATAGCAGAAGCTGCCGAGTTCGACTACAGCGGGTCGCAGGCCCTTACTGCGTTGAAAGAGCTCGGAATAAAAACGATAATAATGAACCCGAACATAGCCACTTTTCAAACGAGCTACAGCATGGCAAACAAGGTGTATACGCTTCCTTTAACCCAAGAATATGCCGAGCGCGTAATAGAAAATGAGAAGCCTGATGGAATCCTAGCCGGCTTCGGGGGCCAAACTGCGCTTAGCTTAGGGCTCAAACTTTGGAAAAGCGGTTTTCTTAAAAAGAAAAATGTAAAATTCCTTGGCACCAACGTAAAGGGGATTGAAGCCGCGCTAAGCAGGTCCAAGTTTCATGCGCTTATGCGCAAAAAGGGCATTAAAGTTCCAACAAGCATTGCTGCCAAGAGCATAGGTGAAGCTAGAATCGCAGCAAATAAAATAGGTTTCCCTGTAATGTGCAGGGTAAGTTTCAATCTCGGCGGCCGCGGATCCATGATAGCAAAAAATACCGGGGAATTGGAAACCGGCATAAGCAAGGCCTTTGCGCAGAGTGAAATAAAAGAAGTCCTTATAGAAAAGTATCTGGAAGGCTGGAAGGAGATAGAATACGAAGTTGTAAGGGACTGCAAAGGAAATTCGGCAGTAATAGCCTGCCTCGAAAACATGGATCCGATGGGGATCCATACCGGCGAATCCGTAGTCGTTGCGCCGCAGCAGACTCTTGACAACTATATATACCAGGAAATGCGCTCTATAGCGATAAAAGTTGCAGAGTCAATAGATCTTATCGGCGAGTGCAACGTCCAGTTTGCCGTAGATCCGAACAGCTACAGCTTTTATGTGATAGAAACGAATCCCAGAATGTCAAGGTCATCCGCTTTGGCCAGCAAGGTAACCGGATATCCGCTTGCATACGTAGCTGCAAAACTTTCAATGGGGCTAATGCTTCCAGAAATAAGAAATGACATATCTGGGGTTACAAAAGCCTTCTTTGAGCCGAGCCTCGACTATATCACAGTAAAAATGCCGCGTTGGGACATAGAAAAATTTGTTTACGCGTCAGACAGGATAGGCAGCGAAATGAAGAGCATAGGCGAAGTCATGGGCATAGGCGCAAATCTTGGAGAAGCCATGCAGAAGGCTGCAAGGATGCTTGACATAGGCGAATCAGGCATAATAAGTATAAATCCTGCAATAACATCTTTAAGCAAAGAAGGGGCACTTTCAGCCTTGCGTGAACGCAAGCCATACTGGTTCCTTTACGCATCGCAAGCTCTTCTTAATGGGGCAAGCATAAATGAAGTATCTAATGCATCAAAGGTAAACATCTTCTTCATATCAGAAATATATGAGATAACTAAAGCTTATGAAGAATATGTGAAGGCAAACACCAACGATAGAAAATCAATGCTTACAGATATGCACAGGCTCGGGTTCTCAATGCAGCAATTAGGTCATTCAAGGGAGAAGAAACCAAGGCTGATAGATACTTTGGCGGGTGAATGGCCTTCAAATGCCAACTATGCGTACCTAACGGGTGCCCCTGTCTTAGGGGATAAAATAAAATCAAAGAACGACGGGATTTTAATATTGGGCGCGGGCGTGTTCAGAATAGGCGTTTCTGTAGAATTTGATTATGCCACAACAACACTTGCCTTAGAAGCCAAATCTGCATTCAAAAACATAAGCATAGTAAATTACAATCCTGAAACCGTTTCAACAGATTGGAACCGTTTCAAAAACCTATTTTTTGAAGAGCTTAGCCCAGACACAATAAAAAGCATATGCAAAATAATGAGGATAGGGAGCATAATAACTTTCACTGCGGGCCAGATTGGCAATAATATCGCAGAAGAATTGGCAAAAAGCGGGCTGCACGCCCTGGGTTCCAACTACAAAACGATAATTGCGGCTGAAGACAGGGAAAGATTTTCAAGGCTTATAAATAATTTAGGCATATTGGAACCGGAATGGGAATCCATAAAGTCAACAAAAGAAGCCATAAGATTCGCAGAGCGCGTAGGTTTTCCGGTATTGGTAAGGCCAAGCTTCATACTCAGTGGGTCTTCATTCGGGATAATGCGCTCTTCCGAAGAATTGGAGAGATTCCTCTCAAACATCAAAGAAAAATACAGGGAGAAACCGATAGTCATATCAAAGTTCATAAGCAATGCGGGCGAAGCCGACCTGGACTGCGTAGGCGACGGCCATGCTGTTATGGGCCTGCCGATATTCCATATAGAAGAAGCAGGAGTCCACAGCGGAGATTCTACAATGGCGATATTTCCTTCCGGCTCGAAAGAATTAGAAGCGAGGGAAAAGCTTATTTCAAGGATGGAAGAGATTGCAATATCGCTTACAAAAGAATTATCAATAAAAGGCCCATTTAACCTTCAATTTGTCATATCCAATAGCAAGCTATTTGTAATAGAACTAAACATAAGGGCCAGCAGGTCTATGCCATTCTGCTCGAAGTCGATAGGTTCGGAATATATGGCTTATGCATTGAAGGCCATAACAAAAGGCTTAGGATGGAATGGCTTTTTCATGCCGAAGGCCAAATCCTACGGCATAAAATCCTCGCAATTCTCTTGGGCCCAGATAAGCGGAGCATACCCATTTCTAAGCCCTGAAATGCACAGCACCGGCGAAGTTGCAGCATTCGACCATAATTATGGCGCAGCGCTGCTGAAAAGCTGGCTTTCGGTGCATCCGAATAAAATTCCGGGCAAAGGGGTTCTGGTATATGGGGATTCAAACATCGAGCAGCTTAATTCTGCATCAAAAAAGATGGGGAATTTAAAAACATATACAATAGACGCGATGCCTATGAACTCAGGCCAGCAGGTGAGCATCGCTAAAGCCGTGGAGCTCATAAATGCCGGCAAAATAGATTTGGTGATTACCGACGGTGACCTTAGGGATAAAGACTATGAAATACGAAGGCATGCCGTGGACTTCAATATACCCCTAATATTAAATGGCAGGCTTGCGGCTGAGCTCTCCAAAAGCTTTTCAGCAAAAACCGAAGCGTATGAGCTTAATAAATACTGGTAATTAGTCCTTCCTGCTCTTTTCTAAACGCCCCATAATCCTGGCCCATATTGTCGTATTCTTGAGGAATGCTTTAAGCATAGGCCCAGCAAGCGGCTTGCGCCTGAATCCCCTGATGTCTTTAAGCGTGTTGAAATCCTTATCGGAAAGCCTCCAACCCGAAGCCCCCAGATCTTCCGCAATATGCTCTTTCTTAATAGCTTTGGGTATCGGTACGACACTTTTGCTGCACAATAAATAATTTAAGGCAACCTGTGCAGGCGTTTTCCCGTATCTTTTGCCTACTTCCGCGAGCCTGCCTCCTAATTCAGGATTATTGACGATAGAACCTCTCGCAAGCGGGCTGTATGCTATGAGCGTTATACCTTCTTTACTGCAGAATTCTACAAGGCTGTCTTCAGGTTCCCTGACAGAAATGCTATACTCTACCTGGTCCGATACAATTTCGTTATGGCTTAATGCCGATTGAGCCTCCACGAGCTCATCGACCGTAAAATTGCTAACCCCTATGCATTGTATCTTACCGTCTTCCTGAAGCTTTTCCATCGCTTTCATCGTCTCGGATATCGGTACTCTATTATTCGGCCAGTGCAGCTGGTAAAGGTCTATTGCTTTAACACCAAGATGTTTTATGCTGTTCTCACACGCCTTTATAACATCATCGTATCTGAAATGCGAAGGAGACACTTTTGTGGCTAAAAATACCTCACGCCCCCTAATTGCGCGCCCCACCAATTCTTCATTCCCATACATTTCTGCCGTATCTATAAAGTCTATGCCGTTGTCAATGCCATAAGCAATGGCATCCATGCCCTCTTTTGAATTATTCGGTATCTTCCAAGTTCCCAAGCCTATCTCGCTTATCCTTATGCCTGTTTTTCCAAGGGTCTTATGCTCCATAAATAGCACCCAAATCAATACAATAATAAATCTTGCATAAATATTAATAGTGTTTAATGTTAAAGATGTGACCATGCCAAAGAAGCACCTACTGCGTAAGCAAAAGCCAAAATTAGCTGCAGCATTGCTTGCGGCATCGGGTGCAGTATCAATAGCATCAAGCATAATAATAGGCGCTATATCATTTTCTAAGGTAGACCCACTTATCACTATGGCAATTTTCGGAACTGGTGTGGTAGTCGGCGTTGCCGAATTAGCATCAGGGCTAAATGTTTATACCACAGTAAAAGCTGACATAGATAAATGGGCCACGGTGGCCATGATACTGCTGTTTGTAAACATACCAAGCCTTTTCGGCCTTGGCATAGGAGCTGCACTTGCAATAGCCGGCGCAGTTATCGCATACAGGCACAACGGCAAAAAATAGCTACCACTTTTTTATCCTATTATAAACATAACCCCTGAGAGATTTAGGCACTAACTTGTTATACCTAGATCTAGCGAGCCTGAAACCCATTGCGACTATAAGCATTTGGGGTATCTGCCTGCGGAGCACAAGCTTGCTGCCCTCATTTACCTGTCTATATCTTATTGGGATTTCCGACACTTTAAAACCTCCTACCTTAAGGGAGTATAAAAGATCTATGTCAAAGCTCATATCAACTATGGAAAGTTCTTTTATTACGCTTTTAATGCTTCTCGCCGTAAAAAATTTTGCACCGCACTGGGTGTCCGCAAAGCTTAGCCCTAATATAAGCCTTACAAGGATATTGTAGCCGCGACTTGCCAAATACCTAGCAGGCCTCACCTTTCCTATTATTCTGCTGCCATGCATATACCTAGAAGCTATAGCTCCGTCAATACCCCTATCGTGCAATAATTTTTCGACCAGTTTGATCGCTTCGTTCGCATATACTGCATTGTCCGCATCCACAAATCCAACTATATCGTCCTGCGAGCATTCTTTCAGCGCCCTTTTCATACCAATAATTATTGCCCCTCCCTTTCCCTGCTTGCGCTTATTGCTCAAAATTGACACGTTGGGATTTTTCATTTCTTCTAAAGAAACGATGCCGTTTGTCCTATCATCAGATTCTGAAACTACTATTATCCTATATTTTATGCCGTGCCTTTTAAACACGCTGGAATAAGCCCTCAAAGTTTTGAGTATTCTACCCTCTTCGTTGTAAGCCGGTATTATGATATAGATAAGCATAAGCAACCATCAAACTAGCTACAGTCACATTGCATTTTCCGTGAATGCATTTTCTATAAACATTTCAAACTCTGCCTGGCTTAAAGCTTTTATTGAATCTAAAATCCCTGCGCCTTTATAATAGCAGTTTACGAGTGCTTTTTGAACGTCTCCCTTGCTCGTAATTACTTCCAAAAGGCCTAATACCCTGCTTAAAAGGCTTATTGCATCGGTATCCCCGGAATTATAAAAATTTAGGAATAACCCTCCTATCGCGCCCCTCTTTATATTCGAATATAAGCTTTCGCCGAGTCCCTTCAAAGATGCTTTATCATTCAGCTCAGAGTTAGAGAAAATATTTTCCACAATCTTTGCTGATACCTTGCCCTTTTCATATTTCTCTATAAAATAATCGCTGAAGAGTATGGCAAAAGAATTTTTAACCACATTCTCTATCGCATATTTATTCATATCATCTTCTGTGGCCCTGCTATAACCTTTATACCTGTCATAAAACTTCTTTTCGAAATAGTACGATGCCAGCACGCTCCCTATTGAAGCCTTGAAAAAGACGTTCGCACTTTCTGCATCCTCATTAACTACTAACAGTTTGTTTGCGCTATCATACGCTGCGTTGGCGTTGACTAAGCGGCTTAATTCAAATTTTGGCTCCATACGCATAAATTTCTGTTCGTTTTCTTCAAGCACTTTTGCAAGCTCCTTAACTACTCCGTCTATACATTTTTTGATATCCTCCTTGCTGTTCTTACGCTTTTCCATGTTCCAATGTTGTGATACTAAGTATATAGATTTTGCCTTAGCTGCAATCAAGCTTATAAATATATACCGATTCCTGCAAAGAACTCTCTGTTGAATTAAAAATCCTTTCGAACCCTGCGTCCGCAAATCTTTCAAGCGTCGACGGAGCAGGGTCCTGCAAGTAAACATACGTAACGTTATACTGCCTGGCCGCGGTGCAGTTCGTATTGTTTATTATCTGTTCGGTAGCGTTAAGCGTAGCAGAAGGTTCATATTTGTATATACCCCCGACATACCTTCCTATAGAAAGGAGGGTCTGCCTCATTCCTATGCTAGATACTGTCTGCCTGAAAGCGTTGTAGTTGTTTACTGCAAAAACAGCGTTCTGCGGCGTGTTGTTTACTATGAATCCCGCAGCATCAATCTCTGCATTCGTGAGAAGCGGCTGTTTTACTGCGAAGACATCGTGCATAAAAACAAGGGGGAAGTTTATTACCACAAGCGCCACCAGAATTATTCCGAGCGCCTTGTACAAAGAGCCCTTTTTGTACAGCGCATCTACCAGATACGCCATAAAAATGCATAGGAACAGGAATACATATAAAAATATCTTATTGGAATCGGCAGAATCGGGCTGCGGTGTGTATACCGTTACAAAAACCCACAAAGCGAAAAACGGCACAAAGAAAAGCCTGTTTTTCCGCCCTGCAAAATAAAGCCCAAGCAAGCCCAGCACTACAGGTATGCCTGCAATCTGTATCCAGTAAAATACCAGATACAAGGAACTAAACACTGCAGTGGTAAGCAAGCTGCCAGAATGCACTATATACGATTGGTATATAAAATATGACCATCCCGGCTGCCTTCTCTGTGAGCTCATATAAATAAACTCCAGCACTCCTATCGCAAGAAAAGGCAAAAACACTAAGAAGAAGTTGCGCAGCTTTAGCAGCCTATCCCTCTGTGAAACTGCATATGCCAGCAGGAATATCCCCACAAATACTACCACTACTACCGTTTCAGCATGTGCAAGCGGAAGCATGCCTGCAAGTATGCCGATAAAAAGGAACTCCTTCGCGCCAAAATTGTTTTTTGACATAAAGCCTGAGTAAAGCAGATAAATGATTGCAAGCCCTATGGGCAAGCCGAGCATCAGGTCCCGCTGCGCAAGCAGCATGCTGTTTATTATTGTAGTCCAATATGTGGTGGGTATCTCGGACATCTTCCATACAGAATAAATCAATGTAGGCAATGTATTATGGGCTCCTGGCAGATAAAACAAATGTATGGGCTGAAAAATTCCGGACAGCGTATTCTTGAATGGGAAATCCAGCATTTTTATGAAGCCGACCCCTCCGAACCAGAACATTATATTGGAAATTATTGATATCCTGGAACTCTTGGAAATTTTGTATGCTATAAGCATGCTGAGCCAGGAAAAAGAGAATATTAGCATAATGTCAGGTAAAAGCAGGGAATCTACGATTCCAAGCCCGAACCTATGCAGCATTCCCATATAAAAATCGCTCATAAAAGGAAACACGTTCTTCGTTCCTTCAGTAAAATAATATAATGGGGGGAACTTACCAAAAGCCACAGAATAGCCAATGCCGATGTGGTAAAGGGTGTCGGAGCACATGGCGTCTATGCAGTATATGCCCTGGGATGTATAGCCTATACCTGCTATGAATATGGCCGATATTATCAGGAATATGACAATAGCCGCAAACGCTGACGATTTTGGTATTTCATAATGCTTCAGTATCACATTTTTTTTGTCGCGAAGGTTTTTTGCAATGCTACCATTGCTGTAAAGACCCTGCGAATCTCCGAACCAGTACAGTAATACAGAAGCAGAGAGCATCACAAGCAGGCTTAATGCTATCGCGTATGCGTCTACCGAGCCAAATACGTAATCAAATGCGAAAAGCAGCGAGCAGAATGCGACTATTCCAAAGGGTATGCCGATTGCGAGTGCGCTGATTAGACTCTCGGAAAACTTGAGCCTAGCGACAATGTAAAAACCCATGAGCGTTGGAAGTACTGCAAACAACACCCAATAGATCATAAAAATCACAAAATTATAAGCATGCTAAACTTATATATAAAAAGTTAAATAATATTATAACTATAAGCCTATGCCATTAAATACCAGCTGTGATGAAAGTGGATAAGTTTCTGATCACTATAATACTGATAATAGCGCTCGCAGCAGTGCTCATGCTTGCAAACGCGTACAATTCGTCACCACATCTTGCATCTTCACCTAGCATCTC
>JABEBX010020583.1_pt1 | contig 11312 bp, 8 predicted proteins | sample 7245971 | NCBI WGS metagenome assembly JABEBX01 (sample SAMN14506365, study PRJNA622280) | hot springs metagenome | biome: hot spring [ENVO:00000051]|acidic hot spring [ENVO:00002120]; feature: spring [ENVO:00000027]|sediment [ENVO:00002007]; material: sediment environment [ENVO:01001048]...
AGCCAGCGCAGTTGCGCGGCCTTGATTTTCAGAGGCCGGCCCGTCAGCCGCGGAGTCTTCAAGGCATCCCAGCCGCCATGGCGGTAGCGCGCCAGCCAGGTATAAATACAACTGCGCGAGAAGCCCAGGGTTTGAATCACCGCCTCCGGGCTTTCGCCGGCCTGCACGCGCTCTACTGCGCGGATGGGATCTCTTCCAGGGTCTTGTGATCGAGGGAACGGCCATCGCGATGTTTGATGCCTCATCATCGCATATGTCTACTTACTTATGAACTGATTAATATTGTCCGTTTTCTAAAGCGACGGTCTTGAGCCCGGCGAAGGGAGAGGCCCTGGACAGTTGTTACGAGGCTAATCTTATTGCTTGACCGGCTCCCAATGCCCAGAGTCTCCTGATCGGAAGATGGCCTCGATGACGGCCATGTTGGCGATGGAATCCTCGAGCGGCACAGGTAGCTCAGAGTGGTCGAAGATGGCGCGGGCAAAGGCGTCGCCTTGCAGCGTGTACTGATCGGCGGTGGGGAAGCTTTCGGTGGCGATGCCGCCGTAGGCAAGGTCGCCTGTGGAGTCGATGAAAAGGCGCGTAGGGCGGTCGTTGGGAGCGTTGAAGGGGATCTCGATCTCGATGCGGCCGCGAGTGCCGAAGAAGTGTACGCGCTGGTAGGGGATCATTTGCGTACTGCAGGTGAAGATGGCCTGGCCGGCAGGGAAGTCGAGGATGGACGAGGCCAGCCGATCGGTGTGCATCTCTGGGTCTCGTTCAACAAGCGCAACAACGCGTCTCGGCTCCTGCTCAAAGGCAAAGCGCGCAGACTGAATGCAATAGCAGCCGATGTCGTAGATGCCGCCGCCGCCCATCTCTGGGTGGTTGCGGATATTGGCGGGATCGATGTTGAAGTAGCTGAAGTGCGCATTGACGGAGCGCAACTGGCCGATGCGGCCTTCGCGGATGAGTTCGCGCAAGCGCAGCCACTGCCGGGCGCTGCGAATCATGAAGGCCTCGGAGATCTTGACGCCGGTGCGGGCCTGCACGTCGAGCAGGGTTCTGGATTCGGCGACGGTCAGGCTGATGGGCTTCTCGCAGAGCACGTGCTTGCCTGCTTCGGCGGCTTTTACCGTCAGCGGAACATGCAGTTGATTGGGCAACGGATTGTAGATGGCGTCGATGTTGGGGTCGGCGAGGAGTTCCTCGTAAGAGCCATATGCCGTGGGGATGCCAAGCTTGCCGGCTGCCTCACGCGCCTTGGCGAGATCTCGAGAGGCGATGGCGACGACGGTGGTGAGCTCGCCCTGTTGCATGGCGGGAATGACTTGCCTGACGCCGATGTTGGCGGTGCTGAGGATGCCGAAGCGGAGTTTTCTGGACATAGGTGCATGATACCGCCGCACACGACTCAGTTGGTTTTGATCGAAGTGACGCGGTTGTTGACGTAGGTGATGGTCCACATCTTGCCAGCCTGGTCGTACGTGATGGTGCGATTGCCCTGTGAGGAACTGTCGGGATGGGTCTTCTGGCCAATGGACATGCCGGCCTGGAGTTCGTTCATGCCGGGCAATACCTGGTGTGCGTCGATGGCGGCCCAGACAGTTTTGGGCCAGTTGTCGTAGATGGTGTGGGGATCGTCGTAGTAGAAAAGAACGTCGGTGAAGTAAGCCTCCTGTGGGCCATCAATGACGCCGATGGCGGTGGCATAGAGGTCCGGGTTGCCCGGAAGGGCGAAGACGGCAAAGACCTGTCGCAAGCCGTGCGAGATGCCATCGTCGATTGTTGAAGGAGCTTCAGCCTTGATGACTTTTTTGATGTCGAGGCGCTGGGCAGAGGGAATGACGCCCAGGGACTTGGAGAAGGCAATGTGGCCGGAGTGGTAGCGGAAGTAAGGCATGGTGTAGCCGTTCTTCATCCAAACGCTGGCGTTCTGAAGCTTGAGAACATCTTCGAAGGAGGTGGGGAACATAGCGCGGACTTCGGCGACATCATCGGGCGTAAGTTGTTGTTCTGGAGTGGTTTCACGGGGGACGCCGGGGTTGCGGCGGTTAAGGAAGACGACAAGCAGATAGATGCCGCCGATGGTGAGCGTGATGAGCGTGATGAGGAGAGATTTTTGCCAGTTTCGCATCGAGAAAACTCCTGGGATCCTGATTCACTTAGAAGGCAGATTTGCAGCGCACGGCCCAGTATGATGCGAAAAATCAGAAGCAGGGATGCGTCAGTTCAACGTTAGCAGATTTCAAGAATCTATCTGCCGTAGACGGGTGTGTCGTTTGTCGGGGGAGAAAAATCGGCCGTCAGATCCAACCTCGAAGCCCGTAATAGACAATTTTGGCCGTCTCCACGATCATGGTCCAGCAGGCCCCAAAGCGGCCAGGCCAGCCTTGCGTCGAGTGGAGGACGTCAGCAACGGCCATGGGTGCGGCGTCGATGCCTGCCTTGCGGAAGACGCGGAGCGCCCGGAACATGTGAAAATCGCTGGTGAGGAGAACGCGCCGGCCGGGAAGGTTGCGGATGAGGCGCGCGACGTTGATGGCGTTCTCGCGTGTGGAAGTGGAACGCCACTCGGCAATCATGGAACTGCGGGGGACGCCGTTGGCGAGCAGATAGTTGAAGATGCCGGGCCCTTTGCCGCCGGTAATGACAATGGTTTTGAAGCCTCCGGTTTGCCAGGCGTAGACGGCCTGGCGGGCGCGCCAATAGGAGGAGTAGGAAATGCCACCGTACTCGTCGTTGGCGGCGCCGAGCAGGATGAGGATGTCGCCTTTGGGCTGTTGCATGGGGCCGGCATAGAGCCGAGCCCACCACGAGACCAGGGGCGTGGAGATGACCAGCAGAATCAGCAGTCCGAAGATCGCCAAGGCTCGCTCGGCGCGGCGAAGCGCCGGTCGGGGCTGTGGGGTGGCGGCGGGGCTAACGGCCACGAACCATCCCCTTTCGGCGTGCGACGAGATCTGAGAAGAGAGCCAGGAGTTCGTCGGCCGTGGCGGACCAGCTTCTCTGCCAGTGAGAGGAGATGAGGGCTGGATCCCAGGAGGTATCGAGTGTGGAGGCGAGCGCATCGGCCAGTCTGGCGGCATTGCGCGGAGGCACAAGACGCCCGCAGGCTTCGTTGAGGGCCTCGGGGATTCCGCCGACTTCGGTCGCCACGATGGGGCGGCCGCAGGCCAGAGCCTCAATGACCACGTTCGGCAGGCCCTCCATGTAGCTGGGCAAGGTGACGACGTCGGCAGCGGCCATCCAAACGGCAACCTCATGGAAGGCGCAGCCTGGAACAAGGTGGATGAAATCGCCAGCGCCGCGGGCTGCGACTTCCTGCTTGATGGCGGGGCGGTCGGGGCCTGAGCCGACAAGGTAGCAATGGAGCAGCGGCCGGCTCGGGCGGAGCGAGGCCGCGGCTTCGACGAGCTCGCGAAGGCCCTTCCGAAGGTCCATGCGGCCGACGTAAACGACGGCCTCGCAGGAGGGGACGATCCCGAGTCGCGCTCTTGCCTCGCTGCGGTCATGAGGCCGGAAGATGCTGAGGTCGCAGCCGTTGAGAACGGCTTTTGTGGTGGCGGCGGGCGCGCCCATGGCGATGGCCTTCCTGCGCAGGTCGTCGGAGACGGTCAGGATGGCGTCCGCCTGCTTGAGGACGGCGCGCGTTCGCCGAGCACAGAATGGATCGTCAAGGCGGTTCAGGTCGGAGCCGATGCTCTTGACGACGACAGGCGTCCCCAGTTGCCGGGCGATCCTGAGAGCGGCATAACCCTCGGGATAAAGAAAGCAGCCGAAGACGATGTCGGGCGCGAAGGCGCGAACGTGGGGCAGGAGGGTACGGGCGGCCATCCAGCCGTTCAAGGGCCGCGAGACGAGCGGCAGCGCGGGATAGTTGAAGTAGCTTACGTTCACGTCTGGCGGACGAAAGGCGGGGTCCAGCTTGTCGTAGGTGCGGCTGCGCGGCTTGAGGATCCGGGGATAGTCGGCGTTGGGATAGAAGACCCGCACCTCGGCGCTGCGCCCGAGCACGCGCAGCGTCTCGTAGAGCGACCGGCCCTGCACGGGCTCGCCGGAGCTGGGGAAGTAGCGCGTAACCACGGCGACTCGAAGCATGGCTAGCTTCGCCCTCCGCGGGCGGCGGTTGCTTTTTCTTTCCCTTGCGCCTCATTTGCCGCCTGCGCGATGGAGTGCAGCAAGACGGCGTAGCGTTGCGCCAGCACCTTGCGCTCGTATTGCGCAATTCTGTTGGTGTCTGGTTTGAAGTCGGTGAACGGCGCCCTGCCGCGGATTCCCGCATCGAGGAAGAGTTTGCGAATGGCTTCGACGTTCTGCGCAGGCGCCCACCAGCCGGCCCGAAGCTCTTCGAGCAGACGGCGCGTTTCCCCCTCTGGGTGGACGGCGCCAAGAATGGGCTTGCCTCCGCCGACGTAGTCGTAGAACTTGCCGCCGACGTTGAGCGGATCCTGATTGATCAGAAGGACATAATCCGATTCGTCCATCAGGGCCAGGGCTTCCCGCTGCGGGAGAAAACCGTACAGCTCGACGGTATCGCCCAGGCGGAGAATCGCTTCGCGAAAGCGCGGCTCCTCGATGTGGCCGATGAAGCGGAAGAGGAAGCGGGAGCGCAGTTCCGGCGGCAGGGATTCGACGGCCGCCAGCAGCGCGGTGGGTTCGGTCGAGGTGTAGATGGTGCCCACGTGCGTAACGATGATCTTCTCGCCGGATCGGGACGCGGAGGTGCCCTGGCGCAGCCTAGTGGCGTCGAAGCCGTTGGGGATGAGATGGAACTTGCCCTCCGGCAGGCTGGGATAGCGGGAAAGAATCTTGCGGCGCGCGGCTTCGGTCACCGCGACAACCGCTGTGGCGTTTGTTACTGCGCTTGCTTCGATGCTTGCGGCGGTCCTCCGCGCGTGCTCGGTGCGGCTGAAGAGGAAGCTGACAAGTTCGAAGGCGGTGGTGAGCCATTCATCGCGGAAGTCGACAACGATCGGCAGGCTGGGGAACTCCTTGCGCAGGCGCTCGACCAGGAGCAGGTTCGAGAAAGGCGGCGCTGTAATGAGGACAAGATCGATCCTGCGTTTTTTTACGATGCGGCGCGCGGCCCGCGTCAGCACCGGGTACCAGGTGACCTGAGGGTCGGGCACGAGGATGTTTTCGAGCACCTTCTTGACGATCCCGCTCCTGCGAGCCTGGCTAGTCGTCGTGGTTACGGGGGAAGTTGCAGCCGCTGCGGGCTTGCCGCCCATCAGCAGCTTCTTGATCCGCTTCTTGACGCCGAAGGGAAGGTCGAGCGTGATGGTGCGATGGATGCGCACATCACTGGGGATTTCCCGGAGCAGCGACGCGTCGGCGCCGACCGCGGATGCGTTGCGCGTGGTGAGAACGTCAAGCCGGATGCCTTCCAGCGGAAGGTAGCGGGCAAGGCTCGCGGCGCGCATCACGCCGGTGCCGCCGGCAGGAGGGAATGAATAACTAACCAGCAGGACGTTCAGATCGCTCATCGCTCGCTCTCTGCACAAAAGACCGTGTTGCAGAATCAGTGAATGTTCACGCTATTGCCGAACGGACTGGGTAAGGACCGCCGCAATTCGCTCCGCGGCCCTTCCATCCCAAAGCGGCGGCGGCGCCTTGCGCTCGCGGCCGTTATCGAGCGCGGCGCGAAAGCTCCTGCGCAGCTTCTCCCAGTCGCGTCCAATCAACCGATTGGTGCCGTGCGTAATCGTGATGGGGCGTTCGGTGTTTTCACGCAGAGTCAGGCACGGCGTTCCCAGGTAGGTGGTCTCTTCCTGGATTCCGCCCGAATCGGTGATGACGACTCGGGCATGTTTCTGCAGGGCGAGAAACTCGAGATACCCCAGGGGTTCGATGATGCTCAGACCCGGTCCGGCCTTCTTGAGTTCGGCGGCCCAGCGCTGACTGGTTCTCGGGTGAACGGGAAAGACCAGGGGCAGCTCGAGGCTCAGCTCGCCGAGCGCTTCGAGCATGGGAAGGAACGTCGCCCCGTCGTCGACATTCGAGGGCCGGTGCAAGGTGACAAGCCCATAGTCGCTCAACGACAAGTTTTGTTTCAGATCGGGGAAAAGCTGCTCGGCTTTTGGCAGGAAACGGACGAGGGTATCGATCATCACGTTGCCGACGAGGAAGATCTTCTCTTTGGCGATGCCCTCGCGTTGAAGGTTTTCGTCGCCGTCCGACGATGGAGTGAAGAGCATGTCGGCCAACTGATCGGTCAGCAGGCGATTGATCTCCTCGGGCATGGTGCGGTCGAAGGAGCGCAGGCCGGCTTCAACGTGCGCGATGCGCACGCCGAGCTTGGAGCAGACCAGGGCAGCGGCGACGGTGGAGTTCACATCTCCATAAACCAGCACGATGTCGGGCCGGTGCGCCAGCACGACAGGCTCGAAGCGGCTCATGATCGCCGCTGTTTGCTGCGCGTGACTGCCCGAACCCACGTTCAGGCTTTCATCGGGAGCGGGAATTTCGAGGGCCTCGAAGAAGACATCCGACATGAGAGCGTCATAATGCTGGCCGGTGTGTACCAGCGTTTGCTCATGGCCGCTCCCAGCGATCGCCCGATAGACCGGCGCCGCCTTCATGAAGTTGGGCCGCGCTCCTACCACGTGCAGAGCCTTCATTCTTTCCCCTTATGTGTTTTGTTGATCGTGCGGTCGACTCCAGTATAAGGCGGCTGCCTTCCCCTTGGTTTGATACGCGAGATGCCCCACGCGGCATCGATGAGCCGAAGTTTGCGCGCCGCCGCATCGGCAGGACTCCGTCTTCGAGCTGCGCATATGGCAAGGGGGATTTGCGGCTACGCGCAGGAGGTGTGTGCCGAGGACCGGATGAGAGACTCAACCGCAGCATACATTTGCCAGGCGGTAGCCCAGTGGAGTTCGATGTCTCTGCGCCGGGCCTCTTCGGCTACCAGGCGACACAGATCGGCGAGTCCGTGGTCGAGCAGCGCGTCGATGTTTCTGTCATCGGCGCCGTGCGCGTAGAGCTTGAGGAACAGGTCGCCGCCGATCATGGGCGCCAGATCGAACCAGCGGCGCGCGCGCGCGGGAGTAGGCAGATCATAGGCGGCAATCTCGCCGGTTTCCAGGCGCGGCAGCAGGCGCTCGCCGAAGCGGATACCGAGCGGCCCGGTGATCATCAGCAGGTCGCCGCGCCTGCCGCCGCCCACGGTGGCCTCGATGCCGCGGTCGAAGGCGCGAGGGCTGCCATCCGCATTGCCGGTACACCAGTAGACCTGGTTCACCACGCGGCCCTGCGCCGGCGAGGGCAGCGACGGCATGGTGAAATCGGCGTAGCAGCCGAGGTCGCGCAGCAGGGCGATTTCGCCGTTGAGGCCGCAAAATTTGCCGTCGGGACGCGAGTTGTCGAGCGCCCAATTGCCGTGGATGAATCCGAAGACGATGCGCCCGTCGCGTTGGCGAAGCAGACCGTGATCGCCGTTGAGGCGCTGACAGAACCCGGTGACCTTTTCGATAAACGTTTCGCGTTTTTCGTTCTCGTGGTGCAGATGGACCTCGACATCGGCGACGCCGAGGCGCGCGATCTCCGCGATGCCTTCCACAAGGCCACTCTGGTACTCCTCCTGCGGGTAAAAGAAGGTGTATTGCGGCGACCGGCCGGCGGCGTCGCGCGGGGCGTCATCGGCGATGCGCGGCCACTTGTCGCGCCACTGGGCCACCTTGTCGAGCGCGCGAGCGAGCGAAGGGCTCCGGCCCAGCGGCTCGTAGTGGTCGGCCAGCGTAACCCAGACGCGCCTGGGCGACGCTCGACGCGCGAGGCGGCGAACGCGGTCTTTGAGGTAGGGCGCAAGCCAGATTTCAGCGTGGCGGGGCAGGTTCATGGAGCAACGCGATTCTTCCGTGTGATTTTGTCTGCGGAACGCAATCGTCCCATACCTGAAGGTACCATGCGCGCGAAGCCCCGCGTCATCTGTTGCGGCCTGGGTAAGAAGCTATTGGGCCCTGTTTTTGAATCTTCGAATCATCGCCGCGCTCTTGCCAATATCGACGGGCGATAGCCCATCCAACATCTCGCGCAGCGCACAGCCTCCGCCGCGCCAAAGTTAACCTCCAGATTGCGCACATCGAGAAGGGCTCCCATAGGCCCATCGTAGTCGATGGCGGTGGAGGCGTGGCGCCGGCCTCCAGACCTGCGCCGTTACACCGCGAGGCGCTTTTCACTTCGTTTCGGTCGCTCCATCGCGGAACGAGCTCTGGTTCCGTTGCGGTCGCACGCGAATCTGAACCAGGCCGGCTCCGAGCGAAGAGTGGCGCGCCGTAATGAGAATCACGCCAATGCGGTCCGCAATGGTCCTGATGTAGACAGCGCCTGCGCCACCGTTCGGCTCCAGCGCAAAGGGATTGTCACCAACGATTGTTCCAGGGCCGTTGAGGCGCAGAGAAACTTCGCCGCCGGCAAATGCGCGCGGGGCGCCGTACTTGTCGACGACCGCAAAAGCAAGCCGCGTTGCATCCGCGCCGTCGCCAACAAGGTCTGTATCGTCGACATGGAGCCAGAAGCGGTCGGTTGCGCGGTCCGACGAGAACGAGCGCGAATGCGCAAGCTTGTCGCCGACGTAGCCGTCGATTCTCAGCTCGGGGCGCGCTGAGCCATCGAGCTTGAGATCGGCAAAGAACGGAGGAAACTTCAGGTTCGGGTAGTTCGCGCGATCGGGATGAAGGGTCGCGTGCGGCTTGCCGTCGATGAAAAGCTCAAGCCGGTCGCAGTTGGAGAAGATGGCGGCATGCTGGCCTGGACCTTCCGGCGTTTCCGGTCCGAAGTCCCAGTAGAAGTCGGGTTCGATGACCAGCTTCACCGAGGGATCGACCTGCGCAAGATAGAACGAAGCGCCGAGCTTCGGCAGGCGAAAGACATCGGCGATGCCGGGGCATTTGACCGACTCATAGGCGTTCAAGAGACTGGCGTAATCGAAGGCGCACCACGCAATCGCTCCGGCAATGCGTGGGTGGTCCGCAGCCCTGCTGTGGGCCTGCGCGTGGTAGATCGTCTGGATCGTCTGCTGTCCGATGTCGCCGGCCCTTCTGTACTTCATATCGAAGCCCTTGCCGGTAGCGTAGTCGAACTGGCCCACGGTTTCCGCGAGCATGTACGGAAAGCCTTCGACTGGATCGAGAATGCCCACAGTGTGGTCCGGCGCGGCGTGATAGTCGTCGAATGCGAAGACGTCCTGATGCCACTCCTGCCGCCAGTTCTTTCTCGAACTCGGCGTCATGGTGCCCGAGGTGGGCCGCGAACCGTCAAGCGTCCTGGCCGCCTCGCGCGTACGGCGATAGAACTCGGGATCGTTGCGCGACTCGTTGATGCGCACGCCCCAGATCACAATGGCGGGATGATTGCGATCGCGGCGGATCATGGCTTCCACATCATGCACGGCCATGTCCTGCCAGCTTTCGTCGCCAATGTACTGCCAGCCCGGCGGTTCCTGCCACACCATGAGCCCAAGTTCGTCGCAGGCGTCGAGAAATGCCTCGGACTGCGGATAGTGCGAACAGCGCACGATGTTGCAGTTGAACTGGCTGCGCAGAATCTCGGCATCGCGGCGCAGCAGCCGCGGCGGTGCGGCAAAGCCGAGGTACGGGTAGAGCTCGTGACGGTTGAGTCCAAACAAACGTGTCCGGCTCCCGTTCAGGAAAAATCCATCAACGGCGAAGTGCGCCTCGCGGAAGCCGATGCGCGTGGCGAATCGGTGCAACGGGCGCTCGTCGACAAAGAGCGTCACTATGACGCGATAGAGATGCGGATGATCCAGATCCCAGAGCTGGACGTTGCCGAAATCGCCGATCGTCAGTTGAAACTCCTCGTTGGCTTTCTCCATCTGCGCGCTCTTCGTGGCTCGGGCCATGGTTTGCCCGCCGAACCGCAATTCAGCTTCCAGACGAATCCGCGCCGGCAACGTCGCTGCCGCATCCAGGCGGCAGGTGACTTCAACGCGGCGTTTTGGATCGAGCACATCGACAGGCTTGGCGAAGACCTCGCGCAAAAAGACCGAAGGCAGGGCACGAAGCTCGACCGCGCCGGTGATGCCACCGGGCAGCAAGTAGTCCACGGCTTCAGGGCCGCGCGGCGAACCGGCCGGAGGCACATTCAGCCAGCGCGCATCCACGGCAACGGCAAGCACATTTTCCTTGCCGTTGACCATGCTGGTGATCTCGCGGTCGAAGGGCAGGAACCCACCCGCATGCGGCTTGAGGCTGTGGCCGTTCACCACCGGAGCCGCGCTTGCCATCGCGCGGTCAAAGTGCAGAAAGACCCTCATGCCACTCCACGTGGAAGGCACAGTAAAACGCCTGCGATAAACGAACAGATCCTCCCACGTTGACGGCGACCAGTTCCGCCAGGAAAGATCGGTGACAGTGTGCGGCATCGTGACATGCGCGAAGGATCTGTCGTCGTAGCCGGGAGCCAGTGCCGCGGCAGTCGATCTGCCGCCAAAGAGCCAACCCTCGTTGAGGCTGAGAATGCGCTGGGCGGGGCCGCTTGCTTCGGCGCCCCATGCCTTTGGCGTGCTCCAGCCGATGCAGGCCGCAAGCGGCGCCAGAGCCGCTACGGTGCTGCCGCCTTGCATAAACCGCCTGCGCGATACGCGGGATGGCGCTCTTTTTTCCATCATTTCCCCAACATTGACTGGCATGCACGAGGATTGGCTCTGGCGTGCAGTGCATCATTGAAATAGCAGCGGCGCATCACCGATGAAGCCATCGCCAACGCGCCGGATTTTCTTGCGGAACAAGTTTATCCCGCGGCAACGCGGCCAGTGAGATCCTGAAGGCGGTTGCGAGGCACCCTTCCGGCTCCAGTCAAAGGCCCAGCTCCGCCGACCGCTTTTTCATGGCTTCAATGCAGAATGCGATGTGCGCGTCGAGATCGACGCCCAGCTCGGTCACTCCCAGTCGAATGTCCTCGCGATTGACGGCGCGGGCGAAGGCCTTGTCTTTCATCTTCTTTTTGACGCTCGCGGTCTCGACATCGGCGATGGCCTTCGTGGGCTTGACGAGGGCGCAGGCGGTCAGAAAACCGGCCAGTTCGTCGCAGGCGAAGAGCGCCTTGGCCAGGTGCGACTGGCGTGAGACGCCGGAGTACTGTGCATGGCCGAGAATGGCGTTGCGCAGCTCCTCGGGCCAGCCGAGCCGCTTCAGCTCGCGCACTCCCACAAACGGATGCTCCTCAGCCGTGGGATGGCGCTCATAGTCGAAATCGTGTAGGAGGGCCGTCGTCGAATACAGCTCGATAAGCGCCTGACGCGCCTCGCCTTCGAGGCCCAGCCGGTCGGCTTCCTGCTCGCCGTAGGCGGCCACACAGGCTTCCACGGC
>JABEBX010016060.1_pt1 | contig 11298 bp, 9 predicted proteins | sample 7245971 | NCBI WGS metagenome assembly JABEBX01 (sample SAMN14506365, study PRJNA622280) | hot springs metagenome | biome: hot spring [ENVO:00000051]|acidic hot spring [ENVO:00002120]; feature: spring [ENVO:00000027]|sediment [ENVO:00002007]; material: sediment environment [ENVO:01001048]...
CATCTGGCAGCGGCCCTGGCCGAGCTGGAGCTTTTTCAATGTCACCATCGCCACCAAGATCATCGGTACCTTCGCCGCCGTCTACGGTTGGCTCATCCCTCCCATCGGCTGGGGCTATGCCCTGCTGGTATGGGCCTACGCCCTGGCTTGGTTCTTTCTCAACAGCGGGGCCAAGATCATCGCGTATCGGGCACTGGAGTCCTATGGCGGATTGCCGCGCCAATGAAGACAAAGCCGCCGGACACGCTGCGTTTTTACCTCATGGCCATCCTCACCGGCATGGCGGGGGGTGCGGGGGCGGCCTTATTCAATGCGTTCATCGCCCTTTTCCATAACCTTTTTTTCCTGGGGTCATGGAGCTTCCACTATGATTGGCTGCGGCCTACACCGCCATCGTTCTGGGGGGTAGGGGTGATAGGGGCCCCAGTAGTCGGCGGGCTTCTGGTGACCTGGATCATTGCGCGCTTGGCACCGGAGGCCCAGGGGGCCGGAGTGGATGAAATCCTGCGGAATTTGTTTGTGGATCATGCCGCCTTGCGCCCATCCCTTTCCGCCTGGCGTCCCCTAGCCACCAGCATCAGCATCGGTTCCGGCGCCTCCGTCGGCCACGAGGGACCGATTATGCAGTTGGGCGCCGTTTATGGAGATCTCCTTGCTACCCTTGCCCGTCTCGCGGGCTGGCAACGCGATACCTTGCTGGCCTGCGGGGCCGCCGCCGGTACGGCGGCACTGTTTCACGCGCCTTGGGGTGGCTTTGTCTTTGCCTTGGAGATTCTCAGTCCTGCCGGGGAATGGCGGCGGGTAGTGCCGGTGTTTCTGGCCAGTTTCACGGGAAGCTGGATGGTCAGCGCTCTGGGTAAAGGCTTCCCGGGCTTTGCCCTCGCCATTCCTGACTGGGGGGCGTGGTGGGCCTATATGGGGTTGGGCCTGGGTTGCGGACTCGCTGCGGCCTTCTTTCTTGCCGTGCTGCGCGCCATGGAGAAGGCTTTTCGCGCCTTCCCCGCCAACCCTTACTGGCGTCACGGCGTGGCCATGGCCATCCTGGGCATCCTGATCTATCTGGTCTATGTGCAAACGGGCCAATACCATGTGGAAGGGGTGGGCTTCGCCACCATCGCGGAAGTCCTAGGGGGAGGCTTTCACCATCCCTGGCTCCTGTTCAGCCTGTTCCTCCTCAAGCTGCTGGTTACTGCGCTCACCCTCGGTTCCGGGGGATCGGGCGGTACCTTCAGCCCCGCGCTCTTTCTGGGAGCAACCTTTGGCGCCGGTGCGGCCATCTTGGCCCACACCATCTTCCCTGGTCTGGACCTGAACCCCGTCCTGGCCGCCGTCGTAGGCATGGCGTCCTTTTCTGCCGCAGCCACTGGCGCAGTCCTGGGTTCGGCCCTGATCGCCGCCGAAATGGTGGGGGGGATGGGAGATCTCTCCCTGCTGGCGCCGGCCTGCATCTTGGCGTGGGCCGTTCGCCGCCTATTCCTGAAGCGCAGTACCTATACCCTGCAGCTATCCTGGCAGGGTCACCCTTTGGCAGAAAATCTGTACCTGCGGATGAGGGATGTCCATCTCGGCAAGCGCCGGGGAAAGGGACCCTGCGGTAACGGGTAGATCCCACGCCCTTTCGCGTCAGGGACAATGCCGCCGCGGCCATTGCAGAAGGACGATCACCGCCCCGCCGCCGCCTTCCTGGGGGCGGGCTTGGGCAAAGGCCAGCACTTCCCTGCGGCGGATCAGCCATTGTCCCACCAGGCGTTTGAGAACGGGCACCCGGCCCGGCGAGCCCAGACCCTTGCCGTGAATGATGCGGACACAGCGCCAACGCCACAGCCGGGCCTCCAGCAGAAATTCCCCGATGGCCTGGCGTGCCTCATCGACGCTGCAGCCATGGAGATCGAGGTTTTCCTGGATGCGGAAACGGCCGCGGCGCAGATCGCGCAGGAGGGCGCGAGGCATTCCGTCCTGCAGATAGATCCACTCCTCCCCGCTCTCCAACAGGAGATCATCGCCCAGGGGATGCATCATCTCATCCAGCACCGCCGCATCGTCCTGCCGGCTTTGCACCGGTATGGGCGGCGGCGGGGCCGGGCGCGGCGGCGGGGCGGCGGGAGGCAAAGGCCTGACATCGGCAACGGCACGCAGAAACGCATCCTTGCCGGTGCTGTCGTCCGCCGCCGCTGAACTGGCTGGTGCCGCATCGGCATGGCGCTTGCGCTCCATGGCCGGGGGCCGCACCCTGCCTCCCCGCCGCTGCGCCATGCGGCTTACCTAGCCTGCTGTTCCAGCCAGCGCTCGGCGTCGAGGGCCGCCATGCAGCCGCTGCCGGCGCTGGTCACCGCCTGCCGATAGATGTAGTCCTGCACATCGCCCGCCGCAAAGACGCCGGGGATGCTGGTGGCGGTGGCCATGCCGTCACGACCGCCCCGGGTAATGAGATAACCACCGGCATCCATGTCCAGTTGGCCCTTGAAGATATCCGTGTTGGGCCGATGGCCGATGGCCACGAAAACGCCCGTTACCGCCAGATCCTGGATTTTGTCATCGGGTAAATGCTTGACGCGCAGGCCCGTGACACCGGAGGCATCGCCCAGCACTTCTTCAACGTCATGGTTCCACAGGACGGTGATGTTTTCCTTGCTGAGGAGCTTATCCTGGAGGATCTTTTCCGCCCGCAGCCGGTCACGGCGGTGGACCAGGGTCACCTGACTGACGATGTTGCTGAGATAGAGGGCCTCTTCGACGGCCGTGTTCCCGCCGCCGATGACGGCCACGGCCTGACCCCGATAGAAAAACCCGTCGCAGGTAGCGCAGGCGGAAACTCCCTTGCCGCGAAATTTCTCCTCGCTGGGCAGCCCCAGATATTTGGCCGAGGCCCCGGTGGCAATGATCAGGGCATCGCAGGTATAACAATGTTGATCGCCGCTCAGGCGAAAGGGGCGTTGACCGAGTTCGGCCTGATGGATGTGGTCAAAGAGGATCTCGGTATCAAATCGCCGCGCCTGCTTTTCCAGTTGTTCCATCAGTTCGGGGCCCATGATGCCATCGGCAGCGCCCGGCCAGTTGTCCACCTCCGTAGTGGTCATCAACTGTCCTCCGGGTTCCATGCCTTGCACCAGCACCGGGTGCAGATTCGCACGCGCGGCATAGATGGCCGCCGTGTAGCCCCCCGGACCCGACCCGAGAATGAGCAGCCGGCTATGTTTGCTGTTAATCAGCTTCCCTTCTTCTGCATTCATGGTCACCTCGCAAGTAGGATTGATCTGTAATTGGCAAAATTATTCTATAGCCCTTGTTCCCATAAAGTTTAACACCGATCCGGGCCTTTTGGCTTTTTCGCGTGTCGGCCAGTCTGCCCCATGCTTCCTTGACACTCAACATTGCCTCGTTTAGCGTGCTGCACATGAGCCATGTCGCGCGCAACGCTCCGCGAAGCCCGAAAAATGCCGTCCCCCGATCACCGGGGGTTCAGACTTCCTCGGCCACCTGGCGCCGGGAAGGGTGGCTATTCATCCTCGCGGCCCTCGCTGTCTATCTGCTGATTGCCCTGGTTAGTTTCAGTTCCCGGGACCCCAGTTGGTTCAGCAGTGGCCAAGGCGGCCCTGTCCACAATTGGGGTGGCATCGTGGGCGCCTATCTGGCGGATTTCCTGGTGCAATCCTTCGGTATCGTGGCGTGGCTGCTTCCCCTTGGGGTGGCCATGTTGGCTTGGCAGCTCTGGCGGCACTGGTTTCGCGCCCGTCCCTTGGACCCTGGTCCTTATTTCGGGGCCTTGCTCCTGGCCCTCGGGATCATGGGCATCATGGCCATGCTTTCCCCCGCGCCATGGTGGTCCATCCCCGGCCAGGGACCGGGGGGAATCATCGGCATGGGGGAGGAACGCCTGGTGTTGGGCCTGATCGGCGAGGGCGGCGGCCTCCTGTTTTTCCTTGCCGCTTTGCTGTTGGGCGCTTTCCTCTTGACCGGCCTGGGCCCGGGAGCATTTTATCGGCGTTGCCGCGGTGCCTGGCAGGGATTGCCCGGTCTTCCCCGCCTCCCCTTGCGCGGGACGCCCGCGTCTACGCAGGTTCAGGGGACCTTGCAGCCAGCGGCGCGAGCCGCGACGCTATCCACTGCCCCCGCTGGCCCGGCCCCGCTCCCCGTGCGCCGCAAGGCGCGTGCGGACTTGGTTCAGCAACTGCCCCTGGCCGATGCCCAGGGCCACGCCCTGGCCGACGGCTTGCCGCCACTGGCCCTGCTCGACGCCCCCGATGCGGATGACCCCCGCACCCAGCCGCAACCGGAGGAACTGGAGCAGCGATCCCGTCTGCTGGAAGAAAAGCTGGCCGATTTCGGTGTCAGCGCCCGGGTGGTGGGTGCCTATCCGGGCCCCGTCATCACCCGTTTCGAGATCGAACCCGCCGCCGGCGTCAAGGTCAGCCAGGTGGCCGGGCTGGCCAAGGACCTGGCGCGCACCCTGTCGGCGACCCGGGTGCGGGTGGTGGAGACCATTCCCGGCAAGCCCACCATGGGGATCGAAATCCCCAATAGCCAACGGCGCATGGTGCGCCTCTCCGAAGTCCTCTCCAGCGCGGGGTTCAGCAAAAGCCACAGCCTCCTGACCCTGGCCCTGGGCAAGGACATCGGCGGCCAGCCGGTCTCGGCAGACCTCGCCAGGATGCCCCACCTGCTGGTGGCGGGGACGACGGGGGCCGGCAAGTCCGTGGGGGTCAACGCCATGATCCTGAGCATCCTCTTCAAGGCGACCCCAGCCGAGGTGCGCCTGATCATGGTCGATCCCAAGATGCTGGAACTCTCCATTTACGAGGGTATCCCCCATCTGCTGGCGCCCGTGGTCACGGACATGAAGGAGGCCGCCAATGCCCTGCGCTGGTGCGTGGCCGAGATGGAGCGGCGCTACCAACTCATGGCCCGGGCCGGGGTGCGCAATCTGGCGGGATTCAACCAGAAGGTTGCCGAGGCGACCGCCCGTGGAGAGCCATTGATGGGCCAGGAGACGGGCTTTGATGGTCAGCCCCGGCCCCTGGAGGCCATGCCCTCCATCGTCGTGGTCATCGACGAGTTTGCCGACCTCATGATGGTCGTAGGCAAACAGGTGGAAAGCCTCATCACCCGTCTGGCGCAAAAGGCGCGGGCGGCGGGGCTCCATCTCATCATGGCCACCCAGCGGCCCTCCGTCGATGTGATTACCGGCCTGATCAAGGCCAACATTCCCACGCGCATCGCCTTTCAGGTTTCCTCGCGCATCGACTCCCGCACCATCCTCGACCAGGCCGGAGCCGAAACCCTGCTGGGGCAGGGAGACATGCTCTACCTGCCCCCCGGCACCGGTTATCCGGTCCGCGTCCATGGTGCCTTTGTCGGTGATGATGAGGTGCATCGGGTGGTGGCTTACCTGCGTCAGCATGGTACACCTCAATATGATGAGAGCATCCTGCACGGGGCCGACGCCGGCGATGGTGAAGGCGGAGGGGAGGGCGGCGGCAGCGAGGCCGATCCCCTGTACGACCAGGCCGTGGCCATCGTCACCGGCAGTCGCAAGGCCAGCATCTCCTACGTGCAGCGCCAGCTCAAGGTGGGGTATAATCGCGCCGCCCGGATGATCGAAGAGATGGAACGGGTGGGGATCGTGGGTCCATTGCAGAGCAACGGGAGCAGAGAAGTCTATGCAGCAGCGCCGCCAGCCAATGATTGAGCGTTTCCGGGCACGTCCCATGGGCGCCTGGGGATGGCTGTTCTTCGCCCTGCTCCTGGCCGGCATGGACTGGGCGCAGGCTGCCCCTGCGTCCGGGAGCCAGGTCCTCCGGCACTTTTTCCACCAGGTGCGGACGGTGCAGGCGCAATTCACCCAGGTGGTCGCCGACCGGAATGGCCAGGTCATCAAGCGCGCGGCCGGTACGGTATGGATCCAGCGTCCGGGCAAATTCCGCTGGGTCTATGCCGGTAGCAACGGCCAGACCATCGTCTCCGACGGCACCCAGGTCTGGCTCTATGACCCCGCCCTGCAACAGGTTACCATCCAGCCCCTGGGCAAGACCCTCGGCTCCACCCCCGCAGCCCTCATCGCCGGCAAGGATATCCTGGCCAGCCGCTTTGTCATCCGCGATCTGGGCAGCAAGGACGGGTTGCGCTGGGTGGAGTTGCAGCCCAAGGGCGGCCAGGATCAGGGCTTCACCGCGGTGCGTCTCGGTTTTGATGCCCGGGGCGCCCTGGAGGAAATGCGCATGGAAGACGCCTTCCAGCAGGAGACGGTGCTGACCTTCCATGACATCCGCCTGAATCAGCCCATTGCCGCCCAGGAATTCCAGTTTACCCCACCCGCCGGGGTGGATGTCCTCAAACCCTGACGTCTGGAGAATCTCATGTTGGATTGGAAATTGCGCATCGCCCTTGCAGCCCTCGGCTTGGGCCTTGTCGCCCAGGCGCAGGCCGCGGATTTCTCCGTGCCCACCTCGGTGGTGGGGCTCTCCGAAGCCGGCGCCACCGTGGCCGACGGCGGCCCGGTCAGCAGCTTCGGGGACAATCCCGCCGATATGGTCTTTTTCCCCGGCACCCGCATGGGCCTCGACATCATTGCCAGCAAACCCAGCTACACCTTCACTGCCGCCGGCGGATCCAGTGCCAGCCCCTCCAGCAAGCTCAACATCCTGCCCAATCTCTTCGTCACCCACCGCTTCGACAGCCTGCCGCTGGCGGTGGGGCTGGGGATCACGGAGCCGTACCGTATCAATGCCACTTGGCCCACCGGTAGTTTCCCCGGTACCGCCAATGCCGCCCCCATCAAGACCGACCTGCAGCTCATCGACGTCAACCCCGGCGTAGCTTACCTACTGCTGCCCGATCTCAGCATCGGCGTAGGCGTGGATTACTATCAATCCATCAGCGCCACCTTCGATAGCACCCTCAGCGCGGCCAGTGGTACGGGCGGCGGCGTCGGCGGCAACATCGGCCTCTTTTACACCACCGAGACCTGGAATGCCGGGCTCTCCTACCGCTCCCAGGCCAACATTTCCGCCGCCGGCGGGACCATCACCCTGCCCGGCCGCGCCCAGGCCGGCGTGCGCTACCGCTTTACCCCGGCCCTGGCCACGGAGCTGGATGTGGACTGGACCGACTGGAGCAGCGCCAAGCTGCCCAACGCCCCCAGCCTCGGCTGGAAATCCGCCCTGGCCTACCGCCTGGGCCTGAGCTATCACCTCAACCAGGACCTCGAATTGCGCGGGGGCCTGGCCCATGAAAGTAATCCCGCCACGTCCAGCAGCTACGAGGCCAGCGTCCCCGCCGCGGCGAGCAATCTCCTCGCCCTCGGCGCCGGCGTGGAGTTGGGCGACTGGCACTGGGATCTGGGGGCCTCCTACGCCCTTTCGGGGTCGACGACGGTGAACAATGGCAACGGCTTCGATGGGACCTACAAGGCCAGCGCCTTCAGCTTTGGCGCCGCCCTGTCGCGGCATTTTTGAGGACGCCGTTTTCCTGACCAGGACCCCTCGGGCATGAAGACCGCAGCCGCCGATCCCCGGCCCCTGGCCGCCCGCATGCGCCCCCGCACCCTGGCCGATTTTGTCGGCCAGGGCCACCTCCTGGATCCCAGCGGGCCCATCGCCGCCATGCTGCGTTCGGGAAAGCTCCATTCCATGCTCTTCTGGGGCCCCCCGGGGAGCGGCAAGACCACCCTGGCCCGGCTCCTGGCCGAGGCCACCCATAGCGTCCTGCAGCCCCTATCGGCGGTCAACAGCGGCGTTCGGGAGATCCGCGCCGCCGTTGCCGAGGCGGAAGCGGCGCGGGCCCAGGGCCACGCCACGGTGCTTTTCATTGACGAAATCCACCGCTTCAACAAAACCCAGCAGGACGCCCTGCTCCCCCATGTGGAAGAGGGCACCTTCACCCTCATCGGCGCGACCACCGAAAACCCCAGCTTCGCCTTGGTCAACGCCCTGCTTTCCCGTGCCCGGGTCTACGTCCTCAAGCCTCTGGACGAGTCGCAACTGGCAGAACTGCTCCACCGCACGCTCCAAGACACGGAGCGCGGCCTCGGCCACCTGCAGGTGGAGATGGCCCCGGAGCTGCAGCGCACCCTCCTGCTCAGCGCCGACGGCGACGCCCGCCGCCTCCTCAACCTCTTGGACCTGGTCGTGCAACTGGCCACTCCCGAGGCGAGCATCGTGCGCATCGAGGAAGACACCCTGGCGGCGGCCATCGGCCAATCCTGGCGGCGTTTCGACAAGGGTGGGGAGGCTTTTTACGACGAGATCTCGGCACTCCACAAGTCTCTGCGCGGCTCCGATCCCGATGCCGCCCTCTACTGGCTGGCGCGCATGCTCGACGGCGGCGCCGATCCGCTCTATATCGCCCGGCGCCTGGTGCGCATGGCCATGGAAGACATCGGTTTGGCCGATCCCCGCGCTCTCGATGTCGCCCTGGCGGCCAAGGACGCCTACATCTTTCTCGGCTCTCCCGAAGGGGATCTGGCCCTGGCCGAGGCCGTCGTTTACCTGGCCAGCAGCCCCAAAAGCAATGCGGTCTATGCCGCCTGGAAAAAGGTCCGGGAAGCGGTCAAGGCGGGCGGCAGCACCGAGGTCCCCATGCACCTGCGCAATGCCCCCACCCAGCTTATGCGTGGTCTGGGTTATGGACACGATTATCGCTACGACCACGACTACCCCGATGCCATCGCGCCCGGGCAGGCCTACCTACCCCAGGCCTTGCGCGGGCAGGATTTCTACCAACCCAGCGAACGCGGCCTGGAAGCGCGCATTCGTGAACGCCTGCTCTGGATCAGGGCGCACCGCCAATCCCCCAACGAGTCCGAAACCCATGCTTGATCCCACCCTGTTACGCAATGCCCCAGAGCAAGTGGCCGCCGCCCTGGCCCGCCGTGGCGTGATCCTGGACACCGGCGCCCTCCGCGCCCTCGATGCCCGGCGCAAAACGCTGCAAAGCGAGCTGGAAGCCGCCCGCAACGCCCGTAACGAGGCCTCCCGGGAGATCGGGCTGGCGCGCAAGCGCGGCGCAGACACCGGCGATCTGCAGGCCGCCGCGAGCGGGCTCGGCGACCGCATCAAGGAGATGGAAGCCGCCCTGGCCGCCGTCCTCGAAGCATGGGAAGAATGGACCATTGCTTTGCCCAATATGCCCCTGGAATCCGTCCCCGACGGCACCAGCGAGGCCGACAACGTCGTCCTCCGCCACTGGGGAACGCCGCCCGGTTTCTCCTTCCCGGCGCGGGATCATGTGGATATCGGTGAAGCCCTCGGCATTCTCGACTTTGCCGCCGGTGCCCGCCTCGCCGGTGCGCGTTTTGTCGTCCTGCGCGGCATGGGTGCCCGCCTCGAACGGGCGCTGATCCAGTTCATGCTCGATCTGCATACCAGCCAGCACGGCTACAGCGAAATCTCCCCCCCCTTCCTGGCCAACCGCCAATCCCTTTTCGGCACCGGTCAGTTGCCCAAGTTCGAGGAGGATCTCTTCGCCCTGCGGGATGACCCCTACTACCTGATCCCCACCGCCGAAGTGCCCCTGACCAATCTGCTGCGCGGTGAAATCATCGACACCCAGCCCCAGCGCTTCTGCGCCTATACCCCGTGCTTCCGGCGCGAAGCCGGGGCCTACGGGCGCGATACCCGCGGCATGATCCGCCAGCATCAGTTCGACAAGGTCGAGCTGGTACAGATCGTCGCCCCCGAAGACTCCGCCACCGCCCTCGAAGCCCTCACCGGCCATGCCGAGCAGATCCTGCAACGCCTGGAGCTGCCCTATCGGGTCGTGGCCCTCTGCGCCGGCGATCTCGGTTTCAGCGCCGCCAAAACCTATGATCTCGAAGTCTGGCTCCCTGGCCAGAACCAGTATCGGGAAATCAGCTCCTGCAGCAACTTCGGCAGCTTTCAGGCCCGGCGCCTGCAACTGCGCTACCGCAACAGCGAAGGCAAGCCGCAACTCGCCCATACCCTCAACGGCTCGGCCCTCGCCGTCGGCCGCACCCTGGTGGCCCTACTGGAGAACCATCAACGGGAGGACGGCCGCGTCGCCATTCCCGCCGCCCTGCGTCCCTATCTCGGTGGAGTAGACGTTCTTGGTGGATGAAGGCTATCAGCCCATCAGTTGCGCCTTGCACAGCGAATTGGAACTGGCAGCCATGCACCGCAAAGCGGTAAAATTGCGGCTGCGCGACGGCACGGTGCGTGAAGGGATTATTGAAGACCTCTGGACCGCCCACGGGCGGGAGTGGTTGCGCCTGCGTTCAAAAGACGGCAGTTGCAATCTGGATCTCGGCCAACTGGCCCATTTCGACGACCGGTAAAATATGAAAAAGCTCATCCTCTCCGCAGCCATTGCCGCTGTCTCCTGCGCCGCCTGTGCGCCCGGTCAGGCCGCCGAATTTCCCCTGCCGCCCAAGGGCAGCAATATGGTAGGCAGTCTGCAGGTGGTCATCGCCCGCCACCAGGACACCCTCCTCGACATCGCCCGTCACTATGACGTGGGCTACAACGAGATCCGCGCCGCCAATCCCGGCGTTGATCCCTGGCTCCCCGGCGCGGGCACCCATGTCGTCGTCCCTACCCAATACATCCTGCCGCCCAAGCCCTGGAACGGCATCATCATCAACATCCCGGAGCGCCGCCTCTTCTATTTCCCCAAGGGGCAGAACGTCGTCTACACCTACCCGGTGGGCATCTTCATGCCCAAATGGCCGGACCCCCTGGGCAGCACCCGGATCATCGCCAAGGTCAAAAACCCCACCTGGACCGTGCCCAAAAATATCCAGGAAGAGCACGCCAAGGACGGCGATCCCATCCCCGCCTTTTTCCCCGCCGGGCCGGACAACCCCATGGGAGAACTGGCCCTGGAGACCGGCTGGTCGCAGATCTTCATCCATGGCACCAACAAACCCTGGGGTGTGGGGATGCGGGTCAGTCATGGCTGTTTTCACGTCTATCCCGAAAATGAGGTGCAACTCTTCGGGATGATCTCCGTCGGTACCCCCGTCACCACCATCGACCAACCCTTCCTGGTGGGAACGGACGGCCAGGGCGGCCTCTATATGCAATCCTTCAAGCCCGTCGAGGCCTACACCAAGGGCAGCAATCCCCAGCAGCGCGCCGTCAATGCCATCAGCGGATTTGAAGAGGCTGCGGGCCGGAACTGGCAGGTGAACTGGCAGCAGGTCATCAACCTGGTAAACGCCCCCAATACCATGCCGACCCCCATCACCAGCGCAGTGCCCAGTCTCCAGGAACGGATTGCCGCCATAAGGGCAAAGCCCTACGACTACGCCCCCTACGGGGACGACGCCAACCAGGCATCGCCGCC
>JABEBX010022822.1_pt1 | contig 11298 bp, 13 predicted proteins | sample 7245971 | NCBI WGS metagenome assembly JABEBX01 (sample SAMN14506365, study PRJNA622280) | hot springs metagenome | biome: hot spring [ENVO:00000051]|acidic hot spring [ENVO:00002120]; feature: spring [ENVO:00000027]|sediment [ENVO:00002007]; material: sediment environment [ENVO:01001048]...
TAGTAGCTCTATTGTGTTTTGTGACGTGTATTGGCTTTTTTTGGTCAAAAGTTAAATATCTTAGGAGCTTTATATTTGTCCAAAGCTTTTTGAATGGTACCTGTAACAAGAGTATCATCCATTTTGTGGGAGCCCTGTGATAATTTTTTTAATACGAAAGTCCCTCTCTAAACGTAGTCTGTCTATAGCGCTTTGGATAAAGCTTCAATCTGAGACTCCTTTTGTTTTATTTCTTCTTTGTATTTCTTCACAGGCACAGCATTTTCTAAAAACTGCTTTTTCCACTGATGAATGGATTGGTCAAGCACACCATAGCCTGTTGCTAACTCGCTTACTGTAAACACCATCGCAAAAGCTCTATCACTACTTTAGCTTTAAACTGAGGAGAAAATTTTCTAAGTTCTTTACTCATAGTACCTCCTACGAAATTCATTAACTCAAGATTTGAACACAAAGAACTTTTCTCAAATCTTACCAGATTTGAGAAATAAAGTGTTAAAAAATCTGACTAAATTTTCGGGGGCATTATACCAATCAAGTTGCTCTTACTGAATTACAGTGGTTGAAGAGTGCGTAAGGTCAGTAATTTATTTGCCAAGATATTTTTAATCTTTAAGATAGATAAAAATTATTAATTAGTATGCACAAATACTAGAAAACAATTTTTGTACACACAAATGAAGTCAAAAATTAAAAAGACTTTCGCTAGTAGCAGTTAACACAATTAATGGGCTTTTTGCCGCTCATCACCCTACTTATGTTATCGCATACATAAAAAGCTATGGCTTCATAAGAAACATCTGTAAGCACCTTTTTTTATTTTAAAAATATTATTGTTATTTATAAGCTCTTTTGTTGAGTTATTTAAAGGTAAAGCTATAAATACATAATCACACGCAGGCAGGTATTTATCAAGATTTTCCATTCTATCAATGCCATCAAGACTAAATTCAAATTTGAGATTTTCTTCCACTTGTCGCTTTATTGCAAAGATATGCACACCAAATGGTTTTAATCGTATAGCAAGTGCTTTTCCAATACCGCCAAAGCCTATAATTAAAGCTTTTTTGCCAATTAAGCTTTTACCTACAGGACAACCCCAGCTATTTGCGTTGTAAACGTTATCTTGTATTGCAGGAAACTGACGAGATAGGGCAATAGCTGACATTATTGACCATTCTGCCACAGATTCAGCATTGCCTGTATTTGCTGCTGGCACATTTGCAACATATATATGCTTTTTGGTTGCAGCTTCAATATCAACACCATCAAGCCCCGTGCCCCATTGATTTATAAGCTTTAGATTAGTAGCTTTATTTATGAGTTGTTCCGTAATCTTACACATAGCTGGTATTAGCACATCACATTCACCTATTCGCGACTCAAGTGCTTTTTCTGGTATAAATTCAAAATCTATATTTTCACAATACTTACTTATAAAATCTGACATACCTGCAAAATGCACACCAGCAATGAAAACCTTAGCTTTACGTTCCATTATCCAACCCCTTACCAAAAAATGTTTGAGAAATAACATTTAAAATAACATTAATTGATAAATCTAAGCCTAGAGATGAAACATCTATTACCATATCATAGTTTCTCAAATCACACCTATTGAGATTGGTCATTTTTTTGATATATTCATTCCTATCATTATCAACTTTCTTTACCAATTCTAGCGCTTTATCAGTACTTATGTTAAACTCTTTTGCAACATTTTTCACTCTATAATCAATATTTGCTTTTAAAAAAAAGGATAGATGTTTTGGATGGTTTTTAAAAACATAAAAACCTCCTCTTCCTAGGGCTATAATACTGTCTTTTTTGGCAAAATCCTGCAAAATATGCGATTGTGTACTAAAAATTTGTTCATCTGTTGGGTAATATACACTAGCTAATGAACCAATCTCAGGTGCACCAAACGAAAAAGCACTGAGAATTGTATCAAGTAACGAGCTTACCTTTTCGTCTTTCTTATCTAAATAATGGACATCTGTTTTTAAAAGCTCTGCCGTTTTAAAAACTAATTCTCTATCAATTAATTTAAAGCCAAATGTTTCAGAAATTTTTTTTGCAATCGTATAACCACCAGAACCAATTTGTCTAGCAATTGTAATTACAATATTATCCATTAATCCCCCTTAACATCCTTTAATCCTTTTAAGAAAAATGCCAATGGTATAGAAGCAACAAAAATAAACATGATGAGTAAATACAAACGGTTATAAGAAAGCATTTGAGCTTGTTGCAAAACAGTCTCATTTAAAATCTCTTTAACCTTCATATTGGGTACAAATGAATAAGGCAAGCCTAAAAGCTGGTCAATTTTTGCAATATATTCCAATGTATTTCTACTGAAAATAGATACATTTTGAGTTAGTATTGAATAATAGGAATTTGTGTTTCTATCCATAAATGTAGCAGCCAAAGCTACACCAATACTGCCTGTAATCAGCCTAAATACATTGTAAATGCCTGTTGCAAAAGTAAGGTTACTTTTTTCAATTGTAAGCAAAGCAGATGTGCTAACGCATACAAAGATAAACCCAAACCCTGCCCCTTGTAAAAATTGTGGCCAAAATATATCCCAAAAAGAAGCATTTAAATTCAAATTGGCAAATTGAAAAAATGATACAACAACCAAAATAAGCCCGAAACTCACAAGCACTTTTGGACCAAGCTTGTTAAATAATCTTCCCCCTATTGGCATCATCATTGCCATTGCTATGCTTCTTGGCACCATTGCTAGTCCTGCATCAAATGCAGTATATCCAAGCAAATCTTGTAAAAATACGGGTAAAACAAACAAACTTGCAAAAAGCCCCATACCTAAAATACCACCAAGCAAAGTACCGATGGTAAAGTTTATGTTTTTAAGAATACGCAAGTTTACAGCAGGTTTTTTTGTAGTAAACTCTCTAATAATAAATAAAATAATACTAACACTTGCAATAATAGCTAAATCTGTAATATAACTTGAAGTAAACCAATTTTTATTTTCTCCATCAGCTAAGAAAATTTGAAATGCACCAAACCCAATTGCCATAAAAAGCAGTCCTAAAAAATCAATCTTTGACTTTTCTCTTATTAAAAAATCAGGGTCTTCAATAAAAACACTTACCATTATCAAAGCTATAATGCCAATGGGCAAGTTTATATAAAAAATCCAGGGCCAGCTGTACCTATCAATCAACCAACCGCCAATCGTAGGCCCAATGGCTGGACCCATAACTACACCAACACCGTATATTCCCATTGCCATACCCTGCTCTTCTTTTGGAAATACTTCTCTCAATATGGCTTGCGCTATGGGAATTAAGACTCCTCCGCCAATACCTTCTATAATTCTAAAAACAATTATAGAATACAAATTCCACGCAATACCACATAAAGCTGAACTAATGGTAAAAAGCACTATAGCAAACATATAAAAGTTCTTTCTACCAAATCTTGAACTTAATAAAGCAATAATTGGCATTATTATGGTATTCGAAAGCAAGTAACCTGTTGACACCCACGTGATTTGTTCAATGGAAGCACCCATTGACCCTTGAATATATGGAATAGCCACATTTACAATGCTTGTATCTAAAGAACTCATTATTGTGCCTATCATTACAGTGATAGTTACAATCCACTTGTTCATTTTGTGCTTACGTAAGGTTCAACTGACAAACCTGGGTAAAGTGGTGTTTTTGGGTCATAGGGCGTTGTAATATCAATCTTGACCGGTAGGCGCTGTACAATCTTTATAAAGTTACCAACAGCATTTTGAGGGGGCAATAAACTAAATACATTTCCACTGCCTGATTGAAAACTTTGGACATAACCGTAAAAAGTTTTGCCAGGATAAGCATCAACTTTTATTGCTACTTTTGCGCCAATGTGAATTTTATTAATGACAGTTTCTTTGAAATTTGCAACAACCCATACATGCCTTAAATCTACAATGTTTAATAACGGCAAACCTACTTGAGCATATTGTCCAACCTCTACATTGCGTTTTGTTACATATCCATCAATAGGTACTATTACCTTTGTTCGGTTTAAATTAACAGCAGCTAAATTAAATTGAGCCTTAGCTTGGTCTATTAAATGCTGCTGTTTTTTTAGTTGTGTCTGTAAATCGCACAACTCTAACTGAAGTTGCTTTATAACAGAAGATTGAGCTTTAAAATTAGCTTTCGTAACTTTAAAATTCATTTTTATGCTATCATACTCGTTTTGGCTAATCACATTTTCTTTTAGGAGGTTATAGTAGCGCATATTTTGCTTGATAGCATATGAAAGTTTTGCTTCCAAAGCCAGTAAATCTTGTTGTGCTTTTTCAATCTCAGCTTGCTTCTCTAATATGACAAGTTTCAAATTTTCAAGCTGAATCTTTGCAGCATCGTATGCATTTTGAGTGTTTTTTACTTGCTGTATATAGTCTGTAGGATCAATTTCAAACAATACTTGGCCCTTTCTAACAAACTGGTTTCTTTTAACATATACATGGATTACTTTTCCAGCTACTTGTGGAGCTATAGGAACTATCGTGCCATCAATATAGGCATCATCTGTACTAACATGCGTAAAGTTGTATATAATATCTGGTACAAAATGAATAGCTAAAACTGCTATGATAATTAAAACGATGCCTAACTCAACATATTTTTTTGTTTTTTTAGTCATTAGTGTATTTTTAATTTTAATATTTGGATGCTGCAAAAGAAACTCAGCTATTTTGTTCAATACTTCTTTTGGGTTTTGTTCTATATTCCATTTATCTATATTTGCAATTGTGGAACTATTAACATTAAAGTAAATCCTTTGAAGTATTTCTTTTTCTTCTTCCAATAAAGCTTTTTCATTTTCAATATTGTTAGTTTGCGCAACCTTTGGCATTGATGCAACAGATGTTTGATTTAGCGTGTTGTTTGACGATTGGGCTTGAGTGTGACTTTGATTAGATAGAGCTTTTGTGCCTGGCACAGTTGAACAACTGGCTACAAAAAAAGACAATGTCGCCACTAAAGCAAAAATAATATACAACTTTTTCATTTTCCTCCTCCTATTTATTTAATTCTAAATCCTTTTTTGTATATTGTCAATACAACATTTAAGTGTAACAAAAAATTAATTATAGCCCTATAATTATTAAACTAAGCTTTTAATAAAAAATGTAAATTGCTCAACCCCCTGCTTTAGCGCTAGTACTGCATGCGTACCAATAATTACACCATCGCTAAAACTTGAAGCTATCTTAATATCGCTTGCTGATTTTATGCCAAAACCTAAATATACCTTTGATTTTTGCCTACAATAGTTTATTTTGGCGATGGTCTCTTCTTCTAGTTGAAAGTTGCCTCCAGTGATGCCTCGTTTTGATATAAAGTAAATAAAGTCTTTGCTTTTTTTAATTGCCAAATCTATATCACTTAAGCGACTCTCAGGTGTTACAAATTTTATTATATTAGAATGTAAATTTTCTTCGAATAACACACTTTCTCTTGTTGGCAAATCCGCAACAATTAAACCTTTTACACCACCCAAATGTTTTTTAAATCTATCAAAGCCATACGAATAAATAATATTTGCATAAGTCATTATATAAATGTCTTTTTTGAAAATTTTCTTTACCTTATCTAAACTTTCAAGAAAATCGTCAATATTGTATCGTTTTAATATATCAAAAGCTGCATTTTCTAGTACAGGTCCATCTGCAATTGGATCAGAAAAAGCAAAACCTACTTCTAAAAAATCCACATTTTCCTTTTGACAAACTTCAACTGCACTTAAAAATTCATCTTGTGAAGGATAGTTTGCTAACAAATATATTCCTATATTCATCTATTGGCCTCCAATATTATGCCTAAATCCTTATCACCACGACCTGATAAGTTTACTATGACAATCTTACCTTTAAATTCATCCTTATGGGACAATAAGTAGCCAATTGCGTGCGAGCTTTCTAAGGCGGGTATAATACCCTCTAGCCTAGACAACTCAAAAAATCCTTCCAAAGCCTCACTATCAAAACACATATCATATTTGACTCTCTTGGTATCTTTGAAATAGCTATGCATTGGGCCTACGCCTGGATAGTCAAGACCAGCTGATATAGAGTGAACATTAGCTACTTGAGCATCTTTTTGCAAAAGATAACTTAAACTACCATGCAAAATGCCTTTTTGTCCAAGCGTTAAAGTAGCTGAGTGATCGCCTAAGTTTAGTGATCTGCCGCCTGCTTCTATGCCATATAACTCAACCTCATCGTCAATAAATTCACTAAAAATTCCATAAGCATTGCTCCCACCGCCAACACATGCTAAAATTGCATCAGGCAAGCGTTTTTCTATATCCAATATCTGTTTTTTGGCTTCTTTGCCAATTATAGATTGAAAATTTCCTACAATTGTAGGAAATGGATGTGGCCCTACGACACTACCTAAAAGATAATGCGTTGTTCTAACATTTGTTACCCAATCTCTCAATGCTTCATTAATTGCACTCTTAAGCGTGCCACCTGATTTTTCTACACTTATTACTTGCGCACCCAGTATCTTCATTTTTTCAACATTTATCTTTTGAAAGCAATATAGCCTTCTTCTAATTCATCGAGTGCCGGTATGAGCGTTTCTGGCACAAACTGCCCTCCAAATTCTCCAAAGTACCTTTTTAGCTTCATTCTAAACTCCTCACTAATTTTACAAATGCTTTCATCTTGTTAAAATCCTTTTTGCCCGGATAAATTTCAATAGAACTGACTAAATCTACACCATATGGGTGATACGGCATGAGGTTTTGAACATTTTCTATTGATACACCACCTGCAATAAATGCTCTATGTGCTGCTTCAAAGCCTTCCAACAATTGCCAATTGAAGCTTTTGGCACTACCACCAATTGATGGTGAAAAACTATCTAACAAAATCAAACCCTCACTCACACTATCTGGCAATTTATCTATAACTCTATAAACCCTTATGCGGTTTTCTATTTCAAAATCCTCATATACTTGAGCATAGTCTAAATTGCACTCTTTCATGATATTTTTAATATCTTCAAGCCGTTTGTCTACAAACACACCCACAATTTTTACATTTAAATGCTTAACTATCGTTGCTACGGCTTTTGGCTGAATGTAGCGCTTACTTTTTTCATAAAATACAAACCCTACATAATCTACACCTAAATCTTGAGCATACAAGCAATCATCTAAGTTTGTCATACCACAAAATTTAATTTTCATTCAAAAACTCCAAAAATAATGCTTCGACATTTTGCGATTTTAAAAAAGACTCACCTATTAAAAAAACATTTGTACATTTAAGCAATTTATCAATGTCTTTTCTTGATTTGATACCGCTTTCTGCTACCTTAATGGGAGCATCTATCTTATTAAGTATAAAACACGCCCTATTTAAATCAATTTTTAGGCTGTCAAGGTCCCGTGAGTTTACACCAATAATCGAAGGTTCAATACCAGATAATTTTTCTAGTTCGTCTTCGCTATGTATTTCAATCAAACACTTTAGGTCTATTTCTTTTGCGTAATTATACAGTTCATTTAATTTCTCTTTACTTAAAATTCTTACAATGAGCAAGATTATATCCGCCCCGCTTTCATAAGCAAGGTCAATCTGCTTTTTGTCAATAATAAAATCCTTGCACAAAATAGGCAAATGCGTCTTTTTAGAAACTTCACTGAGAAATTCATAGCTGCCCCCAAAGTATTTGTAATCTGTTAGCACGCTTATAGCTTTTGCATATTTTGAGTATATATCAATTAGGTTTTCATTGGTATTAAATGTTCCAAAAGATGGCGATTTAGCTTTAAGCTCAGCTATGATATTTATTTTACTATCAAAGTTTGGTCTAATAATTTGTTTAAGGCGCTTCTTATTGCAAGTAGGCAAATTTTTTACCTCTTGCAACTTGTCAAAAACAATCTGTTCAATCATTGCTAATCTCCAATAGCTTTTCGTATGCTCTTTTGTTTTCTATAGACTCACTAGCAAGCTTAAAAGCTAACTTTAAGTTGCTTTCAACTTCACTTACTACAAGCGCAAATGCTGCATTGATTGCAATTACATCACGCAACACTTTATGTTGGCCCAAAAATGTTTCTTTAAGCAATTTTGCATTTGTTTGAGCGTCAAAGCCTTTTAAATTGTCAAGAGAGTTGTAAATACCAAATTCAACTGGGTCAAACTCAAAGCGTTTTGTAAAAAGCCCTTTTTTGTAATAAACTAGCGTAGGCGAAGACAAACTAACTTCATCCATATCTGATGATACAAGCATAACATTTCTAAAATCCATCATCTCAACTGCCTCAAAATAAACTTTGAGGTAGTCTTTACTAAAAACACCAATCAATTGGTGCGTTGGCTTAATAGGGTTACACAAAGGCCCCACAAGGTTAAAAATAGTGCGTTTTCCAATTCTTTTTCTAATTGGCATTATGTGTTTTAGTTTGCTGTGATAAAGTGGTGCAAACAAAAAGGCAAATTTCTTTTGTTTTAAGTTTGCTATAGCTTCAGTTGGGTTTTGTTCAACTTTTACGCCTAATGCTTCTAATATATCAGCTGAGCCTGATTTAGATGATACAGCTCTATTGCCATGTTTGGCAACATTTGAAAACAATGAACAAACAATTGAACTTGCTGTTGAAATATTAAAACTATGCGAATTATCACCACCGCTACCGCATGTATCCAAACAAGGCTCAAAAAAATCAATACTTGTTGCATATTTTCTCATAACTTGTGCTAAAGCTGCAATATCGCTTGCTTGTTCCATATTTTGCGATTTTTCGATTAAAATACGCTCAATCTCTGATTCACTTATTCTGCCACTCAACATATCATCAAACATTAAAGATGCTTTTTTAAATGCTTGATTCATTGCAAACCTCCAAAAAATTTTCAATAAATTTTAAACCGTACTGCGTTTCATACGACTCAGGATGAAATTGCAAACCATATAGGCTCTCATTGTCATTTTCTATAGCCATAATCTCACCATCACTTTGAGAGATAGCGCACACCTCAAAACCTTGATCCACATTACCTACTACAAGAGAATGGTACCTTACAGCATAAAACTCACTAGGTATCGCATAAAACAATCGTCCTTTTATTTTTTTGATTTTGTCTTTTTTGCCATGCATTATACTACGGGCTTTTTTAATTGTTTTGCCATACACATATGCAATCGCCTGCATACCTAAGCAAACACCTAAAATAGGTACTTTTGAGCCAAAAAAATCAATTGCATCTAAGCTTAAACGTGCACTAGATGGGTGTGATGGACCAGGTGAAACCACAATGCCTGCGAGTTTTTTAATATTGGTAATCGATTCAAGTTTTTGATTATTTTGTATAACAATAACTTCTGTATATCGTTTTATATAATCGTATAAATTGTATGTAAACGAATCAAAGTTATCAATCAAAACTATCATAAATGCCTCCTGCTTTTAACAAAGCACCCAATTTTGCCAAAACTTCCCTGTATTCGTTTAATGGCTTGCTATCATAAACAATGCCAGCTCCGGCTTGAAACTTTACAGCGTCTTCATCAAAAAAAGCTGTTCTAATGGTAATTGCCATATCCATATTGCCATTAAAGCCTATATAGCCAACACATCCAGCATAAAATTCACGCAGCGTTTCTTCTGTTTCATCTATTAGTTCAATTGCTCTAACTTTAGGTGCACCACTTACAGTGCCTGCTGGAAATGTATTGTAGAGTGCATCCATTAGACTCACATCATCTTTAAGCTTGCCTTCTACTTGCGATACTAAATGCATTACATAAGAATATCGCTCAATATGCTTAAATTGGACAACATCTACAGAATTTGGTCTGCATATCCTTGATAAATCGTTTCTTGCCAAATCAACAAGCATTAAATGTTCTGCATTTTCTTTTTCATCTTGAGATAATTCTAACTCAAGTAGCTTATTTTGGGCTTCATCTTGTCCAATGGGTCTTGTGCCTGCAATAGGCTTTAGCATGGCTTTGTCTTTTCTAACGCTTAAGTGTACCTCAGGGCTTGAGCCTACAACATAAAACCTCTTATCCTTTATAAAAAACATATATGGCGATGGATTTTGTCTGCGCAAGTTTCTGTAAAATTCAAACGGATCAATGCCTACAGCTTGAATATAATCACTCAATACAACCTGAATGGCTTCTCCGCTTTCAATCTGTGATTTTAAATATTCTACTTTTTCCATAAATTTATCTTTTGGTATTTTTCTGATTATTTGCGGCCTTTTTTTAGTTGTGTTTAATGTGTGTTTTGGGGATATCTTGCAATGCAAATCTTTTAATTCCTCTTCAATCTTAATATAAGAATCGCCTTTTTTAGCAGATTTTGCAATATAAAGCTTATTTGTGTAGTTATCATAAACTAAAAATGTTTCTACAAAATAAAACACGCCAAGCGCTTTAGGTATTTTTTTTAATGGATACCTTAATGTATTACATACATGCACAAACTCAAATGGCAACAAAGCTATAAACCCACCGCAAAAATTACCGTAATTATCAAAGAAAGCAGACAAGTTTGAGTTATCCTTTGCTTTTCTATTGACAAAATCAAAAACAGAATTGTTAGATATAACGCTAGAAAATACACTTTCATTTTGAGTAATTTGCGTTTCTTCATATAATCCATTTTCAGTTAATACAAATTTTCTCGCATTAAAAGCCAAAAATGAAAACCTGCTATATACCTTATTTTGATTTGCGCTTTCAAGCAATATTACATTTTCTTGATCTAACAAAGAATGTAGTATCGATACAGGTGTATCTAAATCGCCATCAACCTCTAAATAAACTGGAACCCTTTCAAAAACACTAAGTAGTCTTTCAAATTCTTTTTGACTTGGAAACAAGTTTGCACCTCCTAAAAATAAAAAAGCCGCTTAAACCATTTCTGGCTTAAGCGGCTTAAAACAAAAAACCGCTTAAGCTAATCTGAGGGTTACCCCAAATTAGCCTAAGCGGCTAAATTTTCAAATGGGGCAACCTTTTAGCTACCCCACCACCATATACAATTTATATTTGAAAAAACAAACTCACCATTATGCATACTATTTGTGCTTTTATCACAAAACATTCTATTTGTCAAGCCTGTTTTGTTTTATAAAACCAGATAGGTCCAAACATATTTACCACCTTAAACAAGAAAGATAATATCTATGTCTCAAGGAGGGTGTGGAAATGAAAAAAAACGATGCGGAATTCTTACACAAAGCTCAACAATGGCAGGATACATGGAATATGGTAAGACCTCACTATG
>JABEBX010002161.1_pt1 | contig 11297 bp, 9 predicted proteins | sample 7245971 | NCBI WGS metagenome assembly JABEBX01 (sample SAMN14506365, study PRJNA622280) | hot springs metagenome | biome: hot spring [ENVO:00000051]|acidic hot spring [ENVO:00002120]; feature: spring [ENVO:00000027]|sediment [ENVO:00002007]; material: sediment environment [ENVO:01001048]...
GATCGCGGTTGGGGCGCTTCCAGAAGATCCAGCAAGGGATGGTCGCTCGTCCTGGCAGGGGATGATGGTTTCTTGGCTGGGGTGGCAGCCGTCTGGTGGGCAGGCATAGAACGCGCAGAAACCGGCCCAGAATCGACGATCTCTCCCTGGGTGGTAGGGTAGGTGCCTGGATCAGCAAATGGATCAAATTCGGGAGAATCTGGCAAAGGTTGCTGGTGTTCTTTTCGCGGAACCCGGGGCAGGTCAAGGAAAGGGACGTCGCTGGCGCTGGAACCGAACAACTCCTGCTCGGAAAAGGAAGGAGGGTTGTGGCCGGTGTCCGATTCGGAGCCAGAGATAGAAAGAGATGGGTCCAATTGGTCCCATGGGTCCACGGGGTTGTCCCCCTGCAGTCGGGCCGAAAGGCAGGTCAAGCGCCGATCCTGGGTCCGGGAACGACTGACCTGCCGCAAGGCTTTTGGGTGCGTCAGAAAGAGCAGGTGCTTTTCGGCCCGGGTAATGCCGGTGTAGATCAGGTTGCGCCGGAGCATGACGTAATGGCTGGTGGTGGCCACGAGACAGACGGCGGGGAATTGGCCGCCCTGGGACTTGTGAACCGTGAGGCACCAGGCCGGGGCCAGATCTTCCCAATCTTCGGAGTCGGTATAGATCACCTCCCGATCTTCAAACTGCACATGGAGATGGGGATCGGTGCCATTTGCTTCCAGCATTGCCGAGGGATCGAGCAGCGTATCGTCCTGGCCTGCATCCTCGCATGAATCATTCCTCGCACCTCGGTAGGTCTCGCAGGGGCCCCGGTGAATGGCGGTAATGGTCCCAAGCTCGCCGTTGAAGACCTGCAGGTCGTAGTTGTTGCGGGTATGCAGAACCACGTCCCCAACCCGGAAGCGGCCAAAGCTTGGCTGTCCATGATCGGGATTGAAGGCTTCCCGTAAGGCCGTATTCAGCGCCATGGTACCCAGGGCCCCTTTCCGCATGGGACTCAAGACCTGCACCCGATGGCCCCACACGCGGCTCGCGGCCAGGATCTGATCGACGGCCCAGGCGGTAGCTTGCTCTGGAGTGGCGTCCTTGATTTCGTCCACACAGTGATAGGTCAGATTGTCGTTGACTAATTGGGAAAGGTTGGGCGTTTCGCCGGCGAGTACCTGGGACGCCAATACCGGAATCACGGAGCCCGCTGCCTGCCGGAAGATATGGGTGAGCCGTGCCTTGGGGATGGTGTGTGTCTCCAGTAGATCGGCAAGGACCTGGCCGGGGCCGACAGAGGGAAAGCCCCCTCGTTCCAGTCCTCCCAGGAAGCGGTGAATGGTTTGGGCGCTTGCCCCCGTGGCTTCTTCCATGCGTTGGGCGGCACGTCCGGTGGGCGCACAGAGGAGGACGGTAAAGCCTGCTTTCCGGGCGGACTGCACCATGGTCCGTACCAGGGTGGTTTTGCCCATACCGGGTCCCCCCGAGAGAATCCCGAAACGCTGGCGCAAGAGGATATCCAGGGCCTTTGTCTGCGCGGGGTGGGGTGTGAAGCCTTCGGGAAAGTGAACCGGAATGGCTGGCGCGGCACCCAGCAGACGACGGATCTCCCGGGCCAGGGATTGTTCCGTCTCGGCCGAGTCGCGTAACGCGAGCAGTACGCCTTGGGGAGAAGGGGACGGGACGACTTCTTGCTGCTCCAGGAGGGATTGCAGGGAGGTGGAGAGATCGACGTTCTCGACCCCCAAGAGAGCCAGGGCATTCTCGAAGAGTGTTTGCCGGGTAGTCCAGATATGGCCTTCTCCTTCCCGGTCGCGCAATACCTGCAAGAGGCCTGCCGCAAGACGCAGGGGATCGGTAGCCGCAATGCCCATACGACCGGCCGCGAGATCCGCTTGCGAAAAGCCAATGCCCCGTACCTCGCACAAGCGCCAAGGGTCCTTCCGCAAGAGGGTGATCAACCTGGCTGGATCCCCATGGACCTTGGGGTGATCGGCAAAGGTCTTCCAGACAGCGGAAGAACGGACGGCACCGAGACCGACCTCCCGCAGGAATTGCATGATCTGGCGTTGGGCGGAAGCCGCTTGCCACGCTTCCCTGATTTTCTCCTGGCGTTTGCCCCTAATACCGAGTTCGGAAAGACGCTCCGGGTGGTGGTCCAGAATATCCAGAGTGTCCTTGCCAAAGCGGGCAACAATCTTCTGGGCAGTGGTAGGGCCGATCCCTTTGACGGCACCAGAGCCAAGCCATTGGGCAAGGCCTTCGGTATCGTCGGGGATGTCCTCGTGAATTTCCGTAGCGCGAAACTGCAACTCGTCCTGGCGCTTCTTGTTTTTCTCCCAATGTCCCAGGGCAGTGATTCTCGCTCCCACCCGAACCGACGGCCAATCGCCCAATACTACTTGCCGTTGTGGATGACCTGCTGCCCGGATTTGCAGGATCCGAAAATCCCCGCTGCTAAAGAGCAGGCGGGTAACGGTGCCGGAAATGGTTTCGGTCGGAAGATTGGGAAGGTTGTGCTTGGGGGGAGGCATGGGAGAGCTCCTTATTCCCGCAGAGGGGAAACTGGGACAGGACGATGCTGTTGCGTTGATGGTACCGCTTCCTCACCCGAATCCCCGCGGTTTTTCGGGAGAACGCAAGAGATCACATAGGTTTCTCTGCCCAGTGGGCCATCCGTTCGGTCGATCCGCAGGCGGGAGGCGTTGGGCAAGGAGAGGCTGATCCTGGCATCACGAAGGGATTGCAGGGTGTTGTCCAAGACCTCCGTGGAAAGAAGACGAGGCTCCGCACCAGGTTCCAGACGGGGGTCACGCTCGCCGGTATCCGTCAGGGTCCAGGCTTGGTGAATCGGATCGAAGCTTCCGAGACACGAATGTCGAGCCGGTCCAGATAGGAAGGGGATGGTTCCGGTTTGGATCGAGCCAGGTTCGCAGGGACGACACCAGCGCCCGCCGGATTCTCCAGGAGCGGGAGATCAGCAACCGGGGCGGCAGGCAACGCTTCGAGGCAGGTCAGCGGAGTGGCAACCGACTGACGGAGCTGTTGGCAGGATTCGTCCATGCGCTCTTCGGTCGCCGTGGCAGCGAGCAGGCCTAGACGATCCCCGAGATCATCGAGACGCAGGTACTCGGAATCAATGGCGCGCAAGACGCGGCAGGCGGAAATTAAGGTCTTGGCGGGAAGGGTGATGTTGGCCGAGTCCCGATGTTGGAGCAAAGGCAAATAATGGATGAAGGGCGCAGGCTCCCAAGGAACCTCGATGGAAAAGGACGGGTCGGAGCGCGATACGGGGTCCACCTGCAGACGCAACCCCTGGAGATCGTCCAGAAAGGTCAGGGTCAATAGGGTGGTATTCCCTACCACTCGGGTAAGGGAACGCAGGGCAAAGGAAACCCATGCCAGTGATTCGTACCCGACCAGGCGAAAGGACTGGAGATTTTTTAGGCAGTGCCAGGTAACCGGGGTTTCCACAACGCTCAAGGATTCGCCGTTGGTGGCCGACATGCGGAGATCGACCCGGGAGATGGGCAGGGAAGCGCAGACGCCTTCGCGAATGGAGGTGGTCGGGGTGTGGGCATTGAGTTCCAGGCATACCCCACGAATCCTGGGATCCGGTGCCTTGGGGTCCACTTGTCGCAAGGATATTTGGAGCCGGCTCAGGAAGTGGGAGAGCCGGAGGGAGCAAACCGGCTGGTCCGTAACTGGAATCGGCGGTGCTGGCAGGGTTTCGGCGTCTTGAAAGGATTGCACCCGGAGCGTGGGCAGTGCGTAGGAAGAAGGATCCGCAGAAAACAAAACTTGGGAACCGTCCCTGGTTACCCGAATCGTAGGTGCCGAGATTTTGGAGAGAAATTGCACCAGACTTTTTTGGTAGAGACTTGGGCATTCCGCAATGATTCCGTGGTTGGTGGAAGAATCGCGGTCTATCCACGGAAGGGTGACGGAGAATCGTTGCACCAGATCGCTGGCGCTGATGGCCAGGCCGGCGTTTTGCCAGTCCAGAGAGAAGGATTCCGCAGGAAATTGGGAGATTGCGCGAACGGTATGCAGCAGCAGATTGCGAGAAACGGAGAACATGAGACCCTCACAATGTCAGTAGTGATTCTTTATCAATGGGTTTGACCACGGCCCGTTGACTTTTGTTCGTTGGGGAAGCCTGTTTACGTTGTGTTTTGTCGTGCGGCGGGGTGGATGGCGGGGTTTCCACTGTCTCGCCTTGGGTGATAGCCCGCCACTGTTGCTGATGGGCATACAGTCCCAAGCGGGCGTAGGAAACGATGAGCTGGCTGCGGGTGAAAGGACTGTTCGCCGGAAGCCTTTTGCGAAAATCGCCAGAGAACCGGATCCGCAGGCGGGGGTGCATGGGCGGATTGGACCAACCCAGGTCGGCGTCTGTGGGCGGGCATAGCGGATCGATCTTGTGTTGTTTGGCATGGCGCATGCCGTTTTGGACCAGGGCAAGGAAATGGTTATGTCGGTCGCGGGGGTTGGGCAGGCCATAGAGGTAGCCCAACAGGTAGGGGTCCGAGAGCAGAAAGTCGATTCGTTCCATGTCAGTCCTCGCTGTTTTCGGAAGCGGGGGCGCGGGTGGCAGCTTGGGCAATACGGAGATAGCCGTCGGCATTCGCCATTTGCGGATCGTTGGGAACAATGATTTGGTGATCGGGGTACAGGTCTCGGAGGAAGGGGAGCAGGAGTTCGGCACTGCCACCGGCCAGAATGAAGACCGATTGGCTTTCGACGAAGTTGCTGCAAGCGGTGGACATGGCGGAAAGGACGTTGGGGATATGCTGTTGCAAGGAATCCTGCAGCAAGGTCGTGAGGTCGATTTCCTGTCCGGAAAGGTAAATGGTTCCTTGCGAACTGACCGCAAGCTCAATTTCGACCAGATCGACCAAGGCGTGGTACTGGGTTTTGATGCGCTGTTGCAGATCCAGATAGATCTTGTGCATTCCGGTGTTGACCGCATTGCTGGCGTCCCAGACCAGCTTCTTTTTGCGAATGACGGTCCAGTCAAAGGTGAAGTAGCCCCCGTCCAGGACGACCAGGGTGGTGCGCTCGGCAATGGTGTTGATCTCGGGTCGGGTGAGCACGATGGACCAGAAGGCACCGACTGGCTCTGGGGCTACCAGACACTCGACAATGTTGATCTTGCGGCCAGCAGAAGTAGTGTGCTCGGCAATCCAGAGATTCTTGAGCTTCTGGATATAGGCAGGATCCCTGGTTTGATTGACGGCGACCCCGATGACGACGCACCAGTCTTGTTCGGCGTTGGGTTCCAGAGCGAGCTTGTCGAGACAGAGCTGCATGAGGGCACGGTACTGGTAGGTATCGCACCAGCGGGGAATCGCTATCTTGTGGCCGGCAGGGTTGTAGTCGATGAGCACCGCTTCCATGCCAATCTCGTAGGGCTTGCCCTGCACCATGACCCGCTCGGTATCCCGCTTGGCAAAGAGGGAATCGGGTACGAAGGATTCCTGGGACGGGGCTACCACGGAGGGAATGCGGAAGGACGTGCGAGGGGTTTGCAGCTTGGTGAATCCGTAGCCGATGTTGATTCCTGCGTGGTTCATGAAAGGTCTCCGGTAGGGGAAAAGGGGTAGGGTCTTGGCGCGTACTGTGGGGTAGAAATACTTTGTGGCTTAATAAGGAAACCGGAATCGCCCCGTTTGGCTCGATTTCTGTTTTCCAGATAAAACAATGAGTTACCTGATTTATCCGCGCAGTTCATCGGTCGATCTCCCCTAGATGCTTAATAAGGAAATGAGATGGGTCGGTTTTGGCTCGATGGAGTACTTTCCGCACGGTGGCGGTGTAGCGCTCCACTGCGTGCGCAAGGCGCGTCCGCAGAGGCTCCAGGGTGCCAAGGAGCAGGCGGTAGCGACGGTAAAAAAGACGGTGGGCTTTGTTCCCGCTCCGGTAGACAAACCAGGGAGTATTGCGGACGGTGATCTTCTTGGGAGGCTGACCAGAACGTTGCAGGGAGGTATAGCGGGCCTGATCGGTGGCGAACCAGCGGTCATTTTGGCCGCGCAGATAGAGACGCCATTGCGGGAGCAAAGGATAGCCGGGGTGTTGGCGCTTCCAGTAGCGCAAGTACAGCCCGAGAACGCCTTGTTTCGCCTTGTGATAGCGCGTATGTGCTTGAATCGCATTGTATCCGTAGATCTGATCCTGCATGGCGCGGTAGACCTGAACCAGCCGTTGGTTGGCATGGAAAAGCGCCAGATTCGGCAAGAGCGTGCAAGGGCCACTGGGTTCTGGCGGCCAGAAATACGCGGTTTCTTCTGGAAAATTTTGTGCATAGAACCATGCTTGCACGGAATCCAGGAAATCCAAGGAATTTCTGAGCGCACGGCGACGAGCTCGGTGGAGCAGGAGCAATTGGATCTCCAGGGTTTGGAGTCTGCGCAACATGGGTGCCAAGGTAGCGCCAGGACGACGAAAGTTGCAGGCTCGAAAGGCGGTTTGCGTAGGAGAAAGTGCCTGTTCCGCGCCGTTCTGGTCGATGGCATAGAGCCGATAGTGCGGACAGGAAGGGCAACGCTTGTGGCAGCGGTAGGAGCGAAGTTCCAGGCGGTATTTGCGGGTTTTGTAGGGGCGTATCGCCTGCAGGGTAGTGCGGATCGCGGTCAAAAGCGCGGCTTTTTCCGCGTCAAGGGCGGCGATGATCTGTCCATCGCAAGAATCGAGGGCAAGAGCACGGAAGGAAAGCTCCCGATCTTTCCCCGAGAACACCTTTCGTGCCGGATCATTCCAGCCTGCTCCGCTTGTTCCCGTGGCACTACCAGTTTCTCCCGCTTTCAAGAGCATGACTCTCCCCAAATTTTCCATTTTCGTTCCAGATAAGCCCACGAGTTGCCAGCAGGTCCCATGTTTTTCCGTGTGCTCCCCTATTTCTCCCGAATGGAAGGGAAAAGGGCGATCCGTGGGGATGGTTGGCTCAGGAGCTCGCATTTTTTTCTGCCTCCTCTACTTGCCGTTCGTGGTCTATGGCCCGAAGCAACTGTAAATAACTGTCGTTGTGGAAGTTGATAACGATTTTGAAGAATCGGAACACCTGGATAATCCCGTGTCCCAAGAGGATGCCCATTTGCTTTCCGAACGAACCTACAAAGCTGAAGGTTCCCAAAATGCAAACCAGGTGTTCAACAGCGCAAACATGGAAACTTCTCCTGCGAAGGTCACAAAGGGTTATCAACGGACCGGAAATTTCCACAGGGAAGAATAAGGAGAGAGACGGGAATGGGAGGTGCGCGTGAAAGGGAAACGGCCTGGGGACGCTCGGATATTGTGGTGGCGGGTCGTCTGTGGGTGGGGCTTGTTGGCGCTGATCGAGGCCGACTGGCTGCACCCGACCTTGCTCTGGGGAATCCTGGCGGCATTGGACGGGATCTGCCTGGGGATTCCGCCCATTGCGCTCGGATGGATGATGGACGTTTGGTTTGATACGGAAGAAGAGTTCACCTACTACAAGCTGGCAAAGCCGGAAAAGGTGGTGGGGCCGGAACAGGCCCGGTACACCTTCATTGGATACGTAAAGGAAATCTTCAAATGAACTTGCTTATGTCGGAGAAAGGAACTGTGCGCCACGAATTTGGCATGGGAAAATCGGGTGGCGGAAAAACCCAATACCTGATCCACCGAATGCGCCAACAGATATTGCGTGGCGGCGGTGGAATGGCAATCGATTCCAAAAATGACTATGAGTTTCTCGATTCGATGTGGACCCTCATGCGGCGGTACGGCAGGGAGCAGGATTTTCGCGTAATCAATATCGAGAATGCCTCATTATCGCATACCTATAACCCCTTTTTGCGGGGGGACGCGACATCGGTAGTCGATCGATTTGTCAACACCGTCGAGACGCCAGGGAAGGGAGACGGGGAGCATTTCAAGTCCATGGCGCGGATTGCGTTACTGCCGATCGTCGGCGCAATCAAGTACCTGAATCTCGCGTATAATGCCATGGATCTGTTCATCCTGATGCGAAGCCAACGCGCCATGGAGTGGCTCCTCAATGAGTTGAAGAGGAAAAACCCCAACAGCGAGGCCTATTCCAGTTATAACGTCTTTCTGGATACCAACCGGCGCTACAACAAAAACACCGATAGCTATGAAATCAACATGGACTATCTGAATAGTCAGATTTCCGGTCTGGCCGCGAGACTTTTGCCGTATGGCAGCATGGAAATGGGCAAGGTCATGAATTCTTATAGCCCACAGGTGGATTTGCTGGATTGCATTGCCAGTAACAAGTTTGTGCTGGTCATGTTGCCGTCACTGGAAAAGAACGAGAACGCAATGGAGTTTGCGCGCATGTTCTTGAGTGATTTTCGGTCCAGTATTGCCACGATCTACCGGGACCCCGTTCGCTGGCGGCCATTGGTTCCCTTTGAGGCCTACCTGGATGAGTTTGGATCGTATGCCACCTTATCGATAGCCCAACTCTTCGAACAAGCACGGGGAGCGAATATCGCGCTGTTTCCGTTTTTTCAGACGGTGGCAAATCTCACGCGCCTGGGAGATGAATTCGCCATTCAGATCATGGAGAACACGGAGGGAAAGACCTTTCTCAATCTGGGCGGAAAAGACTCCCGAGAGGAAGCAGCGGCGATCAGTGGAGAGGTGCTGCGGAAGTTCTGGAGCGTATCACAGAACCGTAATAGTGGGCGGGGCTATAAGTCTTCGGACCGGGATTTCTTTGATAACGTGAATGAATCCGCTGGCGTGTCGATCGGATCTACCCAGCGGTATGACTATCGGGTTCGTCCGGAGGTTTTCGCCAAGCTGAAGCAAGGGGAAGCCATTTATATGTGCGAGGGAAACGCCTACAAATTGCAGTTGCCGCTGGTGAACATTGGGGAATTGGAAAAATTCGAGCGGTTGGATTTTGAAACGAAGCCCGTCATGGGAATGAACCTGATTGAGCGGTATCCGAAGGATTTCGCCATGATTCAGAGCGGCGGGTAAGGCAATGGACCCCTATACAGCCGTAGGGTGGGGGTTGAACGAGGAACAGTTGCGGCCCTATCAAGAGAACGGCCATTGCTGCACCAACGCTGGTCCCGGTTCGGGGAAAACCAGAATGCTGGTAGCGAAGATTTGCCGACTGACCAAGGAAACGGACCCCGGGCAGATCATGGCCGTAACTTTTACCAGGGCCTCGGCCAAGGAGATGAAAGAGCGGTTGGCAAAAGCCGTGGGGGTGGCGGTCGCCAAGAGAGTGACCATTGGCACGTTTCACGGGATTTGTTACCGGCAGCTGATGTTGGTGCAAGGAAAAAAGCTCGCGGTGATTGAAGCGTGGAAACGGGCGGATTTGATCGACGAGATCCGCAGTAAAGTGGCACCGACCATGGACAATGATGAAGGCGAGTATTGGGTGTCGTGGTTTCAGAATCACCTGGATGCAGAGACCAAGTCCATGGATAACACGGAGCGACTGGGGTTTGAGATCTACACGCAATACAAGAAGCACCTGGCGCAGGGTGGTCAGGTGGACAAGGATGAATTGATAGTGAGCTGTCTCCGTGCCTACCAAAGCGGGGCGTTCGCTCCCAATCCTGTCAAGCGATTGTTGGTAGACGAATTTCAGGATAGCGACGAAAACCAGGTGGAATGGGTTAGCGCGCACCTTCGGGCCGGCGCTATTGTTGACGTGATCGGGGACGATGATCAGAGCATTTATGGCTTTCGGGATTCGCTGGGGGTTGAGGCCTTCCGCAGGATACAGGAAATTGCAGAGAAAGAATCCGGGAGGCCCATGCCCCTCTATCAGTTGCAGCGCAACTATCGGTCAGGCTCGGAGATTGTCCAGGCTGCGGCGAGGCTGGTGGAATGCAATGTGGAGAGAATCCCCAAAACACTACTGCCCATGCGGGAAGAGCCGGGTACCGTGGAATGCCTGACATTCCCGTCTCGGGAAACGGAAGCAGACGCGGTGATTGCCGCATGGAGAGAGCGGGCAAGGGGTCCGGTGGTCGTTCTCAGTCGCACCAAGCACTGGATCTTTGCCTTGAAAACGCTGTGCCGGGTGGAAGAGGTACCGCACCAGATACTGGGGGATAGCAAAAGTCTTGCGGACGGCCCGTATATTGGGAGGATGTTGGCCGCGCTCAAGATCGGAGTGAAAGGGAACGCGCGAGAAAACTATCTGCACGCATTGCGGTTAGCGGGGTTGCCAGGACGGAGTATTCGGGTGATCCGGGAGGCTTTCAAGAGTAAACCGAAAACCCCACTATCGGAAATGCTGTATGACGAGGAGTTGATGTTGGGGGTCCCGCTGGATGACCGGGAGTTGTTGCGAGAGACACGGGAGGCGGTCATGGATTGGGTCGAAGGACTGGAAGCCTGCGAATCCGAGAAGGACCCGGCAAAAAAAGACGACAGCGTTTCCAAACTAATAAAAGAATACATGGAGTTCTTTGTCATTCACGCGAGAAAAACAGAGGCCGTATCCGACTTGACGATCCTTCGTAGAATTATGGTGGATCGTATGCACGGGAGCGTGAAAGCCAGAGTGGAGCTGCTGGAAAAACCTAGCCAGGGGGAGGGCGAAAAGGGTCTGGTGGACGGCATCAATCTGATGACGCTGCACGGGTCGAAAGGTATGGAGTTCCCCTGGACATGGATTGTCGGCTGCACGGACGGGCATATGCCCAGCGACAAGGCACAAAAACCGGAGCATGTGGAGGAGGAGCGGCGGCTATTCTACGTCGGCATGACCAGAGCCCAAGATACGCTCACGGTATCCGCCGTAGCAAATGACGGGTCGGACGGAGAGAAGGTCTTTGTACCCAGCATATTCTTGCGCGAGGCGGGGGTGTGGAAGGAGAGCACGATCAACGAGAAAGGCTTGATGGAATCCAGGGAAGACGCGTAAAATATAGATTCTACTGCTTGTCTCTTTGGAGACGCTCAGCCCTTTAGCAAGGCAAATCCTAACCCAAACCCAGCCCGTCCTGCGTCTTGCATGGCGGGCTTTTTCCTTTGGAGATTCTCATGAAAAAGCAGGAACTTGGTCAAGTAATTGCCGACACGTTGCACACGGACTTTCAGACTGGTCTGCGTTTAGCCGGAAAATTTCAGCTGCTAGCGCGGAAATACCGGAAAAACCTGATTCGCCGTGCCAATGGTGAACACGTAGATTCGCTAATAGAGAAGACGGAATCGCAGATCAGCAACCTTTGCCATTCTTTATCTATTTCTTTCAAACTTGTCGAAGATTATCGCGGTCCCAGTCTTCTTTTGGATCTTGGCTACCAGTTCTCGGATTCCATTGTGGGCGGAACCATTGTAGACGACGACCTGTAACCACAACA
>JABEBX010016978.1_pt1 | contig 11293 bp, 10 predicted proteins | sample 7245971 | NCBI WGS metagenome assembly JABEBX01 (sample SAMN14506365, study PRJNA622280) | hot springs metagenome | biome: hot spring [ENVO:00000051]|acidic hot spring [ENVO:00002120]; feature: spring [ENVO:00000027]|sediment [ENVO:00002007]; material: sediment environment [ENVO:01001048]...
GGGTAGGGGGTAGAGGGTAGAGAATGCAGCGGAAGTCCCCTGCTGTCGCCCTGCATCTCGATGGAAGGGAAAAGCTTTGCATGGGAACGCCCCGGTCGATGGCATCCGGGGCCTCTGCTTTTGTCTACACTCTATCCCCTACGCTCTACACTCTGCCTTTAGGCCAGTCCCATGGCGGTGCGGGCGAGGTCGGCTGCGGCGCCATCATCATTCTGCGCAAGAAAGACGAGTTCGATGCGAGCGTTGAGGATGCGGCGACGCTGGGCGCGGTGAGGGTTGTGATCGCGCACGGTGCAGAGACTTCTCATGAGGATGTGGCTATCGCGGGTGAGATCGATGCCGGCGGCCAGCAGAGCGCTGTAGAACTCAAAGACGCTGCGGAGCTGGAGCTCGATCTTGAGTTCGGTGCTGGTGGAGGAGAGGGTGCGCTGATCGAGCAGCCAGCAGCCGCAGGCGTTCATGGTCTCGATCAGTTCGGGCACAAGCTCACGCTGCTCGTCGTAGGTGTGGCCGCGAAGTTCGATCGGTGGCATCTCGACGGCGTCGAGGAGAGACTCGGATTGGCTGCGGAGATCGGGGTTCATAGGACGCTCACGCTTCAAAAAGGATATCGGAGGACGGCGAGAAGACATGAATGCTGTCGCAGGCTGCGACGAAGGAGATCGTGAAACGATATTTCACCCGATCATGGAGCGGCCCTGGGCGGGTACACGCAGAGACTGGGTACACTCAGAGGCAGGGAGAGTGACGCTTGGTAGTTGGGATTGGTACGGACCTGATTGAGATTGAGCGCATCGCCCACAGTGTGGAGCGGTTTGGCGATGCCTTCCTGGAGCGTGTATTTACGCCGGGAGAGATTGCCTACTGCCAGCGGAAAAGGACCTCGGCGGAGAGTTTTGCGGCGCGCTTTGCGGCCAAGGAGGCGGGCGCCAAGGCGTTGGGCACGGGCATCAGCCGCGGGGTGGGCTGGAAGGAGCTGGAGGTGAGGCGACTGCCGGGACAGCGTCCGGAGCTGCGCCTGAGCGGGCGGGCGGCGGAAGTGGCGGCGCAGTTGGGGATACGCAGGCTTTCATTAAGTCTTTCTCACTCCAGGGGTTTGTCGATTGCAATGGTGGTGGCCGAAGATTGAATACCGCATCACTCAGGCCAGGAGCCGCATCCAACCGGGCGGGATTCTGGCGTCCTGTGCTGAGAGAAGGCGAGCGCTGATAGGGCTGATAGGATAGTTGCACCAGCGAGACGCGCCCAGCCGCCTGTCCCTTACGAAGTTCTTCGAGGAGTTTGATGCCCAGCCAGCAGGAAGTCAAGTGGTCACAGCTGAAGGTAGGCCTGATCGTCCTGGTGTCGCTTGCATTGTTATCGGCGCTGCTGTTCCTGATGACAACCGCATCCGGACTCAGCATCTTCAGCCGCAAGATCTATGTGCAAGCGTACTTTGCCAATTCCAACGGGCTGAAGGTCGGCGCGCCGGTCGAGCTCGAGGGCGTGACGATCGGCGAGGTGAGGTCTGTGACGGTAACCGCCGACCCGGCACGCAAGGACACGCCCGTTAAGGTGGTATTGAAGCTGAGTCCGAAGTTCGGCAAGAGCCTCCATACGGACTCGAGGGCGGCGCTCACGACGGTGGGCGTGCTGGGCGATACGGTAGTGGATATCAATAGCCGGTCGGCGGTGGGACCGGAGTTGAAGTCCGGCGATGAGCTGCGGACGCTGGAAACGCCCAACATCAACGACATGGTACGGTCCGGTCAGGGCACCCTCCAAACCCTCGATACGATCCTGGCGAAGCTGACGGTGGTGATGAGCCAACTGGAGATGGGCAGCGGGACGGCAGGCAAGCTGATCAACGACCCGGGGCTTTACAACAAGGCGACGGCGACGGTGAACCAGCTACAGGTTCTGGTCAACAACCTGAACAGCGGCAAGGGTTCGGCGGGCAAGTTTCTCAAGGACGATCAGATGTACGACCGGCTGAACGATACGGCGGGCAAGCTGGACGTCATTGCCACAGAGCTCAACGACGGCAAGGGGTCAGCGGGCAAGTTTCTCAAGGACGATTCGCTCTACAACAACCTGAACTCAACGCTCAAGCACGCGAACTCTCTGCTGGCGGAGGCTGACGCGGGCAAGGGAGCACTGGGACTGATCGCCAGGAACCCGGCGTTCGCGCACAAGCTGGACAGCACCGTCACCCAGTTGAACCTGCTGCTGACCAACGTGAACACGGGCAAAGGAACGCTGGGCCAGCTGGCGACCGATGATGCGGCGTACAAGAACCTGAACACCATGCTGACCTCCACCACAGACCTGGTGACGGCGGTGCGCAAGGATCCGAAGAAGTACCTCGTCATCCGCTTGAAGCTCTTTTAGATAGGATCGGACAGTAGGGAGTAGTCAGTAGTGAGTAGTGAGTAGTGAGTAGCAAGTAGTGAGTGGAGGAGAGTCATGCGTACTTTTTTTACGGCAACTTTGACCGCAATGGCACTGTCTATGATCGCGCCTCTATGCGTGGCTCAGGGCCCCTCGGCGACCGTGGAGAACGGCCCGGTGAAAGCGCCGAAGAAGCCCGTGAGCTTCGATCTTTCGGCGATCGACAAGAGTGCGAACCCATGCACGGACTTCTATCAGTACGCCTGCGGGGGCTGGATGAAGGACAACCCGATTCCACCCGACCAGGTGCGGTGGGGCCGCTTCAACGAGCTTGCCGAATATAACGACTATCTGCTGTACAAGGAGCTGAAGGCGGCGGCCAGCACTCCCAGGACGGCCCTGCAGAAGCAGTATGGAGACTTCTACGCGGCCTGCATGAACACCCGCGAGGTGGACCAGTTGGGGGCGCGACCGCTCGATCCGGAGATGGACGCGATCGCGGCGCTGAAGAGCACCGAGGATCTGGCAGCCTTCAACGCCCAGCAGATACGGCGTGGCGGAGGGGGGTTTTTCAGCATCGTCGTAACCCAGGACCAGAAAAACAGCTCCCAGCAGATTGCCGCAACCCGGCAGGGCGGGCTGACCCTGCCGGACCGCGACTACTACCTGAATACGGGGCAGCGGTACGTGAAGATCCGGAGCCAGTATGTGGACCACATGGTGAAGATGTTCACGCTGCTGGGCGATACGCACGACAAGGCTATCTCCGAGGCCAACAACGTGATGCGGATTGAGACCGCGCTGGCGAAGGGTTCGATGAGCCGGGTGGACATGCGGGACCCGGCCAACCGGTATCACATGCTCAGTGTGGCCGAACTCCAACAGCTAACCCCGAACTACAACTGGAAGACCTACCTGAATGGCATTGGCTTGCCCGAGGTGTCGCAGATCGACGTCGTAAGTCCAGGCTATGTAAAGGCGGTGAATGAAGTACTAACCACCGAACCGCTGCAGGCGATCAAGAGCTATCTGCGCTGGCACGCGCTGCATGCGGCGGCGCCGCTGCTCTCCAAGCCGTTCGAAGAGGAGAACTTCGCCTTCTTCTCCCAGACCCTGGAGGGACAGAAGCAGGAACAGCCGCGGTGGAAGCGCTGCACCCGCCTGACCGACCAGGCGCTGGGCGAGGCCGTGGGACAGGACTGGGTGAAACAGCACTTCCCGCCCAATGCCAAAGCCAATACGCAGAAGCTGGTGGAAGCCCTGGAGGCGTCGATGGCCGAGGATCTGAAGAGCCTGCCATGGATGAGCGATGCGACCAAGGCGCAGGCGCTCGACAAGCTGCATGCCATCGCGGACAAGATCGGCTATCCAGCCCACTGGAAGGACTACTCCAGCGTAGTGGTCAAGCGTGACGACCTGCTGAGCGACGAGGAGCACGCGAACTGGTTCGAGCGGAAGCGGAACCTGGACAAGTATGGCAAGCCGGTGGACACGTCGGAGTGGGAGATGACACCGCCTACGGTCAACGCCTACTACGAACCGTCGCAGAACAACATCAACTTCCCCGCCGGAATTCTGCAGCCTCCGTTCTATGACAACTCACTGGACGCGGCGGTGAACTTCGGCGGCATCGGGGTGGTGATTGGCCACGAGATGACCCACGCCTTCGACGATGAAGGCGCCAAATATGACCTCCACGGCAACGTGAAGGGGTGGTGGACAGCCGAGGACACGGCCAGATTCAAAGAGCGCACCGCGTGCATGGTGAAGGAGTATGGCGGGTTTGAAGCTGTGCCGGGACAAACTGGCCAAAACCTGAACGGACATCTGACGCTGGGCGAGAACACGGCCGACAACGGCGGTCTGCGCATTGCCTACCAGGCGCTGATGGAGACGCTTGCGAAGCAGGGAGCAGCGGCGGAGCCGGGCTACGTGGACGGCAAGCGCGATGGCTACACGCCGGCTCAGAGGTTCTTCATCTCCTTCGGCCAGGTCTGGTGCGAGAACCGCACGGAGCAGTACGCCGGCGTCGCTGCCAAGGTCGATCCCCACAGCCCTGGCCGCTGGCGCGCCAACGGCAGCGTGCAGAACTTCCCCGCCTTCGGCAAAGCATTCGGATGCCATGCGGGGCAGCCGATGATGCCGGCCGGCGGTGGCTGCAGGACGTGGTAACGGCAAGGGATAGGGAACCAAGGATAGGGCAGAAAAGCCTATCCTGAGCGTAGCCGAAGGAATCCCAGCTCCGGCTGCCAGCCAGCCTCCCCTATCCTTACGGGCCTAAAATGCTCTTGCCGATGCCTCCGCTGTTGTACCTGCCTGTCTCCCCTATCCCCTTCGTTTTGGGCGAGAACCCGGATCGCGCCCGGAAAAGGCCCCGGGAGGCCTGAAATGATTGCGACGAAAATTGGCGTAAAGTCGCTCTACCTTCTACAATCAGGTCAAGGATTTGTACTCCCTCTTAGCAGCTTTCTCCGTACGCTCAAGCCTCTCGGCTAATCCCGTGCGGGGATAAAGGAAACGCATGAAGTTGAGTTTGGTTGGCCGTTGGTCGATGGCCTTGTTCGCGTCGTTGGTACTGGTTCTTGGGTGGGCGGCAGCGCCAATGGCCCGGGATCCGGCCAGACGATCGCCGTGTACAGCGTGGGCGGCGACGGCGTGCTGTTCTTCCAGGAGGCCTACCAGAGCGAGGGATACGTCTCGCAGTGGGCGCAGATGGACTCCTCCGGCACCTATCTGTTTGTGCTGGACAAGTACGCTCCGGGCCAGTGTACGCAGTCGCTCTACTCCGCGGGGAAGTGTACGGGCCCGGAAGAAAGTTATACCGCGCCGAATACAGACGGCAATGGCGCCATTACGGTATTTCAGGCTGACGCCAGCACCGGGCGCCTGACGCTGGTGACGAACTTGCAGACCCTGCAAAATGGGGTGAACACACCCTTCTGGGAGGTTGGTCCTTCGCCGATCATGTCCAAGACGATCGGTAGCTGCCTCTATACGGTCAACGACGGTGAGACGAACGGGCTGCAGACGATCACGCCATTCAGTATTTCAACCGGCGGACAGTTGGATTTCACCACCACCGGCAACATCACCATCCCCCTCCCCCAGATCACAGCGGCCAATGGGACCACAACGACGGGCGTGCCGACGAACATCACCTCGATCAACGGATCTTCGTCCTACGTATTCCTCACCGACGCAGCCAACAACGTTCTCTATGGGTACGATACGAGCAGCACGTGCAGCCTGACGGCACTCAACGGAGGTACGACGAACCTGGCGACAGACTTCCCGTATACGTCGAATCCGTCCTACACACTGATCGACTCGACCGGCAAGTACCTGTACGTTACCAACGGATCGACGACCAGCACTCAGACGACGGTACCGTACAGCTCTTTGTCGGGGTTGACCATCAACTCAACGAATCAGGAGCTGCAGCCCCTCAGCACGGAGCCGTACCCGGTTGGATCCGGCCCGACCTGCATCGCGGAAGACCCGACCAACCAGTACATCTATACCTCGAACAACACCGCCGGGACGATCACAGGCTTCCAACTCAACGCGGACTCCGGCGAACTCTCGAATCTTGTCATGGGCTCGACGTTCACCACGGTAGGCAAGGCAAGCTGCTTTGCGATCAGCGGTGTGATCGATTAGAGCGGTTAGCGAATTTCGATAGCGATTTCCAGGGGGGGGCACTCCAGGTCCCTCCTGATTTCCGGGTAGGCCTTCACCGGCCATCCCGCAGAGTTCACACTCCGGTCTTCGGACCGGCATTCAAAAACGGGCTGGATGATGCCCGGTGTAAGGGATGCGCATGAAGTTCAACAAACTCAGCCGTACTGCCAAGGCCGTTGTACTTTCTCTGGCGATCGGGCTTGGCTCCACCGGTTGTATCCGTGACTACACCTCCGACTACCTCTACGCTGTATCCAACACCAACAACGGCGCGATAAGCGCCTACGCGGTCGACTACCAGACCGGCGTGCTGACTACGCTCAGCGGCTCGCCTTTCACCTCGAACCTGACGAATCCTTCGACCGTGGTGGCGGCCCCAAATGGCAAGACGATCTACGTGATCGGTGGCAGCGAGAATGCGCAAGTCGAGGTAATGTCCGTGGGCGAGGACGGCACGCTCTATGGTGCGGCAACGCCTAACCTGCCGGGCACCGCAACCTACCCGACAGCGGCGGCGACCGATACCACGGGCTCCTATCTATACGTTGCGTACGAATTTGAGTCGGGTTACTCGGCAGTGTCCCCCGGGCCGGGTGGTGTCGCCATCTACCCGATCCAGTCCAATGGAACGCTGGGCACTCCAACGACCGTCAACGTCGGCTTCACTCCGGTAGCGATTGCCGTTTCAGCGCCCACCTGCACGGCTACCCCGGCGCTGCCCAGCTCGGTGAGCGGATTGACCAGCCCCAACTGCGTGATCTATGGCTCGCTCAGCGGCACCAATAACGGCTACACCAACACCTTTGTCTATGTAGTGGATCAAGATCAAGAACCTTCGGGGACGCCAGTCCCGACCATCCTGGGCTTCGTGCAGAATGCCAGCAACGGCAACCTGGTGCCGATCACCGGCACGAATGCGAAGGGAGGCTGGGGCGCCGGCGTCTTGCCGACCGCGATTGCCATCGATCCCACGGGCACGTTTGTATACGTTACAGACGCGCTCGAAAATGAGGTTTACGGATACCAGATCTCGAACGGCTCGTCAGGCGTCCTCACGGGCATGACCTCAAGCCCCTACCCGACCGGGCAGTATCCGGTAGCAATTACCATTGAACCGCGCGGTAAGTATGTGTACGTTGCGAACTACAACTCGAACACAGTGAGTTCCTACTCGCTGAATCTGGGGAACGGCGCGCTGGGCGCGACGGCGGGAGCGAACTTCATCACGGAGACAGCCCCGACCTGCGTCACGGTTGACCCGGCGCTGGGACTCTACCTCTACACCTCGAACTACCTCGACTCATCGGTATCCGGCGGCAGACTGAACCCCGATACCGGCGCGCTCAGCGCCGTCACAAGCTCCTTCTTCCCGTCGGTGAGCCAGCCCATCTGCCTCATTGCCGTGCCCAACGGAGCACACGCCTCGCAGGAGACAGCACCGTAAACAAAGCAGAGGGTAGAGGATAGAGTGTAGAGGATAGGGAAAAACAAGAGCCCCGGCTGCCATCGGCCGGGGCTCTTCCGTTCAAAACACCTTCGGATGCAAGAACATGGCAGGTGTGCGTCCTCTACACTACGCTCCGCCGCTTGCCGGGGGCCCCATCCATACGCGTTCTCTGCGGATCGGTGGGGTCGGATCGGCGGGGGGGCGTAGGCCGGCTGTCTTGCCCGTCGGCTACCGCGGTCGGCTATCCTAGAGACATGCCTCATTCCTCCAGCTTTACGCTCGGCAACGTTACGGTGGGTAGCGGCGAGCTGTTTCTGATCGCCGGACCCTGCGTGATCGAGTCCGATTCGCACGCGCGCAAGCTTGCCGACGCCATTCAACGCATCGCCTCCGATCTGGGCATGCCGTACATCTTCAAGGCAAGTTACGACAAGGCCAACCGCACCTCGATTCGCAGCTTTCGCGGGCCCGGGCTGGAGGAGGGTTGCCGTACGTTACGGACGGTGGCTGAGGCGAACCATCTGCCCGTGCTGACCGACATCCATACGCCGGAGCAGTGCGCGGCGGTGAGCGATGCGCTGGGATCGGTAGACGCCATGCTGCAGATACCGGCATTTCTGTGCCGGCAGACGGACCTGCTGATCGCCGCTGCGAAGACCGGCCGCGCCATCAACGTGAAGAAGGGACAGTTTGTTGCGCCCTGGGATATGCGGCATGCGGTGGAGAAGATTCGCGACTCCGGCAACACGCGCATCGCGCTCACCGAGCGCGGCGCCACCTTCGGCTACAACAACCTGGTGGTGGATATGCGCTCGCTGCCGATGATGCGTGGGTTTGCGCCCGTGATCTTCGACGCGACGCACTCGGTGCAGACGCCCAGCGGCGCGGGTGGGGTCTCGGGCGGCCAGCCGGAGTTCATTCCGGTACTGGCGCGCGCGGCGGTGGCGGCAGGGGTGGACGGAGTCTTCCTGGAGGTCCACGACAACCCTGCCGAAGCCAAGTCGGACGGCGCCAATGCCTTGCACCTCAACCTGTTACCGGCGGTACTGGAGAGTTTGCTGGCGATCCACGCAGCGGCCAAGGGCAGACAGCAGTGAGTTGTGCGCACAGCCCATCGGCCGTCCTCCTGACTCGCCAGAAACAAGATCTGTCGGAGGGGGTCTGTTGCCTTGAACGAGTGTCGTTGTCCTCCTCCAAATCGCCACAAAATCGTCATCCTGAGCGAAGGCTCTCGCGGTTTTATGCGAGAGCCGCAGCCGAAGGACCTGCCACCAAGCCTGTTCCACCTCAAATGTCCGCCGCTTTCGGGCGAGAATCAACTACTATCGGCCGTAGGATACGCGGCAGGCCCCGCCGACACGCCGTTGATTCTCGTCAGAAAGGTCCTGACATCGGCATTAGAACACGTTTGGCGGCAGGTTCCTTCGGCTTCGCCTCGGGACTACGCGCTACGCGCTTCGCTCAGGATGACAGATTTCGGGGGGCACTGGAGAGACACTGCCTCACCAAAAATCAGTTTCTGATTCTATTGAGAGGGCCGGAGGCCCATGAGGGGCCTCACCGCTGTCTCCTGACTCACCTGGTCTCTACCTGGATGATGCGAAGGTTGGGCATCTGCTGGTTCCAGTTGGAGCCGATGTCGTCGAAGGCGAGGCGGAAGTCGCCCTCCGCACCCGGCGCGAGCGGTGAGGCGCTGATCGGATGCGTGTCGATGTAGGGCTGGCGCATGTAGATCAGGCTGAGTGGGCCGGTCTCGATCTGCGGGGCCAGGGAGTCATCATTGGCAAAGACGACCTGAACGGTCACGCCGGTCACGGTCTTCGATCCGTGGTTGGCGATGTGGCCTTCGACGTAGGTCAGCTTGCCACCGGACATGCTGCTCGCTTCGCTCATCTGGAGGTTGGTGAGGGGAAGATTCGGCGCATAGGCTGCCGCTGGAAGCAGGGTGCCGGGGGGCGAAGGCGCCTGAGCGCGGCGGGCCAGCAGCATCAGCACAGCGACCAGGATGACCACGGCCACCGAAGCGATCGCCACTGCGGCGGTGGGAAAGCTGCGCTTCGGCGCCGGGTCGGTGAACATGCTCTTCCGCGAGTCTGTCGGCGTCTCACTCATGCTGGAATTCTAGAGCAATTTTCCTGTTGATGGGTATCCCGAAAAGGTGTTCAGTGGAACGATTTCCCTGTTGCTGGGTATCCCGAAAAGGTGTTCAGTGGCGTTTTCATTGAGGGAAAACGCCCATGGAGGTTGAAGCGCAGCATTGCACCTACAGGGAGATCGCTCCAGCGTTTTCATTGGGGAAAACGCCCATGGGCGCCGAAGCGTCGGACTCCACCTACAGGAAATTGTCCTAATCCAGAGGCGGCCGGGATGCGTGGAGCCGCGTCTTCCGTTCTACTTCGCGATCAATGTCTTCCTGCGTCCAGACCCTGTCTGGATGCAGTGACGCGCTCCTTCGCTGAGCGCTTTCTTTGACCTCGACCTCTCTCTTCACACTCTTCATAAAGTCATTCGGCCTCGTACCTTCTTCAGATGCCGCCGTGGGAGCAGGTGAGCTAAACCCTGTCGCACTTTTCGTCTCTTCGGCTGGTTCCAAGGCAAAGCTGGCACTCCTGACCCGCTGGCGGAAGTCCTTGCCGGTTATCTTGACGACGATGCACATCTCCTGCAAGCGCGATAAGACCCTGTCGCCTATCCTGTCTCCCAGCGTGCGCTCGGACATGATGCGCTGCGCCTCGTTCATCCGCGCCATCTCCTCGGCCGATCTCTCCGGAAGGTTGGGAAAGTTGGTGGTAATGATGGTGGTCAGTTGGTCGTTGTATCGGCTGTTCAGGATATGTGCGCTGTTCTGCACCTGCTTGAGAAGGTCCCTGTAATCCACGAATAGTCCCTGGGCGCCGCGCTCGATGAGCGCACGCAGCAGGCCCACGCTGAGGTGCGTCTTGCCTAAGCCAGGTCCTCCAACCAACAACAGGCCCTTTCCCTCGGTTTTCGCGGGATAAGCCTCCAAAAAGATGCGCGCATGGTGAAGAGCATCCACCAGACTCTTGTTTGCGGAAGAAAATTTTGTCTCGTAATTCTCCAGCGTGCAGTGCGCGTAGCGCCTCGGAATACGGGCCTGCTCCAACATCCGCTGCATCTTATGTTCACGACGGCACTCGCAGGGAATGGCGGCGCGGGTTCCATCCGCGCGCTCGACGATGCGCAGACCGGCGCCTTCGCAGATGGGGCAGAGATCTTCCGGCATCGGCATCTTTCCTCCGCGCGAGGATTCGGCACGGCTTCCTTAGTATCGCAGCCTGAAGGGGGAGCGGTCGAGGGACGTTCCTGTGCGAATCGGGCCCGTATGAGGAAACCGGCGCTCGCAACCGGTCAGCGGGAGGTTGTGGCGACCGGGAGATGCAGTTCTAACTGAGGGAACCAAGAATGGCTCCTCAGGCGCTGAAAGCCCGATCTACAGGGCTTTAGCATCGCAGGGTTATAGCCACCGGAACTCCCCTCGTCTTCTGCATGCGCCAGGAGCGCGTCTGCATGGGGCACCCGGCTGACTTGCCGGCTCGCTGAGGTGGTAAACTATCTCCAGCGCCTGAAGCCCCGGGAGTCGGGGCCCAAGCTCGCAGCGCGACAGGAACATCGATGTGCGCCAGCCCCTCGGGCGTTTCGATCTGGGTCTTTTTGACCTGGACCAGATCCTCGGCCCCATGGAAGCGTGCAAGCGAACCGTTCTGCGGCGGGAATGCCAGAAAGAAACAACATGCCAAAGACAGGAATTCATCCCCATTATGAAGCCACGCACGT
>JABEBX010022565.1_pt1 | contig 11291 bp, 9 predicted proteins | sample 7245971 | NCBI WGS metagenome assembly JABEBX01 (sample SAMN14506365, study PRJNA622280) | hot springs metagenome | biome: hot spring [ENVO:00000051]|acidic hot spring [ENVO:00002120]; feature: spring [ENVO:00000027]|sediment [ENVO:00002007]; material: sediment environment [ENVO:01001048]...
CACAAGTAGTGAAGAAATCTACGGCGTTTTGACACTCGTTTATGACCACCACAAAAAAGAATTATCAGAAAAACTCATTGATATGCAGCATCACGCGCCAGTTGACATACTATGCACAACGCACATACACATAGACCACCACAATTGCCTTGAAAATATCATATTGCGCGGTTTTCCACAAACTGTTGAAGATATAGCAATCAAAATTGGTGGTCTAAATGGCGTAAAATTTTCAAAACTAACGAAAGCAGCAGCAATTGAAAAATAAACTAAAAACAGTAAGTTAAGCAAAACCCATACAAAAAACTGCGGGTTTTGCTTTTTTTATATTAGCGCTTAATTTTGACGAAAGCTTTTTGTGTGTGTAGTGGCAGTTTATTCAAATTTATATGGGCAATTATTATAAGTATTGTTATTAGAGCTAATTCTACAATTGAAGCATTGAGCGTTCCCAAATTCAAACCATGAAGCGCAGTTGGCTTTGTTAGTAAATCGCCAAATGTTGCCCCAAATGGTCTTGTGAAAACAAATGCTACCCAAAAGAGTATATGCTTGTTTATATTGCTAAAGTAATGCAAAAGCACAACAGCCAAAATTACAAAACTTGTCACAATACTGCCGCCAAGATAGCTCAAATGCATATTGTCTGATAAAAAGTCTCCAAATGCAGTGCCTAAGCTATTGGAAAATAGTACAGCAACCCAAAAAAGTAATTCTTTTGCAGGCTCAACCATTGGATAAATATTTAAGCTTTTGTATTTTTTATACCAGATAAAAAGGCTTAAAAACAAGCCGCTTGATAAGATCAAACTTCCAAGTGCGTATCCAAGTCCAAGTGTCCTATCAATCAAATCTGATATCTCTGTGCCAACAGTTGTAGTACCCACAATAGCCATCCAAAAAATTACCGGTATGTACCTTTTTGATTTTAGCTGAGCTACTAATAGTGTAACTAAAAACCCGCTTGTGATAATTAGGCTTTCTGTATAGCCCAAACCCAATGTCATAGAAAGAAAATCTCCAAAAGTCTCGCCAAGTGTCGTAGCTACAATCTTAGTAAGCCAAAAAATCAATGTAACTTGTGCTACTTTGTTAAAAAGTTCCTGATTTGCGCTTGTGCTTGATGCGCTCATTAAACACCTCCAACATTAAACTTTACAAGCGCAACTTATAGCACACCAAACATTAACACAAGATTAACGAAAATATGTTTACTTGCATAGGTGCTTTAAATCAGAAAGCGCTTTTTTAAGCGAACAAACACCACAAGCGCCACACATAACAACTGGCTTATTGAATTTTTTTGAATACGCTACAGCCCTATTTTTAGCTTCATGTGAGACTTTATTTGTAAAAATCACCACACCATCTGCTTCACCAATTTTTGAAAAAAATTGCGTAACCCTTTTAGTATAAACTTTCAATTTTACACCTTCTTGATGCGCTGCATTTATATAATCTCTTTCTAACCTATCCATACCACCTACGGCTAAAACACACATAATTACCCCCATTTTTATTAGATATATCTAATAAAGTTTTATATAGCTAATTTTGGATTTTGTCAAGTATATTTTGTAAAAAAAACTCTTGAAAAAATAAGCGCATTTGATATACTGTGACAGTCAGCGGAGGAGTGGCCGAGTGGTTTAAGGCGGCGGTCTTGAAAACCGTTGAAGGTGCAAGCCTTCCGTGGGTTCGAATCCTACCTCCTCCGCCATTTTTTTTATACTTAAAAAAACGCTCAAACCCCAAGCGTGTATTAATAGAATGGTACAAAAATCAAGCATTTGTTTTTTTCACTAAGCGTTTGCAATATTACAAGGAGCTTCTTAATTGCGACTTTAATACAATCACCATTACAAGCGCTAAAAAAAGATTAGGCTCGTGCGACTCTAAAGGCAATTTAAGATTTAGCTTCTACAATATTTTGCTTAACAAAGACTACATAGACTATATTGTAGTGCATGAGCTTTGCCATTTATTTTACTTAGACCACTCAAAAGCATTTTGGCAAATGGTTGGAAATATCATACCCGATTTTAAACAAAAAAGGTTGTGGCTTAGAAAAAATTTTCATATAATAGCTTATAGCTTATGATTGTTAGAACAATTATTGAAGAAGACACTCAACTATACAGCTCATTTCCAACAATGACAATCTTTAATGATGCGCTTTGTATCTTTTATAGGCAAGGTATAAATGACAAATACAACCCGCATGGTTTTTCTGGTAAAGTAAAATCCATAAAAATCCCGCTTGGGTATTTAAAGGAATTCTTTGATAATAATATCACACTCAAAATAGAAGAAAAAGTGGTTTTTGATAGTGAAAATGAACTTGACGCCATTGTTTCTAAAATTGACGATAGATTATATACGCTTGCTAGTCGTTTATTTATAAAAAATAAAATAAATCAACCGTTTATATCAGTTTCTGATACTTGTGAGTTTAAAGATAGAGTGCCTGTGAGAATAAAAAATATAAATTTGGCTGCTTTTTATGGAAAAGCCTTTAAAAGCAAACATGGATATATATTTCCAGCTTATGGCGCTATACATAATGAAAACTTCACAAGACCACTGTTGATTGTAAGTGATGATTTTAAACACTTTGACCTATTAAGCTACTTACATAGCAATTTAGATTTAATGCTCAATGAAAGCTCAATAGTAAAACTAAACGATAGCTATATTGCTTTTTCAAGAAAAGACATTTACTCTAGCTACGCAATATTTTATAGCACAAGCAAAGACCTAACTAATTGGAGCGATCCACAAAAACTATTGGATTTTGCTTTAGCTCCAATGGCAACTATAGCAAACGACACTATTTATGTGAGCTTTAGAGATGTAGACAATACAAACAAAATAAGCATTTTTAATGTAAAAACAAAAGAAAAAAAGGTAATTGACACATACAGTGGCAGTCTGTTTGATGGCGGATACACAGATTTAGCTAATATAAACAACCATCTATATGTAATTTATTATACCAATAATAAAGCCCCATTTATAAAGATGGCTAGATTAGATGCTTTTTAAGCGAGACTGAAAACTTTCAAGCAAAGGGTATACGCAATTTCTACCATTATTTTTGGCTAAGTACAAATTTTCATCTGCAGTTTTTATTAATTTATCTATATCCATACTTTTATCAAATTCACTCACACCAGCAGAAATTGTTACATTAAAAGAAATTGGTTTTTCTTTTTGCAAAACAATAGCTGTTTGAGAAATAGTAAGTCTTATTTTATTTGCAAGCAGGCAAGCGCCGTAAAGGTCAGTATTGGGTAAAGCCAAACAAAACTCTTCACCACCATATCTACCAAACACATCGGCTCTTCTAGTCATCTTGAAGATAATTTCTGCAACTTTTTTCAAAACATAGTCGCCTATGTCGTGACCGTATGTGTCGTTTACCTTTTTAAAATAATCAATATCTAAAATTACAAAAGACAGTGGTTTATTTTCGCTAATACTGCTTTTGGCCAGCCTTTCAAGATAGTGAAAAAACATGCGCCTGTTGTAAATACCTGTTAAGTAATCTTTTTCAGATGTATCTTTTAGTTTTTTTATTAGCTTAGAAATTCTAATATTTGAGCGAACTCTGGCAAAAAATTCATTGATATTGTATGGTTTGTAAATAAAATCATCTGCGCCTAAATCCAAAATCTCAGATAACATGTCTTTTTCTCTAAAGGCAGTCAAACCAATAATGGGTATAAAGCTAAAGCGTTCATCGGTTTTTAAAATACTCATAATCTCATAGCCACTATATTGTGGCAAAAATATATCCAACAAAATTACATCAATTTCAGCTCCGCCAAGCAAAAACCTCAACGCTTCAATGGCGTTTTTTGCGCTAAGTGGCTGTATATTTTTAAGCCTCAGTTGTTGACAAATCGTCTCGTTTTGAACTGCTGAATCTTCTACAACCAACACTGTGCCTTCATCAATTTCTTCATTAAAATACTCTAACAAATACTTAAGCAACTGACCTTGTTTAAAAGGTTTTTTCAAAAAATCAAAAGCGCCAATATTGAATGCTTGCTTTTCGTAATAATCGCCTTCACTAGCTGTTAAAATTATGACTGGCAAAAAAACTAAATTTAACTCTTCTTTGATTTTTTTTAGCAATTCAAAACCATCCATTTGCGGCATTTGGCCATCAATTACAGCAAAATCAAACCTTTGGTCTTTAAGAAGAAATTCATAAGCTTGCACCCCATCGCTGAAAATTTCTAAATCAAAATGCTCATGAAGCTCTTTTTTTATAATAGCCCTTATCGTTGAGCTATCATCGCAAACCAAAATCCTTTTTTTATCGGACATACTTTGGGTACGAACCTAAAAGTTTTATAAAAGGCACTGTATTGCTTAAGGTTTCAAAAGCTTTTTTTACGCTTTCTGATTCAATATGGCCATCTATATCAATATAAAATATGTAAGACCAATTTTCTTGCTTTGATGGTCTCGATTCTATTCTTGTCAAATTTATTTGGTTGTCATAAAATATTTTCAAAATAGAATAAAGCGCTCCAACTTCATCATAAATAGAAAACATTAGCGATGTTTTATCTTCGCCGCACGGCGCTGGTATATGTCTTCCTATAACCAAAAAACGTGTGACATTGTTTATTTTATCTTCTATACCTTTTGCAAGCACATTTAAGTCATAAAGTGCACTTGCAGCTAGTGATGAAATTGCAGCTACGCTTTTATCTTTGGCAGCAATTTTAGCAGCTTTGGCCGTTGATGCTGTCTCAAACAACATTGCGTTTGGCAAATGCTTCTTGAGCCAGTTTTTGCATTGGCCTAATGCATTGGGGTGAGAGTATACGGATTTGATCTCGCTTAAGCTTGTTGCCTTAGATAGCAAATTATGCTTTATATCTACCATAATCTCAGAAACAATCTTTACACTAGAGTTAACAAACATATCAAGCGTATAGTTAACCACACCTTCAATAGAATTTTCTATTGGTACAACGCCAAAATCGGCGCGCTCTTGCTCTACATCAAAAAAGACATCTTCAATGGATTCTTCTGGTTGGTAATAAAGGCTAGTGCCAAATTTTTCAATTGCAGCCTGATGCGTGAATGTAGCTTCTGGACCTAAGTAGCTAATTGTGAGCGGCTCCTCCATTTTGATTGATGCGCTCATTATTTCTCTAAAAATTGATTTTAGAGAATTTTTGTTCATATAAACTAATTTTAGACTATCAAGCGTTTTGTAAATTTGGTTTTCTCTTTCTGGTGCATAAAACGATAAACCTTTTTCTCGCTTTATTGCACCGATATTTTTCACTATTTCAGAGCGCTTTTCTAATAGTTCAATAATTTTATTGTCTATTTCATTTATTTGTTTGCGCAAAATCAACAAATCTTCGCTCATTTGATCCTCACAAGAAGTTTGTTGTCATAGAGCGCCACTTTTCCCATCTTTTATCAATCAATTTTTTTGCATTATTGCGCATTAACTCTTTTAAATTCTCCAATATGTAATTTTTAATGGAATATGCCGTTTGTTGCGGGTTTCTATGCGCACCGCCTAAAGGCTCTTCAATAATGTCATCTATAACTTTTAAATTGTACAAATCTTTAGCTGTAACATGCATAGCTCTTGCAGCTTCAACTACATGATTGCCATCCCTCCATAGTATTGAAGAACAACCTTCTGGTGATATAACACCATAAATCGCAAATTGCAGCATGGCAACTTTATCGCCAACAGATAGTGCAAGCGCTCCACCGCTACCACCTTCACCTGTTATTATGCATATAGTTGGTACTTTTAAGTCAGACATAATATAGAGATTTCGCGCAATTGCTTCAGATTGGCCTCGCTCTTCTGCGCCTACGCCTGGGTAGGCTCCAGGTGTGTCAACAAAAGTAATAATAGGTAAATGAAATTTTTCTGCCAAACGCATAATTCTTTGAGATTTTCGGTAGCCTTCGGGGTTTGCCATCCCAAAATTTCTATATAGATTTTCTTTTGTATTGCGACCTTTTTGGTGACCAATAATTGCCACTTTATATTTATCAATGTAGCCAAATCCTGCTACAATAGCTTTATCGTCTGTAAATAAGCGATCCCCATGAACCTCAATAAAGTCTTTAACAATTAAATTTATGAAATCAAGTGTATATGGTCTGTTTGGATGCCTTGCAATTTTGATAACTTTATCAATAGATAAGTTTTCGAATTCTTTTCTGATAATTTCATTTTTTTTACGCTCAAGCGCTTCTATTTCTGCGTGTACATCAAGAGAGCTGCTTTGCGCCATTTGTCTCAAATTATCAATTTCTTCTTCTATCTCATAAATAGGCCTTTCAAAATCATAAACAAACATAACTCACCTCTTACTTACAAGGCCATCATCTTTCATTAGTTTATATATAATTGAATCAAATAGTGCTTTTTTTGATGCCTCAATTACATCTTCGCCTACGCCAACAGTTTCCCACCTATCTTTCTTATCAGTTGATTGAATAAGCACCCTAACGCTAGCGCCAGTGCCTTGCTCGCTTTTTAATATTCTAACCTTATAATCAATAAGCGATAATTCTGTTAAATTTGGATAAAATACAATTAGAGCCTTTCTTATCGCATTATCAATAGCATTTACAGGGCCATTGCCTAAACTTGCTGTATGCTCAATTTTATCATTTACTTTAACAATTACAGTAGCCTCAACTGGACTTCGCTCATCTTTTTTGCATCGCTCTCTATCTATTACAGTGTAAGACAACACTTCAAAATAATCCCTTATCTCTCCTCTGTGCTTTCTAAGTAGCAACTCAAACGATGCATCTGCAGTTTCAAAATAGTACCCTTCGTTTTCAAGCTTCTTAATTTCAGCCAATGCATTTTTGCCAGCTTTGGAATCTTTATCAATAGAAATACCCATACTTTGCGCTTTATACATAATATTGCTAATACCAGAAAGGTCCGAAATTAAAACCCTTTGGCTGTTACCTACAAGTTCTGGCACAATATGTTCATAAGTTTTGGAATTTTTCAATATTGCGCTTACATGAACTCCACCTTTGTGAGCAAAAGCACTTTCTCCAACAAATGGCAAATGCTTATTATGGGGCAAATTTAGTATTTCATCAATCTTTTTTGATACACTGGTAAGCTTTTTTAGATTTTCATCGCTTATGCAGTCTATACCCATTTTTAATTTTAAATTAGGTATAATAGAACACAAATTAGCGTTTCCACAACGTTCACCATAACCATTTAGTGTGCCTTGAACATGTATAATGCCATGTTTTACAGCTAAAATTGTATTTGCCACGCCAAGCTCTGAATCGTTGTGCTGGTGAATGCCAAGCGGCACATTTGGAAATCTCGATTTAACATTTTCTATAATCTCTTCAAGTTCCCAAGGCAATGTGCCACCATTTGTATCAGCAAGCACAATAACATCAGCGCCACCTTGAATTGCTGCTTGCAATGTTTTTAGAGCGTACTCTGGGTTATGCTTGTAGCCATCAAAAAAATGTTCTGCATCGTAGATAAATTCTTCACAATGCTTTTTTAAATATTGAACCGAATCATAAATAATTTCTAAATTTTCTTCCATTGTGATTTTTAATGCATCTTTAACATGCAAATCCCAGCTTTTCCCAAAAATTGTGATAACTGGTGTTTGGCTTTCAATTAATTGTATAATGTTTGGGTCTTCATTTACTTTTAGTTTAGCTCGCCTAGTAGAGCCAAAAGATGATATTTTTGCATTTTTTAAACGTAAATTTTTAGCCTGTTTAAAATAATCCTCATCTTTTGGATTTGAACCAGGCCAACCACCCTCTATATAGTGAACGCCTAAATCATCCAAAATCTCCGTTATTGTTAATTTATCTTCAACAAGTAAGCTAACATCTTCCGATTGAGTGCCATCCCTTAGGGTTGTATCAAATATTTTAACCTGATCGTGCATATTCCCCCCTTTAAAAAATTTTTATATTTTTATTCTTTGTCCAAACCAAATGCACTATGCAAAGACCTTACAGCTAATTCTAAGTATTTCTCTTCTATAATGCATGAAACCTTAATCTCAGATGTTGTAATCATCAATATATTTATGCCTTCTTTTGCAAGTGTATCAAACATTTTAGCTGCAACACCAGGGTGTGACCTCATGCCCACACCTACAATAGATACTTTTGATATATCTTTTCTTACTTCAATATCTTTTGCTCCTATGTCTTTTATAACAGGTTTTAATATATCGCTTGCCTTATCTGCTTCTAATCTTGCTACCGTAAAGGAGATATCAGTATAACCATCTTCGCTTGCATTCTGTACAATTACATCTACATTGATATTTTTTGCTGATATAGCTCCAAATATCTTTGAAGAAATACCTGGTTTGTCTGGTACTTTAACCACTGTAATTCTTGCCTGATTTTTATCATGAGCAATGCCCGATACCAATACCTTTTCCATATTTTCATCCTCCCATGTTACTAATGTGCCTGGATTATATGTATAACTTGATATAACCATAATTGGCACGTTGTATTTCATGCCAAACTCAACTGACCTAATTTGCAAAACTTTAGCGCCTAAACTTGCAAGTTCCATCATTTCCTCATACGTTATCCTATCTAGTTTTCTTGCTTTTTCAACAATGCGCGGATCAGCCGTATACACTCCATCAACATCAGTGTAAATCTCGCAAACATCGGCTTTTATTGCAGTAGCGACAGCTACAGCCGTTGTATCAGAACCACCCCTGCCAAGTGTTGTCACATCGCCTGTATCTTCTGATATACCTTGAAAACCAGCAACGATTACCACATAATCATCATCTAGCATATTTAGTATTCTTTTAGCATCAATGCTTTTTATACGAGCTTTTGTGTGAGCAGCATCTGTGACTATACCGCACTGCCTACCTGTCAATGCTACAGTTTTAACGCCTATTTCATTAAGGTATATAGAAACAAGCGCACTTGATATGCGCTCACCGCTTGACAACAACAAATCCATCTCACGTTCTTTTGGATTTTTAGATAGATTGTAAGCCATTTCTACCAATTTATCTGTTTCGCCTGCCATAGCAGAAATTGTAACAACAACTTTGTTGTTTTTTTCTTTTGTTTCTTTAATGTGATTGCACACATTTTTAATCTTTTCCAATGTGCCAACAGATGTTCCGCCGTACTTTTGCACTATAAGACCCATTTAGACCCCCTTCTATATTAGTAATTCCCTTTTACCTTTATCATCTGGTTTTGATAATATACCCATTTTTTCCATTTGCTCTACAATCCTTGCTGACCTATTATAACCAATTTTTAATCTTCTTTGAATATAGGAAATTGTTGGAGATCCGCCTTCTTTAATAATCCTTAGAGCCTCATCAAATAACTCATCCTTTTCTTCGATTAACTCTTCTTCAATGCCACTTTCTTCTTTTGCTTCATTTATAAGTTCTTCATTATATACAGGAGTGCCTTGAGACTTTACATAATTAATGATTGCTTTCAATTCGTCATCTGTAATAAATCCGCCATGAACACGAACAAAATGTGATGTGCCAGGTTGCAAAAACAACATATCGCCCCTGCCAAGCAACATCTCAGCGCCTTGAGAATCCAAAATTGTCCTAGAATCAATCTTAGATGACACTTTAAAAGAAATACGCGCGCTAAAGTTTGCTTTAATTAAACCAGTTAATACATCAACGCTAGGTCTTTGCGTTGCTACTATCAAATGTATACCAGCAGCTCGTGCCATTTGGGCAAGCCTTGCAATAGACAACTCTACTTTTTTTGAAGAGACCATCATTAAATCGGATAACTCATCAATAACGACTACAATATATGGAAATGGCGGATAATCAATTTGCTTACTTTTAGCCTTTTCATTAAATCCATCTATGTTCCTCACACCAGATTCACTCATTATTTTATACCTTGTTTCCATCTCTTTAACTAGTGCTGCAAGGGCGCCACTTGCTTGTTTTGGGTCAACAACAGGAGGCATAAGCAGATGCGGAATTCCATCATACATAGAAAGCTCAATCATTTTGGGATCGACAAGAACAAATTTAACATCATCTGGAGTAGATTTATAGAGTATACTAACTATCATTGTATTCAAACCAACGCTCTTACCTGCCCCCGTTGCCCCAGCAATCAACAAGTGAGGCATTTTAGCTAAATCAGTTACAAACGGGTTTCCAATTATATCTTTGCCTAATGCTAATGTCAATGGTGACTTTGAGTTAATAAATAACTTTGATGATAATATCTCTTTCATATAAACGGTTTGTATTTGTCTATTTGGTATTTCTATACCGACAACATTTTTACCCGGAATGGGAGCAATAATGCGTACAGAAATAGCTTTCATTGCCATAGCCAAATCATTTGCTAAGTTGGATATTTTGCTAATTTTTATGCCAGATGAGGGTTTAAATTCATACATTGTTACAACTGGTCCTGGTCTTACTTCAACCACTTTTCCAGTAACACCAAAATTCTTCAGTTTTTCTTCCAAAACTTTTACATTTTCCAAAATTTCATTTTCTTCAACTTCTTTATTGATATTAACCGGATCATTTAAAAGCTCAATACTTGGCAGAATATAGCCATTTTTTGTTTTATTATCAATATTTTGAGTTGCTTGAATACTATCCTCTTTTGTTAAATTACGTTTTATTGTAATACCAGTTTTTTTTAAATCCTCAGTCGGTTTTGTGCTTTCTTGTTTATTAGCAATGGGTTCACTTTCAATAATATTGGCTGTATCCTTTTGGATAACACTTTTTTGTAAATTTGGAGTCTCTTTTGGTTGTTTTGGTTTTATACTAATTTTTTTTTTGAATTTAATCTTCTTTATCTGTTCAATAAACAAAATAAGCATTTCCTTTATTGAAAACAATAAACATATTGCAGCAATTGGAGAAAATATAACCATTATGCCTACTCTGCCTAGATAAAATTCTAACAGTCTACCCAAATAGTAGCCACAAAGACCAAAAATAAAATATCCATTTTTAATCAAGTATGCCCTTCCAATATAACCAAATAGTATATATAAAATTGTATCTACAGATATAACGAATAAAAAAACAAAAATAAAGCTTCTTGCAAACTTTATTGGCTTTATTAAATATGCAAAAGCGCTTCCAAATAATAATATAGGCAATAAATATGCTAATGAGCCAAAGCTTGTAAATAAAAAATTGGAAACATCAGCGCCAACATAGCCTATAAGATTATGTATCTGTGTATGAGGATAAAACATATCATGAAAATCATAAGAA
>JABEBX010023840.1_pt1 | contig 11280 bp, 11 predicted proteins | sample 7245971 | NCBI WGS metagenome assembly JABEBX01 (sample SAMN14506365, study PRJNA622280) | hot springs metagenome | biome: hot spring [ENVO:00000051]|acidic hot spring [ENVO:00002120]; feature: spring [ENVO:00000027]|sediment [ENVO:00002007]; material: sediment environment [ENVO:01001048]...
AAGCAGTAGTATGGGGAGAATGTGGCCATGGCTGGAGAGCTGCAAATAGTTATACCAGATACGAACTTGCAAAGCATGGCATACAGACATATCATATACACCAGCTTGTATCAAAAGCTATTTCGAGAGGCCAGGTAAAACTGGATAAGAACAAAAATGATGATCTATACAATTATCATGACCCTTGCAATTATGCCCGAGGAGGAAATCTGGTAAATGAGCCCAGGGAAATATTAAAGGCTGTTGTGAGGGAAACTGTAGAGTCAAAATATAACAAAGCAGAAACGTTGTGTTGTGGAGCAGGTGCAGGGCTACTTTCTGATGAACGAGACTGGAACGATTTTCGCGCATGGGCTGGATGGCCTTCAGTATACTATGCTTGGAAAACCAGTGCGCATTATATGATATCACCTTGTGCAATAGACAAAGCACAGTATCCTTTTGTCATTAATTATCACAAGGTAGACAAAGATTTACAGATGAAGGGACTGATGGATCTTTTTGGCTATGCAATAGAACTTTAGGAGATTATGGATATGGCTAAAATAGTTGTTGTTGGTGCAGGATCTGGCGGGGTCTTGATGGCAAATTATCTAAAAGAGGAAATATTGATCTTTGATGAATCTACAAAACATACTTATCAACCGTCCTGGTTGTATGCAGGCATATATGGAAAGAAAGAGAGAACAAAGTTAATTAAAGATTTATTACCAAAAAACGTTACTTATAAAAACGAGAAAATCACAAAAGTTGATCTTGCCAACAGAACTGTTTACAGCAAAAATGCGCATTATCAGTATGATAAATTAATAATGGCTTCCGGGTCAAAGCCCAGCCCTGAAAAAATTACAGGGTTAGACACGCTGTCACAGAAATATGGGGATATATTTACCAATGAGCAGCAATCTCTGAAATTCTGGCAAAATCTGAACAGCTTTAAGGGGGGGAAACTGGTAGTTGGAGTATCATATCCGATATACAAGTTTCCGCCGGTCGCTCTCGAGGCTGTGTTTTTAATTGAAGAGAATCTTCGAAAAAGAAGGATCAGGGACAAAACCAAGATCTTTTTTTTCGCCCCTTTCACAGGTGCCTATCCGGCAAAGCCCATGGACGAAGTGATACAGCCGATACTTCATAAAAAAGGCATTGAATTGCTTGCTCCGTTTGACCTTGATACGGTAGACATGGAAAAAAGGGTACTTAATTCTTTAGAAGGAGACTCGCTTAACTTTGATTTAGCGCTGATTGTTCCTCCTTTCACAGGCACAGATGCAATGCCTGAAAATATAGTAACTGAAGATGGATATATAGCAACAGACAAACAGAAATTAAACATAAAGGGATTTGAAGATGCTTTTGCAATCGGGGATGTAGCTTCAATACCTTCTGCGAAATCTGGAGCCACCACGCATCTGGAGGCTAAGGTACTCGCAAAAAGGTTGAGCGGAATTGATGCAAAGTATGATGGGAGGACAAACTGTCCGTTCGAAGTAGGTGATGGAAAAGCAACGTTCGTGATTGGGAATTATACCACTGAAACCGCAAAAATAGTCCCTAAGAGATCATATTATTACATGAAAAAATTCTCTGGCCGCATCTACTGGAGCACTATTAAAGGAAAGTATGAATGGCTTTATGACTGGTATTTCAATTATATGAACCCAAAAAAGATGCTTGAAAAATATGCTTAAAATTCCAAAGCACTCCATTTTTTTATGCTTTTATTGTAAAAAACGTATGATAAGATAAGGAGTACCGCCAGTATAATAAGTAAATAAAATAAAAATTTTATATTTATCAGGCTCATGTTTCCAAGTATTGCCAGTATTATAGACCCTGTTATAGAGAATGTCATAAACTTACCGAACACTGACGGATCGAACAATAATGACCCTGTTTTCAATCCTGTAAAATATATTGTTACAGTCAGCAGATAAAATGAGTTTATGAAGAATATCAGGAGCACTACTATCAAAAGCGCCAGTTCATTGAAATAAAGGGTAATGAAAAGTATTACTGGCACAGATACTATTGAACTCAGTATCATGTATGATATTATGTGAGCATTGATCAATTTATCCTGAGTAACAGGGAGATAATTATAGTAGGTAGTATCATCAAGAGATACCAGCCATGAATAAATTACAACTGAGAAAAGAGAGATTGTCACGACAAAGAAAAGTGCTGAAAATCCAACAAAGTGTATAATGTACAGGTTCATAAATGTGATCAGCAAGGATATAAAAAGCACTGGCATATAATATGAGAACAGTAACTTTAAAAACATGTCTCCGCGGAGAATGTCGATAAACTCTTTGCTCATTAATACTGCATATTTCCTGAATATTTTAAATTGAAACCTTTCAAACGCATGTCTGTATCTATGCATCTTGATTTCGAATTCACGAGGTGTGATATTGTACCCGATAAAAGTAAATATAAATATATAGATAATTGTAAATATAAGCGAAATGCTCATATTATAAATGTAAAAATAAGCTGGAACAAGCAATGATAATAAAATATTATAGCGCAAAGACAGGAGTATCACGATCGTGATAACAATGCTTACAAAATAGAAAACTTTCCTGTTTTTTGAAAATAGTATAGAAAGCAAGAATGATAGCGCCATTCCCTCTAAAAAAGAAAGAAACAAAAACAGGGAAATAAAAGATAATGTAAAAAGTGATGTTTTTATGAATATTGACCCTGCAAACAGTCCTAAAATCAAAGGGATAAAATTAAAAAAAGAATAATAAATGAAATCTCGTATATAGCTTAATAAAAATGTAGATTTATAGCTAATAGGTAGAGTTTCGGGGGTGCTCACCAGATAAAATTCTTTGTTTCTGATCTGCCAGTACTGATTGCCAATGAATCCAAACGCTCCTACACCCACACCAAACAAAAATACAGAAATTAAAGATGCCTGAAACAAGAAATTGTAACCTATTAATTTTATTATATAATCTTTAAATAAAATCACCATAAAACCCGCAGCAAAAAAATAGATCGTGGTAAGAAAAATAGCGCTTTTTTTCATAGTATATGAAAATCTGCGAAACTCTTCTTTCAGGAAATACTGGATCATTTATTTATTACCTCTAAAAATAAGGTTTCTAAATCACCATTATTTTTGCTAATTTTCTTTATTTCTCCATTGTAAATAATTGCTACACGATCGCAAATTTTAGATGCAATTTCTAAAATATGTGTTGCTATAAATATAGTTCTATTCTCTTTGTAACTATTTAAGAATTCTATGAATTTTCGCTGTTGAATAGGATCCAGGCCCATCATGGGCTCATCCAGAAACAGTAATTCTGGTTCATGAATAAGCGCAGATGCTATCATTACTCTCTGGGTAATTCCCCGAGAAAGCTCTCTGCACAAATTATTTTCATGTGATTCCAGATCAAATTGCTGTATCAAGGTCTTTATTCTCTCATTATTTTGACTTTTTCTAAGCTTACTAACAAACTCAAGATACTCAATCACCGTTAAGTAAGATGGAACACTCTCTCTTTCCGGTACAATTCCAATCTTCTCTCTCACCTTGACAGGATCTCTGATCGGATCAATTCCCAATACTGAAACAGTTCCCGTGGCTTTAGTCTGGCCTGTAAGAACTTTTATGAGCGTACTTTTTCCGGCACCGTTAGGCCCAATAATGCAAAATATGCCTTTATCAACTTCTATATCCACGTTTTTCAATGCCTGAAATGATCCATAATACTTATTTATATTTTTAGCATTAATTATGCTCATAATTTTACCTTCAATCCTGACTTTTCTCTTGTGTACTCACCAAGTTCTGTCATATTTCTTAACTGTTGATCTTCAAATACAGGCCCGTCTACACATACCCTATAACCATTAATTGTACATGAATCACATATTCCAATTCCGCATTTCATATATCTTTCGAGGCTTGCAGATACCCTGAGCTCTGTCAAATTCAAGATTGCCCGAATCATCCTTTCCGGGCCGCATGTATAAATTTTACTGTATTTGCTATTTTTCAGTAAATGTGGTAAGAGATCTGTCAAAATCCCTTTTTCTCCGGCAGAACCGTCTTCTGTGGTGATGTAAATATTTTTTGTGACTCCTTTCAACCGATCAATAAAATAAAGATCTTCTTTAGACCTGGCACCTATCAAAAGGTCAATGTTTTGAACGGTCTCTATAAAAGGTGCAAGCGATGAGATTCCTGTACCTCCAGCAATTGCCAATGCATGCCCGTCCTCTTTTTTGTATCCTAAACCGTAAGGGCCTCTTACCCATATTCTGGACCCTTCATTAAGTTTTGATAGTGCTTCTGTGCCTTTGCCAACTACTTTAAACGTTATGCCTTTCAAATCTCCGGTATAGGAAAGGCTCATAGGTATCTCTCTTATGCCAGGTATCCAGACCATCACAAACTGCCCTGCAGAGACTTTATTTTCAAGCTTGAAACGAATAGTCTTTATGTTAAAAGCTTCCTCTTTTGTTTCTTCTATTTTTGTAACAGCATACATCTTTATTACCTCAGCGCCAGTCCTATAATATCGTCAACTTTATCATATTTTTCAGAGTTTAAGTAATTTACAATCTCTGTATTGATCATTCTGAATACATCATAACCATAATAGTATAGTGCAGAGCCTATTTGAACTGCAGACGCACCAGCCAACAGATATTCAATAGCATCTTTTCCATTCATTATTCCACCAACACCCATAATTGGTATTTTCATAGCAGTTGCAACATCATAGACTGCGCGTACTCCAATAGGTTTTATTCCTGGGCCAGAATATCCCCCAATTTTATAAGAAAGCACCGGCTTTTTTGCATAAATGTCTATGGATATGCCTTTTACAGTGTTTATGAGCACCAAACCATCTGCCTTATCAGCACTTTTAGCGATTTCTACAATATCTTTCACATTCGGAGTGAGCTTTACAAATACAGGAATGTTAACTGTTTTTTTAACATTACGCAATACTTCTTCGACAAGATTGGGATCTGTTCCGATTTCAGAACCGTATTTTTTTGCATGTGGGCATGAAACATTTAGCTCCAGCGCATCAACACCATAGGACTCCATCTTCTTTGCCACCTGCGGAAACTCCTCTACAGTACCGAAAATGCTGCCAATAACTGGTGCATTTCCAGATTTAGCAATCTTTATCTCATTCTGGAAATTATCAATTCCAGGGTTAGGAAGGCCCATAGCATTTAATAATCCATGGCTCATCTCTACAATATTAGGAGTATCATATCCATCCCTCTTGTCTAATCCTAAAGACTTTGTCACTACCCCACCAGCTCCGTTTTTAATAGCCCTTAACATAGATTCTCCAGTCTCATCAAGTATGCCAGATGCTAAAATCACCGGGTTTGAAAAATATATATTTGCAATTTTTGTGCTGATATTTACCATTGTAAAAACATAAAACAATAAATACATATAAACTTAACTTTAAAGATAGAACATATTTTAAATATAACGTGTATATATGTTAAATTATGGGAATAATAGACGATTTAAGAAAAGAGGCTGAAACTTTAAAAAACGAAGGAAAAAACATGGGCAGCAACTTCCTAAAAGATGTTAATGATATATTGGATTCTCTTGATAAAAACTCGGAAAAATTAAGTGCTGATCTGGCTAGAAGCATAGAAAGAGAACTTAAAGACATGAGAGCCCAGCTAAATACATTAAGTGAAAAATCAAAAATTGTAAACAATTCCAAAAAAGTAATAAAGAAAGGATTGGACATAACCTCCAGCACTATAGATTCTGCCAAGCCTTATGTCGAAAAAACAGTGGATAAAACCAAAAAAGTATTAAAAAAAGGTAAAGATTTTCTAAAATAGGTTGATGCCAAAAAAATAAAAAAGTGGAATTTACAGCAACATCGAGATCACTGATGGGAAATACTTGGAGAAATCCACTAAATGTTCTGGTAGTGCATTATATCCAATAAATAGTGCTGCAAGTGTTCCAAGTAAAAGCAGTGCAAATTCCAGATAATAGAGCGATTTTCCTGCACCGGTAGGTTTCATTATCAATATTGGTGCTAGAATCGCAGCGATTCCGTCAACTACATATAGCCCCATTGCACTGATAAGGTCATTTCCAGTCTCTAGCTTATAGGTAAATATACTATACGCTCCAATCAGTACATATATTCCAAGTATTACAGATAGAAAAGATAGAGACGACGGATTCATTTTTTTATAAACCATTACTGCACCAACAACTAAAAGAATCCCCAGGAATAATAGCGGATCTCCAAACAACATATTATACCCTGATGGAAGTGGCCAAGTAAACGACATTTCATAACCACTTATAAAATCGAACAACCCAATTCCAATGGTAGGAATAACCAGTTGTTCCCTAATCCACTCAGTTTTCCCTAGTGCTGAATACAAAAAGTATAATGCAACCAAGAATGTTCCTGAGCCTAGTCCTATAAGCATTATTGCCAACGAATCTATAAACAATGCCATGTTTTTATCACCACTTAGAGTAGTAATAAAATCAGGTATTTAAATATGTTTATGCCTAATTTCGTTTTATAAACACTGTTCTATTAAAATTAATAATTTTTTAGAATATTTAATAAAAAAATAAATTTTTATTAAATTTATTTAGACATATATTGCCAAATATGTTTTAAATTTAATATCATAGTTAAAAAATTAATGCTATTAAAATCTATAGTTATGCGATTGCATATATTTAAAAGACGAAACAGGATAATTTTAAAGATCAAATGTTTTATCGATTTAACTATCCTTTTGATGGTTGATAGGATAAAATTATTATTATACCCTTTCGTTATTACCGACACTATGAAAGCTTCCTCTATAAAAATAGACAAAATCAACTGTAAAGGCTGCGGGATCTGTATAGACGTATGCCCAAAAAAAGTAATAGCAAACTCTGAAGAAATAAATGAATATGGGCTGTTCTATCCCTATATTATAAATCTAGATAACTGTATTGTTTGTAGACTATGTGAATTATATTGCCCTGATTTTGCAATAGATGTGGAGGAGAAAAAATGACTAACAAAGTGATGTTTATAGAAGGCGATGAAGCTTGCGCATTAGGCGCAATAAAAGCAGGTTGCAGATTCTATGCTGGATATCCTATAACTCCAGCCTCGGAGATTATGGACTCAATGGCAAGATTGTTACCAAGAGAAGGAGGTAAATTTGTACAGATGGAAGATGAGATTGGATCTATAGCTGCTGCCATTGGCGCTTCCTGGGCAGGGCTTAAAGCGATGACTGCGACTTCCGGACCTGGTTTTTCTCTAATGCAGGAAAATATTGGATACGCATTAATGACCGAAACACCGGTAGTGATCGTTAATGTAATGAGAAGCGGTCCTTCAATCGGGCAGGCAACTATGCCTGCTCAGGGTGATGTGATGCAGTCTAGATTTGGTAGCCATGGGGATTATGAATTAATAGTGCTTTCTCCAAATTCTGTACAGGAGATGTATGATTTTACAATCAAAGCTTTTAATCTGTCTGAAAAATACCGGATACCAGTTATATTATTGTCTGATGCAGAAGTAGGTCATATGACCGAAAAAATGATAGCAAATGATGCAGAGCTTATAGAACGAAAAAAAGCAGAAACTCCGGCAGAATTACTGAACTATGAAGGCAGAGTTCCTCCTATGGCACTGTTTGGATCCGGGTATGAACTGTTAGTCACAGGTTCTACTCACAAACCAGATGGCACTAGAGACACTGGTTCTGAATCTGTGCACTCTGATTTAGTGACCAGGCTTGTCAAGAAAATTGAAGCTGACCGAGAAAATATAGAGGAATATGAGGAACTTTTTGCTGATGATGCGGATATATTAGTTATAGCATATGGTGCAACTTCCAGACCTGCCAAAGGTGCAGTATTAAAAGCCCGAGAGAACGGTATAAAAGCTGGATTTTTCAGGCCTAAAACACTTTGGCCAGCACCGGAAAAGAGGATGAGAGAGCTTAGAAATGTGAAGACAGTATTATTGCCAGAGATGTCTCTAAGAGGATACAAGATGGAAGTAGAGAAGATTTTTGGCTCTGTGCAGCACTATCCAAAATTAGGTGGTGTTGTTCACACTGTTGACGAGATATACGATAAGATAAAGGAAGTGATAAAATGATAACTGCGAGAGAACTGAAAGAAAAATATATTCGCAGATTTCCGTCTGCGTTCTGCCCTGGCTGTGGCGATGGACAGATATTAAATGCAATTACGAGGGCAATTGATCATTCTAAAATAGACAGTAAGCAGATAGTAGCAGTATCAGGTATAGGATGTTCAGCATGGATCCCTTCTCCATATTTAAAGACTGATACTTTTCATACACATCATGGTCGTGCAATAGCATTTGCTACTGGTGTAAAAATAGCAAATCCTTCATTGAAAGTTCTAGTTGTGGCAGGGGACGGAGATTGTGTGGGCATTGGTGGAAATCATCTAATACATGCTGCAAGGTCAAATATAGCGATGACAGTAATAATGGTAAACAATGGTATTTATGCAATGACTGGAGGACAGGTTGCGCCTACGACCGAGCATAACATCCGAACCATCACTACTCCTTATGGAAATCCCGGATATTCGTTCAATGTTTCAGAGCTAGTTAAGGCTGCAGGTGCTTCATATGTAGCAAGATGGACTACCTGGCATTTACCGCAGCTCATTAAAAGCATTGAAAAAGCGATGATGAAAAAAGGTTTTTCTTTTATTGAAGTTTTATCTCAATGTCCGACCTATGAAGGAAAAATTCTGGGAATGGATCACATAGAGATGCTGCATATGTTTAAAGAAAAAGCCAGGCCAGACGGAGAAGGGATATTCAAAATTGGAGAATTTGTAGATATAGAAAGGCCGGAACTTACAGAAGAGATGGATAAAATAATAAGACAGGTGAGAAAATGATACAGATTCGCATTGCTGGCTGGGCGGGGCAAGGTTTGGTGTTAGCAGGATCTATACTGGCTCACGCATATGCTATGCACGAAAACAAAAATGTGGTTACTACCAGATCATACACTGCTGCTGTGAGGTCAGGCATCACTTATTCAGACATTATTGTTGATGATCACGAAATTTATGACTTAGTTATAACAAAACCCCAGGCTTTAATTGTATTATACCAAAAAACTATGGATAAGTTTGTTTCTCTTGCAAAAAAATCAGAGTATTTGATCGTAGAGAAAAATTTGGTACCTAATGTTCCGGATATTCCTGGCAAAACAGTAAGAGTCCCTGCATATGACATAGCAAATCAAGAAAATAGTCCAAAGATGGTAAATATGGTAATGCTTGGCGCATTTGCAAAGTCCACGAACTTAATAGCTATAGACTCTTTAATTAAAAGCATTGATCAGAATGTATCTGAAAAATTCAGAGATTTAAACAAAAAATTGATAATGCTAGGTTATGAACAAAATATTCAATATTTGAATAAATCACATAGAGTATCTATATAAAAATACTTCTGAAATTTGATACATTATATCAAAAGATATTAGAATAAACATTACTGTTATTTATCTATTGAAACATATTAAATCAAAATACTTTTCTTGCAAGTTTGATCTATATAGAGAGGCTCAACAAAATATAAACTTTTAAATAATTTAAGTGTATAATATATTTTTATGAAAGCAATAAATAATCAGATTGGGATAGTAGACATAAGTAGAAATAATGTTAAAGTAGAGCATGTCGATGATTCTGTTTATAAAAAATTTTTAGGAGGATATGGTTTAGGAGTATGGTATCTACATACTCATCAGAAACCGAATGTGGATCCTCTAGGGCCAGATAACACCTTAGGTATAATTTCTGGGCTGTTAAATAACACAAATATTCCAATGACCGGACGTTTTATGGCAGTAGCTAAATCTCCATTGACAGGTACCTGGGGCGATTCCAACTGTGGCGGTCATTTTGGTCCTAAGTTGATGCAGGCTGGTTTAGACGGCATATTCATAAATGGGATATCTAAAGAGCCAGTGTATATTTTAATAGAAAATGGCAAAATTTCAATACTTGACGCCAGAGACCTATGGGGTAAAAACACTACTGAAACTGAAGAGATTCTAAAAAACAGGCATAGAGGAGCTGAAGTTTTATCTATAGGACCAGCCGGAGAATATATATCACTGATATCTTGCATAATAACAGATAAAGGTAGGGCATTAGGCAGATCTGGGCTTGGTGCAGTAATGGGCTCTAAAAAACTTAAAGCGATAGTAGCTGTAGGAAATAAAAAAGCAGATTTTTCCGATTTTGATGCTCTAAAATCTATTACAAAGAGTATGCTGAATGCCAGCAAAGATGAGAGATCAGGAATTTACAAAATGTGGCACATGTATGGTACTGTAGGCGGCAACGAATTTTCAGCATTGAGTGGAGATACACCTATCAAAAACTGGGATGGAATTGGAATTATTGATTTTGGCGAAGAAAATGCCAAAAAGCTGAGTGGGGAAATGATAGTAAAGGATAATGTTCAGAGTTATGGTTGTGCTAGTTGCCCAGTTGCTTGTGGTGCATGGATAAGAAGAGAGACCAGATTCGGGGTAATTGAAGGTCACAGGCTAGAATATGAAGGAGCATCTTTATTTGGGCAGGCGCTATTGAACAGCGATCTAGATTCAGTAGCCATGTCCTTTGAGTTATGCAATCAATATGGTCTGGACATTATATCCACTGCTGCGGCAATAGGTTTTGCGATAGAATGTTTTGAAAAGGGAATGATTGATGAACGAGATCTGGGGTTCAAGATTGGGTGGGGAGACTCAGATGCAATAGTAAAGCTTGTGCATATGATAGGAAAAGGAGAAGGATTTGGAAAGTTGTTAGGGTTAGGTGTGAAAAAAGCAGCTGAAAAGATAGGAAAAGGAGCGGATAAGATAGCGATTCATGTTGAAGGCCAGGAACTTCCGTCTCATGATCCCAAATACATGCCCAGTCTGGCCACTACATACTTGACAGATCCAACGCCAGGAAGACATACTGCCGGCGGTTTAGGGTTTGATGAAGGATCTGTTCCGAGCCCAATATTCAATATAGATCTTCATTTTGAAAAACTGGAAAAGTATGTATACAAAAACAAAGGTAAGGCGCATGCTATTATGAGCAATATGAAACAGGTACAGAATGCATTAGGGTTCTGCTCTTTCTCATTTGTGTATGGAACATTACCGTATACAGATATGATAAAATCAGCTACCGGGCTGGAATATACTCCAGAAGAGCTTTTA
>JABEBX010017741.1_pt1 | contig 11274 bp, 10 predicted proteins | sample 7245971 | NCBI WGS metagenome assembly JABEBX01 (sample SAMN14506365, study PRJNA622280) | hot springs metagenome | biome: hot spring [ENVO:00000051]|acidic hot spring [ENVO:00002120]; feature: spring [ENVO:00000027]|sediment [ENVO:00002007]; material: sediment environment [ENVO:01001048]...
CCTGCATGCCCTTCAGCAGCACTTTTTGGTATGTTTATCGATGCGTTAATATTCCGCCAGATGTGTTTTGGAGGGCCTGCGGATATATTTTATTATATCTTAGTTTGATCTCTTCTCCTTTGTTATCCATTTAATCATGCCTTATTCTATGAATGCCTTTCCTGTATCCTTGAAGCGCCTTTTTGATTCCTCAAGAAGTTTGTTGCATAACTGCTTTGAGAGAAACATCTGCTGATTTATCAATAGTTGTTGTGCCTTTGAATGGTATGCCCTGAATTTATACGAAGGCTCCGCCTGGATGGCCATGTTCATTGCACCATTAATGCCCATATGTATTGCGGTGGCTCATATCCCATCGCTAAAGCGTGCGAGTTTTACGCCGCTTGTGATAAGAAATGCTGGTTATTCCAAGAAAATTATCGCAAAGTATTAAGCATTAGAGCTCTATGTAAATCATGGTGTAGAACATGGAATTTAGGAAATTCAATAAGACAGGCAGGGAACTCTCTGCCCTGGGCGTGGGAACTTGGGAACTCAGCAATAACATGAATGATAACATAAAAGCCATAAGGTATGCTCTGGACAGCGGGATAAATTTCATTGATACCGCAGAGATGTATGGAACTGAGAAAGTGGTCGGGGAAGCGATAAAGGGCTACAAAAGGGAAAAGCTTTTCATAGCAAGCAAGGTGTGGCCGACGCATTTCCACCATGATGACGTTATAAAGGCGTGCGAGAACAGCTTAAAAAACCTGGGGACGGATTATCTCGACCTTTACCAGCTGCACTGGCCCAACAAGTCTGTGGGCATAAAAGAGACAATGGGCGCAATGGAGGAGCTGAAGGACAAAGGGAAGATAAAAAACATAGGGATAAGCAACTTCTCGCTGGAAGAGGCAAAAGAGGCGCAGGAGGCGATGTCAAAGTATGAGATAGCCTCGAACCAAGTCGAATACAGCATAGTCACCAGGGACATAGAAAAAGAGGGCCTGTTCGATTACTGCAAGGACAATGGAATGGCCATAATCGCCTACAGCCCGCTCTCCCACGGCAAGATATTCAGCAACAAAGGGCTTCTGGACGAGCTCTCTGCAATAGCCAGAAAATACAATAAGACGCCAGCGCAGATAGCGTTGAGCTGGCTCCTCCACAGAGGGAATACTTTCCCCATACCGAAGGCGAGCACGCCAAGCCATATGATGGAGAATCTTGGGGCAATCGGCATAAAATTGTCAGATGAGGACATGAAGCTGGTCTCAGGCCTGGAAGCCAAATATTACGCCGAACCGATATCGAAACAGCACAGGAAGAATGAAGATAAGATAAACAGTTATAATTTCAAAGAGGAAAAAGCAGACCATTGACGCTGTTTATAAATACAGGCTCTCCCAGTATGCCGCAAAATCTACGGCGCTTGAGCCAGCCGTTCTTTAAGCGGCAAAACCGTGATAAACGCAACGGCGCTCATAGCGCTATCATTATTATGCCAATTATAATGATGCATATGCCGAGGACCTGGTTTTTGCTGAGCTTCTCCTTCAGCACAATGAACCCAAGCATGACTGTTACCAAGACCTCCGACGCCGTTATCGGGCTTACAAGGCTCATGCTCCCGTATTCTGTACCTAAGCTATATGATACAAGCCCTATTGTGCCCATTATGGCCCAGAGCGTTGTAAGCAGTAAGTTATTGCGCGGCAGCCCCATGCTTCCGCGCCTTGCCCTTGAATACAGCACTAGGATTGCTGCACTAACGGCAGTCGCTATCAATGCAGGATAAGCCCATCCAAGGCTTTTTGACAGAATGCCAATGCCTGTATAGAATATGCCCCATGAAATCATTGTGAGGATGCCATATTTTACGCCAGGCAGAAGCGGAGCCCGTTTTTTGCTTGAAATGCCCCTTAGCTCGAAAGACGCCAATGCTGTGCCGGTTAGGGCAAGGGCAATGCCAGCATACTGCATAAGCGTAGGCGTTTCCGCTAGGAATACAACGCCGATGATTATAGGTATTATTGAAAATATGCTGGATATCGGCGCCACTACGGACAGCTTGCCTATCCTCAGGCCCTTTATGAAGGATACAAGGCCCAGGACGCTGAATACCGATGTCACTGCAAGCAGCGCAATGCCGTATATGCCTATTGAGAAAGGCCTGTAGAAGACAAGCGCTATTGCGGCGAGGATCGCAGCGCTCACGGAAAAATACCAGATGTTGATGCTTATTGGATCCTCCCTCTTGCTCACTATAGAGCCAAGTAGGTTAGAGAGCCCGTAGCCAAGCATCGCTATGGTTCCCGCGACGACGCTTATGAGTATATACGATTCCATTCGAACACTCGCATTTCATAAGAAAACAGTTAAACAGGCGTATAACAAAAGGAGCGCATGCCGATAGGCAAAGCTACATGCTATAATAAGCCAGACGCTTGCGCACGCCAGAAATTCATTTGCCGCCGATCTTGAACATCTTTGTGCCGCACACAGGGCAAACCCCCTCGTGCGCCTTCCTCCCGTTCTTCATGGTCACTTCCTTCATGTCCTTCATCTCCCTCTTCTGCTTACATTTCATGCAATACGCTTCCATGCTCTTACCCTTTTGTAATGCCTTAATGGTAAATCAGGTTTTTATACCGGTATGCTTGATTTTGTGTATCGCAGGCGGAAGCGCCTACGGGAACACATGCTGGGTTATTTCCCGAGCATATTCCGTGCGCTTTCCGCGCTGGTAGGCATAGGATCAGATCACTGGTTCAGAAGCACAGTAGGGGATTCATCTGCGGAGCGTACTGTAGCCAGTTGTAGGATAAGAGGCTTCCTCAGCATAGCTTAGGACCAAGTCTATATCGCCCTTTTCCATCATCGAATTTCTTAGGCAGCTTACGATTGACCACTTATCCCCGGCCTGCTAATGGGGCGTAGCGCATCAGCAACCTCCTTCAGCGCTCTTCCTTTTCTTTCGATCTGAAGAGGTACATGCCTCTCCTGAAGTCGTCATTGAATATCTTATGCAGGCCCCTGCGTGATGCGCTGTCTTGGCAAACTTAAAAGCGCCCACCTCTCCCTCTTTAAACATCGTTTTAAGCATTTCCTTATCCGTTTCACTGAACATGCTTGCATGCTTGAGCGCGTTCCCATCGCTGAGCATGCCGATGTAGTAATCGCGGTTTACTAATTCAATCGGCTTTAACTTCTTCTCCATGGTTTGCCCTGTGTTTGTCCAGATATAATATTTTTTGATTATTTTCCGATTAATCGGCGCTTCAGCCTTGCCTTGGCTTTATATCCATCTTTGACAGCGCCACCATTTTTCCGATTTTTTCCACATATATATTAACACCGTATATCAGCGATACCGCTTTAACAACAAGCATGAATGCATCAGCAGCATACGACTTTGATCCTTTAAGGATTTCAATTATCTTTAAAGTGCTTGCGTCCGCCTCGTTCTTTACCTCATTAGAGATTGAGCTTATCAGATTAAAGAATAAGCCCTTCCTGGCAGTATCAAACATTTTCCATATCTCATCGATGCTTTGCTTGGACGGGTCCGACAAAATGACTTTAAGGCAGGACTTAGCTGCATCTTCCGCAATTGAGTATAAAGGCCCATGGATTGCCCTCAGGTATTTTGTCCTATTTATGAAAGCATTCATGCTGTAGTATATGCCTGCCCTGGAATAGAACTTCCCTGAATCAGATACCGCTATAAAAACGTTTTTGCGGTCATCGCCCCGCGCCATGATATTAAGCGCTTCCGTGAAAACATGCAGGTATCTTATATCTTGGCGCTTCATTGTTATACCGTTCAGGAAGGCCCGCGATGCCTGCACATTACTGTACCTGCTTTCATATTGCTTGGCGATCGTCATTGCAAAGACAATGCTTTCCAGGCTTTCATCCTTTCCCAAGCCAAGCACATCCTTTATGTAAGGGATGCCTAATGCGTATTCAAGGAATTTGCCCGCGTCTTTGCCGTAAGCCTGAACGAATTCATTGAAAAACATAGCCGCGTCTGTCACCGCGTTGATATATAATTCTGTAGTTATGCTCGGGTAAATCTGCATAAGGCGCGACAGCTTCACAATTAAGTAGCAGTCCTGCCTGCTTAAGCCGAATTTTGAGCTTGGTGGAAACTCGCCAAGCATATGCGCATGCAGGCTTTCAGCATTGTCGCTTGCTATCGACACTATGCCGTCTGAAACCGAAAAGTTTATGCCCTTGGCATAGTCGTGCATTGATGCGAGCATGCCTAGCGTTCTCATGGACGGCTTGGAATTAATCCTAGAGGGCTTTGCATCTTTGTCGAATTCAGTGAAAATTCTTGTTATCCGGCTTGAACTACCATCATTGGCTACCGAATCACAGTCCAAAATCCCACGGTTTATGCGTTCCAGCAAGCCAAGCGATTCATCAATGTTCAAGCTGCTGAAATGCCTGTCATATGCCTCTGCCGCAGCATAAATCATGCTCGTAATCTCTTCTTCCCTGAATCCGAAGGACCTTGCTGCATTTATAGGCTTTGACAAGTTTACGATGAGGCCTGCAACTACAGGTGAATCGAGCCTAAGCCTTTCCTGCTGCCCCTTCGCTTCATTATTTCTAGCATCATCCTGCGCTACGCCTGGGCGTTCCTTATATGCGGTTGCCATGAGATAGAACCTTTGTGTTTCATTAATATATTTTTACTGCGGCAATGCATGCATGCCACGAAATCACTTTCATTTGCGCTGATATTGTTTCATGGGGAGATATTTATTCCTTTTGCACAGGAATTCCCGAAATGCCGCATGTAAACACTTTACATGGCCTTGTGCGACATAGCGTTTTATATTTTGGGCATGCAATATAAGATTGGGTGTCAGAATGGCAATAAAAGGCAAAAGCATAATAGTCACAGGCGGAGCAGGCTTCATAGGCTCAAATCTGGTAGACAGGCTCGCGAAGGATAACAAGGTGGCAGTGATAGACAGCATGCATACAGGCAGCGAAGAGAACCTTGTAAAAGCCAGGGAGACCGGCAACGTCACTTTAATAAAAGATGATGCCAAGAACATATCCAAGCATGTTCAAGGCGCGGATTACGTATTCCATCTGGGCATCTATTCCGCATCGCCTATGTACAGGGACAACCCGATGCTCATGGGCGAAGTCATGCAGGGCATGACTGCTGTAGCGGAATACGCAAAGGCAAACGGCTCAAGGGTGGTATTCGCTTCGACCTCTTCAATATATAACGGGATAAAGCCTCCGCACAGGGAAGATGTAATCCCCGGAGTCACCGACTATTACACGGAAGCGAGGATTGCCGCGGAGCGCGTGTCCGAGCTGTATTCCAAGCTCAGCGATGTGAATGTCGCAGCTATGAGGTTCTTCTCCGTATATGGCTACCATGAGAAGGCTAAAGGAAAGTATGCAAATCTCGCGACGCAGTTCCTGCTTGCTATGAAGGGGGGCGAGAAGCCAATAATCTACGGCGATGGCACACAGAAGAGGGACTTCGTTTTCGCGGAGGACGTAGCTGCAGCGCTTGAGCTTGCAGCAGAGAAGAACAGCGGATTCAGCACATACAATGTAGGCACTGGGAAGAACTACGACCTCAACGCATTGGTCGGCAAGATAAACGGGATGCTAGGCACGGACATAGAGCCCCAGTATGTGGAGATGCCTGTGAAGAACTACGTGATGGAAACCTTGGCAGACACTTCGAAGACGAAGCAGAAGCTGGGATTCGAGGCAAGCGTGGACCTTGACAAAGGGCTGAAGCTGATAAACGAGTATTATGCGTGATAGATTATTGCACGCATGATAAAAGTGCGATGGTTGCTATGCGCGTTAAAGCTCTTGTTAAGGGCCTGCATAGTAAAAGAAAGTATTAACCAAGTGAGCAGGAAATCTCGCACTCTTTTAGAGGAGGGATGAAAGCGAACCGCAAATAAGTAGAAGCCACCCTTTCCATCAGAAGCATTTTGGCATCCGTGCTTTGTTGTTGCACTTAGTACGTACACGCTTCATCTGATTTGCTAGACTGGAAAGGTTCCAGCCTTATGTTCCATCTGCGTGTTTTATCCTTTCGGATTCCGACGTGCCCCGCCGTATAATATGATTTTGTTGATAACATTTATACGCCATTTTGTTCTATATATATTGCTGCACTTGGGAAGCCCACACCACTTGCGGGCGGGAGGATGTCATGATTAATCAGAAGGACTTCCACGTATCCTTTTGCTCAAGCTCTTTGCGCCGCATGCCCTTAATCTGTGCCTCATTATCAATAGAGATATCGTTGGTAGAAGTTGCCGGTTTTTGCTTTGGCACATTTGAAGGATCGGCAGTACGCTCCGTATGCTTCACAACCGACAGGTAGCCTTTAAGGACTGATTGCATGTCTTCAATCAACGATGCCTTATCATTGCGGTATGCTTCAAGCACTGAAAATACAGGCTTCAGATCCTCAGGCATGTCATTAATCCTTAGTTTTGCAAAGGCATATGCCTCTTCCGTGTGGTATTTCTCTGCATTAGATTCAGAGAACCATTCCGCAACTCTGTATATGCCTTCCAAAAAGCCTTTCCAGGCGCTAGCCGTAATATCATTGCCTGATATATTAGTGCGGCCGCTATTCCATGCGCATTCGCGCCTCAGGAAGCCTGCTTTTGAAAGCTTTATAAGATACATTGAGGAGTGGTCTTTATCGACGCCACACGCGTTTGAAAGGCTCATTCGGTCTATCTCTTTGCCAGCATTGGCATTGACGAATTCAAGCACCTTGTCAAGCCTTGGACTTTTCCTGCCTTGGGAGACAACCCCTGCCTTAATGAGTTCATCCCTGCTTATCGGAGCGATTACATAATACTTGGAAGCTGAGGATCCGTCACCGCTTTGCGTATATGCAGAATAGTTAAGTATGCCGTGCCCTGCGAGTCTTTTTAACGTACGCCAGGACCTTGAGTCTCCGTTTCCATTAAGCCCCCTGCTTATCTCGCATAGCTTGTAACCCCTGTCTTTGGTGGTTTCAAGCTTCCTGAACAGGTTGAAAACATTGCGGGAATGCTCCACGCCTTTTGTGCCTGAGGAATATGAGAATATTTTAAACAATGCAGGCGCATCCTGATCCTCCTTCCTCATGCCTGATGCCCATTTTATGGCGAGCGCCGCGAATGCGTCATAGATCGTGTCGCCCGAAATCTTGGTGTAGGTGGTAGCCTCGCATCCCTTTATGTTTCTGGTCGTGCCCTCCGAGACAAGGCCCAAAGAATTCAGGCTCTCCATTAGGGATTTGACGTTGACCTTGCTGTCTGTGCTTGCTCCTGAAAATTCAGGCAGCATCGCATAGAATTCGGAGAGGAGCGCACCTTGGGTGTATGCCACGCCAGGCCTCATCGCAAGGTAGAGCAGTGGCTTTATATCCGGGCTCAGGGTTCTCAAAGTCATGTAAAGCAGATTTGATAGTATTCTGCCCTTTTCTGCAGGTTTAGGAACATTTACAGGGGTTTCGCCGTTCGCACTGCTGCTAGCGATGCGCTGGAAAGGCTTTGTATCTACTTCGTTAGGATTTTCCCTTTTTCCCAATTCTGCGTAGACCCTGTCATATAAGTTGCTGTACTTATTTTCTAGTTGCCCTTCATTAGCCAGTTGCTCTATTTTTTCAGTATTGAGCTTCCAGTAGTTGATCTGCCAGTACTTATTGCTTGGGCTTATATGTTCTTCATCTTTCTCAGTAGTGAGTATGCCTTTGTCCTCCAACATGTAGAATACCATTCTGTCGTATTTCTCCAGTATATTGTCAAGCATGTATTTGCCGTAGCCGAAAAAAGCGAGCAGATACTCGGCTAATTCGTCTGCGACACTCTCTTCCATGCTAAGGCCTTTGAGGCTGTAAGCGTTGAGTATAGCCTTCTTGAGCGTTTCCTTCCTGATTATTTCTGCCATAAATCGGTCTGTGTACTTTCATATATTAAAGGCTTTTGATTAGGGCCATGGCCATTTTAATCTATTTGCATACAGGGATTTTGACCGAAATAGGGCGCGCTCTCGCCATGTTCATATCTGTTACTATCAGTTTCCTTTCGATAATAGCAGGCTAGATACTCCGCCTGCTTGCAGATTGCAGGAAAGCCCGAAAAGCGCTGAGCCATAATGCAGGAATGCAGCAATTTTTTGTTCTCGTAAAAATCCGACACAAAAAAGCTGGGCTTAAGCTTATCAGCCATTGCCCAAGCTTTAGGCACGGCTTAGGATATCACTATGCCTAAAACCGTCCTGACTATGAATCCTATTAGTGCAGTGACGAACGCCGCGCCCAACGATATCGCAAGCATCTCCAATATGCGGGTCCTTATATTAGTGTCGCTTATTATGGCGATGAGCGTAGAGGCTATGGAAAGCACTATCGCCACCGACACCACGGCTTCGAATATGCCGACATAGCCAGACGCGCCCAGTATGAAGGGGTATGTAGCGACAAGCGCACCTATGAAGTAGAATATGCCTGTATAATATGCCTCTTTCGATGGTTTGGTATTTACGTTGCTTTTCTCCTCGAGTGATTTCTCCACAACCCTCTCGGATTTCGAGGAGATGTATGCCCCTGCAGCCATCGACAATGTGCCGGATATGCCCACTATTATGCCGCTTACAGCGACTATTATGCTGGAAGTCGCGACCATGGCCAGGCCTGCTATGACTGCAAGTATTTCAACAAGCCCGTCGTTCATCCCGAAGACTATTGACCTTGTGTAATTCAGCCTTGATTCATGCTTCTCTGTCTCCCTCAGAAGAAGCCGCTCATGCTCCTCCTCATCCCTTATTATGGCTTCTACTCTGGCATGCTCATCCTTGCTTAGGATCTTTTTGGAGACAAGCTCCCTGTATTCCTCTAGGCCATTGGCCTCGTTCCTTTCTAGGAGCTTCGTCACAACGGCGATGCCGAGTATTTTCCTTATTATGGGATAGGTGTAAAGCCTCAGCTTTGCGCCGATAGGTATGCTCACGCCATCTATGCCCTTCCTGCCGAGCAGCGAGGCCCATATATGGGCATGCTTGAGCTCTGTGTCCCTGAGCCTGGAAACGAGCGACCTGAGCTTTTCATCTTTCTCGGAACGCGCTATGCTTCTGTAAAGCCTGTAGTCAGAGATCTCGTCCTTGAGGAAGTGCTCTTCTGTTTTTTTCTTGCCAGGCAACATTACACCCGCATCCTATGCATACCTAATATATTTTGTGGGAATTAATAAATAGTGCATTAGACAAATTCATTCAGGTGTTTGATTGGACATTGAGACGAAGATAGACGTGATAAAGAGCTTCGCTGCGGAGATAGTCACGGAGCAGGAGCTGAGGGAGCTTTTCCAGGCTAACGAGCACCCGCTTGCTTACGACGGATTCGAGCCATCAGGGCTTGCGCACCTTCCCTTCGGCATCTACAGGGCCAAGAACATAAAGAAGCTTTTGGGCATAGGGGTGAAGTTCAATATCTACATCGCGGACTATTTCGCTTATGTGAACAAGAAGATGGGCGGGGATCTGGACCGCATAAGGGACGTCGGAAAATATTTCATAGAGGTATGGAAGGCCGCAGGCATAGACGAATCCAAGGTACAGATAGTCTGGGCGAAGGATCTCATGAACAATTTCAGTTACTGGGAGACCTTCATGAAAGTAGGCAGCATGATGTCACTCGACAGGGTCAGAAGGGCCATAACTATAATGGGCAGGAAGGAGGGCGACGCATTGGATGCAGCGCAGCTTTTCTATCCACCGATGCAGGTCACGGACGTGATAGAGATGGGCATAGACATATGCCAGCTCGGAATGGACCAGAGGAAGGCCAACATACTTGCGAGGGAGGTCACGAAAAAGATGGGGCTCAATGTGCCTGTCGCGGTCCACCATCCTTACCTGCTGGGCCTGCAGGGCGCTCCGAAGAACTTCAGGGAGATGTCACCTGACGAGGGCTTCGAATACAAGATGTCGAAGTCCAATCCTAAGAGCACTATAATGGTCCATGATTCCAGAGAAATTATAACGCAGAAGATAAACTCGGCTTATTGCCCTGAGCATATAATAGAGGGCAATCCGATATTCGATTTCCTGGACAAGCTCATCATCGAGGATAAAACAGCGCCAATAGCCATTGAGAGGCCTGAAAAGTATGGCGGAGCCATAGAGGCGAAGGACTATGCAGAACTGGTGGAGATGTACAGAACAGGCAGGATACATCCAGCGGACATAAAGGCATATACAGCAGAGAAGATAGACGGGCTTGTGAGCCCCATACGCGAATACTTCGAGAAGAATAAAAGCGCGAAGGCGCTTTATGAGAGGGTCAGGTCTTACCAGGTCACAAGGTAGTCAGGTGGATTAATGAAAATATCTGTAGGTTCGAAGAATCCTGTGAAGATTGCGGCCGCGAAGAAGGCGCTTGAAAGGCTCGGCATCGATGCGGAACTAGTAGAAGCCGAAGTGCCGTCAGGAGTAAAACCCCAACCCATGAGCAACGCCGAAAGAATAGAAGGCGCAATAAACAGGGCAAGGGCTTCCATGGAACGCACAGGCGCTGATATCGGAATCGGGATGGAAGGAACTGTAGAAGAGAACAAGTATGGCATGTTTCTTACTGGATGGGCCGCTGCCGTTGACAAGAGCGGAAGGCTCGGCATAGGTAGCAGTGCCGGGGTGCTCCTTCCTGAAAGGATTGCCAAAGAGCTGAGAGAAGGAAAGGAGCTCGGCGATGTGATAGACAAGGTGAAGAATTCAAAGGGCATAAGGACCAGGGAGGGCACTATAGGGGTGCTGACGAAAGGAGTCATAGTGAGGGAGGACGAGTTTTACTCAGCGCTCATAATGGCACTGGCCCGCATAATAAATAAGGAGTATTATGAATAACGGCAGGCCAATGCATGAATTTCCCTGCGGGTTTAGTATAATTTTTACACGATGTATATTATGGCATTGAAAGAAGAGGGCTCAGAAAATTATATTTGCCTTGTGTGCGGGCATGCTATGCTGAAGATGCAAGCATGCCATCTCAAATGCCCGAACTGCGGAGCAGAGATGGACTGCTCGGACAAAGGCTTCATCTGGTAATCCAACTGATTTTATCCTAGCTAGAGCTGGCTTTTTGCTCCTGCATCATTCATAGTATGAATGGTTGAAGTTTTATCCTTCGGATCCCACAGGCAGGGATTCAGCGCACATTCATACGCTGAAAGGCTTGTCGTCGTTTCCTGTATTATTGTCGGAATCCGGCACCGGCTGCGGCACGCTTTGATTCGG
>JABEBX010019890.1_pt1 | contig 11274 bp, 9 predicted proteins | sample 7245971 | NCBI WGS metagenome assembly JABEBX01 (sample SAMN14506365, study PRJNA622280) | hot springs metagenome | biome: hot spring [ENVO:00000051]|acidic hot spring [ENVO:00002120]; feature: spring [ENVO:00000027]|sediment [ENVO:00002007]; material: sediment environment [ENVO:01001048]...
CGGGGACGCCCATGAGACCACGGGCAAGATGCCCCTGCCACATTGGGCATTACTGCGTATCAATATAATCGGTTAATTTGCGGACAGAGGGTGTCACAGTCCCCGTCGCGCACCGTGCCGCTCCACGGGCAGGAAAGTTTTGCATTAATTGGGTATAATTGTTTGCTTGCAAGGAACCGCAATGCCATGGATGGGCTGGAACCGCGTTGAAATGCCCATCCCGGCGCGCCGGGAATGAAGAAGTGTTGTGATAGCGCACGGAAAGGGTGAACAATGCTGGCATTAAGCCGTGGTGAAGGGCAGAGCATTATTATTGACGGCAAAATTGAGGTAAAAGTCGTTAAATGGTCGCGCGGCAGCGTGCGCCTGGCGATTCAAGCCCCGCGTGCAGTATCCGTTGATCGCGATGAAGTGTGGCGGCGCATACACCCCGATGAAAAGACCCCGTTGGAACAATCCGAAGCAGACCGCCAACTCCGCATCGACGCCAACGCCACCGATTCCCCTCCCATACTCCCATCCACCCCCATTATCAATCCGCCCGATGAGAAGATTGCGTAAGGGATGTGTATTCCTTGCTTTTCGGCGAGGGTTGAAGATAATAACAAATTCGTCGGTGGTGCCGGTAAGCACATCGGCATGCGCTCGTAGCTCAATTGGATAGAGCGTCGGTCTACGGAACCGAAGGTTGCAGGTTCGACTCCCGCCGGGCGCACTTAATTCTTATGCTGTATAAGATCGTATCCGAAATAATATCCGGAGATGGCCCTTAACCATCAGACCTCCACCGCCGTTCCGGCAAGCCGGTGTTGCCAATGCAGCACCGTATGATAATGCGGTGGTGGATTCACACTTTCTCAATCAACCATCGGATTGCATCCGCTGCTCTCAAATACGAATTCTGCAAATACGGAAGTTATTTTAAATGCCATCCTGATTCCAATGCAATGCCATTTTTCGCCGTGCGGCGTATAATTCTTGGTTTGACCGGCTTGAGCCGGGTTTGAGGATAGTTGCCATGCATGAAGATTTTGTCGCCTGGGTGGAACAGCATCGCGGTACGCAGTATGACCTGCATCAGGATCATATCAACCCCGCGTTTGTCAAAATGTTGAAAACCATCGGTTTTGACCGCGGCTACACCCGTGGCGAGGGGTGCTATCTCTGGGATGGCGCGGGCACCCGATATCTTGATCTGCTGACCGGTTGGGGCGTATTTATGCTGGGGCGGAATCATCCCAAGGTGCGGGAAGTGCTGCGGCAGATTCTCGCCGCCAACAGTCCCAATCTGGTGCGGATGGATTGCAGTATTTTAAGTGGTCTGGCCGCGGAGGCTCTGGTGCGACACACGCCCGAAGGCCTAAGCCGGGTGTTTTTCTGCAACAGCGGTACGGAATCTGTGGAGACGGCAATTAAGTTTTCGCGCTACGCCACGGGGCGGCAAAAAATAATTTATTGCGAACATGCCTTTCACGGGCTGACCACGGGATCACTGGCAATTAACGGAGCGGAGTTTTTCCGTGAACGTTTTGGAGATTTGTTGCCGCATACGGAATCGGTTCCATTTAATGATCTGGTTTCACTGGAAAAAGCTCTGGCCAAACAGGATGCGGCGGCATTTATTCTGGAACCCATTCAGGGAAAAAGTTGTGAGGTTGTTTCCGATGGCTATCTCGCCGAGGCCCAACGCCTGTGCCGCAAAGCCGGCACACTGCTGGTGGTTGATGAGGTGCAATCCGGTATGGGCCGGACCGGCAAATGGTTCTGCTTTCAACATTGGCCGGAAGTGGAGCCGGATATCATCTGCGTGGCCAAAGGGCTTTCAGGTGGATTTGTGCCGGTGGGCGCTGTGGTAACGCGCCCGCGCATTATGGATGCGGTATTCAATTCCATGGAACGCTGCGTGGTGCATTCCAACACATTTGGACAAAATGACCTGGCCATGGCGGCGGCGCTGGCGAGCATTCAGGTGATTGAAGAAGACAAGCTGGTGGAAAATGCCGATACGCTGGGCCGCTATGCCATGACCCGCCTGGCGGAAATCGGCAGGACCTGCCCGTTTGTCACGGAAGTGCGCGGCAAGGGATTGATGTTTGGAATTGATTTTGCCCGCCCGGAAAATTCCCTCAAGCTGCGCCTGGCGTGGGATATGCTCCACAAGCTGAATTTTGGCGTTTTCGGCCAGATGATTGTTATCCCGCTTTTGAAAAAGCACCATATTCTTACGCAGGTGGCCGGCTATCACACCGAAGTGATTAAATTTTTGCCACCGCTGGTGGCCACCAAACAGGACCTGGACTGGTTCCTTGCGGCTATGGAAGAGGTATTGGCCGATACGCAGAAGTTCCCCGGTGCGGCGTGGGATACGGTTCTGGGGTTGGCGAAAAATGTTGTTAAAGCTTAGCACAGCCCAAGGTGTTCCGGTGCGACGGGATGCCTGAAGTGCCGATGCGTTTTGTTGTTTATCAGGTATGGGTCCAATTCATCGAAGAGTTCTGAAGGACACACTGCGGCTTACGCGGTATCCCGGAATCGTTCTGGGAATTGCTCTGTTGCTGGCGGGTATCAGCGTGTATCTGGCCTGCACCCGCCTGCGGATTTCCACCGATCAAAACAAGCTCTTTTCGCCGCGCGTTGAATTTTTTCATCAGTACCTCCAATTCATAAAGCATTTTCCGGAAAATGAGGCGGCTTATGTCGTCATTCAAGCCCGTAATCCCGCCCATCCGCCCCCTGCCGGGCAATGGATAAAGGCGGCCAACGCCGTGACAGCGGCATTCAATGGCATTCCAAAATATGTGAAATCGGTTGACAGCCACGTACCATTAAAAACACTCGGCGATCAGGCACTGTTGTTTTCCAATTGGCCCACGGTGCGGGCCGCCGCTAAAGGCAGCGGGCAATTGGCCCAATTGGCAGCCCTGTGGGGAGAAAAGCCAGCCCTGCCGGTATCTCTGTTCGGATCCACCCGCATGGAACGGTTTTTACGCCTGATGGCGGCCCAAAGACCTGCAGAGCAGACCACCGCATTCACCGGAACCCTGTGCCTTTCATGGCTTCATGCACTTAGCCAATCCAATCCACACCATGTTTCGGTTCCAGATTTGTCGTCACTCCTGTCTGACCGGCCGGCCACGCCAGCCACAGCCGGCTATTACTATATCCGTGCGGGCAACGGGCTTGAACACTTGCTGTTGATTAATGTCTATCCGCGGTTCACCTTTGATTCTCTGGCGGCGGTATCGCTGCCGCTGGAAAAAATTCATGAAGCCATGGATCGGGCTGGCCGGCCTTATGAGCAGGAATTTACTTTCGGCATGACCGGCCGGCCGGTGCTGGCCGCTGATGAAATGCGTATCACCACTTCCGACAGCGATAAAGCCGAGGCTGTGGCGATGATAGTGGTGCTGATCGGGCTGATATTGATGCTACGGTCGATCTGGATGGGCATGGCCGCCGGACTTACCCTGGCCATTGCCATTGCCTGGACGTTTGGATTCGCCACTATTTTTGTCGGTGAATTGAATTTGCTCTCCACGGTCTTTGTGATTGCACTAATTGGCATTGGAATGGATTATCTCATTCAGATATTGGTGCGCTACCGGCGTGAAGCGCGGCGGTATGTCCGGCAAAGTGCCGTCTGGGCCAGGGTTTTCCGCTATGCCGGGCCGGCCATAGCCACCTCCTGCGCCGGTGCGGCCGGTGCTTTCCTGGTGGCGCTGACCACGCATTTCCGCGGCGATGCCGAACTTGGTCTGATCGCCGGCGGCGGATTATTGCTGTGCCTGCTGGCGGGATATACCGTTCTGCCGGCCTTGCTGGTGCTGTTTCCGCCCAAGCTAGGCAAAGTGGCGGCTTCCCGGCGTTACACCGATGACCGTCCGCCGCCGCGGGCGGGATTCAAAAATTTTCTGGGCTTGGGAATCTGGGCGGCGGTTCTGATCGGCTTGATCCCCTTTGCATTAAACCTGAGATTTGATCCCAATCTTCTGGACTTACAGGCCCGGGGCCTGACTTCCGTTAAACTCGTCAAGGAAATGCCCGCCTGGTATGCCGTGGTGGTATCCAAATCATTGGCCGCGTTGGCACCGGTTAGAAAATCGCTGAATCAGGCCGCATTGAACACCACATCTCCAATTTTGTCCACCAGCAGTCTCCTGGATGCAAATCCAAAGCAGCGCTATCTTGCCGGACATGCCAAAGCGGCGGCACTCCGCGCCATCCGATGGAGCACGCCATCGCCGGTAACCGCTTCCAACATTCAAGGCCTCGCCACTGCCGCCGACACTTTGGCCAGGGCTTGGACAAACCAGGCCGTTCACAGCACCCCGCAGGCTGCCGCACAAGCCGCCACTGCCGCCGCCGCGTTACAAAATCTTTCCGCGATTATTACATCCGCGACTCCCAGCCAACGCAGCAGTATGGCCCGACGTCTTTCAAACTGGCAGAGAAAATTCAGCACATCGCTGCGGGAATTCAGCGGCATGTTGACGCCCCGACCATTAAATATTGCCCGCCTGCCATTGCAGGTCAGCCGCCATTTTCTGGCCGCCAATGGCGACTATGCCTTGTATATATATCCACGTTTTGATCTGTGGAATCAAACCCGCCTGCGGCAATTTGTGCATGACGTGCAGGGTACCGCCTCCAAGCCGGGACTGGTACCCCCGCACCTGGACTTAACCGGCATTGCCATTCAGCTTTATCACTCCACGCAGGCCATACGCGGAGCGTTTATACAAACGACCGTCCTGGCGTTTCTGGTGGTCATTTTCCTGGTCTATCTGGATTTGGGATCGCTGGGCCGCACGGCCATGACTGTTTCCGTGCTGGCTTTGGGCCTGCCCATGCTGGTGGGTGTCATGGGGCTGCTGGGATTAAAATGGAATTTCGCCAACTTTTTCGCCATGCCTATTCTTATCGGGGCCGGGCATGAGTATGGCGTATTTATGATGCACCGCTATCGTGAAGCGGAACATAATCCGCGGCGGATATGGCGGTTCTGGGATGTCAGTGAGCGGGCGTTGTTAATGTGCGCCTTTGTCACATGCAGCAGCTTTGGTTTTTTGGGCCTGTCGCGCGACCGCGGCATTGCCAGTTTGGGCATTATCATGGCACTGGGAATTGGCTGCATCTACCTTTCCGCAGTGTTCGTAGTCCGCCCTTTGCTGACCTGGCGGCTGGCCCATAAAGGCGTCTACCGGCGCGGAAATGAGGGATCGTGAAAGAATAAATTTGCATTTTATGGCGCAGGAGTTTTGGCCGTCGGCGAGGCGTGAGCGACGAACATACCTCGCCAGAAGGTCTGTAAGGAACGAGCAACGAAGCTGGCGGCCAAAAAGAACCAGCCAGAAAGTGCGAAGTTATTGTTTCACGGTCCCCTAGATCATCAGACCGCCATCAGTGGCCTTAATGCCCGGGTGCCGGCGTTTTCTGCCTGGACCAGATATTCCGCGGGCTTTTCCCAGTTCAGATTGCCCAGGAGGCAATGAACGTAATCCGCGCGATGGTGGCCAAAATCATAAAAATAAGCATGATCACATAGATCAAGAGTTAAAATCGGATGCGCATTCCAGAATGGAAACAGGCCGTTATGTTGCCCGGATAAATTCCAAAGCCGTCCTGTAAGATGATCCAGCACAGTCCAGGTCCAGCCGCGTGTACCCAGCGCCGTGCGGCTCAGATCTTCGATATAATTTTCCAAGGAGCCAAAACTGGCGGAAATTCGATCCTTTAGAATTGCGGGCACGGTCGTTGGATGATCGCCAAGAATTTCAAAATACATTTCATGGTTGCGGATCGCGGCCAGCGCAAAGCAGAGATCACCTTTGATATTGACAATATCCACGGCATTAGCGAGTTGCGGGGTGTGTTGGATGGCCGTCAGGCGGTCCGTGAGCGTGTTGGCCTTGCGTACATACCCGGAATAAAGCTGGTAATGCTCATCCAGCGTGGCCCGGCTTAACCCGGCTACCGACACCATGTTGGCAAATTGACGCTCCTGCAACTGACTATCCATGACGATTCCTCCGAAACAAAGTAACCAGGATGTGCCCTTCCCTGCGCCACACAATAAACGCTCCATCAATTTCCTTGATTTTTAGTGTAAACTTGTTTGCCTTTGGATACAAGGTGCGATAACAGTCACTGGCCCGCGGGCGGTTCACGGAACGGGCCGGCTTTTTTATCGCGGTATTCTCTTAATTGCGTGATCACACCCGGGGGCAGCAGGGAGCTTAAATTATCCAAATTGCCCCCCAGAGCCGCGATCTGCCTTATCAGGCTGCTGGAAGTAAAACCGAAGCGTTCATTGGTCATGATAAATACCGTATCCACATCAGCCACTGCACGGTTGGTTAATGCGAGTTGAAATTCATATTCCAGATCGGTCATGTTGCGCAACCCGCGAAGTATGGCGATAGCTCCACGTTTACGCACCAGTTCCACGGTTAAACCTTCATACGCCTCCACGGATACCGTCGGCAGGTCGGCCACCAGGCCCCGGATTAATTCCAGTCTCCGGGCCACGGGAAAGAGTTCGGATTTCTCCGGATTGCGTCCGATGGCCACAATCAGATGATCAAAAAGTTTATAACCCCGGTGGATGATATCAATGTGCCCCAACGTGGGCGGATCGAACGTGCCTGGAAAAACAGCGATTTTACTGGCATTTGACATCATATTTCCTTTCGTTTGCGTGCCTTGAGCCTGTTGGAACCCGCCGCCGGGGTCCGCCGGTTTTCATTATCGGCTCTAATTATGTTCAGAACCATTGACTTGTCCAAAATTGAATGTATTTTACCGGCGGTTGGATTGCCTGGTGCGGACCGCCGCGGGAAGTTTTTCGGTGGCTGAGTTCACGGAATCGGCTGCGGAAAGCCGGCGGGACTGCAATATTTTTTGGAGAACCATGTATGGTCATGCGGTGTAGTACACAAGAGGCGGAACTGCTGAAGTTGGAAACAAAGGATTTTGTCGGTGTCGGCAATATCTCCGGCATGTCCGGTGATGAATCGCTGAAAACATCCGGTGTTGCGTCTGTCGCGTTGGCCGTGACGGACAATTGGGATAATACCGCGATGGGTCTGGCCAAGCGCCGCCCGGATGAAGATGAGGATGAGGCCGAGGATGAGGACGAAGATGATGATGATCTGGATGACGATGAGGATGAGGATGAGGACGAAGATGATGATTTTGAGGATGACGATGCCGGCGGATCCTACGATGACGATGATCTGGATGATGAAGATGAAGACATTTTCTACGATGAAGATGATGATGACTGATGCAGCGATGCCGGGGTGTTAAAGAGCTGGAACCCGCATGAAGACTCATTTGCCGCAATCTCTGCCACTGGATGAATGCATTTCCAACTTGATTGATTTGGCGGTGCGCGAGGATCTTGGCTCCGGGGCCGCAGGCGGTGTGTCGGCTGCGGCGCTGGATCGTACAGTGGCGCTGGCCATTCCCCCGGATCTTTCCGCCACGGGTAATATTGTCGCCCGGAAGCCGGGCATTATTTCCGGTACTGTTCTGCTGCCGGCCATTCTGGCTCATTATGATGCGGGATTGCAGTGCAACATATTGATTCCCGATGGGCACGCGGCGGCAACGGGCGCGATGGCAGCGCAAATTACCGGCCCGGCGGGCGCTTTGCTTTCCGCGGAGCGGGTACTGCTGAATTTTCTGGGACGGCTTTCCGGCATCGCCACACTCACCAACGCTTATGTACGGGCCGCTGCGGACGTCCGCCGTCCGGGCAAGCCGGTGGTGTGTGATACCAGAAAAACCACACCCGGCTGGCGTAAATTGGAAAAATATGCGGTGCGTTGCGGCGGAGGGGTGAATCACCGCATGGGGTTATATGATGGCGTGATGCTCAAGGATAATCATCTCGCGGCCTTGCGCCGGCGGTATGGCGTGTCGGCGTCGTTGGCGGATTTAACGCAAAAAGTCCGCGCCCAACTCCCCGGGAATATTACGCTCTGGCTGGAAGTAGATACATTAGAACAGTTTAAAAACGCTCTTCCTGGCGCAGCGGATATTATTCTGCTGGACAATATGCCCCCCGATCAGATGCGGCAGGCGGTGCGTTTGCGTGATGAGTTAAAAGCCGGCGGGCCGCCGCTGTTGGAAGCGTCAGGCGGCGTAACACTGGAAACAATTTCCGCCATCGCCGGTGCGGGTGTGGATCGCATCAGCGTTGGCGCCTTGACGCATTCCGCGCCGTGTTTGGATTTAGCGATGGATTTTATTGAAAATGAATGAAGCATTGACCGATACCCCCTCCAGCGGTAAAAAATCTAAAATCCAACCCGCGGAGAGAGATGCAATTTTGACGGTTGCGATACGGTTGTTTAACAACGACATCGTGCCAATTCAGACGCTGCTTGACGATACGGGCTTACATCCGGAGATGTTGGTCTTCGCGTGTAAGTTTCTCCAATCGGTTGGTTGCCAATTCCGAATCACGCAACAGGGCATTGAACTTGTGCGTCTTGGTTTTCCCTTTATGTCGATCATGCTCTCGCTCATGCTGTGTCGGTCGAACATTTACTTGGACGTGGCGGTGGTCCGAGCGCCGGAAAGCACCAATGATGAATGTTTTGCCGCCGCTGCCAGGGGAAAAGATATACCGCTGGCGGTGATTGCCGAAGAGCAGACGCGCGGCCGGGGCCGGCGTGGAAAGCGATGGGAGGCTAAGCCAGGGCAGTCGGCCCTGCTGTCCCTGCTGCTGCCCGCACGGGACATGCCGGTGGAAACATTATCGCTGGCCGCGGGGCTGGCCGTGGCGGAAAGCGTGGGGAAATTGACTGGCCGCAGCCCGGAACTCAAGTGGCCCAACGATGTGCGTATTGATGACCGGAAGATCGCGGGGATATTAATTGAAACCCGCCCCAATACGCAAAATCCAGCGCTTACAGATTATGTCATTGGCGTGGGCCTGAACGTGATGCAGACCCACAAGGACTTCCCGCCGGAACTGGCCAGGCGGGCCATTTCATTAAGCATGATCAACCGTGGTGAATGGGAGATGACGAATGTCGTCATGACCCTGTTGGAGGATCTGAATCACCGGTGCAATCCACTGGTTCCAGCCGATGAAGTTGTCGCGCTCTGGCGGTCCCATTGCCGCATGTTGGGGCAGAATATTCGCGTATCCCGTGCCGGTGAAGTGCTGGAAGGAACCGTCGCGGATATCGATCCCATGGAAGGCCTGATCCTGCGCGACCACCACGGCATCAACCACGCCTGCCTGGCCTCCCAAACCACCGTCCTGCCGGATTAAACACGCGCTGCGGCAAATTCTTTCTGCGGTGTCGCATCGGCTCGATGGGGCTACGCGGATTTGGTGATTATCCTATGAACCACGCGCTATTGTCCGGCGATATTGGGTCAGACTCATCCCGGTATCGCGCTTGAACGTGCGCGCCAGGTATTGGGATGACGAGTAGTCCATGCGTTGTACAATTTGGCGAATCGATAGATCGCTGCGGAGAAGTATCTTGAGATGCTCCAATCGCACGCGGTGTATCTCGTCGGCGGGTGATCGGCCAAGGATTCGCTGAAATTTCATCTCCAGTGTTCGCCGATTTACCGACAGATGGGGCACAAGTTGCTTGACGCTCAGGCTTTCCATGGCATGGTCCTTGATGTAATTGATTGCGGCGCATACATCGGCATCCGGCACAACTGTAGTATTGGAAGATTGCCGTTCTGTCACCCCCAATGGAGCCAGCAATATTGGATCCTTTGGTGCGGGAGCCCCATTGAGCATGGCGTCGAGAACCTTCGATGCCTCCCGGCCCACCCGTTCGTCACCTGTCACAATACTTGACAGAGGCGGATCAACCAAGTTGCAATAAAGGCTGTCATCGTCTACCCCCAGTACCGCAATAGGATGCTCCGGTATTTGTATCGCCTGAACAGCCCGCAGCATAACCACAGCCCAGTCGTCGCAGCCGCAAAAAATCGCTGTGTGAGGTGGAAGGGATGCAAACCATTTCGTAATCCGGCGTTCCGTATGGCGGTGCGCATGTTTACGTGTTTGCCGCTGCGCCGTGGGGATTGCATCAGAAAATATGCTCACCTGCGGAGCAAGTACATTCCGGCCCGGCAACTGTTTAAAGAATTCTTCGACCCTTCGGAGAAAGCCTTCTTTTCGTAGTTCGTTCCAGCGAAGCCAGGGGGTGGCAAAGTGGGCGATTTGAGTCAACTCAAAATATCCAAAGTTTCGATAACCTTTTTGCAGGAAATAGTCCGCCGCCTTCCGGCCAACAGCAAGATCATCCAGTCCGACGCTTGGAAATCCACTCCATGCGGTCGGATGCATCAACTGGACGACGGGTTTTCTGAATTGGGCGCAGAATTTCGCGAGACCTTTACTGTTTATCTGGGCGAGGATGCCGTCCGGTCGCCACTCTTGCATTTTTCGGCGCTCGGCCTGGCTGTGCAATATCTCCGACAAAGGGTACACGGCGAGTTGCCATCTGGTGGTTGGCGTGCCGGATCCCAGCGTAACCCGGGAAGAACAGTAGGTTTCAATGCCGCGTAATATTCCCCGCGCGTAATTTCGCTCAATATTGAGCATGACGGCAATGCGCACAAAGCCGCTGGATAATGTATTGGTGGATTCATGCATGAGTTGAATGATAGAGGAAAGTCATGATATTGGCAATGCGCAAAAAGACACACGTAGTACCAAATTGTAATGCGTAAAAAGACACGGAATACTCGCAAAATAGCAGCGCCGCGGGCGATTATCCGCAGTAGAATAAACATGTCGAGATTGGATTGAATTTTTGTGTTGCGAGGATCTGGCGAGATTGGACGGCCCAAAAGCCGTGAAAGGTTATCTTTATATGGCCCGGCTTGTCGTGAGTCTGACAGGCCGAAAAGCCGTGAAAGGAGGCTGAATCTATCGATGATATAGAGCTGGCTTAGCTAAAGCTCACGCCATATTCAGTTGGCCGGTTCGGTTTGTATTGTAGCGTTTTCGATTCCATTTGTCCAAACTATTGTGGTTGGCTGGAGAAGAGAACGAGTAAATCATTTTTAGGAGTCTTTCTATGTTACGCAAATCACATTTCACGGTTCTGGCGGTCGGTGCCGCAGTTGCTGGGTTGTCGCTGTTTTCTGCGGGCAACGCTCAAGCCAATATGATTCAAAATGGTGATTTCTCGGCTAATGCGGCATTATTTGCCAACTTCCCAGGGTATTTCGGCGGTGCCAATCCTGCTTCCGCTCCAGATTGGACAATCTCCGGTACCGGGC
>JABEBX010000680.1_pt1 | contig 11246 bp, 8 predicted proteins | sample 7245971 | NCBI WGS metagenome assembly JABEBX01 (sample SAMN14506365, study PRJNA622280) | hot springs metagenome | biome: hot spring [ENVO:00000051]|acidic hot spring [ENVO:00002120]; feature: spring [ENVO:00000027]|sediment [ENVO:00002007]; material: sediment environment [ENVO:01001048]...
GGGGCTTCTCTCCCATATCTGAAGAGTAATAGATAACACTTGAACGTGAAGAAACAGAGTGTATCTGTGCTGAAAAATATCTTGAGAACTCTTGTGGATGTGATGCTTCCCTATGGGAAGCCTTTTTCCTCCCTTCATCTTCATTTAATCTTAACACCCCTATATTATATACACACTTCGAAAGATAGTTTACTTGACTTTTTACATCTGCGAATTCCTAAAACAAAGTGCATAGTTTAAGTAAGATCCAAACAGCGTTTTAGAGTACTTTTTAATGGTTGGATAATATCGTTGAGAATTTGAATATCCCAAAAGCCTATAAAATAAAGGAAAACCAACCAGACTCTCCAGAATCAACGTGGTAAGACTTTTAAAAACTTTTGGTTTTTTTATCATGAAAGGGGTCAAACTCTTCACCACGGGCCTCCTGGTGCGTCTGGTGGGGCGTTTTACTTTAGGAAATTCTTGTGAGTCTTGTTGTTGTTATACCTGCATAGTAAACGGCCTTGATTTATCCATTAGCCTTCATTTAACACAACTGCACTTGTGTGAAAAGGCATAAAGTGAATGCTAAACCATATCACACTTGAATAAAATGCACTTTTTACTTTTCTAAAAATCTATCTGGCATAAATATATTTCACACAACATTTGAAAATCATATGATGTGTTAAAATGAGAAGGAAGGCTCTCGAAGTCAAAAAATGAGATTGGATAATTCAAATCGATAAGGATACCTTTATTGGAAACGGTTTATTCGATGGTGGATCAGTTCCTGTGGGCATTTTGGTGTTTGTTTTTGATGTATCTTGTAATACACAAAGTTGATTCGATTAAGGATAATTTGGGTAACTTCTTTGATTGTACTTCAGTAATTAGCAGAAAATAGGTAAGTAGAATTTGCTCGATAATGGGTGAACTAGAGTAAGCCAAATTGGACAAAAATTGGTGCTCTTGTATATCATAGACCAAATTGCGTGTTGTCTTAGAAATGAGGTATACTGTAAGTATAGTTTTTCTCATTTTTGAAAGGGGGAAATTAGCTGTGACAAGATCCAAATATCTATTTTTTATTGCGTCGGTTATTCTTATTGTGCTTGTACTCTCGAGTTGTTTTCTTTTACCCAAACCAACTCTTACCCCACCACAACTTGTTTCACCGGCTAACGGTGCTACAAATGTTGGAACGAGCGTGAATCTTGTTTGGAAGTCATCCGTATCAAATGCAACTTACAAGGTATTTTTCGGTACATCTCAAAGTCCAGCATATGTAACGACTGTTTCCACAACGTCTTATACCGTAAATAACCTTGAATATTCCACTACTTACTACTGGAACGTTGTGGCAACTGCCAACGGACAAAGTGCAACAAGCACAACTTGGTCATTTACAACCATGAAAGTACCTGCCCCATCTGCACCTGTTTTAAAAATAACTGGAGTCTCTACCAATTCAATAGCACTTGGATGGACTCAATCTAAACTTGCATCCATGATAACCGTATATGGTGCAACATCTACTGTGTTCAGCCAATATGCCATTCTCTCAGGTTCATCCACATCTTATACGGTAAGTGGCCTTATTCCATCGACTGCGTACAAATTTTTCCTTGTTGCAACTAATTCATCAGGACGTGCGACATCTAACACGGTAAGCGCCACAACCCAATCTTACACACCGCCTGTTGTACCTGTACTGCCTGTCATAAATACCTTTGGTGTGACATCTGTTTCTACAAACACGATCACGCTTGGATTTACGACCTCTCATGCGTCTATCATATACATATACAATCCACCATCGACAAAAGTGCTTGCAACGGCATTAGGAACATCTACAGCCTACACCGTACAAGGGCTTACACCATCAACTGCTTACAAATATTTCATAGTTGCGATAAATCCATTCGGACGTGCAACCTCTACTACCATAACGGCAACAACGGCAGCTTACATTTCATCAACAACGGAATTTTCTGTTTACATAACGGATAAGCCTGTATCTCCCTCTCAAATCCAGCATCTGTACGTGAAGATCTCTGGCATATCCGTACACATCACAAATTCATCGACTGGAATGTGGTACACATCTTCTGCAAGTGGAACGTACGATTTAACAACACTCGTTGGAACTTCAATTAAACTTGCAACGTTTTCATTGCCATCGACATGGACGATAACACAGATTCGATTCAACATCTCGTCTGCGACAATAGTAATAAACGGTACATCCTATCCTTTGAACATACCAAGCTCGACTTTATACATTAACACGCAAGCAATAAGTGCCTTCGAATCAAACAGCACGTATCTCGACTTTGATCTTGCGAATTCAGTCGAGCAAACGGGCCAAGGATACATCTTCAAGCCAGTGATCCATGTCGTTAATGAAAATGTCAAAGCATCTTTGATGGGATATGTCATGTACAACTCCGAACCTGTTGTAATGGCAGTAGTGTCTTTGAGTAATCCATCAACAACAGTTGCGCAAACTTACACAAAGCCAAATGGCTCTTTCATGATAGTTGCAGTGCAAAGCGGAAGTTACACGTTAACAGTCAGCGCAAGTGGGTTATCTGCATATTCGACCTCTGTGACACTTGTAAAAGGCATGAACAACATAGGGACAATAAATCTTTCGCAAATGATACCTTCTACACCTACACTGAGTTTGGTAACTCCAAATCCCTACCTTGCGGTGTTGACATGGACGCAAAGTATTTCAAATGCAAATGGATTTCACGTATGGGAATCTAACAGTCCTATGCAAGCCATGGCAGAAATACAAACATTGCCCGGTACGGTTACAAATTGTGATGTAGCGATAAAGCCATATACGAGTTATTACTTCAAAGTAAGTGCATACAATTCTGTCGGTCAGACATGGTCAAATACGGTATCGACGAAAACCACAGTTACACTTTACATACCTTCTGTTAATTTAAACCTGATCACAAGCGTTGCGACAATAGGGGGTACATTCCCGCTAATAGCGACTGCTGTGGTTTATCATAATGTTCCAACACTCAAATCTGCTACCGCAAAGATTGGAACGATTTCCGTCAGTGCACAGAGTTTAACTGCCTCACCTCTTACGTTTGATTTTCCAAGTCTTACTGGCCTTACAAGTGGTTCTTACACGGCAACTGTTACAGTTGTAGATGCTCAAAACAACAGTGCTTCCAACACATCCAGAAAGATATACGTAGATAACCAAGCACCAACGATTGCTTTGAAACTGAATGGTACTTATTTTTCACCAAAAGGTACGCCACTTTCATGGACAGATACGGTTTCATCTACATATGCAACCAATTTAAAGTTGTATTGTGGAAGCACACTTCCTACTTTGTATGCGACGGTAACAGATAACAGTCTTTACCATGTAACAGTTGAATCAACATACAACAAGTCTACAATTTCAATAACAGGAAATAAGTCGGATAAAGTCACGTTCAGCGAACCACTTATCAGTGGTACCGCAACTCTTACCGTAAAGGCAACGGATGATTATGGCAATGTTGATACCCTTACAGTGACATTCACGGCTACCCAAAATACAACATCACCTATCGTAAAGATCACGATGCCTGCAACGATAGGGATACCAACTACATCATCATCCACATCTGCAACGATAACTGTCTATGCAACTGCTGGCAATTTAAATGGAGGCAATCGCATTACCTCTTTAACTATAAATAAAACATCTGCCACAAAAGAATCTGCAAACACATGGGCAGCAAAAATTACATTGAATGCTGGTGCTAACACACTGGATGCTACGGCAGTGGATCTTTACGGAAATACTAAAGGTACATCCACTTCCATATATGTTGATAATGCAACACCAACCATATCTGTAACTTTAACTGGTGGAACAGGCATTACTTCATCGCCCTATACACTTACTAAAGGGTCATCCGTTACTCTGTACACAAATAGTACTGCTGGACTTTCAGGGAGTATAAATATCACTGACAATTCAAAGATGCCAGTTACAGCCATGGCAACCGAAATAACGACAAAATCTACCGTTCTTAACTTCACGACGACATCCGGTGCATCTGTTGCAACATTTAAATCAACTGGAACTCTTAATGGATCTTTAAAATACACAATTGAAGCTTCTGCAACTGATGCATTCGGTCATAAGTCAACATACATTGCAACATACACACTTGTTGTGGATAATACCCCTCCAACTTTAAACATAAGCGCTCCAGCGACAGTTGGAAGTGGAAAGACATTTACGGCAACAGTTACAGTCACAGATGCGCAAAGTGGAGTCAATGTTTCAACATTTATCGCTACATATGATGGAGAAAAAGTGTCATCAGAAGACATTTCAAAAACTACTACAACAAATGGATACAAATTCACTTTGACTCTTACAGCTCCAACAGAAAGTAATACAGGTGCTGAAACTACACTAACAGCCTCTGCAGAGGACAATGCTGGTAATCTTGGCTCTACATCCACACCTGTTTACGTTGATGGTCAGGCACCAACGATAACGCTCAACTTTGCAACATCTCCAACTGATGTGTACTTTGCAAATAGATCCACTGGCAGTGTCAATTTAACACAGACAAGCACACATGCAACGGTTTACCTTTACTACGGTACATCGCCATCCACTTTGATCTCTGGCGTAGTTAATGATAACAGCAATTACGAAGTTTCAGTTGAATCTACCTACAATGGTACCTTAATAGGTGCAACATACACAGCGCATGTTCCCGTGACGTTAAGCTTTAAATTAGTTGGTGGTGAAACAAAATTTACAGCAAGTGCAGCAGACATGTTTGGCAATAGCGTGAAGAATTACAAAGTTTCATTCGTCGCAACACAAGATACAACAGCGCCGACAGTTTCATTCAACGCATCTCCGACTAATTACCAAAATGCCAACTGGGCTGCATCTCCGACAGTATTTGCAACTTACAGTGCCAATGACAATCCAGGCGGTTCTGGATTGCCCAACGGTAAGGTTAAGTTCTATATAACTCATGGTTCGTCAACAGTGTCATTCTTTGCCAACGGCGGGACGAATCAGGCAACGAATCTTATCCCATACCTAACTAACAGTACGCTTGCTATTGTCAACAAAGGTCCGACAGATGTAACCCTTACAATAGCCGCTACTGATAACGTCGGAAATACAACTAATGTATCAACAACATGGACTGTGAATCTGACGTTCTCGATAAGTTCTATCTCCACCGCAACTGTCGGTTCTACAACTGCGTTGATATTGAGATTTAACACGTTGTACTCTACTACCACTTCTACCACTTCATTTACCGCAAGCGACGTTTATTTAACTTACAAAGCAAGTAGCATAACTTACTATGCATCAACACTTACAACGCCGAGCGGGACAACAGACATTCTAATAACTCAATTTGCAAGTGGAAGTACAAGTGGGCCTCTTGTATCCGCCAAGGATCTTAAATCAGGTAGTTACACTGTAGACGTTACCAATGTGGTGTCGAAAAATAACGATATATCACTTTCAAATAATGGTGCATCAGAAAGTTTGCAATGATGGTTTGAATTAAAGCTTGCTGGCGATCCTCATGGATCGCCAGTATGTTTAAGAGTCCATTTTACGATTTAAGGGTGAGAAAATGTGGAAGAAGTGGCTTAAACCCTTCATATTTATATTTGGATTTGTGATTTTAAGTGGTATTTTATCGAGTTGTATGCTATTTACTTACTCTGTATCTGGTTATGTATTCAATTCAAATGGTAAACCCATACCAGGAGTTATCATATCTTTTAGCGATAGCCTTCCTGCTGTAACAACTAATTCTCAAGGATATTGGTCTCAAAGTGGATTAAGTGGAAGTGTTGTAATAACACCGTCTCTTAGTGGATACACATTTACCCCCTCGAGTACAACAGTGACAGGTCCAAATAACAACGTCAATTTCACAGGTATTCCTATTCCTCCAAATGTACCATCTAACCCATCTCCTTATAATGGTCAGACAAGCGTGCCAATCAATACCACATTGTCTTGGTCTGGTGGAGGTTCAAATAATGATACAATTACATACGCTGTTTATTTTGGAACAACGTCCAACCCCCAACTTGTAGCGAGTGGATTAAATTCTACCTCTTATAATCCTGGGACATTGTCCTACAGTACCACTTACTACTGGTATGTAGTCTCTACAGATTCAAATACAGGATCATCATCCACAGGCCCACTTTGGTCATTTACCACTGAACCACAACCAGTTTACACTGTATCAGGATATGTAGTCGACAGCAATGGAAATGGTTTAGGAGGAGTAAGTATATCTTTCAGTGATGGATTATCCTCTGTAACAACTAATTCTCAAGGATACTGGTCTCAAAGTGGATTAAGTGGAAGTGTTGTAATAACACCATCTCTTAATGGATACACATTTACTCCCTCGAGTACAACAGTGACAGGTCCAAATAACAATGTTAATTTCACCGGCTATCCAAATGTAAGTGGCACCTTAAATATCACAAATCGATGGTTACTTGAAGAAACATACGATAATAATCAAGTAACAGGGCAAATTTATTCATCACCTGCTATTTCAACAGATGGGACGATCTTTGTGGGTGGATCTGCTGGCCTTTTTGACGTATCAAATTCTTCAGTTAACTATATAGGTGGCATAGTAAATTCTTCTAATGACTTAGTGCAAATTTGGAGTTCTCCTGTTGTTGATACAAATACAGATACAGTTTTCGTTGGAACAAATAATGGTTATTTGATTTCTACACAGTATCCATTCAGTAGCGTTAACTATATACCTGTTTCACAACATTCAATAATAGGAGCTCCATTATGCTTTAATGGCAATGTTTATGTTGTTGATAGATTGGGAAATATATATGAGATGTCGGAAACTTCTATGAGCACTTCTTTAATCACAAACATAACACCTTATATTTTGGCAAGTCCTATCACGAATGGCACGGATCTGCTTATAGGTTCTACATATGGGATTTTTTATGCAGTAAATCTGGGTAGCGGCAATATAGATTGGTATTACCAAACGCAAGGTCAAAGTCCAATAATAAGCACTGCTGCAATAGGACCTAATGGAAATATTTATTTTGCTGCTGGTTCAGATTTGTATTCACTTACCCCAAGTGGCAATCTAAGAGCAAATTACCCAATAAATTTGGGTTCTCAGATAACTGGTAGTCCTGTTATATCTGCAAATGGCATTGTATACATAGGCACAACTACTGGCAACTTCTACGCTATAAACTCAAGTAGTGGGAGTTTCCTATGGAGTGATAATCTTTCAACAAGTATAGGCGGCATTGCAAATTCAGCACTGTTAGGAAACAATGGCGTCGTTTATGTTTCATCTGGTTGGGTTTTTTGGGCTTTGAATGCAAGTACAGGAAACGTTATAAGTGAGATCGGGCTCGGCTACAACATAGAATCAAGTCCTGTTCTAAATGATGGTTATATCTATGTTGGATGTGATGATGGTTGTTTATACCAAATAAAAGCTTTAAGTTCAAACATATCATCTGGCGGATGGCCTATGTTTATGTCCAACTGGTATCACACAGGAACGTGAGGTGGGTGATGATGAAGAGATTTGCGATTTTACTTGTTGTTGTTTCTGTATTGATACTTTTACTTTCAGGATGCATGCTGAATTCCTATAACAAGCCTGCTTTACCTTCCAATAACAAACCTACTTTCGCTTTGGGAGTACGTCAGCTTCCACAGGATTTTATGAATTGGTGGTTTGACCAGTTGTACGCCAAGCAAACAAATAAAGCAACAAATCAAAGCAAACAACCATTAAAGTTAATAGCAACAGATAATGAAATATTAAATACACAGCAGCTACTGTATCAGCCTATTTCTACAAACCTTCCATCTTCTTACGATTTGAGAGATTATGGTTATGTACCTCCTGTCGGTAATCAAGGAGCCGTAAATGACTGTTGGGCATATTCTACGGTGGAATCACTCGAAAGTGCTATGCTTGTTCAACTTGGGCCTACAAATATAGCCAACGATTATCCGTTTATAAACGATCCAAGTTCTCCAAGTCTTTCAGTGCAATTCGTGGCATATAACAACTACGAATGGGATGTTTATCCACAAGAAGGAAGTTATTATCTTACATGGCAAGAGACAAATCAAGATAATGGAGGAAACCACTTCTTTGCCTTCTATGATCTCACTACTCGCGGGGTCCCGTTAAGTTCTGATTTTCCTTATATTGCTACAAGTCAGGCTTATATTCAGTGGAATTCGACAAACGGATTGTGGCCACAGCATCTTGTAAAAATATCTTATGCATATGTAATACCCTCTGCGCAATGGTTTTACAATAATGGATATAGCTATACAGACTACATAAATACTATAAAAAGTGCCATAGTTACATATGGAGCCGTTGCAGTAGATTTAAAAGTTTATAGCGATTTTGAACAGGATCTGAATGAGCCGTCTGGATGGGTATATCCTGGACCTTCATCTACAGCATCTCCAGAAGGGTGGCATGCTGTTATTCTTATAGGCTGGGATGATGATTGGACATATAACGGGACTGATTATGGTCCAGTTTGGATTCTTCAAAATTCGTGGAGTAACTCATGGGGAGATAATGGCTGCTGGAGACAACCTATGATCACTGAAAACCAATTTAACAGCCCAAATACAATTCCAGATTGGCAGATAGAGTCAGATAATTATAGTGGAATGTATGTGCCTGTGCTTCAGTGATTCATAAAAAAATTAAGAATGTACAAAAAGGTTTAAAAAGCAGACTTTATCAAGGATTGTAGACAAAGATTTAAATTTTAAAGTTCAGAGAAATCTCTTTTTAGATGGGTATTTACCAAGCGAATTAAAAGGGATTATCATATTTTTTTAGATTGATATAACTCAAGCTATGTACTTTAGTTTTAAGATTCGTAGATATGCTAAATCTAACTGAATCAATTCTAATTTGTTCATTTGGATCTCCTTTTGTCTTTCTTGATTCAGTGTTTTGTCAGGCCAGCAAACGCTCTAAGTAAAACGTGGTGAGAGTTTTAACCTCTTCCACGTTTTATTTACCCATATTTTACATCAAGTCGATGCAGGGTGTTTTCTACCTCTGTCAGATTACCAACGACAACGAAGCAAATGAAATGGTAAGGCTTAGCCTGTACGTCGCGGTAACGGTACACACAGTTCCACTTGTTCATCGCTGAAAAGGTAAAGGCCCCGTAACCAGCATTGGGCCAGTCTGGTTGTGGCAGTCCAGGCGAAAAGATTCCCATAGCATATTGATGGTTGTTCGTTGCCAAAATCACGGGATATCTTTGTTCTCCTTGATGACCTTGAGCTGGTTTTGCTTTCATGGCCTGTGGGTCAAAATAGAATGCTTGTGAAAAGTCTTTTGGCATGTACCCAGTTAGGACTTCAAAGGTTGCACAACAGTATGTGCTGGGCACATCAAAGGTGATAGATTCCTTGATGACGTTTGGGAATCCTGGAATTCCTATGATGATGTGTTTTTTAAGTAGCACGTTGGACAAAATAGTTTTGTTCACCGCTCGCTTGAGATTTGGGTAGGATCCACAGTGTGCTGGATAGGCGAATTGATCTGGTTGCAACCAAAAAGCCATTTGCGTTGTGGTCCATATTTGATTCCCCTGAACTCGAAAGAATTTGAGCACACTGCTTGTGGTGTCTTTTGCACCATCGGCACGGGAACCAGCCTCTGTAGGATTGTAGCAGACACCATAATTATCAAAGAACACATCGCTTTGTAATTCTCTGCCATGGTCCGTACTGTTGATGAATTCCTTGCCATCAAAGACCAGCGAGGATATGGCTCCAGCAAACCGACTGCTGGTTTTGAGAATCAGGGTAGATCCCAACATGGGAATAGAAAGGGTGAGGTTACCATCAGACGCCAAAACAGTAATCGTTACGGGCGTTGCCTGATCCGCAAAAGCGATTTCACATATGACCAAAAAAATTATTGTTCCCCATGCCAGTAAAGAAATTAAAATTCTCTTTGACACTTGAATCGTTCCTTTCAACACATTTTCATTGTGAATTCGTAATCCCTAATTCTCAAACTATGCGCTTTGGTTTACGGAATCAATCCTAACTTAAATAAAGTCAAGTATGTGATAATCTCATTTTATCAAAAAACTCCCTTGATCTTATTTGGACTTTGAAATTCAGCCAAAATTTTCGATGTGATATCATTCATACTGGTTATTTATTCTTGGAGGATGTTTAAGTGCTTTGTGGTATGATAAAATAATATATAGTGATACCAACGATAAGGAGGTGAATATGTGAAAACCATAAGCGTGAAGGTGGATGATGAACTTCTTGAAGAGTTGAATAAAAAAGCTAAAAGGCTTAAACTTCCCAAAAGCGTTATCATACGAGCAGCCGTAGAAGACTACTTAAAAAAGGTTTCCAAGATAAAAAACCTTTCGGCTTTTCTCGAGAGTGTTCCAGAAGTAGAACCAGCACCAGATGAGATAAAAGCTATTGAAGAGTATGAAAATCGTGCGGCTCTTGGAAAGGTTGAGAATGTTCCACTTAAAAAGGTAAAAAAAGAGTTGAACATTTGATGATAGAATTTGATAAGCAGGCCATAAAGGATCTTTCCAAATTATCTCCTAAATTGAGAAAGCAAATTGTAAATGCTCTCGAATTTTAGACTGCATCAGGAATGTGCTGTAAATTTATTTCTGTACCTAGTTTGTATGCATGAGCATATTCTTTGCAAGATACTCCAATGCTCTAAGATCAAGTTCATTCTTGATTATATATTTTTCCCTTCTCGAGTATGCAAAAATCCATGCAACAACAAGAACTGTTCCTCATCCGTTGCGTGAACACTACGACCATATCGGTAAACTCAACTCATTCATTATCTTTGTGTTCACTAAAAAATTCCTCTAAGGCTTGTTGGATTATCTGGTAGCTTTTTTTCTTCTGTAAAGCTGCCTCTATTTTGATCCTCGTAATCAAATCATCTGTAAGGTAGGTCGTGTACTTTGTTAAATTTACATTCTCCTGGCTTGCACTCACTTCACCTTGCTGATTAGCCAATGGTGCATCAAAAAGATCAACAGGCCTTACTTTATCACTTTTATTAGCGTTCCTTCGTTTCATAAGGTCATTTATTTCTTTCTTATCCATTCAAAATCACCTCTGCTAATTGTTTATACTCAACACTCCCTTGATGACTTGGATCAAATAGAAC
>JABEBX010016733.1_pt1 | contig 11237 bp, 10 predicted proteins | sample 7245971 | NCBI WGS metagenome assembly JABEBX01 (sample SAMN14506365, study PRJNA622280) | hot springs metagenome | biome: hot spring [ENVO:00000051]|acidic hot spring [ENVO:00002120]; feature: spring [ENVO:00000027]|sediment [ENVO:00002007]; material: sediment environment [ENVO:01001048]...
GGAGACGTGATAATAATTCCCGGTACAAAGATGACCATTGAGGATCTTGAATGGTTAAGAGGCAAAAACTTCGATCGTGAGATAAGATCGGCAATTGAAAGAGGCGCACATGTTGTTGGAATATGTGGAGGATACCAGATGATGGGCAAAATGTTGCGAGATCCTCAGAAAGGCAAGCAAGTTGAGGGTTTAGGCATATTGCCAGTTATAACTGAGTTTGAAATTGAAAAGCGCGTGTCCAACTTGGTGGGATATGAAAAGTTAACCGGTAAAAAATTGAAGATAAAAGGATATGAAATTCATCATGGAATTTCTTACGTTGAGGATGACTCTCCTTTTGCGATGGTTGAAGAAGTAAATGGCGTAAAAACGAGTTATCCCGATGGGTACAAAAACGGCAGAGTTTTCGGTACGTATTTTCACGGGCTTTTTAGAAATTTTGAATTTACAAGAGAATTTTTGAACATGGTAAGGAGATCGAATGGAATGGAAGAAAAAGATGTGAAAGAAATATCGATCACCGAAGAGATAGATCGCTTTACAGATCTTTTCGAAGAGAATATAGACGTAAAGAGCATTGAGAATATGCTATGACATTTTTACCAAATCCCTTCGTCTTTCTTATCGCAATAGGAATCGATCTTTTTGTGGGGGAATATCCCGCTCTTGTTCATCCCGTTGTATGGATGGGAAGGATCGTTAAATATTTTGATGTTGATTCTAAGCGCGAGAGCATGAGATTTTTTTGGGGAATCATGCTTTTGATCGTCGATGTTGGAATATGGTTTTCCGTTGGAGCCTTTGCCACCATGATCCCTGGCATAGTGGGTATTTTTATCCAGGCTTTTTTGTTGAAATCTACCTTTTCAATACGATCGCTTTACTTTCATGTGAAAAGGTGTGGGGTAGAAGATGAAGATACGATGAGGCACAACGTTTCGATGATAGTAAGTCGCAACACGGCGAATCTTGACAAATGGCATCTCGTATCGGCTGCACTTGAGAGTTTGTCTGAAAACACCTCTGACTCCGTGACGGGTCCGATCTTTTATTACGCCTTATTTGGCCTGCCGGGTGCTTTTGTGTACAGAACTGTCAACACTTTGGATGCCATGATTGGTTATCACAACGAACGCTTTGAATGGTTTGGGAAGGCTGCCGCTCGCACAGATGATGCGCTGAACTTCATTCCTTCTCGTCTTACGGCGACATTTTTTGCAATTTTTTCTCCAAAAAAGGCCTTTAGGTCCATTTTCAAATATGGCCCTCTTAAGATAAATGGCACATACCCAATGAGTGCTTTCAGCGGTTTGTTAGGCGTTAAATTTGAAAAAATAGGTTATTATGCTTTTGATGGAAGAGAACCTGTCGTTGAAGATATAAAAAGAGGATTGAAATTTTACGTTATGGCTATTTCGGTCATTTTATCAACATTTTTTCTTTTGATAATGGTGAGATGAATGGAAATTCACGGTGGTATTCAGAACGAAAAGATGATCGATTTTTCAATCTCAGTTAATCCCTACGTGCCGTCTTGGCAAACAGCGTTATTCGAAAGATGCAAATCTTTGGCCGACAAGTATCTTTACGTTGAATGGTTGGAAGAAGCGTTCAGAAAAAAATTTGGAAATGATACAGTTGTGCTTGCGGGAGCAACGGAGGCCTTTCAAATAATAGGCTTCACTTTGATGAGAGATGCAAATGTCATCATCCCAACGCCGTCTTACGGAGAATATGAAAGGGTTGCAAGGTACGGTGCCAGAAAGATCTTCAAAATACCACCAAAAAATGAGACGGATCTCGATCTTGAAAGGGCTTTCGATGTTGCAAAAAAGATGGGCAGAAGTCAAAAAACCGTGCTCATACTTGGTAATCCAAATAATCCCACTGGAAAGTATCTTAAGATCAAAGAAAATCTTTTATCTCTGAATGACGTTATCGTCATCTTAGATGAAGCCTTCATAGATTTTGTAGACTATAAGATCGTTGAGAAAATCGAAGATCCAAACGTCATAATCGTAAGGAGTTTCACAAAATCCTACGGAATGCCTGGAATAAGGGTTGGATATGTCAAGAGTGAGAAGTTTAAATCGTTATTCGAAAGATACAGATCGCCTTGGGCTATTGGAAATTGTGGATATGCCTTTATAGAATTTTTGCTCGAAGACAACGGAGATTTTTTGCGTGAAAGCACTTCAAAAATACGTGAGGCAAAAAGTAGATTCGATGATTTCAATTTCTCGACAGACTCAAATTTTGGATGTGTAAAGGTTGAGGATGCGGACAAAGCGCAGGTAATGCTTGATAAATTCTGTGTACACGTGAGAAACTGCACGAGTTTTGGCCTTAAAGATAGGATACGAATTTGTGTCAGGAAACCTGAAGAAAATGAGTTTTTGTACCAGGCCCTTAGAAAAATGTTTTCAAAAAGGTGATGGCGAATGAAAAGAGACGCAAATTTGATAAGTTTTAAAGACGGATTTTTGGTTCACGCCTGTGATTCATCAGGTGGGATAGGCACGCTAAAATGCGACGTCGTGAAAGTACCAATTGAAGTAACGGCAAGATACACGTTTAGAACTGTGATAATGGAGGTGTGCTCAATAGGAGCGTTACCGTTGAGCGTTAGTGCTGAATTTGCAAATGATCCTGAGTATTCGCAAAAGGCCATTGACGAGATAAAGAAAATGGCTGAAAAATTTTCAATTTTACCAGTCTTTTCCACAGAAAAGAATTTCAAAACTTTCCAAACAGGCCTTGGCATTTCAATCGTTGGATTCACGCAAAAGCCGATTTTAGGAGGTGCTCCAAAAGGATGTGAAGTTTTCGTTGCCGGTTATCCGTTGCACATGCGTCGTTTTTTGGGCTTATGAAAAACCAAAATTGGATCTAAACTTAACGAAAGTAGGGACTCTTGAATAAGGAGAAGATGATGTCTAAAACGAAGCGGATAACTTTGATGGCTCTTTTCATAGCGCTGTCTTTTGTTGGCTCTTTGATAAAGATCCCAAGTCCTTTGGGAGATATAGGTTTTGATTCGACTGCTGGTTTTACCGCAACTCTTTACTTTGGATATATTTTCGGTGCGACCGTTACGATGCTTGGCTATCTTTTTATAACCGCAAGCGCCGGCTTTCCTCTTGGAATTCTAACAATTGGAGTAGCAGTTGAAATGTTCTTCATAGCAATTGCTTACAGATATTTTTACAGGATCAACAAGATCTTAGGCATGGCTGTTGGCATCATTTTAAACGGCATAGTGGCTCCACTTATAGTTTTGCCTGTCGGAGGATGGGGATTGTACTTTGGACTTCTTCCGTCTTTGACAGTCGCAAGTGTTTTAAACATAATTGCATCTTCTTTTATTTACATGGCTCTTGCGAAGATATTCAAATCTTCTTTGAAAAGTGAATAGGAATTAACGAAAACAGCATATGGCATATAGAGATTAGGGATTAGGGATTAGGGATTAGGGATTAGACATTAGAGATTAGTGAGCGGTAAGTTGGCGGAGGGCAGAATGCCCTCGAGATGGCCTCCGCAGCGAAGCGAGGACCAGACATCGAGGGGGGGGTGCCTGCCGAAGCCGATGTACCATGGCATATAGCATATGGCAAATAGAGATTAGAGATTGGAGATTGGAGATTAGAGATTAGTGAGCGGTAATTAGCAGAGGGTATATTGACGCCAAAATTCGGAATTTAAAGAAGATTTAGTATATAATCCTTAAAAAGGATGGTGATGGATGTGAAAAAGATCATTTTGTTTGTCTTGGTAATCACGATTAATGGTAAACTTTACGCATATCCTTATTACGCCGATCTTCAGGTTGTTTATCTCAACAAAAAATTGTATGATGGTCAAATTCCAAATTACAATTGGACACTTTCTGATTTAGAACAGATAGCCTCCAAGATAAAAAATAATGGTCATGTTGGCATTGCCATGAATTCTAACTCATCGTACTTTTTTAACTCCTTTTATGCCGGCTTTAACGGTGGAATAATTCCTTTAAAGGATGGAATTCCCGTTGTGGATAACAGCGGTACGATGAAAGCATTTGAATTTTACAATCAGATTTTCAAAGTGGACAAAATAGCAGTTTCTTACAACAAATCTGCCTTGATAGAGTCTTTTAAATCGGGAAAGGCTGGAATGCTCATTCAAGGATCATTTTTAATTCCTGATTTTCTTTCTTCTAAACTCGATTTTGTCGTGTTGCCTTATCCCAATCTTGACGATGGATCGCCAATACCGTCCACTTTTGATGCCAAAGGGTTTGTCGTTTTCAAAGATAGTCCTGCTGTCAAAACCTTTATCGATTACATAACCTCTTCAAAAAATGAAGAGTACTTCTGTGCTCCAACCTACAAATTGCCGGCCAACATCGATGCAATGCATGCACTTGAAAATTCAAACAAATCTTTTGAGGTTTTGGACGTCAGCGCACAAAAAGGTCTTGTACTTCCAACGACGACGATATTCAACGATGCTTATTCGAATGCCATAACGACTGCCTTGCAACTTTACTTATCCGGCCAGATGCCTTTAAATGAAGCACTTTCGAAAGCTCAAGAATACATAAATTCGCAGGCTAAATGACCTTTTTTTGGTTACTCTTTTCTGTAAGTCTCATATTTTTTCTTGTTTTTGTCGTAAGGGCAAAGCCTATTTACACCTTTGCCCTTGCGATTTTACTCTTTACAGTTAATTTTTTCCCATTCTTGTGGGGTATAGGCATATCTTTTTTTGACTTTTTCCCTCCGACGATGAAATTCGTCGGATTTAAAAATCTCGCGGGAGCCTTTTTAGATCCGGGCTTGATCCTCTCCGCTAAGATAACGGCTCTTTGGGCTATGATCTCGATGACCATAGAGATTTTGATCTCTTACTCGATAGCACTTTCTCTCTATTCCATAAAAAAGATTTCTGGCTTACTTTACACCGTCGTGCTCATACCATGGGCAGTGCCTGCTTACATAAGTGTGATTTCGTGGACCTCTCTCATCGAAGGGTACGGTGGAGATTCTTTTCTATCTAGAATTTTCCATGTAACTTTCAACCTGAGCACCAACATACCGGCCGCATTTTTGTGGAGTGCCTTTGTTGCGGCATGGCTTGGAATTCCTCTTATGACGATTGTCATATTGAGTTCCCTTCAGACGTTGCCACCTCATCTAAGAGATCTTGCTGAAATGGAAGGAGCAAGTGCTTTCGAAAAAGCGATTAACGTTTATATACCGCAAACCCTACCGATAGTTTTTCCTTACATGTTCATAATATTTCTTGAATCCTTGAAAGAATTTTCGACCATTTTTCTCATGACTGCCGGCGGACCCCCACATCGTTTTTGACCTTTGGGGTATGGGTTCAGGAATTTTTGGCATACTGCCAATCATATTTTACACGATCGCTTTCTTTATGTACAGAAAAAAATCAAAAAAGTTCAAAAGATTTGTCCTTGTTGGTGCATCTTTCGATCTGCTTTTTTTGATTTTTTCTATCGCCCATTCCGGACTCTCCGGCGTTAGCATATCGGCGATAATTTCTTTCATCGTGGCGTTAACAGTCATTTTTGAAGGTAGAATTTACATAAGCATCTTGATAATACCTGATTTACTTTGGAAAATTTTGAAGATGTCATGGCTTACGACATGGTCGATCGTCATTTTCTTACCGATTTGGAATGTTTTTGTCATGGGATTTTCAAAAGAAAATATTCTTCCCATATCTAACCTTTTGCCACGTGATTTTACTTTAAACAATTTTACAGAACTTTTTTCGAATTACAACTTCGGTCAGGCCATTTTAAACAGCATCATAATTGGAATCATGGCAATTGCCATCGTTTTAATTACGATTTTCCCCGCCACATATGCGGCAGCCCATTCAAAAAAGGCTTCAAGGATAGGAGGTTTGCTGTTGATCTCATCTTTTTTCACAGGCATGCATACCATGATACCTTTAGCGATTACTTTCAGATTTTTGGGCCTTCTCGATACTTTTCTGGGTGTTTCAATTGTGATCGCCATGCACGCAAGCGTCATATCTTACTTCCTGCTTTATCCTTTTCTTTCAGGTTTACCGAAGAGTTTAGATGAAGCGGCCAAAATTGATGGTGCGAATGGATTTACAAGGATGATAAGAATTGCTTTGCCTTTGAGTTTACCAGCCTTATGGACTATAATAGTTTTTGTATTTATTGACAGTTGGAGCACTTTTGTCATTCCTTTAATTTTTCTGAGTTCACAGAGTTTATACCCCGTGTCGATGACGATGTACAATTTGGTTGGGCAATATGGCCTTACATATTCAAAATGGAACCTTTTTGGTGCTGGGGCTGTGATAAACATACTTGTTATTTTGATAGTGTTTTTGATAGCGCGAAAATCGATAATGAACGGCATAATATCGAAAAATGGGGTTGATGATTGAATGGAACTTTTTGGACCTTTGAAGTCAAACCAGATAGAAATTGATCAAGAAGATGTTGACAAATTAACTCTGTACGTTAAAAAGCTCGAAAAATGGAATGGTATTCATGCTTTAACTTCAGTCTCCGCAAGAGAGATACCGTATGTTTTTGTCGTTGAGCCTATATTGGCAGCGATGTCAATTTCAAAATTTATTACTCCTAGCGAGTGTTTAGACATGGGAACTGGTTTTGGAAATCCCGGTGTGGCCATGTCGGTGTATTTGAAGAACACAAATTTTTTGCTTGTCGACTCATCTCAAAAGAAAACAGCACTTTTACGTCAGATAGTCCAAGAGGCTGAATTGGAAAGAGTCGATGTTTTAACATCAAGGCTTGAAGATGTTTCAAATAAAAAAGCATTCGATCTTGTCATTTCAAGGGGCATAGGTCCTCTTGAAAGAACTCTTGATTACGCAAGCGATTTCGTCACAAATGAAGGAGTTGTAGCCATTTTCAAGGCAAAATTGGAACCTTCAGAACTTTCATCCATAGAAAATCCTTTGATCTTTTTTGACAGAGTTATCAATTTAAAAATTGCCTATCCAACAAAAGAAGTTTCAAGATTCCTGCTCATTTATCGAAAAGTATCGCTGTAAGAGTTGATGAAATAGCCTATGGCGTATAGCATATAGCAAATAGAGATTAGGGATTAGAGATTAGGGATTAGAGATTAGGGATTAGTGAAAATAGCATATAGCCAATAGCATATGGCAAAGACAGAGATTAGACATTAGGGATTAGTGAGCGGTGATTGGCGGAGGACACGATATCCCAGAGGAAGCCTTCACAGCGTCAGCGAGGACCAGACATCGAGAGGGGTGCCTGTCGGAGCCAACAAGATATGAATATTTGGCTTTTAAAGTTGAATCGGTATAATTCTAAGAATTAAGTTAAGATCGATTCTTTTCTTTTGTAATGACAAAAAAGTCATTTTCACATGGTCAGATTTTGAGTCGAAGGTAAGTGAGATTTCCCAATTTTGAATTCAAATTTGTCTTTCTTCCTCTTTAGGCCTATACTAAATCTTTTTTGAATTTCAAATCTTGCAGCGAGGAGCATGATGCCCCAGAGGAATCCGGCGCTTTGCGGGGACAGATTCCACGGCCACATGCTGGAGCCGATGAAATAGCCTATGGCGTATAGCATATAGCAAATAGAGATTAGGGATTAGACATTAGACATTAGAGATTAGGGACTAGGGAGCGGTAGGCGGAGGACAGGATACCCTCGAGATGACCTCCGCAGCGTCAGCGAGGACCAGACATCGAGAGGGGGGTATACCTGCCGAAGCCAACAAGATATGAATATTTGGCTTTTAAAGTTGAATCAGTATATCATTCATTCACAAGTTTTGAAAGTGTTTTTTTGACCGTAACCTTAAAGAGTTAAACTAATCTCAGAATCTTTCAAGGAGGGATCTTATGCTATCTAATATCGTTGAAAAGTTTTCCAAGATTCAACCAAGCGATAACGCCAAGAATATCCTTAAAGAAAGGTATTTCTGGAAAAATCAAAGTGGTGAATTTATTGAAAACAGTTGGTCAGATGTTTCTAGACGAGTCGCTCGCGTCACGGCTACGGCAGAAATTTTATATTCTAAAGATATCGACAATATCAAAAAATGGGAAGAAACATTTTATTCCATTCTGAATGCAAGGCTTTTCATTCCAAACAGTCCAACTCTTTTTAACGCCGGTACGGGAGTTAAAGAAGAATTGCTTCGAAAGCCGATCGAAGATATGACGATCGAAGATTACGAGGAAGTTTACAGAACAAGAAATCATCTTCACATGCTTAGCGCGTGCTTTGTTATTCCTGTGGATGATAGCATAGAAGGCATCTTTGATGCCGTTAAGAATTATGCACTTATAACAAAAGTTGGGGGAGGCGTTGGATCGAATTTCTCTTCTCTTAGACCAAAAGGTACTTTTGTTGCTGGCACCTCTGGTCGTGCATCAGGGCCTGTGAGTTTCATGCATGTCTTCAATTCCGCAATAGCAGTTGTCGAACAAGGATACAAAAGGAGAGGTGCCTTGATGGGCATTCTCAACATAGATCATCCAGACATAGAGGAATTCATTGAGGCAAAAAAAGATAACACTGGAGAATCCATTTTGAAATTTTTCAACATTTCTGTTGGAATAAAAGACAAAGAGCGGATCATCGAAGCGTACGAGAATGACGAAGAGATAGAATTATCACATCCCAAAGCAGGCGTTATAAAAAAGGTAAAAATTCGGGAACTTCTGAGAAAAATGGCTGAAAATGCCTGGAAAACGGGTGACCCAGGCCTTGCAATTCTTGGAGAGATGAACAAGTACAACCCACTTTATCCTTACAGAGCAATAGAATCAACCAATCCATGCGGCGAAATCGGACTTCCTCCTTATGAGGCGTGTAATCTCGGATCGATAGATGTGGCAAAGTTTTACAACGATGGCGCTTTTGATCAGCAATCTTTTGATGAAACTGCCAAAATAGCGATCCGTTTCCTCGATAACATAATAGATGTTAACGTCTTTCCTCTTAAAGAAATAGATGATGCCGTTAGAAATTCAAGAAGATTGGGACTCGGAATAATGGGATTTGCAGATTTGCTCTACAAGATGGGTATATCTTATGATTCCGAAGCGGCTTTCAAATTTGCGTCCAATATGATGGCAGAACTTGCACTTGAGTCTCACAGGGCTTCTTACGAACTCGGACTGGAAAAAGGGAATTTCCCTTTGTACGATCAAAGCAAATACTCGCAAGATGGAGGATTTATACCTTTTGCCATGGGTAGTTCTCAGATTGACGGTAAATTAAAAGATGAATTTATAAGTCTTTCAAAGGCACACAGAAATGTCGCAGTCATGACGGTGGCACCGACCGGATCCATATCAAACATAGCCGATACATCATCAGGTCTTGAACCAAATTTTTTGCTTGCTTATACTCGATACATGAACAAAAGCGATGGAACAAAAGAACCTCTTGTTTATGTTAATCATTTGCTTGTTGAGAAAACAGGAAATATCCTTGATGATGAGATGAAAAGGCGCATAATGGAAGAAGGCACGCTTAAAAATATAGATTCAATACCAGATGAAATTAAGAAAGTCTTCGTCGTGAGCCATGACATATCGACAGATGCACATTTGAGAATGCAGGAAGCCTTTCAGAATTACGTTGACAACAACATATCAAAGACGATAAACATGCCAAACACATCGACTGTTGATGACATACTTGGCATTTACATGCGCGCTTTGAAATCAAATGTCAGAGGGGTAACCATATACAGGGATGGTTCTTTACAAACACAGGTACTCAACGCAAATAAGAATGTCAAAACCAAAGATGCGCCTAAGGTCAATTTCTTCGTACTTGATGAGCATCACAAGTTGAGAGCAAGGCCGAGAAAGAAAACGCTAAGGTCCGTTACAAGGAAGTACAAGGGAGATTCCGGCACGACATACATAACGGTGAGTTTTGATGATTCTGGAGAGGCTATAGAGGTTTTTGTGTCAAATGGAGGAGAAACGGCAGAGATCATAGGAAGACTTTCATCGATTGCCTTAAGAGCCGGTGTTTCTATGGATGAGATACTTGAGCAACTTAAAAAAGTTAAGGGAGATTATTCAAAAGGAGTTGCTGAAGAGATAAAAAAAGCGATAGATGATTTTTCTAAACTTTGGGGTACATCGGTAAAATCAGATGAGGAGGAAGAGGAAGAAATAATACATTTAGATGGCACAAAAAAAAGCCCTGAAGATATAGAAAAATTCGTTATTGCCAACAATTTGAAATGGTACAATGACTATTACATAGACGAAGACGGAAATACGTATTGCCCAGTTTGCCTTTCAAAGAATTCACTTGTTAATCAAGAAGGATGCGTTACATGCATGAATTGCAACTGGTCAAAGTGTGTCGTCGGATAAAAAATTGGAAAGTTCTATGAATTTTTCTATTGGGATCTCTTCGGCTCTCTGAGTTGGAGAGATCTCTGCTTTCTTTAAAATCATCTCCATGCCTTTGAGATTGTTCCTGATCATCTTTCTTTTCTGAGAAAAAGAGGCTCTTACGATTGCGTCAAATTTTTTCATGTCTTTTATTTTGCTTTCCATTTCTTTTGTTCTCGTGATTTTTATAACTGTGGAATCCACGTTTGGAGACGGGAAAAAAGATTTTCTGTCGACGTCGAAAAGACGTTCGATCTTACTTCTTACCTGAACGAAAACGCTTAAAGAGTTGTAATCCCTGCTTTTTGGATTGGCCATCAGTCTTTTAGCATATTCCTTTTGAACCATCAAAATCATGAAAGGAATTTCAAGGTCAAAGAGTTTTTTTATTATAGGAGTAGATATGTTGTAAGGTATGTTGGAAACACACCTATCCACTTTTATACTTCCATCAAATTTTAAAAAATCTTCAAATATGAATTCAACATTCATGCCTTCAAACTTATCTTTTAAAAATTCAAAAAGTTCTCTGTCAATTTCAAAGGCTATTACTTTGGTTTCTTTCTCAATCAAAAATTGAGTTAAAATCCCTCTTCCAGCGCCTATTTCAAGTATTGTTTCATCTTTCAATGATCCAGACTCTTTCACAATTCTTTTTGCTATGGCAGGATCGATTAAAAAATTTTGACCGAAGTGCTTTTTGTATTTGTTCAACGTAGACCTCCATCTTAGAAGATTTTTTCTCTCACGCACATATGATATATCAAATCTTTTTAAATTCCGAATTTTGATGCCGATATGCTCTTCACCAATCA
>JABEBX010000659.1_pt1 | contig 11230 bp, 9 predicted proteins | sample 7245971 | NCBI WGS metagenome assembly JABEBX01 (sample SAMN14506365, study PRJNA622280) | hot springs metagenome | biome: hot spring [ENVO:00000051]|acidic hot spring [ENVO:00002120]; feature: spring [ENVO:00000027]|sediment [ENVO:00002007]; material: sediment environment [ENVO:01001048]...
TTAAACCTAACGGGTTATGTATCATCGCCACGTTTGCGGAAGATGGACCCACGCAATGTAGCGGCCTTCCAGTCACACGGTACGGAGAACGCTCTCTCCACGCAGAATTCGGAGACTCTTTTGAGGTAATTACGATTATTCGGAGCGTTCATCATACTCCTGCAGGAAATACGCAGAATTTCCTCTACTGCTTGTTTCGCAGAAAACCCTTGTAATTTCAAAGAGTGATCTCTGTACAACTGCGCGATACGCGGAAAGCCTTCTTGGAGGTCAGCTGCCAGTAACGTGCCGGGCGGGCTTAGTCTCATTCCGTCTTTTTCGCCGCCTCCCGTCGGTCGTGCCAGCAATTTCCAACAACGCCAGATGCCTGTCCGAAAACATTGGCCGGGAAGCCTCGGCGGGCGTGTCCATCAAACGGTTATCAATCAGCGTCCAATTTTGACCAGGTATCAGCGTCGAAAATTGACCAGTTTTCGAGGGGAGATCTCCTTTTTTTGAAGCGGTAGGAATCATTACCGGATTCGGGCGCGGGTGGAGCATGTCTTTAACTGTCATCATGGCAAGAGTAGTCGCACTATAGGACAGGTACATATTCTGTTGATCGTGGGCACTTTTGCGATTTTTCCAGAATGGGTGCCCACGATGGTCCAGAATATGCAGACAGGCGCGTGCCATGATGGTCATCGTCTACAACGTGCGTTGTCTGGCCTATTGGGGAGTATGGTCGCTCCAGATTACAGAAATTCATCCAACAATAAAAAACGCCAAAAAAATAGCGAAACAAGGCCTATCCAGCAACCAACAGCGACTTGGCTCGGACTTTTTCAGCGTTTGGAAGGGGTAATCGAGGTACCCTAACGTCCCTGGCTCGCCCCAGCAGCGGATTGTCCAGTCGGTTGCTGATAGGTCACGCCAAAGATGGTGTCGCCCAGCCATTTCTTGAATGACGGGTTGTCGCTGAATTGCTTGAACAGCTCGGTGTGGTCGGACAAGAGGTCGATCATGACGCGTTGCAGCGCGGCGTCATGCTCAATCCGGGCAGTTTTCTTATCGTTGTTCTTCATGGCGTTCTGGTAGGCCGCATCCGCCGCTACCTTGGCCGGGATCTCCTCGGCGATGATCTTGCGGATCTTGTCGCCGTCTTTCCATTCGATGTTGCCGAACTGGTCGTTGAACGCCTTGATGATGTTGCTCAGTTGGTCCAACTCCGGCTCCGGTTTGTGGCCACCGCCGCTGGTCGGCACTGGCCTGATTTCGGCATCCTGATCGGCAAGGCCGATCTTCAGGCTGGTCTTTACCTCGACCCGGTAGCTGTCCATATCGATCGCCTCCAGGATGCCCCGGGAGAGGTCCTCTTCCTTGGGTGCGGGGAGCTTCGGAATCAGGAAATTCAGGAAGATCGACAGCTTCTCCCAGTCGGCATTCGAGTACGGCAGAATTGCGGCCAGAAAACCGTAGCTGCGCACAAAGGCCTTGGCTTTGCCCTTGCAGTCCACCTGGCCGTCCTCATCGAGATCATCTTTATAGGTGGCTACGCAGGTGTCCAGGATCGGGTCGAGTTTGTCGCGGTCCGCGCCGTTCAGGTAAAGCACCACCAGGTCGTCGATCTGTGCCTGCGAATAGACCTGGTAGCCATCCAGATCCGACTGCAGATCGTGGAGCTTGTTGGGGTCAGTCTCATCGCTAAGAATGGTGGTGCGGTAATAGGGCTCGAACGATTTCTGGATGATCTCCGAGTTGTTGTAGAAATCGAGCACAAAGGTGTCGTACTTCTGCGGGTGGGCGCGATTGAGGCGTGATAGGGTCTGCACCGCCTTGATGCCGGAGAGCGCCTTGTCCACGTACATGGTGTGCAGCAGCGGTTCGTCGTAGCCGGTCTGGAACTTGTCGGCGACGATCAGGAAGCGGTACGGGTCCTGCTGCACCTTGTCCTGGATCTGACTGCTGGGGAAGCCGTTCAGGGTCGCTTCGGTGACCTTTTTGCCGCCGTACTCATGCTCTCCGGAAAAAGCAACGATGGGCTCATAAGGGCTTTTGCGCTCCTTGAGATAGTCCTTGAAGGCGTGAAAATACTGAATGGCCCGCTCGATACCGTTGGTGATGACCATGGCCCGGGCATGGCCGCCGATCTTGCGGTGGCCGATCACCTGGTCGTGGAAGTGGTCCACCATGATCTCGGCCTTCTCGCGGATGGCGTGCTCGTGGGATTCCACATAGCGGCGCAGCTTTTTCTGGGCTTTCTTGGCGTCAAAGAGCGGGTCGTCCTCCACGGTCTTGGCTAGGCGGTAATAGCTCTCCACCGGGGTGTAGTTCTGCAGCACATCGAGGATGAACCCCTCCTGGATGGCCTGTTTCATGGTGTAGCTGTGGAACGGATGGTGCTTCACGGTGCCGTCGGGCTGCGGGTCCGGCTCGCCGAAGATCTCCAGGGTCTTGTTCTTGGGGGTCGCGGTGAAGGCGAAGTAGCTGGCGTTGGTCACCATCTTCCGGCCCTCCATGATCTTGTTGATCTTATCCTCGGTATCCAGTTCATCCCATTCCGTCTTGTATTCATCCGGCTTTTCTGCAACGGCCATGTTCATGGCGGCGGTGGTCTTGCCGCCCTGGCTGGAATGGGCCTCGTCGATGATGATGGCGAACTGGGCTCTACGGTGTTCGTCGCCGATCTCCGCAAGGATGAACGGGAATTTCTGCACCGTGGTGATGATGATTTTCTTTCCGGCCTGGAGGAAGTGGCGCAGGTCGCCTGAGTTTTCGGCATGGCCGACGGTGGCGGAGACCTGGGCAAACTGTTTGATGGTGTCACGAATCTGTTTGTCGAGCACCCGTCGATCGGTAACCACGATCACCGAGTCGAAAAACGCCTTGCTCTCATGTTCCAGCCCTACAAGTTGGTGCGCTAGCCAGGCGATGGAGTTACTTTTACCGCTGCCCGCCGAGTGTTGGATCAGGTAGCGCCTGCCGACGCCACTCGCAGCGGCATTGGCCAGCAGCATGCGCACCACCTTCCACTGGTGGTAGCGAGGGAAGATCTGCTTGTACCTCTTTTTGCCGGTCTTCTCGTCCTTCTCCTCCACCACCTGGGCGTAGTTTTCCAGGATGTCGGTCAGACCCTCTTTGGAGAGGGTCTCCTTCCACAGATAATCGGTGGCGAGCCCCTGAGGGTTGGGCGGATTCCCCGCTCCATCGTTATAACCCTGATTGAAGGGGAGAAACCACGAGCCCTTCCCCTGGAGATGGGTGCAAAAACGCACCTCGTGATCGTCCACGGCAAAGTGGACGGCGCAGCGACCAAACTGGAACAGCAGCTCCTTCGGGTCACGGTCGCGCTGATACTGCTGCACGGCATCGAGCACCGTCTGCTTGGTAAGTCTGTTCTTGAGTTCGAAGGTGGCGATAGGCAGGCCGTTGATGAACACGACCATATCGAGGGAGAGAGCGGTATCAACGCGGCTGTAGCGGAGCTGTCGGGTGACGCTGAAGAGGTTGGCCGCGAACCGCTCGGCCGCCTTCGTGTTGCCCGGGGTCGGTGTACCGTAAAAAAGGTCCACATGGGCCGGGCCGTGCTTGATGCCGCGGCGCAAACAATCCACTACGCCCCGCTTGGCGATCTCTCCTTGTAGCCGGTGCAGGAACTGGGTGCGTTTGGGGCCTACCTCGTCGATTCCGAGCGCCCCATAGGTATCGGGCTGAGTGGTGGCAAGGAACTGCAGCAGCTTGGAAGAATCGACGGCGTGTTCCCGGTCGTAGTCTTGCGGGTTGCCCTGAACGTAGCCCGCATCGTTAACCAGCGACTGAACAATCAGGCTTTCCAGCCCTTTTTCCGTTGTATCCGTCTTCATATCAGTGTCCCGGCACCTATTCTCGTTCCATCCGATTTGTGCAACGGATGGTTGCACAATTTCTCGCAGCAACGGTGCGAGTTTTCGTGACGCGCTTTTGCATGTAGCCGTCAATACACATCGGCCGGGCAATCACTCGCTAGCCGGGGTGTGCAACGGTTCCTCAACGACGCGGCCATCCTTCCACACCACAACGCCCGCACCCACTTGCCTGGCCTTTTGCCGCGCCTTCGCCGTCGCCCGTTTCATGGCGATTTCCGCTGCCGCCAGGTCGGGGTCTCGGTTTTGATTTTGCTTGTTGGAATCAACTATCTGTTCGCTCATGATTTCACTCCTTCTTCGATCAAGACCGGCTCTCCGCTGGAATTGTCGTACAGTGCCCATTCATCGACCGCTGGCTTGTACAGGTTCTCGAAGTTGCGCAGCCCGGCCGCGAAGCGTTGCCGGATGACCGGCTCGGGAATATTGTGCCCGCCTTCGCGCACCCGCTGCCGCACCCTGGCGACGGCCAATTCCGGCGAGGCCAGCCTGAGAAAGAACAGCTTTACGACATAGCCCGCTGCCCGCCAACCGGGAATCAGCCCGGCATAGCCCCGGCCACTCAGGGTTGTCTCGAAGGCGAAATTTTCGCCTTTGCGGGCGTGGCCGTAGATCTCCTCCAGCATCAGACGCCCGGCGCGGAAGGCCGCCCGTTCGGGGTCAAAGGGGGCAATCCCCGCAGCAATGAGATCGGCATTGATGAAGGCTGGGCAGTGGGCCTCCTTCGGCAGAAACTCCCCGGCAAAGGTGGTTTTACCCGCGCCGTTGGGACCGGCAATGATGATGATTTTCTTCTCCGGAGTGGTTTTGTCAGTCGGTTTCATCCACTTCCCCCTCGTCATCGATCACCTCATCGGTTTCGGCGGTGTCCTCAGCAAGGGCCAGCAGCTCGTCCTCGGCAACCTCCGGCACGTCGATTCCACGCACATCCACCTGACCAGTGACCACATCAGAAATCAGGCGGGTGCGGTATTCGCGCATCAGTTCGATCTCTTGCTGCGTACGGTCAATGGCTTGGTCGAGTACGCTGGTTTCGCTCCGAATATAGTCACAGATCGCGTATTGCTCTTGTAGATCAGGAAGAGGCAAATTCGATGATAAATACTCTCCCACACGCAGATTAGGATAGGTGCTGCCTGCTACCATTCGCTTAACTCGCTCTCTGGTCAAATGCGATGTAAGCAAATAGAAGAGATACAACGGCAAAACTTTCTCGCTCTTAGCCGTTAGGCGCATTAGGAAATTACTGAATGCGAAATCAGGAGTGTCTTTGGTAAATATTCCCGCTTTTCCAGTAATGACGTTTGAAATTGAACCGCTCGATTTGACTACTAGTATTTCACCTGGCTTGCACGAATAGCGTTTTGCCTCAGCTTCAGTAAATCCTCTGATTGGCATCTTTTTGACGAGGAATCTACCGTCTTTGTCTATCTGTGCAGTTGTCGCAACAGGCAAAACGAGCTCCCCAAGTTCTGGCTCTACACCATAACTTCCGCTGTTGTCTGCCCTCGCAATCTGCTTCAGAGGTATTTCCTCCCAATGCTCAGGAATGTCCCCGATCCACTCCACACCGCTGGGCTTGAGTTTAACCTTGGGATCAAGCCCCCGGATCACGGCCTGGTTGATGACGTTCTGCTTCTGCTCGTTGAGCAGTTCGATGAGCCGCCGCTTGTTGCGGATGAATTTGTTGATCTGCGCTGTTTTCCAATTAAGGAAAAGGACTATTGAGTCTTGTTCGTCGGTGGGCGGAACAGGAACAGGTATTTGTCCCAACTGGTCAAAATAAAGCCTGAGACGCATATCCATGATGCCCCTCGACCTGATCTTGAATTGCTGGAGATATTTAGGTGTTCGGAAGAGATAGTGGTAATAGTCGGTGTTACATCGCCGGATCGGCCGCAGAATATCATAAGCCGGACTTGTCACCCCTTCGTAGTGAGAAACACCAACAGCCCCCATCCAAGCGAGCAGTTTGTTCGATATTATGTCGCCCTTTTTTACAATCCAGTACCCATCAGTAGTGGATGCTTTATTGCCTCGTTGCTTAAGTTCCTTTCGTGGTTTCACACCAATATGGGTGTAAATCGAAAGCAACTCCATCTGGTTGTTTTCTGGGGCCTTTTCAATTCTTAGACGAAAAACTTGCTTGGTTCGCAATATGTCCCATGAATCTGGCAAGCGTTTAAGCCAGTTCAGTTTAGTTTGCCGATAGTTTGAGAATGGCCCGAGCATCACTCAGCCTCCCCGACAATCTGTTCCAGCAGCCCTTCGGTTTCCTGCTCCAGTGCGTAGATATCGGCCTTGATCTCATCCAGGGTGCGCATGGGCGCAGGCTTGTAGAAGTGGCGGGTAAAGGAAATCTCGTAACCGATCACGGTCTTTTCCTGGTCGATCCAGGCATCCGGGGTGTAGGGGAGCACCTCGCGCCGGAAGAACGCCTCGATACCGCCTTCTTCCAACAGTGGCACCTGCTCGCTGTCGCGTAGAGCGGTATCCGGCTCGTATTCGACCAGGCAGGTCTTGCCATTTACCTCGGCCTCGAACAGGCCGTGGATCGGGTCGGGGGTGGCCTTGCCCGGCTTGTGAATTTTCTTGATCACCGGCGCTGCGTCCTCGCTGGTGTTGCAGAGCTCGCTTTGCAGTAGCTTCTTGCCTTTGGCGGTGAGCTTGACGCCGTGCTTGTCGGCATCGGTGTCGCAGGCATCCATGAAGGCGTTGAAATCGAGGTGCGGCCCGGCTCCAAAGGTCTCGGCCACGCGGTGGGCCAGGTTGGCCAGCGACTCTTCCTTGGCCTTGGCGCAGGTCCGCTCGAACCGTTCCAGCCGGGCCTGGCTCAGGTCGACGGCGAGGCGCAGCGGCCGGTCCACCGTCACCTTCCAGTAGCCGAAGGCCTCGTTGGGGAAGATCTTCGATTTCTCGGTCTCGACCGGATGGACCACCAGGTCGACGATAAGGCGGATCTGTTCCTCCGAAAATTCGCAGTTCTTCTTGCCGAGGTTGCGGCGCAGCGGCACGTACCATTCGGTGGCGTCGATGAGTTGAACCTTACCTTTCCGTTCCTCGCTCTTGCGATTGGTCAGTACCCAGATGTAGGTGGCGATGCCGGTGTTGTAGAACATGTTCTCCGGCAGGGCGATGATGGCCTCCAGCCAGTCGTTCTCGATGACCCAGCGGCGGATGTTACTCTCCCCCTGACCAGCATCGCCGGTAAAGAGCGACGAGCCGTTATGGACCTCGGCGATGCGGCTGCCGAGGCGGGTGGCGTGCTTCATCTTGGCGAGCTTGTTGACCAGAAACATGAGCTGCCCGTCCGAGGAACGGGTGATCATCTTGTATTCCGGGTCGCCGCCGTGCTGGGTGACAAAGCGCGGGTCCTTGATGTCGCCCTTGCCGCCCAGGCGCTCCAGGTCGGTCTTCCAGCTCTTACCGTAGGGCGGGTTGGAGAGCATGAAGTCGAATTCCTGCGACGGGAAGGCGTCGCTGGAGAGCGTGGAGCCGTACTTCATGTTCTCGGCCTCGGCCCCTTCGCCTTTGAGCAGCAGGTCGGCCTTGGAGATGGCGTAGGTTTCCGGTTGCACCTCCTGGCCGAAGAGGTGGATAGAGACATCCTTACCGTGGCTCTGTGCCAATTCAGCCAGGCGTTCCTCCGCCACGGTCAGCATGCCGCCGGTGCCGCAGGCCCCGTCATAGACGAGGTAGGTGCCGGATTCGATGTCATCGACCACCGGCAGGAAGATCAGGTCGGCCATGAGCTTGACCACGTCGCGGGGGGTGAAGTGCTCTCCGGCCTCTTCGTTGTTCTCCTCGTTGAAGCGACGGATCAGCTCTTCGAAGATGGTGCCCATCGCATGATTGTCGAGGGCTGGAAGGATCTCGTTGCCGTCCACGTCCTGAACCGGTTTGGGGCTGAGATTGACGCGACCGTCGAGAAATTTCTCGATCAGGTGGCCGAGGATGTCGGCCTCGATCAACGTGGGGATCTGGTTGCGGAACTTGAACTTGTCGAGGATCTCCTGGACGTTGGGAGAGAAACCGTCCAGGTAGGCTTCGAAATCGGCCTTGAGCTGCTGTTGCTTGGCGCGGTTCTTCAGGTCGCGCAGGGTAAAGGGCGAGACGTTGTAAAAGGCCTCGCCTGCGGCCTGGCAGAGTGCGGCGTGCTGGTTGGCGATCCCGGCCCCGTCGAGCTGCTTCTTCATGCCGAGGACTTTTTCCTTGCTCGGCTCCAAAAGCGCATCGAGGCGGCGGATGACCGTCATGGGCAGGATCACGTCACGGTACTTGCCGCGCACATAGACGTCGCGCAACACGTCGTCGGCGATGCCCCAGATGAAGTTTACGATGCTGTTATGGATTACATGGTTCATAGCCTGTCGTTACTCCTTGCGATTCTTGTCGATTTCTACAGGCTCAGCCGCGCCGCCAGCCTTGACCCAGGTGTCGACCTCATCTTTCTTAAACTTCCAAAGACGACCCATGCGGTGGGCGGGCATACCATGCTTGTCGATCCACTTGTAAACGGTGTCGTTGCTGACCCCGAGGTACTTGCAAATCTCGGTTATTGATAACCAGCGGTCTTCCATCTCGATCATTCTCTTGCTCCACGGGCGCTTTGGTTGTTTGCCACGTCCGCCAGAGGCGAAACAGGAGAGATTGGACGCATCTCTCCCAGGTTAAAAACTTCATTAATGTACAAAGGTGCGATATGCTATGTCAAACGATATCTACCGATATGAGCCGATTACTTTCGGACACGCTCGATACCAGACGCCGGAATCAAGTCAGCGGTCGCTGAGCGGCGTTATTTCCGGGGCCTCATCTAACCATCATGCTTGTTGCCTGTGGTTTGGTGGGCTACAGGCTGTTGTGAATAAAGATTGTAATCGGCCTAATAGGTTCCATTGCCAGGAAGGAATCAGTAGATAATCTGGTTGTGGTTCTATCCTTTTGTTTTGAAAAAGGAAACTATCTGCAAGGCTAAGCCTGTAAGTTTTATGGAACTAGGAGAAGAGAATGAATACACCAAGGAAGGTAGCAGTTTACCGATTAACGGTTGATCATGGTTTAGCACCCAATCCATTTCATGGAGTTTGTACGCTGGCGGTTTGTACACCAAACCATAAAAGATCAAATCTGAATACAGGCGACATAATAATAGGAGTTACTGGCGATAGAATAATAAAAGAACATAGCCTTGAAGACGTACGCATAATTTATTGTATGCAAGTGGAAGAAGTATTAGATTTGGATACATATTTTCATCATCCGGCCTATCAAGATAAGAAGCCAAATCTTGCAAGAGGTGGAATATACGAAAAAGGAGACAACTTCTATTTCCGAGATGGAAATGGATGTCTAGTGCATTCAAGAGAAACGGATGAGCATTGCGGAGAAGGCATTGAAAGCCAAGATGCATACGGTGATAGGGTATTTATATCAAAGAACTATTTATATTTTGGGAGATCTGCCATACATATTCCATTGGAAAATGAATGGGGTAAAAAGTTATACGAGAAAGTATCAAAACACTTAACACAGGGGGTGCATTACATCTATGGCGGGAGCGGGATAATAAGATGGGATCAGAGCGATATAAATTTATTCCTCGAATGGTTTGAAAAATACCCGCAAAGAGGATTAGTGGATATGCCATTTCACTTCTAAAAGGAGCACTAAGAATGAAGGGATGCCTAGTCAGGGTTGGGATAGATCAAACATGCGGCAGATTCAACTCCCCTATCGATAGCGATAGCGGAGATTATCTTTATATACCAATACCGCAAGGGAAATCAGAATGCGTGGAAGGACTGGAAACACCATACACAATGATGAGGGATTATCTTGAAGTATGGAATGCAAAACATGGTGTAAATGTTTTGCTGCCAGAAGATCTTTGGTCAGGGAATATGCACCTAGACCCAGACTTTGATTATCTATCTTATGGCGATCAGGTAACTGGTCGAGGTGTGAATCTATCAAAGCTTGGGACTGGAGACTTTATTGCTTTCTATGCTTCCTTCAGAGACATTAATAAAAATATCCTAGTATACGCACTATTTGGTATTTATCATATAAAGGAAATAAAGAAAGTTTCTGATTTTACCAATAAAGATAACAAGGAACAACTCTCTAGTAATGCCCATCTTAGACTGCTTTCACCAAGAGACTCCGATATCATATTCTTTGCAGATGAGCAACGCAGTGGAAGATTCTCAAAGGCAATTCGGATAGGTGGAATAAAGGATGACGGGATTTATAGAGTTGACAAAGAGATATTGGATGCGTGGGGAGATATCAATGTCAAAAATGGATATATTCAAAGAAGCGTAAACCCTCCATTTTTCACCGATCCAGAAAGATTTATATCATGGCTTGACGGTAGGATGAGCAAGGAAATTATACAGGTCTTAAAAAATAATTGGATGGCTTGATGAAAAAAGAAAATGAATCATTATTAAAGTCCAGATATCCTCTGCTTTATCGCAAAGAAATGCCTTTTGGATTTGAATGCGGTGACGGCTGGCTGCAACTTCTTCTCCAGCTTTCAGAGAAAATTGATCTGGAATTCCTAGCTTCAGGGCAAGACCTAGAAAAGTATCCTGTTGGAACGCAAGTCAAGAGCAAATTCGCAATGCTTGCGTGGTACGGTGATAACCTTACCGAGCCGATGCAAGAAGCAATCGACAAAGCATGTGAAATTTCAAGGAGTACATGCGAGCTTTGTGGGGCACAGGGACAGGTACTTGTCTACAAACAATGGTATACCGTGTATTGTGATAAGCATGCTCCTGTTGGCAGTCAGACTCCTCATGACTACAAGGTATCAATGAGTAGTAGAAAGAGAATATTTCAGCTCAATGACGCAGAAATAGAGCATATTCTTTTAATGGGAGATTGCAATTAATAAGGCATTGCTAGTAACAACGATTGCTTTTTTTCTCTCCGGCAATAGCATCAGCAAATGTTCTGCGCTACTACTGGGGCAATAATGAGACCCTTTCATTGAATACAGAAACGCACATGGCTCACTTACATGCGACATGCGCGTTCAACGCTACACCGGGGGATGTAAGTATTGCGAACTTGACGGGACCATATCAAATTCAAGGTGATCGTCTTGAGATTTCCCGGAAAACGATAGATGGGTTGATAGTTCATATTTTCTTTTGAAAAACCGTGCCGCACTCCCACGCAGGGGCATGGGCTGGATTTCCAGACCGGCAGCCCGGAGTTTGGCCACCTTTTCTGGCGATAGCATTAGGAGGATGCTGAAAAAGTCCGTGGTATAATTGCGTAACGCTAGAAATCTGGGAGTTGCGTCATGCGCGGAGCCAAGGTGGAGACCCAAGGGA
>JABEBX010020269.1_pt1 | contig 11225 bp, 7 predicted proteins | sample 7245971 | NCBI WGS metagenome assembly JABEBX01 (sample SAMN14506365, study PRJNA622280) | hot springs metagenome | biome: hot spring [ENVO:00000051]|acidic hot spring [ENVO:00002120]; feature: spring [ENVO:00000027]|sediment [ENVO:00002007]; material: sediment environment [ENVO:01001048]...
CAACGTCTACGCCGCCGCCGGCAACTTCAGGAGCGAGCTGGCGAAGAAGTACGCCGACCGCCACGGCGCCTTTCGTATCACCGACGAAGCCGTCCAAAACGCACGAGCGCGGAGCGCGCCAGCCGATCTCATCGACGGCAGACAGGCCTTCCATCCCATCTGGCTCACCGACTTTCCCATGTTCGAGTACGACCTGGCCACAGCCAAGTGGATGCCCGCGCACCATCCCTTCACCGCGCCTTACGAGGCCGACATGGCGAACCTCACGAGCGATCCGGCCAGCGTGCGCGCCGACTGCTACGACCTGGCCATGAACGGCCTCGAACTCGGCTCCGGCTCCATCCGCATTCACCGCAAGGATGTGCAGCAGCAGATCTTCGCCTCGCTTGGGATGAGCGAGGAGGAAGCAAAAGCAAGATTCGGCTTTTTCCTGGACGCGCTGGAATACGGCACCCCGCCGCACGGAGGCATCGCGCTCGGCCTCGACCGCATCGTGATGCTGCTGGCCGGCGCCGCCAACCTGCGCGAGGTCATCGCCTTCCCCAAGAGCGCCAAAGCCATCGACCTCATGGCCGACGCCCCTACCACCGTGACCGAACAGCAGTTGCGCGAGCTGCACATCCGCGTGGCAATGCGCGATTAGGCGCAGCACATACCGTACGATCTGTTACCGTGGCGTGCCGCGCCAGTGGTAGCTGGCCAGCAGTTTGCCGTCTGTCCCGACCAGCAGGAGCGCTGCGCGGCCGGGGGCCAGCGTTCCTGCGAACCTGCGGCCAGACCGCCCGTCTGTAAACTCGACCTGGGTTGTGTTGGTCTCGGAGGTCAGCACGTATAGCGTTGCTTTCGGCAACAGCGTGGGACAAATCAGGATTCCGGGATTCGTCACGGTTGTTGTGAATTCCGGTTGGACGCCGGCTATGTGGAGCGCGTACTTGTAGACTGCCGCAACCGAACCGAGGCGGCTGTTCAGTTCCAGCGGCAACGCCGAGAAGAGTATCTTTCCTTTGCCCAACGAAACTTCACGCCAGTCTTTTCCGCCGGGCAGTTCGGCCTGGCTCAGGAAGGTGGTTGTATCTCCGGCGTATACGAGCGGCAGGGTTTTGCCCGCCCATTGAAGTTCCTGGTTGCGCAGCTCCAGTGGTACGGTCTTGTAATCAAGCCCGACGGAGTTTGCGTAATTCGTGGGATTCAGGTGTGCGTCCGCGGAGAATGGCCCGCTGATGAGCAGAACAGATCCCTCACGTACATGCTGTTTGAGCGCCTCCCATGCAGATTGGGTGAGCCCGTATGCAGAGGGAAGGATGATGAGCCGAGGGTTTCCGAGAGTCTGAATTTGATATTCACCCACGGCGTAGGCCGGCGCGTGGTTGTAGTTGTAGAGTACACGGACGGCGGTCTGCTGAGCATGCAACGCCAGCGGATTGTAGACGGACATCTGGTAGGACTGCGGCAGCACGATCGCAACCTGCGGCAGCGTCAGGCCCAGGGCGTAAGGCTCCGCCTCTTTTGCAAAGCGGCCCAGGTCGCGCATCATGTTCATCCACACTTTTGCTGAACCGTCGCTACGCTCCATGCCAAAGTAGGGTTCGCGCGCCCAGTCCCACTGCAGGACGCCGCTGCTGCCCGCGGCAAAGCCAAGCGCCCACTTGCGCTCTTCCAGTCCCTGTCCGGTGAACTCGTCGTAGCGCCAAGTGCCGTTCGGCGCGTCCACGGGTTGGTAGCCGGTTTCGCCGGTAAAGTTGGGCATGCCGGGATACTTGGCTACGACGGAATCCCAAAGCAGGGCATTGTCCTGCCAGTAGGTGTGGTTCACCGTAAAGGAAACGCCGCTGGTGGCAAAGAACTGGTTTAGAACGCGGTTCGTAACGCCGCCTTCGTCCTGTCCTACGTCCGTGAGTTGCCGGCTTCCGGTGGAACGGATTGCTTCCACCATGCTGTGCACCCATTGCGAGAACTCGTCCTGCGCGAACATGTTGTAGTCGAATGCGCGCACTTCGTTGGGATTGCCGTAGCGGGTCCCGGTCATATCCCTGCGGGTTGGGAGGGGCACGCGGCTAAAGCTGCCCAGAGTATTTGCCGGCACGGACCAGGCCGCGGCCAGTTTTTGCAGATTGCCGTACCGCGCGCGCAGCCACTCGTCCCAATCGCGCCGTTCCACGGGATCACCATTGGGAACGTTGCCATGATAGACCACCAGGGGATTGGAAAAGCTGGGCTCGTTGATGAGGTCGTAGCAGAGCCAAGGCACCCTCGCGAAGCGGCGCACTACTGAAAGTACATAGCTTTGCTCCATGCGAACCGAGGTGGGATCGAGGTAGGGGTTTGGCGGCGGAGCCTTTGAGTGCTTCACGCCGGGATAGAGAATGGGGTAACGCGGCGTGGCGGAAAAGAAGTTGAAGTTCACTGCGATGTGGTGCTGCTGCGCTGCCGCGAGATAAGCCTCAAGGTTGCGCAGGAATCGCCGGTTCACGCCGCCCGTGGAAGGCTCCACAAACCTGTAGTTCGGCATCCACACGCCGGTGCGCACAAACGTCACGCCATGCCGCTCCATGTTGGCGAAGTCATGCTCCCATATCAGAGCGTTGCGCGGTCCGGAGAAATCCCAGCCATTGTTCTCGGTCGTAAAGTAGTTGGTCCCCACCGGGAAAAACGGCTTGCCGCCAAGACTCAGAAAGTTGCCGTCCACGGCAAGCTTCGGCCCTGTTTCCAGCGCGGACAAATTCTCCACAAAGAATCCGTTGGCGTAATACTCCAGCGGCTTGCCCTGCACGGAATATGTTGCGCGCACCGCGTAAAAGCCCGCCGGCAGCGGATGATCGAAGGGAATATGCGCATCCACGCTGGACGCCAGGTTCATCGGAATCTTCGCCGACTCGATGCGCCGGCCATTGGAGATCAACTCGACTGTAGCCACCCCCGTGACAGGCGCAGTCTTCGTGGGGCTGCTGGCGGCATACATCCCGGGATGCCGCAGGTGCAGCGTAAGGTCAGGAATCTCTCCCGGGCGCAGCGCCGAGTACTGAACCTCAATCCAGAAACGCGTCGCCCCCGCCTCCGCATAGTCCGCCGCAGCCCGCATCAGAGCGATGCCATCCTTCGACGCCCAGTAGCCCGGCATGGGATCGAAGTCGAGCGCCACCAGGCGCGAACCCCGCATGTTGCTGCCGTAGTGATTAGAAACAATCACCGGCGCGGCCAGCTTGTCGCCATTGGGCGCTGTCATGTAGCCCAGCCCATCGAGACTTCCCTCAACGGTGTAGTAATTGCGCGCCTCAACATGAATTGCAGGCAGAAACTGATATCCGGTGCGCCAGGTGAAGCGCGCGTCCTCCGCGACTGGCACCGCATATTCATGGTTGAACTCGAGAGCACGCCCGAACGTATCCTGCGGATATTCCAGCTTGAAGGCGCCCGCATCTCCAGTAACCGGCACATGGAGCGGCTCGCCTCCAAGAATCAATAAATTGCCCCCACGCTTCAGATAACTGTCGATCGCCGGCCAAGCCGCTACCGGAATCGCAGAACCATAAGGCAGGACCAGCAAGCGAGCCTGCTGCAGCGCGGAGGGCGCTTGGAGTGCGTCCATGCCCGCAAAGTGGATTTGCGATCCCAAAGCCTCTTTGAGTGCGGACTCACTCACCGGCTCGCTGTTCACCGTGGGAAATCCTGATTCGTGGAAGACCACGATCTGCCCTGAGGCGGCGATCGGCGTAATGAGAATGGCAAAGATCAGTGACAGTCGGAACACACGCATGGCAGTCTCCCCGTACCGTAGCAACAGTATGCTCCCAACCGGACGGAAATCCAACCGAAAAATCCTTTTCCCGCGCGGCCCGCGGTGTGACCTCTCGGGCGGTCGTTTGCTTCCGCTTCCGCCGGCTCTGGCCGCGGTGTTGAACAAGCAGTTGGGTCTGCCCTACGGCAAGACGGGGACGTTACACGCTTGAGTTCAAGCAAGAGGCGGTTCGGCTTGTTGAGTCGGGCCAGAGCCAGGCCGCAGTTGCACGCAGTCTGGGAGTGGTAGAGCAGACCTTGGGCAACTGGGTCAGGGAGCATCGGGCTGGAACCTTGACGGGGGCCGACAACAAGCCGCAAGTAAGCGCAGGAAACGAAGATGCTGTTTTCCGCCCTTCCCACAAACCTTGGAAATCGATAAAGCCGATTCCCACATTCCCACCGCCACGACGACTACGAGGAGAATGAATATCTCCCCAAAACCGGCCCGTTAAGAGCTACGCATTCTGAGGGCAAGGTCAGACTTCCAAAAATCTCCTCGGAGCTTTTTGGCTCTATTTACTGCGCCGCCTGCTGGGCATTCGGGGCTAACTCCAGCTCATCCCGGCTCCTATCGGCCTGAAAATTTCATCGAGACCGATCTGAAAATCACTTTTTCAGGATCGACTAAATAGCCTACAGACCCCAATCCTCGCAGGCGAACGTGGAATTTCCTATCTCAACTTTCACGAATGGCGGCTCAGGCAACAAGCCTCCGCGCTGCCTTGCTAATCCCTTCGGATGTCGTGGGATGCTGGTCAGGGAAACGGGCCAAGTCATAAGCCGTAAGCCCATTGGCGACAGCGATTCCGATTTCACCGATTAGACTTCCGGCATCCACCCCGACAATCCATGCACCCAGCAGCCGCATGCTGCCGGCTTTAAAGAACAGGCGTAACTCTCCGCGCGCTTCATCCAATATTTGGGAGCGCCCGTCCTCGGAGAAATCGTAACTGGCTTCGAGCACATCGATTTCGTGTGTCTTCGCGGAATGTCGTGTTAGACCGATGCAAGCTGCTTCAGGAAAGGTAAAAATCGTATTAGGCACAGCATCCCAATTCATATAGTCCACGGCTTGGTCTTGATTCAAAATGTTTTCCGCCGCAACCAACGACTGACGTACTGCAGAGTGGAAGAACATGGATCGGCCATTTACATCGCCGGCTGCATAGATATGTGAGTAATTGGTCTGGATGGCCGAGTTGACCAGAGGCCGTCCGTGTTCAATCTTAATGCCGATCTCGGCGGTGCCGGCGGGCAAAACAGACGCTCTCCCGGCAGCCATTAGCACTGCCTCTGCATCGATCTGACGTTCGACGTTGTCTTGTTGATAGATGACCCTGAAGTTATTCCGGTTGCGTTCGATCCGTTGCACGGCTGCACCAAGCTTCACGTCGATCTTCGGGTCCAGCATGGAAGCAAGCAGATTTACAAAGTCTGGATCCATGCCGCGTAAAAGCTGGTTTGCCCTTTGGACTATCGTGACTTTCACTCCAAGGTTTATGTAAAAGCTCGCGGTTTCCAGGCCAATATAGCCGCCGCCTATAATCACCAGAGTTTGAGGCAATGTTGTGACACTAGGGTGCATGGCGTAAAGATCGCGACTTGTCCAACAGAGCTCTGCGCCTGGAATACGAGGAATGACAATGTCACTCCCGCTGGCAAGAATAATATGGTCGGCGTGGTAACGGTCCGTCCCACTTTCTCCCTCGACATCAACCACATGAGGATCAACGAAACGCGCGACACCTTTGACTACGGAGAGTCGTTCGGAGATGGCTTGTAGTTCTTTATCATGCTGCGCATAGCGCAGTTTCTGTACGCTGTCTTTGTAAGCTACAATATCGGCATAGTCTAAAGTCAAGTCAGCTTTGAAGCCAAACGTGGATCCCTTACGGGTGGTATGCACCATCCCTGAGACTTCTCGTATCGCTTTGGACGGAACACAGCCTTCGGCAAGGCAGTTGCCGCTCATGACCCCTTTGGAGTCAATCATAACTACCTGCCGGCCAGTTCTCGCCAGACGAAAAGCCGCAGGATAAGCGCCGCCGCCGGCGCCAATTGTCAACGTATCTACATTTTTCATTTATTTCCTCCTATTCTTATCTTATGCTATACAAGTGTTTCTGCAAGAATGTCAAAGGCGGCGTAAAGGGAACCACTGGGGCGAAGGAAAAGGGAACCAGCAGGAGGGATGATGTTGAGGGTTTTTCGGGGGAGAAAAAACCCTGGAGCGTAGCGGAGGATGTTCCGGCTGTAGTTGAGTCGATCCTGAAAAAGTGATTTTCAGATCGAGTTCCAGGACATCTTCGGGCCGATAGGAGCCAGGATGAGCGGAGTTAGCCCCGAATGCCCAGCAGGCGGCGCAGTAAATAGAGCCCAAAAGCTCCGAGGAGCTTTTGGAAGTGTCGCCAAGCGTCATTGAAAAGCGGCTATCAAAGGAGCCACTTGCAAAATTCAAAAAAGTCCGAATCCTACCTTCCCTCAGGGGCTAAAGCCCCATTGATTTTGCTCGCCTTACGGCACGGCTAAAGCCGTGCCCCTTCAAAACCGCGGGCGGCAGCATGAATTTTGTAAGTAGCTCAAAGGATCAATAAGAGGATCGCATCACGGATTCGGCCATGAAGAAGCGTGCCCGAGCCGGCATTTAGGACGAAAATGCGCTATGCAACACAATTCCTGCTTTCGGCGTTTTCGGCCGCGCAGTTTCCCCCGCCCAGCGTGGCGGAGATTGCGTTTCTGGGCCGCTCGAACGTGGGCAAATCGAGCCTGTTGAACGCGCTGGTAGGCGCGAGAGCGGCCAAGGTCTCCAAGACGCCGGGACGGACGCGGGCCATCAATTTTTTTGCGCTCTTGGACCCAAACCAGAACCAGAAAAAAATCTTCGCCGACCTGCCGGGGTACGGCTACGCCAAGATTTCAAAGGCGATCTCGGCCCAGTGGCCGAAGTTTATCGAGCCGTACCTGAAAGAGCGGGAGACGTTGCGGCTGTGCGTGTGCCTGGTGGACGCGAACGCGCCGCCGCGGCCGGCGGACCGGCAGTTGCTGGAGTGGCTGCGGGCAGAGGAGCGGGAGTTTGTGGTGGCGGCCACAAAGATCGACCGGCTGAGCGGAAACGAGCGGGCGCGAAGTTTGACGGCGCTCAAGAAGGGACTGGAGGTAGAGCAGATTTTGCCGGTTTCAGCAAAGACAGGTTACGGGATCGGAGAGTTGTGGGCGCGGATTGAAGAGGTAGGAACGATGGGAACGAAGAGAACGAGCAACGCCGGACAGTGAGCGTCAGGCGAGCCACTTGCAAAATTCAAAAAATACGAATCCTACCTTCCCTCAGGGGTTAAAGCCCCATTGCAACCGGTCTGATAAATGTTGGCAGGCGCTGATCCCAAATAGCTTACAAGGGCGAAATACCATTTGTCGGACGGTCCTGATTTTGCTCGCCTTACCGCACGGCTCAAGCCGTGCCCCTTCAAAACCGACTTTCACCACGGGCTGTTACAGGGCTAACGGATTTATGGCGGAGCTTTCCCAGGACTGCGCTGCGCTTGTCCTGGGCTAACTTCGGCGCTCCCTACGGGAGCGGGTCGAGCGGCGGGCGGTTGGGGATGGTGCTGTCTCGCCCTTGCTGCGGAGAAAAACGGCAAGGATGGGGCACGGGTCAGATTGGCTGACCGGCTGACTTGCTGGCTGGAGGTTCAGGCGGCGGGGGTTTGGAGGAAGTGGAGGGCGCGGATGAGGTAGGGTTTGAGTTCGCAGCGGGGTACGACGGCGTCGAGGAAGCCTTTTTCCAGCAAAAACTCGGCGCGCTGGAAGCCTTCGGGGAGCTTTTGGCGGATGGTCTGCTCGATGACGCGGGGGCCGGCAAAGCCGATGAGGGCGCCGGGTTCGGCAATGTTGAGGTCGCCGAGCATGGCGAAGCTGGCGGTGACGCCGCCGGTGGTGGGATCGGTGAGGACGCAGATGTAGGGGACGCGGGCGTCGTCGAGCTGGGCGAGGGCGGTGGAGATCTTGGCCATCTGCATGAGGCTGACCACGCCCTCCATCATGCGCGCGCCGCCGGAGGCCGCGACGATGATGAGCGGGACGCGGGCGGCGCGGGCGCGGTCCACGGCGCGGGCGATGGTCTCGCCGACGACGGCGCCCATGGAGCCGCCGATGAAGGCGTACTCCATGGCGCTGAGGACGACGGAGTGGGGGCCGAGATGGCCGACGGCATTGAGGACGGCGTCGTCGAGGCCGGTCTCCTGCTGGGCCTTGCGGAGGCGCTGCTTGTAGGGCTTGACGTCAGTGAAGTTGAGGGGGTCGGTGGAGCGCAGGCCGGCGTCCACCAGCTCGAAGCCGGGCTCGAGGAGAAGCTCGATGCGGCGGCGGGCGCCGATTTTGAAGTGGTGGCGGCACTTGGGACAGACCTGCAGGTTGGCGTCGAGATCGGGCTTATAGATCGGCTGGCGACAGCCGGGACACTTGATCCAGAGGCCCTCAGTGCGGACGGTTTTGTGGCCCGCGCCGGCGGGGCTGGCGGAGTTGGCGGCGTTATCGGGGCCGGGGGCGGGTTGGTCGCCGTCCTCGCGCTTGAACCAGGACATAACGTATCCCATTGTAAATGCTGCCAGCTCTCAGCTTTCAGCCGTCAGCTTTCAGCTTTGCCATCTCTCCGCGAGGGCAGCGGACAAACAAGGCTCCGAATCAGTACTCGATGCCGCGCTGGGCCGGGATGCCCTTCTGGTAGGCGTGCTTGACCTCGCGCATCTCGGTGACGGTGTCGGCTAGCTCGACGAGGAGGGGGTGGGCGTTGCGGCCGGTGAGGATCACGTGGACCATCTCGGGCTTGGCTTTGAGAGCTTCCGCGACGACGGCGGGGTCGAGCAACTTGTAGCTGATGGCGTAGTTGATCTCGTCAAGGATGACCATGTCCCAGTCGCCGGAGCAGATGGCCTCGCGGGCCTCGGCCCAGGCTGCTTCGACGAGGCGGATGTCTTCGGGGTCGGTCTCGGCGCCGCCCACCTTCACGAAGCCGCGGCCCATCTGCTTGAGGACGAAGTTGGGGCCGAGGGCCTGGGCGGCGTCGAGCTCGCCGTAGTGCCAGGATCCTTTGAGAAACTGGAGGACGAGCACACGCATCCCGTTGCCGACGGCGCGCAGGGCCGTGCCCAGGGCCGCGGTCGTCTTGCCCTTGCCGGGGCCGGTGTTGATGAGGATGAGGCCTTTGCGGGAATCAGTCATGACAAGGTTTCAGGTTTCAGGCGTCAGGCGCTTTGCTTGAGCCTTCGGGCTTAGTTTGTCGAGAATAGCGAAGAGCATCTTCCCGACTTCTTGCGAAAGTGCTTCCGACTCTTGGATCAGCTTGGCGCCGCCCATCTTTAGCGCGAGCAATCTCGAGCTAGGTTCGGATCTCGAAATTCGAGCCGCGCGCGATCCAGAGAAACTGCCGATAGTCCCCGGCGCTCGACCGTCCGTGACCTTCAGCAATGTGACTCGGTAGAGAAACCGCGGCGCGCCGCAACTGGCTGACCAGCCCATACATTTCTTCTCGCGGCAAGTCCTGGGTGAGGCGGTAGACAGCGGTCGCCAACTGCATTGATTTTTGCCACACCACCAATTCACGAAATGATCGCAGCATGAGGAACCACCTTCCTGGTCCCTGGTCTCCGACCCCTGAAACCTGACCCCTGAAACCTGCTTCTCAGTGTCCCACGTGGTACGGGTGGCCCGTGAGAATTGTAAATGCCCGGTAGATCTGCTCGGCGATGACCAGGCGGGCGAGGGAGTGGGCCAGAGTCATGGGACCGAGGGAGAGGAGTCCGCCCGAGGCGGAGGCATGGGCGCGGGCGTCTTCGGACCAGCCATCGGCGGGGCCGGCGGCGAAGACGATGTGCTGCGCGCCGCCGTCGCGGCGGGCGCCCAGCCAAGCGGCCAGGGCCTCGGAGGTCATCTGGCGGCCGCGGCTGTCGAGGAGGACGGCCACGGGCGCGGTGCGGCCCGCCTGCCGGCCGAGCCAGGCGAACAGCGCCTCTTCGGTCCGGAAGGCCTGCGACTGGCAGCGCGCAAACGGAGAGCAGCGGTCAAGGTAAGCGCGGACGAGGGCTTCGTAACCGTCGCCGGCTGCGGCGCGAGAGCCAATATGGGCGAGGGTGATGCGCATGGAGAGCAGGATAGCGTAAGCGCCCGCGCCCCTGCGCGGGCGGGGAGAAGCGGCAGATTCATTGTCCGAAAACGACGCACTTTATTGCCCAAAGGCGGAACACGCATTTTTATTTTTGGAATAGCTGCATTAAATTATCCGGAATTTCATAGATCTGGAGCGGCACGGCTGCGGCCATGCGAGGGCGGACCAAGTATGTTGTATTCATTCTTGGCCGAATCAGTGATCGGCTCTTTTTTGAATTTGGAGAGCGGCAAGCCTGCGGGGATGCCGGAATACAACAAAGGGATCTTGAGATTGCCGGCTGGCAGGTTCCAAATCCCGGGTAGCTTCAAGGAGGAATTCAATGCGATTTTTCCGGTTGCAGTACACACTATTGACCATTGTCCTGTTTACGATTGCGGGGCTTCTAGGCGTTTCTAGCGCCCGGGTCGCGTTTGCGCAGGTCACCACTGCGGCGATTCATGGCACCGTGACCGATCCCTCCGGGGCCGTATTGCCAGGCGCCACGGTGACGGCGTTGAACACGGCCACAGGCATCTCCACGACCACAACGACGAACCAGAGCGGGTATTATCTCTTCCCGTCGCTGCAGATCGGCGGGCCCTACAATGTGACAGTGGTGGCCGCCGGCTTCCAGAAGCTGGTTAGAACGAGAATCATGCTCACGGTCGACGCCAACCTGGAAGAAAATGCTTCGTTGAAGTTGGGAACCGCGCGGCAGACGGTCCTGGTGAACGCATCGACCCTGCAGGTGCAAACCGCGAACACTCAGCTACAGTCCACCGTGACCGCTCAGCAGGTCGAAGCGATGCCGATGCTGGGCTTCGACGCCGGTACTCTGCAAAAGCTGACGCCCGGCACGGTGGAATCCTCCGACCGTTTCGGCAACTTCTCCGCCAACGGATCGCAGACCCAGGACAACAGCTACCTGCTCGACGGCACGGACATCAACGATACGCCGCTGCAATCGTCGGGCATCAATGTGAATCCCGATGCGCTTACGGAAGTGACGTTCGTGACCAGCACCCAGAACCCGCAATACAGCCGCAACTCGGGGGCCATTATCAACGAAGTCCTGAAGAGCGGCACCAATCAGATCCACGGCGACGCCTTCGAGTTCTATCGTGATACGTTTATGAACCTTGGCGGCTACTTCGCTGCGCCGGGCGAGCGGCCGATCTATCACCAGAACGTCTTCGGGGGCACGTTGGGCGGGCCGATCATCAAGGACAAGCTGTTCTATTTCCTCGCCTATCAGGGAATCCGCAACCGCACCGCAAACGCTACGCTCACCAACGTTCCCACGGCA
>JABEBX010018789.1_pt1 | contig 11222 bp, 11 predicted proteins | sample 7245971 | NCBI WGS metagenome assembly JABEBX01 (sample SAMN14506365, study PRJNA622280) | hot springs metagenome | biome: hot spring [ENVO:00000051]|acidic hot spring [ENVO:00002120]; feature: spring [ENVO:00000027]|sediment [ENVO:00002007]; material: sediment environment [ENVO:01001048]...
CGCGAAAGGCGGCCAAATAGACAGCGTGCTCCGGAGAACCGGGGAACCTCTCCCCGTTGACATACGGAAGATGCCACGCATCGGCGCGTAGCCTTTGGAGGAAGCGCCGGGTCTGCCGACGCGCATAACGGAGCTGGCCGAGCTTCACGAAGATCACCGTCCAGCTCAGCGAAGACGCCAAGAGGAGCAGGAAGAGGATCAACTTGCTCGCCAGCGTCGCCTTCTCAAAGGCGTAGACGAGGCCACCGGCGGCAAAATAGTTGACCAAGCCAAGCCTTTCCATAATCTGGAAGGAGCATGCGCGTTTGGGGCTTTGTCGTCAAACGGACCGAGCATGCGGACCGCGTCACTCATGGCAGGACGGCAATTTCCGAAAAGGTCGCCTAGTCTACGCTCACCCGTCGGCCCCATGCGAAGGAGGCTCTCATCCGAGCGCCGAACGCTCGGCCGAGCCCATCCTCTATTATGGGGAGGGCGGCACGGCGCCTTAGGCCGATACCAGGGAGGAGCCAGTTAACTTGCAAAACGGCGGTTCCTGTTTGCGGCGGTCTCGCTTCCGAATTTACTCTTCGCCGTCCCTCTCTCCGCCCTGCCGTTCGCTTCTCCTCGTCGAAGAGGGAGCGATCCGCAAAAGTTGGGAGAAACGATATCAGATTCTTCTGCAACGTCTTGCGCGGGTGAGCGAGCGCATCCGCACGTTTCTTTCCCATGAACGGGGGCAGTTCCGTTCCTGGACCGAAAAGCACTTCCCTGAATTATCGCGTGAACTGGAACAGGCGGAAGGATCCCTGCACGAGCTCAGGCGGCTCGTCTTCGAAGTCGAGTCGATGAGCTGGCTCAAAGGACAGGGACTCGCCCTGGCCTATCGCAAGGTCTTGGAGAAACGCTCCTCTTGCCGAGCGGCAGGGAGGCTCGATCCCAAGAGAGACCCACGAGAGGAGCCTCTCGATTCGAGACTCCGGGAGAGCGCGGAGATCGGGGAAACGAGGCGGCGCCTGAAAAAGGCTTACCGAATCCTGGCCAGAAGGCTCCATCCCGACGTGAACGGAGGCGGAGACGGGAAGCGAATGGAGCGGTGGAGGGCCGTCCAACTCGCCTATCAGGCAGGGGATTTGGATCTCTTGGAATCCTTTTGCCTGCAGGACGACGGCGCCCTCGGCGAAGGAGAATCGCTTTCCTGGCTGACGGGAAGGGTATCCCAGGCGGAGAAGACGCTGGCACGCGCGCTTCGCGAACTCCGGTGCTACCGAAGGGATCCGGCGTGGGGCTGTGGACGAAGTGGCTGGGAATCGACGGCAGGACCAAAGGTCGAGGCTTGGCTTCGGGCGAGGCTAGCCGATTTAAGGAAGGAGATGCGCGAGCTCAAGAGTCGAACCCGGCAATGGCAGCGGGAGTCGGAGCGGATGTTTCGCGCGGAGCAAGATCGTGAACGACCAAGGGCTTCGGATGTCCGCTGACAAGCAACCTCCCTCTCCTGCCGCGGCTCAGTCGCGGCAGAACGAGAAAAAGCGTCTTCGGATTGCCGCACTGCTTGCTTCCCTCTGGTCGATTCTCTTGGCAATCTTTGTCTACGAAGGATTCTTGTCGGACTGGGAGGAAAGAATCGCCCGCTGGGAAGACTTCGTTCCTTCTGAATCGAAGAGCAGCCATTTCGCCCTCATCGCGATCGACCACATTCCGTCTGACCGGCCCTGGCCCTGGCCCCGTCTCGAGTATGCCCTCTGCCTTCGCGGGCTGCTTGCGCAGCTGCCCCAGAGCATCGTCTTCGAAGTCCTCCTCAGCGAGAAGGGGGCGAAGATGAGCTCCTTCGACCAGACCTTTGCCTCTCTGGTCCGGCGCATGGATCATGTCTGTTTCGCGGCGGATGCCCTGCTGGCCGAGCACCAGGGAGAGTCACTCCCTCCCGGAGCGACGCAACTGCCGAGCTTGCCGAGACTCGACAACCTGACGGAGTATCGATCCGTCATCTGGCCGGGAGCGACGTTCGCCAGAGACTGCCCTGTCGGATTGGCCAACCTCGAAATCGGCTCCGGGGAAGTCCGCTCTCTGCCCCTGGTTTTCCGGGTCAAGGACGCTCTGGTCCCCTCCCTCGCCCTCCAGGCGGCCGCCGTTTTCCTCGATGCGGATTTGCGCCAGGCAACCGTCCGTTTGGGCCACGCCATCATCCTTCGCGACCGGCGGGGGAAGCGAATCCGCACGATTCCGATCGATGCCGACGGGCGGATCTCCGTACGCTATCGTCGCTCTCCCAAAACCATCCCCCGTGTCGACTACGACAGCTACCTGGTCTACGCCAACCAGGCAATTCAAGGGGTCTTGAGCGGCGACGAGCTCCCCCCCCTTCGCGGCCGGCAGGTCTGGATCGGAGTGACGGATGGTGAGATCGTCCCGAAGCTCCCTACCCCGGTCGGCAAGATGACGCCGGTAGAGCTCCAGATGCAAATCACCCGGCAGATCGTCGACGCAGAGTTTATCCGTCCACTGCCCTGGCTTCTCACGGCAGCGATGGCCTTTCTCCTCTGCCTTTGGGGTGCGCAGCTTCTCGTTAGGCTGCCCGCGTTCGGCGCGGTGCCGATCATTGGAGTCCTCTTCGTCGGCGCAGTCGTCGTCTCCGTCGTAACCTTCTTCTTCGTCGGCGTGGCACTTCCTCTGGTTACTCTTTTCCTTTCGGCCGTTGGCTCCCTCATCTGCGGCACGGCCGTTCGTCTCTGGAATTTTTCCCCGCTCCGGCAGAAGCAGGCATTCGAGCAGCCGGCAACCGTCGTGGAGGTCGCTTCTTCCACGGAGCCCCCCGTCGACGCATCTAACCCGATCGAGGTCAACCCGATCTGGTCCCCCTCCGGCGCTTCTGTGGAACCCATCCCTCCCTCTTCCTCCCTGGCGCGCCTGCAAGGCGCCTTACGGCGCCTCGAAGAGCGGCGGCGACGGGAGGGTCCCGCCGAGAGAAATAGCCTCCATGGGGAGAGATGAGCGAGCGCTCCCTGCCCTCTGTCGGGAATCGGCGGCGGCAGGTCAAAAGGCCTCCATGAGCTGACGGCCGGGCTCTTGCCTTGCGGCCGGGGCGAGAGCATGGCAGGAAAGCGACGGGAGCAATGGAAATCGGATGAATAATCTTCCCGAGATCTTCGACGTCGTGGATCTCAACGATCGCGTCGTGGATCAGAAGCCGCGTTCCTGGGTGCATCGTCTCGGCCTGCGCCATCGCGCCGTTCACATCCTCCTGCTCAACGCGCGTGGAGAACTCTTTTTGCAAAAGCGTTCACTTTCGAAGGATCTGAACCCCGGGCTTTGGGATTCGTCCTGCAGCGGGCATCTCCACGCGGGAGAAACCTACGAAGAGGGCGCCTGGAGAGAGCTGACCGAGGAGCTCGGCCTTGCCGAGCCGATTCCCCTTCGACCGGTCGGCAAGCTCGCCGCCGGACAGGAGACCGGAAACGAGTTCATCTGGGTCTACCAGGGGGAATGCGATGGACCGTTTGTTCTGGATCCGGAAGAGATCTCCGAGGGCCGCTTCCTCGAGATATCCGCTCTGGAAGAGGAGCTGCGGGCAGTTCCGGGTCATTTCTCTCCGGCATTCGTCCACCTGTGGAGCCGACTACGACACCGATTTCTCCTTCGCGAAGCGAAGTAGGACCTTTTCGGCCGCATCGAATGCAGAACAGCCTGGCGCAGCTCTGCAACCTCCTCTCGGCGCTTTCCCTTTTTGCCGGATTGAGCGCTTGTGCCCCGCTCCGTCTTCAATCCCCCGAGCCCCTTCTCTTCGACGTCGACCTCGATACCGAGATCCGAAGTCCGCCGCTGCAATCCCGAACGGGGTCGTCCGCAGGCGACCTGCAACAGAAGAGGCGGGCACGCATGGGCGAGGTGCAAGCCTTGAAGAATGACCGCGTCATCGGCGAGACGAGAAACGGCTACCTCCAAATCGTCACCGAACCGAAGGAGGCCGGCTATCTTTCCTATGTCCATCGGATCGTCGAGGCAGAGAATCGAGCTCGCTATCTCCTCTACGCGAGCGAGTCCAAGAAGCTCGGAGAAAGCCTTTCTGGAGTGGAGACGCTCTATGGGAAACGGTGGCGAGACGACGCTTTTCCCGGAGAGCTCGTCCAGAAGCCGGATGGAAGCTGGAGGGAGAAAGAAGAGCCGGGAGAGGGGTCGAGCCGGTAGCTCGGCCGGCCGGGGGATCACCGCAAGGCCGAGGGAGCTTGAATGTTCGGATCCTCCACGTTCACCGGGGAGGTAGAGTCCCGGACCCGCACTCGATGGGGAGGAGCTCCGGGATGCTCCGGCGGCGCTGCGGCCGGACCAATCGGTTCTACGCGTTCGGGAACGAAGACGGCGAGAAACTCGTCGGTATGGGGATCATAGGCGGAGAAGGGAGCCAGGTAGCCGCGGAGACGATACTCGATGTCGTTGTCGGCCGTCCGCTTCCTGTTGAGCAACCGCCAGGGAGCCACTATCCCCCCGGGGGTCTCCTCAAACACAACCCACTTGGCTGCGGACCAGGGCTCGTTCGCGCGCCTCACCCAACCCCATCCGCTCCCATCCTTGTCGACTGACCGGTGTCCGATAAACTCCTCGACCTGGATGCCCGGCGGTGGAGTTAACGGCTCCGGGGCTTCCTGCGGGGGTGCCAGCGCGGGCTGCACGGGAGCGACGGCCTCCCCCGCCGCAGCGGCCGGAGCCCCGTTCGCACTCGCTGCGGGAAGCGGCGCGCCCTCTTGCGGGGCCAGCTCCTCGCCGCGGGCGCAGATATGGACGCAGACAAGCAAAAAGAGGCAGCAGGCCAAGCTCGCCGCCGGAGAAAGCTTGGAAGAGATGCTGGCTATTGCGTCCACTTCGCCCCTTTGGAGAGATAGGGGAGGCTGGCCGTGGCGTAATCCGTTCGTCCGACAGCACCGACCATGGGAACCCCAAACCGGCGCTTCCACCATTGAGCAAAATCCTCCCCGGAATGGCAGCCCCAGCTCTTCACCGCAGCCTGCCGGAGAAACGCCTTCCGCTCGATCTGACGCAAGTCCTTTTCATGGAGGCATTCCTTAGACATGTTGTCAAAGCCGTTGCTGTAGTCGAACATCAAGCAGGCTCGATTCGAATGACCAAAGTAATCGAAGCCGCCGATCGGCATCACCTTCCGATCATGCCCGCCATTGAGATAGTTGATCAGCTGTTCGGTGGTGTCGAACCAGAGTAGAGGGATCTTGAGCGCGTTTGCCTGGCTCACGATATTGGAAAGGATGTCGAGCTTCTCCTCCCGACCGCGAGAGGCATAGGCGGGTCGATAGACGAGCCAGGTAAGGGTGATGCCGGGCTTCCCCTGCGCCTGCAGTTCGAGCTGTTCGAGTCGGGCAACAGCCGCTCGGATGAAGTTGCCCCAGTACTTGTCATGAGAATCGGCTTTGCCGTGCTCGAAAAATCGGAGCGCCGGTCCGCCGCTGATCACGATCCACTCCTGCTGTGCAAAATCGCGCGCCGAGAGCGGCAGATACCCGCTCATCCACACGAGAGCCGACAAAAGCGTCAGGCCCAGCCGGCGGGGTCCACGCCTCCGCCGCCGACGGAGAGGGACCGTAGGGAAAGAGTCAACCATCGCTGGGCTTCGCCTCAGGGGAGGCAGCCTGGAAAAGCTCGGCCGGGATGAGATGACCAAGCTTGTCCACTTTCGCTTGTAGGTAGCGTCGGTTGTAATGATTCGGCTCCCCATGGAGAGGAATGCGCTCCACGATTTCCAAGCCATAGCCTTCGATCCCGATCCGCTTCACCGGATTATTCGTCAAGAGCCGCAGGCGATAAACATCCAAGGCGCGGAGAATCTGGCAGCCAATCCCGTAATCCCGATTGTCCGGAGCGAAAGCGAGGGCAGCGTTCGCTTCGACGGTATCGAGCCCCGCTTCCTGCAGCTTGTAGGTCTTCAGCTTGTTTAGCAGACCGATGCCCCTACCTTCTTGCCGCAAATAGAGAAGGACGCCTTTCCCCTCCCGCTCGATCCGCGACAAGGCCAGGGCAAGCTGTTCTCCGCAATCGCAGCGCAATGAATGAAAGACATCTCCCGTAAGGCATTGCGAATGGACGCGGGTCAGCACGGCTTCATCCGGAGACCAGCTTCCCTTCGTGAGAGCCAACTGCTCGTCCCCCGTCAAGACGTCGCGAAAGGCCGTCAGAGAAAACTCGCCGAAGACGGTCGGCAGAGAGACGGTAACGACCTTTTCCACCAGGGATTCGGTCCGCAGCCGATAGGCGATCAAGTCCTTGATCGTCACGATCTTGAGCTGAAGCTTGCAAGCGACACGCAGAAGATCCGGCACTCGCGCCATCGTCCCGTCGGCATTCAAAATTTCCACGAGGACTCCCGCCGGGAAGAGCCCGGCCAAGCGCATGAGATCGACCGCCGCCTCCGTGTGGCCGGCGCGCCGAAGCACCCCTCCCTCGGCCGCACGGAGCGGAAAGATATGGCCGGGGCGGCAAAAATGCGCCGGAGCCGCATGGGAATCCGCCAGAGCCCGAACCGTCTTGGCGCGATCCGCCGCCGAAATCCCGGTGCTGGTCCCGATCGTATAATCGACCGAAACCGTAAAAGGAGTTCCCTGGAGGGCCGTATTCTGCTGTGGAGAAACCATCCAAGGAAGCTTGAGATCATCCGCTCGTTCAGGAGTGATGGGAACGCAAATCAGCCCTCGGCCGTATTGCGCCATGAAGTTGATCGTCTCGGGCGTGCAAAGATCCGCCGAGGCGATGAAGTCCCCCTCGTTCTCCCGATCCTCGTTATCGACGACGATCACAAGTTTTCCTTGGCGAAGATCGCCGAGCGCTTCTTCAATCGAGGAGAATGACGAATGGGTCATAGGAACGAGAGCCGTCCGCGTTGCGCCGACGATCCGGAGGCACGCAACCCCGTAGCCGGCCGAAAGAGACGAAAGACGAAACACCCGGAACGGACGGCGGAAGCGAAGCCCATTGCAAGAAGCCTCTCTTTTTTGAGAGATTGTCTATTATATAGCGGAAGATTATTCTCGGGGCAATTGATGCGTGCGCTTTTCCTTCGTTTCGCCTGTTTTTTCTCGCTCTGGGTAGCGTTCCCTAGCCTAGGGGAAGCTCAAACCGGCTGGGAGCGCGGGTTCGCGCAGATCGCCGTGCAGGATCATGGAAGGAAGAAGCCTCTGACGAGCTTCGCCGAGGAAAGCTGTCTCCTCCTCTCCGGCAAGCAGAGCATCGTTTTGCCGGACCGGGGCGGAAAGATCGGTGCAGTTCCCTTGTTGCTCGCGCTCTGGCTTTCTCCCGATGGATGGGGAAAGGAGCCCATCCTCCTGGTTGGCGAGCCGATGCTGCGAGATGCCCTCGGTCTTTCGCCTTCTCGGACGCACGTCTCCTACGAGGAATTGCAAAGCAACCAAGCGTTGCGGGCGCTCGCCCTCCGCCTTGGAGCCGGGGGGGCGGCAGAGGGGGAGGACCCGTCCAAGGCTCAGTTGGAGCGGGCCGTGCGTGGCCTGACGGAACGCATGGATCTTTTTTCCCGCATCGTATCTGGTCGCGCGTTGCGGATCATTCCGGGGACGCCGGGGGCAGAGGAGGGGAGGTGGCTCTCTCTCCCCGAAGCGAGAGCGGTCTATCCCGCCGAGGTGACGGCGAAGCTCGACGAGGCTTGGGAAGCGATGCGGGCCGCCTTCCTTGCGGGCAAGAACGGGGAGGCCGGCGCCGCCGCATCCCGTCTTGGAGAGGCGATTCGGAGCGTGGACCCCGCCCGCTATCCGGACGCCGCGATGCTGCGCTTCGAGCAAGCCTACCACGAGCTCAAGCCATGGCGATGGGCGTGGATCTGCTACGCCGCGTCGGCGATCTGCCTCGCCCTAACCAGCGCATGGCGTCGCCGGGTCGGCTACGGCATCGGATGGGGCTTGGCTTTGACAGGCTTTCTCTTCCAGGTCTACGGCTTCTACTGCCGGATCGCCTTGGCCGGCAGGCCCCCGGTGACGAACATGTACGAGTCCGTCATCTGGGTCGCCTTCGGGGTCGTCCTCTTTGCGCTCCTGCTCGAGGCGGTCTACCGCTCCCGGTATCTTCTCCTGGCTGCGATGCCGATTGCGGTTCTCTGTCTTCTGTTCGTCCAGACCCAACCATTGATTTTTGATCCCTCTCTCCAGCCCTTGATGCCAGTTCTCCGCAATAACTTTTGGCTGACTGTGCATGTCCTGAGCGTGACGTTGAGCTACGCCGCCTTCGGCCTGGCGCTCGGGATGGGGGATCTCTATCTCTGGAGATGGTTGCGGCGGGGTGTCGGCGGCCGGGGAGGCGAGCCGCTTCTTGCGCAATATATCTACCGTTGCCTGCAGATCGGGGTCTTCTTCCTTGCTGCGGGGGTCATGCTCGGAGCGGTCTGGGCCAATTATTCCTGGGGGCGGTTCTGGGATTGGGATCCGAAGGAAACCTGGGCTCTGGTGGCTCTTCTCTGCTATTTGGCCCTGCTTCATGGCCGGATCGCCGGCTGGTGGAGTGAGCTTGGGCTCGCGATCGGAGCGGTGCTCTGCTTTCTGAGCGTCCTCATGGCTTGGTATGGGGTCAACTTCGTGCTGGGGAAGGGACTGCACAGTTATGGCTTTGGCAGCGGAGCAGTCGGTCCCGTGGCGGCCTTCGCGCTCGCGGAACTGCTCTTCGTCTTCTGGTGCGGATGGGCTTGGTGGAAGCGACGGGCAGGGGAGAGAAGAGGTCCGGCTACTCCTCTCTCGGTAGAGGACCTCGGCCGCTCCTGATCCGGCTTTCCCTCACTGGAGCCGACCGACCCCTACGACGGCTCTTCGCTCCATGTCCGTCGCCATCGCTCGATTTCGGCCCGAACGAAGCTCGGGCGGGATGAGCCCTCGGTCTGCCTCCTTGTCATCGCCTCTCGGGGGTTCCAAAGCCGGGACCATTCCCCGGGAAGATCAGGGTGGAGTGGGGCGACGTCCTCGGACGAAAGCTCCGAGAGGGCGACCCCTTGGGCTTCGGCAAGCGCGACTAAGCGGCCGACCGCATGGTGGGCCTCGCGAAAAGCGATCCCGTGGTTGACGAGCCAATCGACCAGATCGGTGGCGAGCAGCGCGGGATCGGAAGAAGCCTGCTCGCATCGGTTGCGATGGACGACGATCCCGGGAATGAATGCCGCCAGAATCTGCAGGCAGCCCAGAACGGTGTCGGCGCTGTCGAAAAGAGGCTCCTTATCCTCCTGCAGGTCGCGATTGTAGGTGAGCGGGAGCCCCTTGAGCAGGATCAGCAGTGAGAGAAGATTTCCAGAGAGCCGGGCGGCCTTCCCGCGGATCAGCTCCAGAGAGTCTGGATTCCGTTTTTGGGGCATCAAGCTCGATCCAGTAGTGAACGCTTCCGGAAGCGACACGAATCCGAACTCACTGGTCGACCAGAGAATCAAGTCTTCCGCGAACCGAGAAAGATGGGTTCCCAACAGGGCGAGAGCGGCGAGATACTCGACGACAAAATCGCGATCGCTCACTGCGTCCATCGAGTTACGGGCCACTTGGGAAAAGTGGAGGAGCTCCGCCACCCGCTGGCGATGGAGAGGCAGAGTGCTCCCGGCAAGGGCGCCGCTCCCGAGGGGAAGGATGTCCACCCTTCGGCGAGCGTCGCGCAGGCGATCCGAGTCGCGGGAGAGCATCTCGACATAAGCGATCAGATGGTGGGCAAGGAGAACGGGCTGCGCGCGCTGGAGGTGGGTGTAGCCGGGGATAAGGACGTCGAAATCTCGCTCCGCCCAATCGATGAGAACCTGCTGGACGGCGAGGATCGCCTTGCGGTCTGAATCGATCTCTTCCTTTAGCCAGAGCCGCAAGCCCGTAACGACCTGATCGTTTCGACTCCGGCCCGTGTGCAGCTTTGCTCCGGCGGGAGTGCGGGCGGTCAGTGCCCGTTCGATATTCATGTGGAGATCTTCCCAGTCGGTCGACCAAGGGAACGTGCCCCGCGCGATCTCCTCCTCGATCTCCCGCAGCCCGCGCACGATCTCCTCCCGCTCTTGGGCGCTGAGCAGCCCGGCTTCGCACAGCATGGTCGCGTGGGCGATGCTCCCAAGAATATCGTGCCGATAGAGACGCCGATCGAAGCTCACCGATTCAGAAAAGCGCTTGAGAAGGGCGTCGGGCTTCTCTTGGAACCGCCCTCCCCAAGGTGGAGTCGAGGGATTCATAAAGGACGGGCGCGGGTTCTTCCCCGGGCTGCCGGCGGAGCGGAAGCCGCGGCGCTGCGGAGCTCTTCCGCCTCCGCGCCGGAAAGGAGTCGGTATTGGCCGACAGGGAGCGAGCCGAGGACGAGCGGGCCGTAGGCGACCCGCACCAGCCGAGTCACCGAATATCCCAGAGAACGGAACATCAGCCGGATTTGACGCTTGATCCCTTGATGGAGCACGACGCGGACACGCCGGGAGCCAAGAAGCTGGAAGGAGTCGATGGTGGCGGTCCGAGCTTCGATGCGGCATCCGTGAAGGAGGGTAGCGATCCGGGCGCTCTCGAGAGGACGGTCGCATTCCACCTCATAAACCTTAGGAACCTTATGGCGCGGATGCGCCAACCGCTCAATGAGGAGGCCATCACTCGTAAAGAGCAGAAGCCCTTCGCTGTCCCGATCGAGACGACCGATGTAACGGAGATTTCTCCAGCGGGGAGGCAGGAGGTCATAAACGGTTTTACGTCCTCGAGGATCGAGGGAGGTGCACAGAAATGCCCTCGGCTTATGAAGGAGCACCGTCAGGGTGGAGGATGGGCGTACCGGTCGACCATCGAGGGCGACAGCATCCCCCGTGGAGACTTGAATGGCGAGGCGATCTTGGACGAGGCCGTTGACGGTCACCCTGCCGTCGAGGATGAGCCGTTCTACTCCCCGCCGTGATCCGAGACCGCAGCGGGCTAGGTATTGATTGAGGCGCACGGGAGTGCCAGATGCTTGAGGGAGATTTCGCCGTCCTTTCGGACCGCATGCCACCCGCCAGCAAGGGGATATTCCCTTCCCTTCCGCTCGCCGCAAGCTAGCCCACGGACCGACTCGACATCCGCCAGGGAAATGTCCGGAACGCCTCGCCGACGCAGCCAAAGGTGGACCACTCGCCGCTGTCGGCCGAGGGGAGAATGCCCGAGGTCCGCGATGGAAAGGCTGTTTCCTTCAGCCTCTTTGCGAACCAGCTCCGTCATCCACTCCTCTTCCGCGATGCGCACGCGGCAGAAGCGGAGCAGAGATCGTCGGACATGGGG
>JABEBX010016090.1_pt1 | contig 11218 bp, 9 predicted proteins | sample 7245971 | NCBI WGS metagenome assembly JABEBX01 (sample SAMN14506365, study PRJNA622280) | hot springs metagenome | biome: hot spring [ENVO:00000051]|acidic hot spring [ENVO:00002120]; feature: spring [ENVO:00000027]|sediment [ENVO:00002007]; material: sediment environment [ENVO:01001048]...
GCCCAGTATTGAAGGTAAGCGCCGCCGTGGTGCGTGCGGCGCCAAAACGCACCATGGCGGTGCAGAATAACGGCGAGCATGGAGGCAACTGCTTGATTACATGAATGGCACAAGTTGTGCTTTAGATCATGCAAAGCCCTCGTTGGAGAGGGTTCGCAGTCTGCGACAAAGACGTCGTCGGGTGAACAGCCCGCGGCGTTTTTTTATTTTCCGGAGAGATAGCATGACCCTGAAACTCATTTCACAACGCAAAGCCCGTTTGGTGGTCGTGGGCAACGGCATGGCCGGAATGCGCACGGTGGAGGAATTGCTCAAGATGGCGCCGGACCTTTACGCGATCACGGTCTTTGGCGCCGAACCCCACCCCAACTACAATCGCATCCTCCTGTCCCCGGTGCTCGCCGGGGAAATCACCGTGGACGAGATCATTCTCAACGATTGCGACTGGTACGAGGCGCACGGCATCGCGTTGCGGTTGGGGGAGCCGGTGCTGGGGATCGATCGCGTCCGCCGCGAGGTGCGCAGCGCCGATGGCAGCACGACACCCTATGACCGTCTGCTCCTGGCGACGGGCGCCACGCCTTTCCTGCCGCCCATCCCCGGCATGGATCTCTCCGGGGTGCTGGCCTTTCGCAACATCGGCGATGTGGAGCAGATGCTGGTGGCGGCGCGGCATGGCGGCCATGCCGTGGTCATCGGCGGCGGCCTGCTCGGCCTGGAGGCGGCCCATGGCTTGCTGGCGCGCGGCATGCAGGTCACCGTCATCCATCGCCATGCCTGGCCGTTGAGCCAGCAAGTGGATGCGGCGGGCGGCGCCTTGCTGCGCCAGGCCCTGGAAAGCCGGGGAGTACGTTTTCTGCTGGGCGAACAGGCAACGGCGCTGCTGGGCACGACGACGGTGGCGGGCGTGCGCCTCGGCGACGGCAGCGAGATCGCGGCGGATCTGGTGGTCATGGCGGTAGGCATCCGCCCCAACACGGCCCTGGCCCGGGCAGCAGGGCTCCACTGCGAGCAGGGCATCGTCGTCAACGACACACTGCAGACCTTCGATCCCCGCATTTATGCCGTCGGCGAGTGCGTGCAGCATCGCGGCAGCACCTACGGCCTGGTAGCCCCCCTCTTCGAGCAGGCCAAGGTGGCCGCCAACCACCTCGCCGAGTACGGGCGGATGCGCTATACCGGCTCCATGACCAGCACCAAGCTCAAGGTCAGCGGCATCGATCTCTTTTCCGCCGGGGACTTCATGGGCGGTGCCGACAAGGAGGAAATCACCCTGCTGGACGGTACCCACGGGGTCTACAAAAAGGTCGTGGTGCAGGACAACCGAGTCATCGGCGGTCTGCTCTACGGCGATACCAGCATCGGCCCGTGGATCTTCCAGCTCATGCGCGAGGGTACGGATATCTCGGCCTTTCGCGATCATATCCTCTTTGGCGAGACCCATCTGGGCGATGCCGGCCATGCCGGCGAGAGCCAGGCAGAGCGCCTCCCCGATACGGCGGAGATCTGCGGCTGCAACGGGGTGTGCAAGGGCACCATCGTCAAGGCCATTCGCGAACAGGGCCTCTTTACCCTGGAGGAAGTACGCAAGCAAACCAAGGCCAGTTCTTCCTGCGGCTCCTGTACCGGGCTGGTGGAACAGCTCCTCGCCAGCACCCTGGGCGGCATCTATGATCAGACCCCGAAAAAGCGGGCCATCTGCGCCTGCACCGAGCTCAGTCATGAGGAGCTGCGGGAAGCCATCGTGGCGCAGCACCTGCTCTCCGTCCGGGATGTCTTTGCGGCCCTCGACTGGCGGCATCCGGGAGGCTGCGCCACCTGCCGCCCGGCGGTCAATTATTATGTGCGCACCGCCTGGCCTGCCCAGGCCCTGGATGACCCCCAGGCCCGCTTCATCAATGAGCGCGCCCACGCCAATATCCAGAAGGATGGTACCTACTCGGTGGTGCCGCGCATCTACGGCGGCATCACCAGCCCGGCGGAGCTCAAGCATATCGCCGAAGTCGCCGAACGCTATCGGGTGCCCATGGTAAAGTTCACCGGCGGCCAGCGCCTGGACCTCCTCGGGGTGCGCAAGGAAGACCTGCCCAAGGTCTGGGCCGATCTGGGCATGCCTTCGGGACGCGCCTACGGCAAGGCCTTGCGCACGGTCAAATCCTGTGTGGGCACGGAGTTCTGCCGCTTCGGCACCCAGGACAGCACCAGCCTGGCCATTGATCTGGAACATACCCTGGAACGCATGTGGGCCCCGCACAAGGTCAAGCTCGCGGTGTCCGGCTGCCCGCGCAATTGTTCCGAGAGCACCATCAAGGACTTCGGCATCATCGGCGTGGATTCGGGCTGGGAGTGCTATGTGGGCGGCAACGGCGGAATGAAGGTCCGTGCGGCGGAACTGCTGTGCAAGCTTCCCACCGGCGCGGCGGTCATCGAGGTGGCCAAGGCCTTTCTGCAACTCTACCGCAAGGACGCCATCTATCTCGAACGCACCGCCCCCTGGGTGGAGCGGGTGGGGCTGGACAGCATCAAGGCGCGCATCGTCGCTGACGCCGCCCAGCGCCAGGCCCTGGCCGCGGAGTTGGACTTTGCCATGGCCCAGGAGAGCGATCCCTGGGCGGACGTAGTGGCGGGGCGCCTGGACATCCATGCCGCGCCGTTGCGGCGGATCGTAGGTTAACGACAGTAAAGGACGCATGACGATGGCACAGTGGATGGAAGTAGGCAGTCTGATGGAGATCCCTCAGTTGGGCGGGCGCTACGTGGAGACTCCCCAGGGGCAGATCGCCCTGTTGCGGAACGAGGCGGACGAAGTCTTCGCCGTGGAAAACCGTTGCCCCCATCGCGGCGGGCCCCTTGCCGAAGGTTTCGTGTCCGGGCGGGTGGTCTTTTGCCCGCTGCACAACTGGCAGATCGACCTCGGCAAGGGCGAGGCCCTGCCGCCCGATGTGGGTTGCGTCAAGACCTACCCAGTGCGGGTGGAGGAAGGGCGGGTCTACCTCGCCCTGACGGAATGAAGCGGGTGAACGGGCCGGGCCGCGGCAGGGGAGGGCGGGCATGGGCGGAGACATGAGCACGGGCATTGGGGCGGGGGCCGGTACGGTGGCGGAAACCCGTTCGGTTTGCCCCTATTGCGGCACCGGCTGCGGCGTATTGATCCAGCATGATGGGCGCCGGGTCCTCGGGGTGCGCGGCGACCCTGATCATCCCGCCAACTTCGGCCACCTGTGTACCAAGGGCCGCACCCTGCACCAGACCGTCCAGGGACCCGACCGCGCTACCCATCCCCTCTGGCGGGACCGCGATAGCGGCAACAGCAGCCCTCTGCCATGGAGCGTGGCCCTCCAGCACGCCGCCAAGGATTTTGCCGGGATCATCTGCGCCCATGGGCCCCAGGCCGTGGCCTTTTATGTGTCCGGGCAGTTGTCCACCGAGGACTATTACGTCGCCAACAAGCTGGCCAAAGGCTTCATCGGCACCAATCATATCGACACCAATTCGCGCCTGTGCATGGCCTCGGCGGTGGCCGGCTACAAATCGAGCCTGGGCATGGACAGCGTCCCCTGCGCCTATGAGGATATCGACCTCGCCGACTGCATCTTCCTCATCGGCAGCAATACCGCCTATGCCCATCCCATCGTCTTCCGCCGCATCGAGGATGCCAAGGCCAGCAACCCCGATCTGCGCATCATCGTCGCCGATCCCCGGCGCACGCCCACGGCCAGCATTGCCGACCTCTACCTACCCCTCAAGCCCGGCACCGACGTGGCCCTTCTGCATGGCATCCTGCACATCCTCATCTGGGAAGGCTGGATCGACCGCGCCTTCATCGACGCCCACACCGAAGGGTGGGAGGCGCTCAAGGCCCTCGTCCAGGACTACAACCCCCAGACCGTCGCTGAAACCTGCGCCATTGCCGTGGCCGACCTGCGCCGCGCGGCGGAGCTCTTCGGTACCGCTCGGGCCGCCCTGTCCCTTTGGTGTCAGGGGCTCAACCAGTCCGCCCACGGCACCGACAAGAATACGGCCTTGATCAACCTGCACCTCGCCACCGGCCAGATCGGCAAGCCCGGTGCCGGGCCCTTCAGCCTCACCGGCCAGCCCAACGCCATGGGCGGCCGCGAGGTGGGCGGCATGCCCGCCCTCCTGCCCGGACACCGCGATGTGCTCAACCCCATCCATCGCGAAGAAATCGCCCGGTTCTGGGGAGTCGAAGACCTTCCTCCCGAGCCCGGCCTCACCGCCGTACCGCTCTTCCAGGCCATGGAGCGGGGCGAGATCAAGGCAGTATGGATCGCCTGCACCAACCCGGTGCTCTCCATGCCCGATCAGGCGCAGGTCATCCGTGCCCTGGCCCAGGCCGAGCTGGTCATCCTCCAGGACGCCTATCTGGAGACCGAAACAGGGGCCTATGCCGATCTGCTGCTGCCGGCGGCGAGCTGGGGAGAGCGCGAGGCCGTCGTCACCAATTCGGAACGCCGCATCACCCATCTCGGTCAGGCCGTTCCCGCCCCCGGAACGGCCCTGCCCGACTGGAAAATCTTCCGCGATTTTGCCCACGCGCTGGGGTCTGCCCTGGATGAATCCGGGCATCCCGCCCCAGCATCCATGGACAGTTCCTGGACCGCCCGCGCCCAACGCCTCTTCGCCTTCCCCACGGCCGAAAGCGTCTTCAACGAATACCGCGAGACCACCCGGGGCCGTGACCTCGACATCACCGGCCTGTCCTTCGCCCGCCTCGACCGCGACGGTCCGCAGCAATGGCCCTTCCCGGAAGGCGCGGGAAAAGGCAGCGTGCGCCTTTACAGCGACGGCATCTTCTCCACCCCCAGCGGTCGCGCCCGTTTTCGTGCCCCTGCCTATGCCCCGGTGGCGGAGGAGATCGACGCCCGTTATCCCCTGCGCCTCATCACCGGCCGCCTGCGCGACCAGTGGCACAGCATGTCGCGCACCGGCAAGGTCACCGCGCTCTTCCAGCACAGCGAGGAGCCCCTCCTTGAAATCCATCCGCGCGACGCGCAACGGCTGGGGCTGGAGGATGGCCAGTTGTGCCGGGTGAGCAGTCGCCGGGGCAAGGTGGTGGTCCGGGCGCAGATCCTGGCCACCAGCACCCCGGGGGTGCTCTTCCTCCCCATGCACTTTGGCACCCGCTTCGCCCCGGCGGGGGAATGCAACCGCCTGACCCTGCCGGCCATCGATCCGGTTTCCGGAGAGCCGGAATTCAAGCATACCGCCGTGCGGGTAGAGCCCCTGGCCTTTGCCTGGACCGGCGCCATCCTCGCCCTCCTCGAAGACGAAGGCCAGTTCCTCGCCGCCCGCGCCGTGGCCCAGGGCTTTCCCTATGCCAGCCTCGCGCGCATCGGAGGAGCGGAACAGGATGGCTTTGTGCTGCGTCTCGCCGCCGAAGAAGCGCCGCCCGCCTGGGCGGTCCGGGAGTGGGATCGGGCGTTGGGAATCGGCGGCGCCGATGCCCTGGATTACCAGGACCTGCGCCGGGGAGTAAGCAAACGCATCTGCATCCGGGCGGGCCGCCTGATTGCCGCCCGCCTCTTCGGCGAGACCGAAACCCTCGACTGGCTGCGGGCGCTGTTGCTCGCAGGGACCGATATCCAGCCCTACCGTCACGCTCTCTTCGCACCCACGGTGCCGCAGCAACTCAGTGCCTGGGTCCCGTCGCATACGGTGTGCACCTGCCTGGGCGTGAGTGAAACGGTGATCTGCGCCGCCATCGCCCAAGGGGCGAACAGCGTGGAGGCGGTGGCTCAGGCCTGCGGCGCGGGCAGCGAATGCGGCTCCTGTCGTCCCGAGATCAGCGCATTGCTGCGTGCCCTGGTGCAGGATGCCTCATGAGAACGCTGCCGCAACTCATCGGTGACGTGGCGCGCGGCAAGGAGCATGCCCGCGACCTCCCCGAGGGGGAGGCCCAGGCCCTCTTTGCGGCCTGGCTCGCCGGCGATCTCGACGCCTATGGCCAGGGCGCCTTGTGGACCGCCTATCGCATCAAGGGCGAATCCGTGGACGAACTGCTGGGTTTCGCGGGCGCCAGCGAGCAAGCCATGGACCGCATCGCAGTCCCCGCAGGCCCCCTGCCCATCATTCTGCCCAGCTACAACGGCGCCCGCCGCGAGGCCAACCTGCTCCCCCTCCTGGCCCTGGTCCTCGCCCGCGCCGGGGTGCCCGTCCTGCTCCATGGGAGCCATGGCGGTGTGGCCGAGGATGCCGACCTGGCCCTCACCGACCACAGTCGGGCCAAGCGCGTCAGCAGTGCCGCCCTCCTCACCGCCCTCGGTCTGCCGGCGGCCGGCAGCCCCCAGGCCATCCGTGACGATCTGCGCCAGAGGAACCTTGCCCACGCCCCCATCGACGTCCTCAGCCCCGGCCTGGCGCGCGTCCTCGCCCTGCGCCGGCGGCTCGGCGTGCGCTCCAGCGTCCATACCGTGGTCAAGCTCATCAACCCCTTTACCGGCCCTGCCGTTCACTGTGCCGCCGTCACCCATCCGCCCTACCTGGAACGCCTCAAGGCATTCTTTGGCCGGACGCGGCGGCACGCCCTCTGCCTGCGCGGCACCGAGGGCGAGCCCTTCGCCCACCCCAAGCGCCGTCCCGCCCTGCTGGCCTGCCAGGACGGCGCCTGCACCACACTTCTGGAAAAAGACGGGGAGCCGCTGCTCCGCCTACCCGATCTGCCGGCCGATGGCGGCGTCACTGCCACCTGCCGCTTCATCGAAGAAGTCCTCAAGGGCACTCGCGCCCTGCCCGATCCGCTCCTTGACCAAGGGGCTTGTCTGCTCGTACTGAGCGGGCATAGCTCCAGTCTGGACGCCGCCAGGGTCGTGCTCAGGGCCGCCCTGCCCGCCCAAGGCCGTCAGACGCCGTCCCCCCAGCCCTTACCCACGCCCCAAGGAGCCATCCCATGAACTGCCCCGCCCAGGTCTATCTCATCGGCGCCGGACCCGGCGACCCCGAACTCCTCACCCTCAAGGCGGCGCGTCTGCTCCAGACCGCCGATATCCTCTTCCACGACGCCCTGGCCAATCCGCGCATCCTCGATCTGGCCCGCCCCGACGCCCAACGGGTCGATGTCGGCAAGCGCGGCGGTTGCGTCTCCACCCCCCAGTTCAGCATCCAGGCGCAGATGATCCGCGCTGCCCAACAGGGTCTCCAGGTCGTGCGGCTGAAGGGCGGCGATCCCTTCATCTTCGGCCGGGGCGGAGAGGAGTGCGTGGCCCTCAAGGCCGCCGGCATCGCCTATGAAATCGTCCCGGGCATCACCAGCGGCATGGCCGCCGCCGCCTATGCCGGTGTACCGCTGACCTATCGCGCCGTCAGCCAATCGGTATTATTGGTGACCGGCCACGAAGCGCCGGAAGCCAAGCCCATTGATTGGCGGCGCATGGCGGGCGCTGCCGATACCCTGGTCATCTATATGGGCGTGGAGCGGGTGGAAAAAATCCGCGACGGCCTCCTGGCCGGCGGCCTCTCCCCAAGCACACCGGCCCTGGCCGTGGAATGGGCCACCCTCCAGCAGCACGAGGTCCACAGCACCCTCGCCGACCTCCCCGCGCAGATCGCCCGCAACGGGCTGAAGAGCCCCGCCATCCTCGTCATCGGCGCCGTCGTCGAGATGTCCGCCTGTCTCTCCTGGCGGCCTTCCGCCTCCGACGCATTGCCACAGGCGGCCTGCTTATGAGAGAAGAGTCATAACCCAGTCGCCACGGAAAGCCGCCATGACCCAAGCCCATATCCTCCTCGCCCACGGTTCCCGCAATGCCGACTGGCGGCGGCCCTTCGAGCTCATCGCCGCCCGTTTCGGCGAGCGCCACCCCGAGCGCCGCGTCCTCCTCTGTTACCTGGAAATCTGGGCGCCGGATCTGTCGCAGACCATCGCCGGGGCCTATGTCGAAGGGGTCCGCCAGTTCCGCATATCGCCCCTGTTCTGGAGCAGCGGCCGCCATCTCCAGGAAGACCTGCCCCGCCTCCTGAGCGAGCTGGAACAGCGTTTCCCCGGGCTCCGGATCAGCGTGGACGAACCCCTCGGCGAGCGTGAGCCCGTGCTTGCCGCCGTGCTCGACGTACTGGCCTAAGCCCGAGCTCCATGTTTCGCGTCCTGCTCATTGACGACGACCACGACCGCGCCGTCGGGGTCAAGGCCTTGCTCGAAGCCGTCGGCCATACGGTGATCGCCATCCTGTCCTGGGAAGCCACCACCCTGCACCGCCTCGACAGCCTGCGCCCGGATGTCATTATCGCCGATGCCGGCAGTCCGGAGCGCGATGCCCTGGAGCATATCGTCCTCCTCAGCGAAACCCTGGAACTGCCCGTCGTGGTGCTTGGTGCCGCCGGTGACGAAGACAGCATCCGCCGCGCCATGCGCGCTGGCGTGGCGGCCTACGTCGCCCACGGTATCTCCATCCACGACATCGCCCCCATCCTCAAGGTGGCCACCCTGCGCTACGCCGAACACCACAAGCTCAAGCGCGAACTGCAGGACGCCAAAAGCGAGCTGTCCGCCCGTAAACGTATCGAAAAGGCCAAGGGGATCCTCATGCAGGACCTCGGTCTGAGCGAAGACGATGCCCATCACCGCATGCGCCGCCTGGCCATGGACCGCGGCAAAAAGCTGGTGGAGATCGCCGAAGCGATCATCCTCACCAAGGAACTGGGAAAGCATTAACCTTGATCCGGCGGTTCCCGCATTTCCCCCAATGCCTGCACCCGCGAAGCGCCCCCTTGCCAGACGGCGCGGAGTGGATCCTGTGCTATGCTTCAAAACAACGGGAATGTCTCCATGTCCATCCTTCCGGGGCGCTGCTGTCGGGGTTCCTCAACCGTGGAGTCCTCCCGGGTTCCGGCCGTGGCAATGGGCCCGGAGCGTCCCGGTATGGGTCTGCCGTATTCCTTGGAGTCAGCCTTGCCGCCACCGGCGGTGCTTTTTCTGGTCCGGGCGTAAGAAACAGCTATTTTCGGTAATCCTCAAGGGAGATATTATGTTTGTGATTCAGGTGGCTACGGAATGCGCTCCGGTGGCCAAGGTAGGCGGGCTGGCGGATGTGGTCTACGGCCTGAGCAGGGAATTGGAACTCCGCGGCCACGCGGTGGAAATCATCCTGCCCAAATATGCCAACATGCGTTACGACCAGATCCAGGACCTGCAGGTAAGCTATGGGGATCTCTGGGTGCCGTGGTATGGGGGTGCCATTCATTGCACGGTCTATTTCGGTTTTGTGCATGGCCTGAAATGTTTTTTCATCGAACCCCATTCCGAAATATCCTGTGGGCCACCGGGCTGGGCCGCCCCTGGCATTATTTTCATCCCGACCGCCTGCAGGACGACCACAATCCCACGGCTATCAACTTCATGAAGGCGGGCATCGTCTATGCCAACTTCGTCACCACCGTATCGCCGCAGCACGCCTGGGAGGCACGACATACGGACCAGGGCTACGGCCTGGGCCATGTCCTCTACCGCCATCAGAACAAGTTTTCCGGCGTGCTGAACGGACTGGATTACAACTTCTGGAACCCGCAGACCGATCCCCTGATACCGCACCATTACGACTATCAAGACCGGTCCGGGAAGGAAGGGGACAAACGCGCCCTGCGCGACCGCCTCTGGCTGCGTGATGACCGCAAGCCGCTGATTGCCTATGTGGGCCGCCTGGACTGGCAAAAGGGTGTACACCTCATTCGCCATGGCCTTTTTTATGCGCTGTGGAACAACGCCCAGTTCGTCTTGCTGGGCTCCAGCCCAGAATCGGGCATCAACGATTATTTCTGGCACCTCAAGAACCATCTCAACGAGAGCCCGGATTGCCATCTGGAGATCGGTTTCAACGAAGAACTGGCCCATCTGATTTATGCCGGCGCCGATATGCTCATCGTGCCCAGTATTTATGAACCCTGCGGCTTGGCCCAAATGATCGCCTTGCGCTATGGCACCGTTCCCATCGTGCGCGGCGTGGGCGGTTTGCTGGATACGGTGTTTGATCGGGATTACAGCGATAAACCTTTTCCCGAGCGCAACGGCTATGTTTTTTATCAGGACGACTATCCGGCCCTGGAATCGGCCATGGGGCGGGCCATCGCCCTCTGGCATGAAGAGCCCGACAGCTTTCACGAACTGGCTGCCAACGGCATGGCTTGCGACTACTCCTGGAACAAGCCGGGAGAGTATTATCTAGGGATTTACGATTTTATTCGTGACCGATGAAAGGGAATAACGACGATGCCAACCGGACTGCTGGATGATTTGCCCGATTTCTGCGGCCATGAAGACAGGATAGCGCAAGCGCTGCGGGGGCGCTCTGCCCAGGACATTACCCGAAGCGGCATCGACTTTCCCCATATCCGAAGCGCCGCGGCCATCGCCCTGCACATGCATCAACCGTTGATACCGGCCGGTGGGGACGATCTCCGCAGCGCCGCCATCATCAGCAACCTGCAATACATGATGGAGCACCCGGAGAGCGGCGACAATCACAACGCATCGGCCTTCCAGTGGTGTTACGAGCGCATGGCGGAGTTCGTGCCGGAGCTGCTGGCTGGCGGCAAGCAGCCGCGGGTGATGCTGGACTATTCGGGCACGCTGCTCTACGGATTGCAGCAGATGGGCTTGCAGCATGTCCTGCAGTCCTTGCGTACCCTGGCCACCGACGAGCGCTATCAGGGTGCGGTGGAATGGCTGGGCACGGCCTGGGGCCATGCCGTGGCGCCCTCGACGCCGGTGCAGGACTTCCGGCTCCACGTCCTGGCCTGGCAGGAACACTTCGCCGCCCTCTTCGGCGAGGCAGCCCTGGCCCGGGTGCGCGGCTTTTCGCCGCCGGAAATGGCGTTGCCCAACCATCCCGATGTCGCCTATGCCTTCGTCAAGACCCTGCTGGACTGTGGGTATGAATGGGTCCTGGTGCAGGAGCACACGGTGGAACAGCAAGGCAACGGCCAGCCCCTGCAGCAGAAGCATCTGCCCCAGCGGCTGGTATGCACCAACTCCCAGGGGCAGAGCGTGAGCATCACCGCCATCATCAAGACCCAGGGCTCCGACACCAAGCTGGTGGGCCAGATGCAGCCCTGGTACGAGGCGCAGGGCCTCTCCCCCATGGACCTGGGCGGACGGCAGGTGCCACCCTTGGTGACCCAGATCGCCGACGGCGAGAATGGCGGGGTCATGATGAACGAGTTCCCCCCCAAGTATCAGCAAGTGGTGGAAGCGGCTTCGGGTTCTGCC
>JABEBX010016718.1_pt1 | contig 11210 bp, 7 predicted proteins | sample 7245971 | NCBI WGS metagenome assembly JABEBX01 (sample SAMN14506365, study PRJNA622280) | hot springs metagenome | biome: hot spring [ENVO:00000051]|acidic hot spring [ENVO:00002120]; feature: spring [ENVO:00000027]|sediment [ENVO:00002007]; material: sediment environment [ENVO:01001048]...
AAATTTTCGACATAAGTCTTGAGGATGTCAAAAAGATCCTTTTCATATCATAAAAGGTAAGTATACCGAAGCATATGGCCTATGGCATATAGCAAATGGTATATGGCGGAGGGCAGGATACCCTCGAGATGTCTGGTCCTCGCTTTGCTGCGAAGGCTTCCTCAGGGATATCATGCCCTCTGCCAAGGTTAATGGATATTCGACTTTTAAAGTTGAATCACTATAAAAATCATTGACCTTCAGAATCATCCGGAATTATCGGTAATTCGTATTGCTCTTCTATTATCTTTTGCAAATCTTCTGTTTTATAGCCGGCCTTTATTGCAAAGATGTATACAATCCCGTAAATTGCCGCCATCAAAATCGTATCCCACGGAAATTGAATAATGCCATTTCCAAAACTTCCAAAGTACGATATGAGATCCGTTAAGAATATCAAAGCAAAAAGCCAGTAAGAACTTTTGAATATGATCTTTTTATCTTCCGCCAATTGCTTTTCAGTCATCACCGTTCCAACTATGAAGATCAAGGCGGTTACAAAGAGTGTTGAAAGAAAGATCGAATTTTTTGTTGCCATTGCTTCATTGGATGGGGCATACAAGACATAAAGATAATTGAGTATTATCCCCGTGATAGATGAAAGGAGTTCTATTATTCCAAGCGTGTAAGCAAAAAGTTTTGAAATGCCAAGTTTTTTTGTCACGTAAACGAAATAAAAGATGGGTATTCCCACAAGTGTGGCGTAGGTGATCATGGTAAGAGTGGTTATGCCAGACCAGTAAATTATCAACGCCCCGCCGATGAAAGCTATTGGGGCTATAATTTTGGCATATGGCAATTTAAATGATTTTTTGAGTTGTGGGGCATTTTTTCTGAAAACCTGTAAGGCTACCGGACTTATTATGTAAGTCAGAACCGTCGCACTGGTTGAAAATCCAACGAACAAATACCATGATGGAAATGGCAGGAAAAAGAAGATACCAACTACGAAAGAGGCTATAAGGGCAATGTATGGTACTTTTGTTTTACTGTGAATTTTAAGCAGTGCCGAAGGAAGATATCCATCCGCCCCCATGCCATAAAGCACTCTTGAACTTGTTCCGAGATATATCCAACCAGTTCCGCTTGGAGAGATCCATGCATCGATGAGAAGCAAATTTGCGAAAGCGCCAAACAAGGCTATACCACTGTATTTTAATTCTGTGAAAAATGGCGATGTTCCCAAATCACTTGACGTTAGATTGGCCCAACTTATTCCTGCCGGCCATTTAATGGCACCTATGAAGGCAAGTTGAAGCAATGAATAAAGTGCCGTCGCAACGATTATGGAAAGAATCGTCGCTCTTGGGATGTCTCTTTGCGGATTTTTGGCTTCTCCTCCGAATTCAACCGCCTGACGGAACCCCAAGTATGAAAATATTATCCCAGCCGCCGGTATGGCATAGAAAATACTTCCAACACCCAAAGGTGTAAATCCACCGTAGGAAACGAAGTTTGACTTGTTGAACATGAAGAGTAAAAATATAAAAGTTATGACTGGAAGAATGAATTTCCACCATGTGGCAATGCTGTTGAATTTTCCAAGAAATTTTATACCAAACCAATTGAGTAAGAAGAAAACGCCTAATAATCCTACTCCCAAAAGAATTCCAATTGGTGTTAAAACTGAAACTCCACCAGCAGTTCTGAAAAGGCCTGACACATACGTCGCAAGGTAGGTTAAAACCGCTTCGGCTTCAATCGTTGGGGTCGTCACAGCACCTAAAAGATAAGCCCATCCAAGGATAAAGCCCGTGTAACTGCCGTACGTTAAGTGAGGATACCTGACAATCGCCCCACTTTTTGGTATAGCCCCTGCAACTTCTGCAAGTGTAAGCGCTATAAGCAAAACTATAACTCCACCTATTATCCATGAGAGTATCGAAGCTGGTCCGGCGGCAGCAGCCCCAGCCGCTACACCAAGCAACCATCCAGAACCTATTATCCCGCCCATCGAGAGGAAAAAAAGATCCTGGAAGGTCAAAACCTTTTTCAATTTTTTGTCTGATTCCAACGCAACTGACTCGTCAGAGTTACTTTTTGTGAATTTTTGTGAATTTTCCATTCAATGTACCTCCAAGGTTTTAATTTAAATGAAAAAGGCCACATCTATTCGATGTGGCCCAGTGAATTCGCTATATCAAAGCACGATCAAACGTTTGCTCCTTCACTGGGCAAATATTTGATATGCTTTCTATTCAATTTTCTATTCAAATCATCAAAATAAACCATTCTTTTGTTCTCCCACAAATCGTTTTGTCTATATTAGCATTCATCGAAAAGCATTGTCAATTAAAAAGTGGTTAACATATGTTTAATTTTCATCAAGCCATGCTTTTGCCTCTACTTTGCATTGGGTTTCCTGAGCCTCAAATGTTTCTTCAACTGGCATTGAAATAATCTTTTGAAAGGTCTCTTTGGCAAGCGCTTTTTTGCCCCACTTCACGTAAAGCATCCCAAGTTCGTAATAACCGTAAACATAATTTGGATCTATGGTAAGTGCTTCTTTGAAGAGACTTTCTGATTTTTCAAAATCGGCAAATGGCCATGGTGTATCTCTATATCTCATTGCAAGTGCAACATAAGCACGATAAAGTTTAGGATCGAGTTTTATGGCTTTATTAATGTAATTGTCGAAATCTCCAAGCATAAAAAGACTTTGTATTATCCCCTTGTACTGAGCGAGCCTTCCTATCGCGGCGCCTGCGACAAAATTCAAGTAAGCGTCATTTGGAGTCATCTTAAGCGCTAATTTAGCGTAATCAAGAGAATCGTTAAAGTAATCGGCCTTTTTATCTTTCGGTGCACCCCACAAGCCGTATTCTGTACAGGCATCTGCAAGTAATGTCAAAAGCGTAGCACTTTTAGTTAGATTGGGAAGAATTTTAACTTGATTTATCAAATTCAACATGTCAGTCGCGTTTTGAGATGCCCTGTAATTGTAAAAATTCTGGCTTAAATCTGATCCAAAGATCACCAAGGACAAACTTAAGATGAAAAAAACGATTGATAATTTTTTCATTTTCGCCTCCTAACCGATCAAGTTTTCCTCTCTCAACCTTCTGACAAGGTATTCCGATTGTGCTTTCAAATCATCCTTTATACCAAACTCTTCAGAGGCCAATTTAACAGCACTTTCAAAATTGAATCCCAAATCGAGAAAATTCAGAAACTCATCTTTGTAATCTCTGTACGCTGGACAGGCCTTTAAGACTTTGAATTCCCAATCTTTGTCCGCTTCGTTCATCCAAAGATCTCCGAGAGGCCCTTTGAAGTTTTTAATCCTTTTGCGTTTTGGAAGCATCTTCATGTTAAAGTGTTCTTTGACGTAGTTTTTGATGTCTTTTACATCCGTGTACTTCGACAGCATTTCAAGACTTTCGTATGTTCTGAATCCAATCCAATTTTTAACAGACTCGTCTTTCGAGGCATTTGAGATGAATTTCCCAAAGATCTTTTCAACGGTTTTGTTAGACGTTTCCTCGCTCATACCTTCTAGAATATTTGACAGTGTTTCAAGTACGCCATTTCCAATCCATTCAAATGATTCAACACTTGATTTATCTGGAGTGTCCTCGCTTGTGTGGTAATACCTGTCAGGCCATTGCGTGAGGGAGACTGCTTGAACGCCCATGGATGAATCTACAAAGATGTAATGATCCGATCCGCCAGAATAGTGGCCTGTTTTCATTCTAAACTTTGGATTTTCAAGATGAACCTCCATAAGTTCATTTATGAAAGAGGGTAAAGACCATGGTGTTGATGATACATCAAGGGTTGATCCGGTCATCTCTTGATCTTCTCCGACCATATCGAGATTTATGTTGAATTCAAAATCATTTTTGTGATCCGTAAAATAGGCTATGGTTCCGTACATTTCTGGCACCCAAAGCGCTGTTATTTCACGATTTATATGGAATTTTCTAAGCGTTCTGACGATCTCGGCAAGAAGGGCAGATCCACTTGCGTTGTCATTTGCGCCAGGTTTAGGATGACACAAATGCGCCGTTAAAATTATTGGCTTTTCCTTTCCTTTTTTACCAATTTGCGCTTCCAAATCTATTCCATTTGTTTTTCCAGAAAGGAAAATCGCGCTTATCGGAGAAAGTGCGAGAGAACCGACGATGTAATTCCCATTTGAAATTTTCAAAAATCCATCTTTCAAATTCCATCCACGCGGCATTCGCCAAGTTTCGTAAGATTTGTTAAGAGGGTATTTTATGATTTTAGATTCTCCAACGAAATTTTGTATCGTCTCTATTGCTTTTGAAAATCCTATGCCTCCCTTTGATCTGTGAAATCGCGATAATTCCCATTCTAAATCAAGGGCGTTTTGAGGAAAAAATTCTTTCAAAAATTCTTCTCTCATAATCTCACCTTCTTTGAGAAATTATACCAAACTTTTGGAAGTAAATCGAAGATCATGTTAAAATTATACTAAACCTCTTCTAAATCCCGAATTTTGGCTCTGGCATGATGATTGAATATTCGACTTTTGAAGTGAGGTTAGTATAAAAATAGTCATATGAGGAGGAAGCGCATGAAAAAAGTTTTTTTTCTGTGACTCCTTCTCTTAGCACCATAGGAGGAGGGGAATTATATCTAAAAAAATTCATAAAATTTCTGTGTTCAAAAAGCGAAATTGGTAAGATAACCATAGCGTATCCGAACATACAAGCCTTAAATGATTTTTGGGAAGATATTGGATCACAAAAGATTGAACTTGTTAACTACCGTTTTGGTACTCTTACGGTCGATAAGAATTTTATCAATTTAGGCTTTTACAAACTTTTAAGAAGAGAAAGAAAGATTGTGGAAGAAAAGATAAAGGAAGAACATTACGATTTACTTTTTGCTCATGCTCCAACGGATGTGCTTGTTTTGAAGAATTTTTTAGAACGTACGAATATCATCTTTTACAGCAATATACCTCCATACGCGCGTATATGGCCATTTAAGTTTGCAATCAAAAGATATCTTGAAAGATTGCAAAGGGTGATATGCGTAAGCGAGTTCATACAAAATGAGATAAAAAGTATTTTGCCATTGGAAAAAAATATTTATGTTGTTCACAATGGTGTGGAATTGATCAATTCAAAGTTAGATCCTCCACACAGTATAAAGCATATCGGTGTCGTTGCAAGGTTTGAAAGAGAGAAAAATGTTATTTTAGCGATCAAGACCTTCAAATTCCTTACAAAAAAATATGGTTACCTCTCTTTGCATCTTTTTGGAGATGGAAGTAAAAGAAAATCACTGGAAGATTTTGTAAGAGGAAACAGAATTAAAAATGTTTATTTTCATGGCTTTGTCAAAAACATGGATGAAATTTATTCAAAAATAGATTTGCTTGTCGTACCATCAAAGATGGAAGCACTCTCACTTGTCATCATTGAAGCAATGTCTAAAAATATTCCCGTTGTGGCTTCAAATGTTGGTGGTATTCCGGAGATAATCAAGGATGGGTACAACGGATTTTTGGCAGAACCGAATGTGAAAAGTTTTGCTGTCAAAATAACAAGAATCATAGAAAATCCAGAGATTATAAATGATTTTGTCAAAAACTACGATCAGACCCTTTCACAATTCGATATCAATGAAAAATTCGAGGATCTTTACAAGATTCTTTTTGATAAAGGTAATGGAGGGATTTAAATGAAGATTTCAATTGTGATACCGGCTTACAATGAAGAAAAATCCATAGAGAAGACCATAAAAAGCCTTCTAAACCAAAGTTATAAGGATTTTGAAATCATAGTTGTAGACAACAACAGTAAAGATAAGACATTTGAGATCGCTTCAAAATACGTTAAAACGATAAATGAACCAAAGCAAGGTTATATTTTTGCCGTGAAGCATGGGATTGAAGAGACAAGAGGAGAAATAGTAACGGTGTGCGATGCTGACTCTATTTATCCAAAAAAGTGGCTTCAGAAGATGGTAAAATCTTTCAAAAACAAACAAATCGTTGCGGTTTACGGGACGGCCATGTTTTATGATACGGGCAAATTCATGGCTTTCATTAGTTTAATTTCTTACACCGTTTTTCTGTGGATTTCAAAATTTCTTGGACTTGATAACACGGCAGGATTCAATTTTCTCTTCAGAAGAGAGGCCTATAACAAGGCTAGTGGATATGATGAGAACTGGAAATGGGGCAGTCCCGATATAGATCTTGGAAGAAGACTTAAAAAATTTGGAAAGATCAGGTTAAGAAATAAAATTGTTTTTACTTCTGCAAGAAGGTTCAAAAAAGGCGGTTTCCTGAATACTCTCAAGATGTTTCTTGGAATGTGGAGACAAATGCTAAAAAACAAAAAGCCAGATGTAAGTTACGAAGACTACAATAAAACAAGAAATTAAAAAGCGTATAGCAAATGGCAAATAGAAAAAACAGTGAGCAGAGATTAGAGAATAGAGATTAGTGGGTAGTCAACAGTGATCAAAAAACATCGGCACGTGATACATAATCTCGTGTTGTCATCCTAAACTCGTTTCAGGATCGCATCAAAGTCTTTAATTTAACCTTACTTCGAAAGTTGAATGTTCAATTATCTTATCTCTGGGATGTATCTAATAACTTCAATGCGATCCCACATCAAGTGTGGGATGACGTGAAACAAATAAGCGCTGCGAAGGCCATCTCGAGGATATCCTGCCCTCCGTCAAGTACCACTCACTAATCCCTAATCCCTAACCCCTAATCCCTAATCTCTGTTTTTGCCTTTACTGATCACGCGTCACGCGTTACTCGTCACTGCCTTTGTCATATGCCATATGCCTGTAATTGGCTTCGGCAGGTACCCTACTCACAGGTGTTTTTTGAACCAATCGAGTATAAGATCTAGCCTTTTAATTCTGTGGTAAGGTTTGCCAGATCTTGAAAGTTCATGGTTTTCAGATGGGAAAAGTGCAAGTTTCGCCTCTTTGCCAAAATATTTTAAAGCTGTGAAAAATTGAAATGCTTCAACCATATAACATCTGTAATCCTCCATTGAATGAATAAACATGATTGGAGTTTTGACGTTTTTTACATAAGTAAGAGGAGACATTTCCGCATATCCTTGAGGATTTGACCATGGATCACCGTCAAGTTGATCTGGACCAAAGAAATATCCTATATCCGTTGTCCCAAAAAAAGATACCCAATTGCTTATCGAACGTTGCGAAACGGCAGCCTTGAATCTGTCCGTTTGCGTTACAATCCAATTGGTCATATATCCTCCATAAGAGCCACCTGTGACTCCAATTTTTTCTTTATCTACAAAATCAAAACTTTTAATTGCTTTATCAACTATTTCCATTATATCTTTGTAATCTCTCTTGCCATAGGCCCCATGTATGTAAGAAAATTCTTCCCCATATCCATCGCTTCCTCTTGGATTCGAAAAGATCACTACAAAGCCATTTGATGCCAATATCTGAAATTCAAGAAAGAATGCGTTACCGTAGGCTGTTCTAGGACCACCATGAATTTCGAGAATTGTCGGATATCTTTTGCCACTTTGAAAATCAACTGGTTTCATTATCCATGCGTCTATCTTTTTGCCATCAGAAGAGATGACGTCAAAATGTTGGGGAACGGAAACGGAAAAATTCTTTAGATCGTTGAACTTTGAAAGTTTCTTTTCCTTTCGGCCATTGTAAAGGTAAAGTTCATCCAAAGATGTAAAATTCATTGACAAAAAGGCGATATTACCATTTGGAGCAACGCTAAAACCGGACACCGATCTTTCTCCGTTGATGACTTCCTCAACTTTGCCGTTGGAGAATTTGTAAATTTTGGAAACAGGGCCATCGGTCATCATGAAATATATCCCAGAATCTCTCCAGAAAACTTTGTTGGGAGAGCCACCGTGCGAATCACTGTTTATGGAATTTCCCTTTGCCAGATCGACATCGCAAACTTTTGTGAATTTACCATCTAAATTGGTTATCCATAACCTTTCATTTGTGAAAGAGCCATGCTTTAAATCGGAAATCATGGCCGCTATTTCTTTTGAATCTGGACTCCAACATATGTTACCAACAGACACATTTGAGTTTGTAATTTTTTTAGGTTCTCCAAATCCTATCTTCATTACAAACAGGTCGGATACGAGTGGAGCATGCTCGAAATCAAGTGCTTCAACAAAAGCAATATTTTTCCCATCTGGGGAAGGAGCAAAGGTGAATATTTCTCCCTTTTCACTTGTCAAACATTTTTTTGTTCCGTTCTTATCAACAAGGTAAAGTTGAATTTTAACATCGTACGTAAATCCTTCTCCGTTTGACCAAAAAGGTATCTTTTCTATTTCATGCACGTCATCTTTTGGTTCTCCCTTTATTTGCTTTCTTTTTGCCTTCAAAGCGACTGAAAGGATTAGTTCGTTGGAGTTTAACCATGCAAGATCTGTTATCTGATCATCAAAATGTGCTATTTTCGAAGATTCTCCTCCATCGGATCTTATGATCATGAGATTCGATCCGTTTTCCTCTTTAATGGAAGAAACAAAAGCTATTTCTTCTCCATTTGGAGACCATCTTGGTGAATTATCTGAAGGTCCTTTCGTGAATTGAAATAAACGATTTCCGTCATACATGTAAATCGATTTTTCATATCCGTCTTTTTTGTCGTTCGAATGGCTTGATGTAAGTACGATCCTTTTCCCACTTGAATCTATCTGGGGATCTCCGGCAAATTTGAATCTCAAAAAAGTCTTTGATGAAAATTTGTTCATTAAGATCATCCCTTTCCATTCGGTATTTAAACAATTATACTATACTGATTCAACTTTAAAAGCCGAATGCTCATTTATCTTGCAGCTCCAGCATGTGCCCCGTCGGAATCTGTCCTCGCTGCGCTGCGAAGGATTCCTCTGGGGCATCATGCTCTCCGCCAACTTACCGCTCACTAATCTCTAATGTCTAATCTCTAATCCCTAATAACGTGTTACGCGTCACTCGTCACTATTTGCCATGTGCTGCTTTGTATATCGCTCCTCCAGCAGGTACCCCCTCGATGTCTGGTCCTCGCTTCGCTGCGGAGGCCATCTCGAGGGTATCCTGCCCTCCGCCAAGTTACCGCCCACTAATCTCTAATGTCTAATCTCTAATCTCTAATCTCTAATGTCTAATCCCTATTTGCCATATGCTATACGCCATTCGCTGTTTTGTGAATTGACATTTCAGATCGATCTTGACAATATCTCTCTCAGTTTGTATAATCATCTTACAGATGTGACTTGATTTAAGGAGGTTATCATGAAGCGTACGTATCAACCTAAACGCAGGAAAAGAGCCAAAACTCATGGATTTCTTTCAAGAATGAGTACAAGTTCTGGAAGAAGAGTTTTGAGTAGCAGGCGAAGAGCTGGAAGAAAAAGATTAACGGTTTGAATTTTTTTGAATTGATGAATCGTATCAAAAGAGAAAAAGATTTTCAGAGGGTTTTCTCCGAAGGTCAAAGTGTATCGAACGAATTTTTGTTGATAAAGTATTGTTACAATGATCTTGGACGACCAAGAATTGGGATAATTGCATCAAAAAAATTTGGGAAGGCTCATGTTAGGAATCGATTTAAAAGGTACACGAGAGAAGTTTTCAGGACAAATAAATCTCAAAATGGAATCGACATGATTGTTATTCCCAAAAAAGGTTTAAAAGATCATTTTGAAAACATAAACTTTGATACATTCAGATCTTCTTTTCTTTTTTTGCTGGGTATTTTGGAAAGAAAGGGTCCAGATGAGATTTAGAGATATTTTGATCAAGCCAATAAGACTTTATCAAAAATATATTTCTCCATTGAAACCGCCTTCTTGCAGGTTTACGCCTACTTGTTCAAATTACGCTATTGAGGCCATAGAGAGATTTGGCTTTTTCAGAGGTCTCATTCTTTCTGTTTGGCGCGTTTTAAGATGTAATCCGTACAATAAAGGGGGAGAAGATCCCGTGCCAACAAAATTCATATTTGGAGGTAAACACAGGTGACAAAAAAGATAGTTATTCTGTTGATGATGATATTTACCGTAGCAACTTTTGCTTTTGCAATACCAGCGGTAGATGTCGCAGTTTCTTCCACAACGGCAACTGTTACTACCAAACTGTACGAATATCAAATAGACCTTCAAAGTGGTTTTTTGACGAATGAATACAGTGTTTTTTACGAGCATGTCCATTCCTGGGCTAATACTGGAGACGGATTGGTATTATCTTACAATGGCAAACCCTTAGTTCCAACAAGTTGGTCGTTTGATAATCATGAAGATAAAAATTTCAAAACGACTTCGAATGTCACAATTAACTTTTTTTACAATGTTAACGGACAACAGGTTCAAAAAACGATAACGTTCGTAAACAATCCAAATTACGAAGTCTTGGTATCTGTAAAAGCACCTGATAATTTGCAACTTGGTTTGACCTTCCCAACTCTTGAATCGAATTTCAATCGTAACGGTGGGGATGTATTCGGTTCTTTTTATTCACAAAAGGGGATCGTAACATTTTCATCGATCACAAATGGAACTTTTAACGGTAATGGCGAGGCAACTTTTTCTGGTAATATGACATCCAAAATCTACATGGGGCCTGTGAAAAACACCTTGATTTTTTCAGTCTTTCCAAACCAGCAGAACATCATTTCCCAATTCATAGGCACATACCCAGGATCTGAGCCTTGGTATTCTTGGTTTATGTACATATTTGTGGTATTTCTCAACTGGTTGTACGATTTAACGGGTAATTATGGATGGGCAATAATTTTGTTTGGAATAATAATCAGAGTTGTACTTTACCCACTCTTTCATGTCCAAATGAAATCTATGTTAAAGATGCGCGATTTACAGCCCAAAATTCAGGAACTTCAGAAAAAATACAAGGATCCGAAAAAAATGCAGGAAGAACAGATGAAACTTTTCAAGTCTGAAGGTGTAAATCCGGCAGGAGGTTGTTTGCCGCTTTTAATTCAATTTCCAATACTTGCGCTTTTGTATTACGTCATTTTTTATTCAAGAGAAGTCTTTGCGTATAACCCTCAATTTTTGATCTGGAATGATCTTTCTGTTGGCGGTGTAAGTGCAAACATTCTTCTGTTGCTGCTAATAGTCATTTTCACGGTTTGGTCTTCTTTGTGGACAAGTACAAAGCCAAGTCAAGTTTGGTTGGCTGCTGGCATGTCCGCTGTCATGGAA
>JABEBX010018236.1_pt1 | contig 11209 bp, 12 predicted proteins | sample 7245971 | NCBI WGS metagenome assembly JABEBX01 (sample SAMN14506365, study PRJNA622280) | hot springs metagenome | biome: hot spring [ENVO:00000051]|acidic hot spring [ENVO:00002120]; feature: spring [ENVO:00000027]|sediment [ENVO:00002007]; material: sediment environment [ENVO:01001048]...
GTGTTGCTGGCTTATCTTCCGGCTATCACCAAGGCGCTGGGGGAAAGTTACGATGTGGAAATTGTCGAGGCCCACCATCGTCACAAGGTGGACGCGCCATCCGGAACCGCGCTGGCTTTGGGGCGCGCCGTTGCCAAGGGACGCGGTGTCGATCTCAAGGACGTGGAGTGCCTTGATCGTAATACCATCCGGGGGCCACGCCAGGAAGGCAGTATTGGCTTTGCCACTTTGCGTGCTGCTGACGTGGTGGGTGAACATACGGTATGGCTGGCGGGCGCGGGCGAGCGACTGGAATTGACCCATCGTGCCGCCAGCCGTCTGAATTTTGCCGAGGGCGCACTGCGGGCGGCGCACTGGTTGGCGGTACAAAGCCCCGGATTTTACGATATGCAGGACGTTCTGGGTTTGAAGCAGGGGCCGGTCCTGTAATTTTCCCTGCACTTAAGTAACGAGGAGCAGCTATCATGCAATATGTTGTCGCGAATCGGGTACCTGTAAAGGCCGAATATCGGGCCGAGTTTGAGGCACGTTTTCAAAAACGCGCGGGAGAAGTGGATAAGCAGCCGGGATTTGTGCGCATGGAGGTTTTGCGTCCGGTCAATGATGACGGCGTTTATGTCGTGCTGACGCACTGGGCTGATCAGGCAGCGTTCGAGGCCTGGATGAAAAGTGACGATTTCAAGGCGGCCCATACCAATCCGCTGCCCAAGGAAGCCTTTGGTGAAGGGGGCGGTCTGGAGCGTCACGAAGTCGTGATCAGTGCAGAGACCGCACCTTGATCCACTGCCGCGAAAAAACAGATTTTTGCGGATACACCACTTAATATGACGGCAGCTTTGGATGCCGGAGATGAGGACGAGCATGGCAGAATTGACGCGGGAACAAGTAGAGCAGTCATTGCAGGCAATGGAAGACCCTTATCTGGGTAAAACCCTCGCAAAAGCCGGCGTACTCAAAAGTGTGGACGGTAACCAGGTCAAACTGGAATTACCCTATCCCAGCGCTGGTGTAGCTATCAGTCTGAGTCAGGATGTGGCGCGGCAGATTCAAAATGACCACGGCCTGCAGGCGGATGTTTCGGTCAGTCATCGTATTGTCACCCATCAGGTCCAGCGCGGCGTCAAGCTCATGGAAGGCGTGCGCAATATTATTGCGGTAGCGTCGGGCAAGGGTGGCGTGGGCAAGTCAACCACCTCAGTAAATCTGGCGCTGGCGCTGGCCAAGGAAGGTGCCCGGGTAGGAATTCTGGATGCCGATATTTACGGTCCCAGCCAGCCGCGCATGCTGGGTATTTCCGGTAAACCCACCAGCAAAGATGGAAAAAAGATGGAACCCATGGAGGGGCATGGCCTTAAAGCCATGTCTATCGGTTTCCTGATTGACGAAGAAACCCCCATGGTCTGGCGCGGGCCTATGGTCATGCAGGCGCTGGAGCAGCTGCTCTCGGATACCCGCTGGGGAGAACTGGATTATCTGGTCATCGATCTGCCACCGGGTACGGGCGATACCCAGTTGACCCTGGCGCAGAAAGTGCCGGTTTCCGGGGCGGTCATTGTCACCACGCCCCAGGATATTGCCTTGCTGGATGCTCGCAAGGGTCTGAAAATGTTTGAGAAAGTCGGGGTTCCAATCCTCGGGATCATCGAGAACATGAGTTTTTATATTTGTCCCAAATGTGGCAATGAGGACGATATTTTCGGACATGGCGGCGGTGCCAGCATGGCCGAGCAGGATGGCGTGGAATTTCTGGGTGCCATCCCCCTGGACCGTAGCATTCGCAGCGAAGCCGATAATGGAGCGCCCACGGTGGTGGCTCAACCCGATTCGCGTCTGGCCAAAATCTACATCGAACTGGCTCGGCATGTGGCTGGGCGGGTGGCCAATCAGGCCGTCGATCATAGCCACAAATTCCCCAATATTGTCGTGCAGAATCGCTAAAATGAGTATCAAATCAGATCGCTGGATTCGGCACATGGCAGAAAATGAGGGGATGATCGAGCCTTTCTCCCCCCGTCAGGTGCGCCATGTAGAAGGCAGTCCCATCATTTCCTACGGTTTGTCGTCTTATGGTTATGATATTCGCTGCGCCGGTGAATTTAAGGTATTCACCAATGTGCGCAGTGCCATCGTCGATCCCAAAAATTTCAGCGAAGATTCTTTTGTGGATTTCAGTGGGGATACCTGCGTTATTCCACCCAATTCATTTGCCTTGGCGCGTACCCTGGAATATTTCCGGATTCCCCGCAATGTGCTCACCATTTGTCTGGGTAAAAGTACCTACGCGCGTTGCGGTATTATTGTGAATGTCACGCCCTTTGAGCCGGAATGGGAAGGCTATGTGACCCTGGAATTTTCCAATACCACGCCGTTGCCGGCCAAAATATACGCCAATGAAGGTGTCGCTCAGGTGCTTTTTCTGGAGTCTGATGAGGTCTGCGAAGTGTCCTATGCGGATCGGCGTGGTAAATATCAGGGCCAAAGTGGTGTGACTCTTCCCAAGGCTTGAGTGGTTCTGTAAGCGGAAAAATCAGTCCTGGCAGATGTTAATTTAAATAATTTAAATAACCGTGGATTCATTTGAGGGTGTTGTCATGCGCAAAACAGCATTGGTCATACTCAGTATCATCGGCATTTTTCTGATGCTTTCAGGCCTGTTGTTTTTTCTGCAGGGCACCGGAATATTTCCCTACCCGAAAAGCAGTTTCATGATCAATGAAACCATCTGGATTATCCGTGGAGCTATTTTATTTGTGGTCGGGTTGATTGTTCTGTTGATTGGCCGCCGTTTCCGGCGACCAGTTAAATTCCGCTAAATGGCAGAGAATCAACGTTTCTGGTTTACAGCAGGTCCATGAAGCTGAAACCCTTCTTGATGTAGGCATTGTTGGCATAGCCGTCCTTTTCCCAGGTGCCCTGGGGGCGGGCGCTGTCCAGCACAATCTTGTTGACCCATTTGACACTTTTGTAGCCGTACATTTGCGGGACCAGCAGACGCAGCGGATATCCGCCTTTTTGCAGCAGCGGCTGTCCGGAAATGTGCGTGGCGAGAATGACTCCGGGGGCGCGAGCCTGATCCATGGAAAGACTGTCTACGTAGACGCCATCGGCACTGTAAAAAGCGACATAGCGGGCACTTGCCTGAGGTTGTATCTGCTCCAGAAAATGCGACAGGGCAATACCCTGCCAGTGAACATTGTTGACAATCCAGCCGGTCACGCAATGAAAGGTCTCGATTTCCCGAACCTTGCTGAGTTGATATAACTCGGGAAGGGTGAAAGTCTGGGGTTTGTTGATGAGTCCCGCAGTCTCAAGACGATAGGTATCGGAATTGATTTTGGGATAAAACCCCGCATAAGTGTAATACTCCGGAAAAACCGGGATTTTGGTATCCGCCCAAGCCAGGGCAGGATATGCCAGACTACCTGCTCCAGTCGCCAAAATCAGGCCACCCGCTGAGCGCAGAAATTCTCGACGATTGATTGACATGACTTTATCCTCTTTTCCAGACGGCAAATATGCGCCAAAGGGCTTCGCCGCGCAGTGCATGATAAGTGGCCATGACGACATGGCCGATCCAGAAATAAGCTAACAGGGGGGTGCCCAGGCGCATCAGCGTGAGCCCAATTTGTGCGCCTCCGCTCAGATGCAGATCTCCGCGCAGAACGAGCCAGCCGATAAATCCCCCAAAGGTCACGATGCTGACCCCGATGAAAAAAAAGGCCTGCCAGAGGCTGGATAAACCCGGCCTGACCCCATGACTGGGTAATTTTCCGCGAAATAGCCGGGCAAGATCATGACCTACGGCTTGAGGGGTGCGCCAGGAAAACCAGGTACCCAAAAGATGACGTCCCCAGGGTGTGAGTAAATACACCAACCAGGTAAGAACCAGCACAGGATATTCCACCAGGTTTTCAGACGCCTGAGCGGAGAATACGCTGCCGGGAATGTGAATGATTTCTGCCATGTCTTGCCTCGCTTGTAGACTTATTCCAGATTACGTGAAATTTCGGGTTCCGGATGCATTATATTCACCTCGAATGCGTGACCATCTTCCAGGTTTTTGCGTATCACCTGAGCCTGGGCGCGAATCGCCGCAAGACGCTCATCGGACATGCGTTCCAGATGCTTCCATTGCAGGGCGGTACGCGGATGCTGACGGAAACGTTCCTGGTGCGTCTGCAGAAAATCCCAGTACAGCACCGTAAAGGGGCAGGCTTTTGCGCCGCTAGCCAATTTGGGTTCATACGGGCAGCGCTGACAATGCCCGCCCATTTTCTGCAGATAATTACCACTGGCGACATAGGGCTTGGATGCCATCCAGCCGCCATCTGCATACTGGGACATGCCGATGACATTGGGCAGCTCCACCCACTCCACGGCATCCACGTAAATGGCCAGAAACCAGCGATGAATGGCTTGCGGTTCGACGCCCAGCAGCAACGCAAACAGACCGGTAATCATCAGTCTTTCAATATGGTGAGCATAACCATGCTCCAGAGTGCGCGCGATGGTGTCCTGCAGGCAGGACAGGTCGGTTTTTGCCGTCCAGTAGAATTCCGGCAAGGGCTGATGGGCCTGGAGGATATTCTGCTGCAGCCATTGGGGCATGTGCAGCCAATAGAGGCCGTGTATGTATTCGCGCCAGCCCAAAATTTGCCGGATAAATCCTTCTGCAGAGGCGATGGTAACTTTACCAGCCCAGAAATTTTCTTCCACCGCCTGTATGACCGTTATGGCACGGATCAGGCCGAGATTCAGCGCTGCAGACAGCCGGGAATGATAAAGCCAGACCTGTCCTGGCCAGAAAGCATCCTGCAGGGGGCCAAATTGTGCAAGACGACTATCCAGAAAATCCTGAAGCGCAGCTTGGGCCTGTTGGGAAGTCACCGGCCAGTCAAAGTGTTGCAGGTTACCCGGGTGTTCGGCGAATTGTGTTTCGACCAGGGCCATGACTTCCTGGGTGATGGCATCCGGAGTAAAACTCAAAGGTTCCGGAATCCAGCCGGGACCCTGAGAACCGGGACGCTGACGGTTTTCCGGATCAAAATTCCAGCGCCCGCCAACCGGCTGATCATTATCCATGAGTATCCCGGTTTTTTGCCGGGCGTGGCGGTACCAGAACTCGAGACGCATCTGGCGACGATTTTCTGCCCACTGGCCAAATTCCGGGACTGAAAACAGAAAATTAAGATTACGCCGTTCTTGCCAGGGAATCTGCCTACTTTCTGCGCAGTGACGAATGGTTTCGCGCAGCTGCCAGGTGCCGGGACGCAGGCTGATGATTTGCCGGGGCTGCCAGCGTAGTAGAGCCGCTTCCAGGGCCTGACTCATGCTCTGATAGGGGTGCGTGCCAAAGGTCAGATACTCCAAAGGAAAGCGACGTTGCCGCAAGGCTGCAGCATGATGACGCATGGCACTCAGGAACAGGGCAATGCGGGCCTTATGCGACCAGACTATGCTGGACTCTTCGGGCACTTCGGCCATCCAGCACAGATCCTGATCCGGATCGAAGTCTTCCAGGGCCAGGCTGTCTGGATCCAGATGGTCACCGAAAATCACTACCAGATGACGAACGGTCCTTTCAGTCTGAGACATGGGGCTGGTTTCCGGAGTGATGCCGATTTTTTCGACAGGCGGCTGAACAATAACGTACTTCATCCCAACAGCGCTTCCAGCGTTTACGCCAGGTAAAGGGGCGCTGGCAGACCACACAGATTTTTTCTTCCTGATGACGTTGTAGGGGTTTCATGGCTTATACAAAATTAGAAATTGTATAGTACAATAAGACTAACAAGGCTTCGGCGCAATGCGCAATGCGCAAGGTGTCTGAACCTGCATCCACTGACGAAGTATTTGCGTAATAGCTGATAAGGCCACTTTGCCAGGGTGTTGCGGTTGTGCTGTGGGGATTTGAGCGTACCGAGGCATTGCAGGTTCTGGATCATTCGAACCGACATAGGATGTTTGGGGAGCTTTGCGTTATCCTATACTAAGTGAGTACTTGTACAATACATTTAAAAACAATAAAGGAGATTTATGCGAGTTGCCATCATTGGTGCAGGTATTTCCGGGCTGGGGGCCGCCTGGATATTGCGGAAAACGCATAGCGTGAGTGTTTTCGAGGCGGCGGACTACCCCGGCGGTCATACTCACACCGTGGATGTCAGCCTGCAGGGCGTTTCAGCACCTGTAGATACCGGTTTTCTGGTGTTTAACGATCGAACCTACCCGAATTTGCTGGGGCTTTTCGCGGAACTGAATGTACCCTGGACCGCCAGTGACATGTCCCTCAGTGTGCGCCTTCCTGCCCTGAATCTGGAATGGTGCGGCTCCAGTCTGAGCACGCTTTTCGCCCAGAAGCGGAATATTTTGCGTCCGGCTTTTTGGGGAATGCTCAAGGATATTTTGCGCTTCAATCGCGAGGCGTTGGCCTGGTTAAACATAAGCGATGCGGACATCACCCTGGACGAGTTTCTGCGTCGGGGAGCCTACGGGGAGTGGTTCAAAACAGCCTATCTTCTTCCCATGGCGGCAGCCATCTGGTCTTGCCCGACCGCAACCATGCTGGCTTATCCGGCGCGTTCCATTTTGCAGTTTTACCGGAATCATGGACTGTTACAGATTTTTGATCGGCCACAATGGCGGACAGTTGTTGGTGGAGGCCGTGAATACGTCCAGCGCATCACTCGACAGCTCAGCGATGTCCGTCTGAATGCGCCGGTGGAAGCATTGCATCCGGCTCCGGAAGGCGGGGTCATGGTCCAGTTTGCCGGCAATCAGAAAGAACACTTTGATCAGGTCATTTGCGCCCTGCATGGCGATCAGGCCAGAAAGTTGCTGGGTGACCATTGGCCAGAACAAAGCGCGGCGCTGGCGCAGTGTCAATATCAGGACAATGAAGCCTACCTGCATTGGGATGAAAGTTTTCTTCCCAAGCATCGCAAAGCTTGGGCTGCCTGGAATTTTCATGAAGAAGGGGTTGCCGACGCCCGGCGTTCGGTAGCTGTCACCTATTTGATCAATCAGTTGCAACCTCTGCCCTTCAAGACGCCGGTTATGGTTACTTTGAACCCGCAGCGCGTACCGGATCCGCAAAAAACCTGGGCACAGTTTCATTATGCCCATCCGGTATTTGATCATGGGGCATTGGCTGGCCAGGAGGCCGTGCGTCGTCTGCAGGGTCGAGATGGCTTATGGTTTTGTGGTGCCTGGCTGGGCCATGGTTTTCATGAAGACGGTTTGCGCAGTGCCGTCGAAGTCGCCAATGACATGGGTATTCGCGCTACCTGGCAAGAGCAGGCAAGTCCTGCCACTGAACCCCGGATGGAAACATGGCCACAACAAGTTCTACGCTGAAGGGCGGGCTTCTGCTGGGCCGCGTCATGCATCGTCGCCTGCAGCCGTTGCGACGCGCATTTCATTACCGGACCTTCAGTATTTGCTTTGATCTGGATGATTTGTCGCTGCTGCAGAAAATTCTTTGCCGCTTCAGTCCCCTGCGTTTTCACGATCGTGATCATGGTGGCCGTGATGGTTCGCCACTTTCAGCCTGGATTCGCGACATTTTTGCCGAGCAGCAGATTGAAGCCAGCCGCTTTGTCCTGGTCACCTATCCCCGTCTTTGGGGGTATGTTTTTAATCCGGTCAGTTTCTGGCTGGGCCTGGACGAAACCGGCGGGCTGCGCGGCGTGCTGGCAGAGGTGAACAACACTTTCGGCGAGCACCACAGTTATTTGCTGGCGCACGCAGACCGGCGCGCTATCGGCAAGGGTGACTGGCTGGTTGCCAATAAGGCTTTTCATGTATCCCCGTTTTTACCGGTAGAAGGGCAGTATCGCTTTCGCTTTCATCTTGAAGATCAAGGATTTCAGGCAGATATTCATTATCTGGATGCGGATGGCGCGCCCTGTCTCATCACGCAAATTGCGGGGCAGCGCCGTGATTTGAATATTTCCAGCATCTGGCGGGCTGTTTTGCAGCAGCCTTTCATGACCTTCTCAGTCGTTTTTTTTATTCATTGGCAGGCCATCCGACTATGGCGTGCGCACATTCGTTTTCATAAAAAACCGGAGCCCCCCCAGCAGGAGATCAGTTTATGAGTACAGCGCTTGGTAACCAACGAATTCCTATGTCAGGACTTCCTCGCTCTGCACAAAGCTTGCTGAAGATGCTGGAAGGCATGCATTGCGGACAATTGACGCTGAAAACCCCGGAAGGGGAAATTTTGCAGTTTCAGGGGGCAGAATCGGGTATTCAAGCCGAGTGGGTGGTGAATGACTGGCGGATTTTGTCGCTGCTGGCACGGGATGGTGATATTGCTTTCGGGCGCGGTTACATGGAAGGCTTGTGGGAGAGCAGTGATCCGGTGGCATTGCTGCGTCTGGCTATTGCCAATCGTGCCATGGTCGAAAAATATATTGAGGGTTCATGGTCCCGGCGCTTGATATTCACCCTGCTGAACCGACTGTTGCGGGCCAATACCCGGCGCGGTAGCCGCAAGAATATTTCGTTTCACTACGACCTGGGCAATGAATTTTACCAGCTCTGGCTGGATTCGAGTATGACGTATTCCAGTGCCTTGTATGATGGTGACGATTCCCTGACGCTGACTGACGCCCAGGAAAGAAAATATGCACGGGCGCTCAGTGCCCTGAATTTGGCCCCTGGATCAAGACTTCTGGAAATAGGCTGTGGTTGGGGTGGATTTGCCGAATATGCAGCGCGTGGTTTGCAATTGCTCGAACGCAAAGATTTTGGTCAGGACTACGCCAGGACTTTGCGCATTTGGCGTCATCGTTTTGATATTCAGGAAGAGGCCGTTAAAAGCCTCGGTTATGACTCGGTATTCTGCAAAATGTGGCGCTTTTATCTGGTTTATTGCGAAGCCGGTTTTGCGGAAGGAGAAATTGATCTGACACAGGTAACCCTGACTCATGGCTAAGCTACTGACTATTTTCTGTTTGCTTTTGATGAGCCCGTTCGCCTGGTCTGCAGCGACCAAGGTGCCATTGCCGGCAGCGGTAAAAACGGCGGCTCCGGATTTGCATTTGCTGGGTGCGGGACATCTGAACTGGCTTTTTTTCAGTGTTTATAACGCGGCGTTGTGGATCAGCGGCGATCAGTACACACCCACCCGGACTTTTGCCTTGGGCATTGACTATGAGCGCAGTTTCAGCAGCCACGAGCTGGTCAAGACTTCGCTCAAGGAAATGCGGCGACTGGATGATCTGGATGCCGCTCAGTTGGCAAAATATCGGACTGACCTCCAGCATGCATTCCCGGATGTGCAATCCGGTGATCAGATTGTCGGCTTGTGTATGCCCGGGAAATACACGGCATTTTATTATAATGGCGTGCTCCATAGCAAAATTGATGACCCGCAATTTTGTCCGGACTTTTTTGCCATCTGGTTGAGTCCCCATACCCAGGTACCGGGTTTACGCAAAAAGCTTTTGGACCTGCATGAATAAGCAGGACAGGCCCTCCCTGAAAATGCTCCTGCTTTACGCTCCGCTGGGAATGCCTTTGGCATTTGGTGCCTTGCCTGTATATCTGTTAATACCCCATTTATATGCCACGGATTTTGGAATGTCCCTGAGTTTGCTGGGAGTGATTTTGTTGGCAGTCCGCTTGCTGGATGCCGTGCAGGATCCCTTGATCGGGCTTTGGAGTGATCGCTGGGCAGAACAGCACCGGGGGCGGCGTCTGCTGATTCTTCTGGGTATTCCCGGAATGATTCTGGGTTTTTATCTACTGTTCAATCCGCTGGCAGGCATGATCTGGTTGAGTCTAAGCTTGTCTCTCATTGTTTTTTATATATTTTTCAGTGTCAGTAGTGTCAATTATCAGGCCTTGGGTGCAGAACTCTCCCATGACTACAATGGCCGGACCTGGCTGACGACCAGCCGCGAGGCTGGTGCATTAATTGGGGTGTTACTTGCAGCCGCATTACCCGACCTGTTGATGAAGCATTTTGGGCGTCATCATGGTCTGGAAATTTTTGCGGGTATTTTTGCGATGTTGCTCATTCTGGCCGTAATGCCTTTGCAAAGGCGCAGTATGCAGCGCCCGGTGGTCGGCGAGAAAACGCCGTGGTGGGCATTTTTTTCCGCGTTGCGACGTAAGTCATTACGGCACTTGCTGATTATTTATACCTTGTCGCAGTCTGCCAATGCCGTAGCTGGAACCCTGTTTTTCTTTTTTGTGGATGAAATTCTTGGTGCGCATCAATTGGCTCCCTTATTTCTACTGGCCTACTTTCTTTCGGGCGCATTGGGAATGCCTTTATGGTTGTGGTTATCCAGTCATTTCAGTAAGAGTCTGGCCTGGCGCCTTTCCATGTTCATTGCCACCCTGGCATTCTTCTGTGCTTTTTTTCTACGCAGCGGTGATGTCTGGGGCTACGCGCTGATTTGTGTATTTACCGGTTTGACTCTCGGGGCAGATCAGGCCCTGCCGCCCAGTCTTCTGGCAGATCACAGTGATCAGGACAGTCGCAGTCGACCGGGAAATTATTTCGGGTTATTGAATTGGGTGGGCAAAGCCGCTACAGCCTTGGGCGCCGGTTTGATATTGCCACTTTTGCAGGCTCTCGGTTATTCCTCAGGGAAAGATCTTTGGGCCTTGTCTTTTTGTTATGCCGTGATTCCGGCGCTGACCAAAATCATCGCCATTATTTTGATGGGCTATTGGTCGGTAGAAGGTCGGGAGTTACGTTTTTCTGGTTCCATATCTGGGAGGGTATCATGAATACAGTACATAAAGTTTTGGGCTTGTCTTTGGTGATGGCGCTGGCTGGTTGTGCCACTCAGCCGCAGGAATACGCACAAAGCCATCCTAAATTTGATTTGAAGACGTTTTTTAATGGCCCCTTGATGGCCCAGGGCGTTTTTGAAAATCGTTCAGGTAAGGTCGTCAATCGTTTTGTGGTACGCATGATGGGCTCCTGGCAGGGGAATCAGGGAACTCTGGTGGAAAACTTCACCTATTTTGATGCTGCCGGTAAAAAGACCTATCAACAGCGGGTCTGGCATCTTACTGAAACCAGTACACATCACTTTGTTGGCAGTGCTGAAGGTTCGGCCGGTGATGTGAAAAAGGCTTCGGGTGATGCCTTCGGATTTGCCCTGCACTGGTCCTACGATGTGCGTCAGCCGGTCGGTAAAAGCTTTTACAATCTGCACGCCAATGACTGGATGTACATGATCAC
>JABEBX010016921.1_pt1 | contig 11200 bp, 8 predicted proteins | sample 7245971 | NCBI WGS metagenome assembly JABEBX01 (sample SAMN14506365, study PRJNA622280) | hot springs metagenome | biome: hot spring [ENVO:00000051]|acidic hot spring [ENVO:00002120]; feature: spring [ENVO:00000027]|sediment [ENVO:00002007]; material: sediment environment [ENVO:01001048]...
CGCCTGCAGGCTCAGGTTCGCCGACGCTGCGCCTGTATCGTGCAGCCCATACGCATTCGGCTGTCCATTCTTTGAGAATGTCTTCTTGCCGACCGACAGAATCAGAACCGGCGCCGTCTTCGCCCACGCCTGATTGAACTCCACCAGCGAGTCCAGGATCTTTGCGTAGGTCTCATCGTCCTTCTTGCCCACCAGAAACCGCCAAGGCTGCTCGTTGAAGCTCGACGCGGCCCACGCCGCCGCAGTAAAGATCTTTACCAGGTCCGCACTCGGCACCGGCTTGCCGGCAAACGACCGTGGGCTCCAGCGCTTAAGAATGATCTCCAGGACCCCGGATTCCACGGGGCCGTCCTTTACTGCATCCAGATCGATCGACATAGGATCTCCTGGCAGAATTGGATGCGCCTTCCTCCGACCGGTTGCGGCAGACTAGCCGGCCAGATGACCCATCTTCTCGCGCTTGGTCTTCAGGTACCGCTCAAACGTCGGCTCTGCCGGAATCGTAGCCGGCACGCGCTCTACCACGTGAATCCCCGCATCCTCCAGCGCCTGCACCTTCTCTGGATTGTTCGTAATCAGCCGCACCGCCCGAATGTGCAGCGCCTTCAGAATCTCCGCCGGCAGTTCGTACTCCCGATAGTCGGCTCGGAACCCGAGCTCCAGATTGGCCTCGATCGTATCCAGCCCCTTGTCTTGCAGTTCATAGGCTCGCAACTTGGCCATCAACCCAATGCCACGTCCCTCCTGATCCTCATAGAGCAGAATCCCCGCACCCTCCCTGGAAATCATCCTTAGTGCCAGGTGCAGTTGATCGTGGCAGTCGCAACGCAGCGAGTGAAACACATCGCCGGTCAAGCACTGTGAGTGAATCCTCACCAGCGGAGGCGCAGCCGAGAGGTCTCCCATCGTTAGTGCGACCACGTTATCCACTCGCTTCAACGCAGCGCCCCTCGGTTCCGTCACGCCTTCAAACCCAAGAATACGGAAGTGACCCCACCGAGTAGGGAAGTCTGCACCGGCGACCTTGCGAACACTTCTATACGTCATACCTCATTATAGATTCCACGCCCCCGTGCAACGATTCATGCCACTCTTCAAGCACGCAAACGAGCCAAGCAATGTCAAGCGAGTAAAGTAGAACCGTGCATGCAAGCGACGCCAAACTCATCTGGATTACGCTCCTGGTCGAGCTAGGCGTAGCCGCGGCCGTAGCCAGTTCGCTCGCCCGCTCCACCGTCTTCAAGCGTCTTCTGCTGCTTAAGCACCGCTCCACGCGCGAATCCCTCCACCTGGTCGCCTGGATCTGCGTTCCTCTTATGCTTGGCGTGCTCGTCCGCGTCCGTGTTCCCAACTTCCTGGCCGCCGACATTTCCTTCCAGGCAACCGCTATCCTCGGCCTTCTTCTCGGCCCGTGGGCCGCCATGGTCGGCGCAGCCGCTCTCTCCCTCCCCGCGCTCGCCCACCGCGAGTTCTTCGCTCTCCCGGTCAACCTCATCGTCGCCGCCATCTTCGGCGCCTACCGCCGCGTTGCCGGCGAAGAGAATATCTGGTCCTTCTCCCCGCTCATCGACCTCAGTCTCTACCGCTGGATTCGCCGCACCGTCAGTTGGCCGCATCTCGACCGCCAGATGTTTCTTCTCGTGCTTCTGATGGCGACACAGTTCGCCACCAGTCTTCTCTCGCACCTCTACCCGCGCCGCTACTTTGCGCTCTACTCCCCCTTCTGGATCATGGAACTTGCCATCTGCGCCTGTGCTCCGGTCGTCGTCGGCATCCCGCTCAAGATCTGGAACGCCGTCCGCATCGAGCACAAACTCGAGGAGCAGTCGCGTCTGCTGCTGGAAGCCCGCCTCGATGCCTTGCAGCGCCAGATCAACCCCCACTTTCTCTTCAACACCCTCAACTCGATCTCCTCGCTCATCCGCTCCCAGCCCGACCTTGCCCGCCAGATGATCGTCAAGCTCAGCCATATCCTCCGTGTCCTGCTGCGCGACCGTGACGCCTTTGTGCCCCTGCGCGAAGAACTCGACTTCACGGATGACTATCTGGATATCGAAGTTGTTCGGTTCGGCGACAAGCTCCACGTTGTCAAGGAGATCTCTCCCGACACGCTCGACATCATCGTGCCCAGCATGCTTCTGCAACCGCTGATCGAAAACAGCATCAAGCACGGTCTCGAGCCCCGCATCTCCGGCGGCGTGATCACCCTCCGCTCCCGCATCGCCGAAGACCGCCTCTTGCTCGAGATCGAAGACGACGGTGTCGGTATCGAACCTGGCGGCCCCACCATGGCTCCGGTTAGCGGACTCATCCGCGAAGGCTCCGGCATTGGCATGCGTAACGTCCGCGAGCGCATCCATGTCCTCTACGGCGATGAGGCTCACGTGGATATCGTCAGCCGTCCCGGACGTGGTACCCGCGTCAGTCTACGCATGCCGCTGGCCACCCGCGAGGAAGGCGACGAGATTCTTACCATGCTCGCCGAGACTGTGCGGCAATCGCTCAACACCCTCGAAACGCAGCGTCAGCGCTTTGCTAAAATGAAGCCGGTGGGGCGGCGTAATGACTGATCTGATAGGCATGATCAACAGCGCGACCGGCAACCCTATTGCTGTCGACCGCCGTCCCTCGCTGCAGGATCGTCTGCAGCACCGCATAGCCCGCCCAACAAGCTCCCGCACCAGCACTCGCAACAAAATATCGAGATTGAGGAATGATATGACCGAAATTAGCTCCATCCACGCACGTGAAATCCTGGACAGCCGCGGCAACCCCACCGTTGAAGCCGACGTAATTCTCTCCGACGGCATTCGAGGCCGAGCCGCGGTCCCCAGTGGCGCCTCCACTGGCGAACACGAGGCCGTCGAACTTCGCGACGGCGACAAGGGACATTACCTTGGCAAGGGTGTTCTCAAGGCGGTTGAAAACGTCGAGACCGCCATCGCCCCCGAACTGCTTGGCATGGACGCCAGCAACCAGAAGTTGATTGACGCCACCATGATTGCGCTTGACGGCACGGCCAACAAGGGCAACTTCGGCGCCAACGCCATTCTCGCCGTTTCCATGGCCTGCGCCCGCGCCTCGGCTGAGGCATTCGGTCTACCGCTCTACCGTTATCTGGGCGGCGTCAACGCCTCTGTCCTCCCCACGCCTATGATGAACATCCTCAATGGCGGGGCGCACGCCGACAATAATGTTGACTTCCAGGAGTTTATGATTATGCCCGTCGGCGCCGAAACCTTCGCCGACGCGCTCCGCTGGGGCGCCGAGGTCTTCCACACCCTCAAGGGCGTGCTCAAGAAGAAGGGTTATAACACCGCCGTTGGCGACGAGGGCGGCTTTGCTCCCTCCCTCAAATCCAACGTTGAAGCCATCGACGTCATCCTCACGGCCATCACCCTCGCCGGTTATGCTCCCGGCAAGGATATCGCTATCGCTCTCGATCCCGCCGCCAGTGAGTTCTTCAACAGGGATCTCGGCAAGTACGTCTTCAAGAAGTCCGACAAGAGCGAGAAGACCTCTGAGCAGATGGTCGATTTCTGGGCCGACTGGGTCCGCCAGTATCCCATCATCAGTCTCGAAGACGGACTTGACGAGAACGACTGGAACGGCTGGAAGGTGCTTACCGAAAGGCTTGGAAGCAAGCTCCAACTGGTTGGCGACGACCTCTTCGTCACCAACACCGCCATCCTCGAACGCGGCATCAAGGAAGGCGCCGCTAATTCTATTCTGATCAAACTCAACCAGATCGGCACTATCTCCGAGACCCTGGATGCCATCGAACTCGCTCGCCGCAACGGTTACACCTCAGTCATCTCGCATCGCTCCGGCGAGACCGAGGATACCTTCATCGCGGATCTTGCGGTAGCCACCTGCGCCGGACAGATCAAGACCGGCTCCGCCTCCCGCACCGATCGCATCGCCAAGTACAATCAGCTTCTTCGTATCGAAGAAGAGTTGGGCCAGACCGGCCGCTACCTTGGCCGCACCTCCATCAACCGCGCGGTCTAGGTTCACTTCACCACGCTCGGGCCTCTCCCCTCCGTCACACTCTGGCATCTGATCCGGAGCGTAGCGGAGTGGAGAGGTCTTGTATTTGTTCTCCTATTGGCCGTCACATCGCCTATGTCTTCGATGATCTGTAACAGCGGAAGATCTGCTTCTGCAGTTTCACTGGTTGATGCTGAAGGGCCATGGTTCCAACAGAGAGACAAAGACTGAAGGTCCAACAGAAAGAGGCGCATTCCCGCAGCCTTGTGCGTGGAATGGACCGCGGCGAATCGCAAACAATGCCCGTGTGCGTTTGTCGCACAGAATCATCCCCGCCAACGAAGTAGACTTGTACCTATGAGAACTTCGCCACCTGTAATCCTCACTATTCTCGACGGCTGGGGCTACCGCGCCGAAAGCCGCGGTAACGCCATCTCCCTCGCACGCAAGCCGACCTACGACAAACTTCTGCGTGAGTTTCCCAACACCCTCATCCACGCCAGCAATCACTACGTCGGCCTTCCCGATGGCCAAATGGGTAACAGCGAGGTTGGGCACCTCAACATTGGCGCAGGCCGCGTCGTGCGCATGGACATTACGCGCATCGACGCCGCCATCGAAAGCGGCGAGTTCTTCTCCGACCCCACTCTTCTCAAAGCGGTCCATACAGCGGCGCAGGGCAAGGCGTTGCACCTCATCGGCCTCGTCTCCGATGGCGGCGTCCACTCGCATCAGCGTCATCTCTACGCGCTGCTTCGCCTCGCCGCCCAAAACAAACTCTCGCGCGTCTACGTCCACGCCTTCCTTGACGGCCGCGACACCCTTCCCACCAGCGGCGCCGGCTACATCCAGGAGTTACAGCAGAAGTTCGCCGAGTACGGCGTCGGTCAGCTCGCCAGTGTCAGCGGCCGCTACTATGCCATGGATCGCGACTTTCACTGGGACAAGGAGGCCAAGGCCTTCCGCGCCATGGTTACCGGCGACGCCCCCGCGGGACGCTACAGCGACCCCGTAGCGCGCATTCAAGAGAGCTACAACAACGGCGTCACCGACGAGTTCGTCGAGCCCTTCGTCTGCGCCGACGACAAGCATCAGCCGATCGGCTCCATCGCCGAAGGCGACGCCATCATCTGTTTTAACTTCCGCGCCGATCGCGCTCGCCAGATCACTCGCGTCCTCACCCGCCGCAGCGGCCTCAACGCCGACGCCGGACGCAGCCTTCCCAGGGCTGCCGAGCTCGACCATGAGATCCCCCTCAATACCGTCCCGGCCAACCTGCACTACGTCATGATGACCCAGTACGATCCCAACTTCACCCTCCCCGTGGTCATTCCACCCGAGAGCATGGACAACCTCCTGGCTAACGTCATGGCCGTTGCCAACCTGCGCAACCTTCGCGTCGCCGAGACTGAGAAGTACGCTCACGTTACGTACTTCTTCAACGGAGGCGTAGAGAAGCCCTTTGCCGGGGAGGAGCGCGAACTCATCCAGTCCCCCAAGGTCGCTACCTACGACCTCGCTCCCGAGATGTCCGCCGCGGGCATCGCCGACGTCATCGTCAAATCCATCACGGACACCGCCTTTGACGTCATCATCGTCAACTTCGCCAACGCCGACATGGTCGGCCACTCCGGCAAGATCGAACCCACCATCAAAGCCGTCGAGACCGTCGACGCTCAGCTTGGTCGCATCTACCAGGCCATCAAGCAGCACAACGCCAACTGGATCATCACCGCCGACCATGGGAACGCCGAGCTGCTCATCGACCCCGTCACCGGAGGCCCACACACCGCCCACACCACCAACCCGGTCCCCTTCATCCTCGTCACCGATCAAGGCAAGAAGATCGGAGTCCACGACGGAGGTTCGCTGCGCGACATCTCGCCCACCATCCTCGGGCTCATGAACCTCGAGCTGCCCAAGCAGATGACCGGTGGAGATCTGCGGATTCCAGCGCCGGTAGCGGATTGAAGAAGGCAGGAAACAGGAAGTAGCAGCGCACGCCCCTCCCCGGGGCGTGCGCTGTCTTTTTTGCTCACCGCCTCGCATTTTTTGCTTTCTGGTCTTGCAGCGCGAAGCGGGCAAAACCGATCACACCGTTCGCCGACCCTCAAGGGCGCGGGTCATGGTCACCTCGTCGGCGTATTCAATATCGCTTCCAGCCGGAACGCCGGTGGCGATTCTACTAATGCGCAGAGAGGCATAGCGCCGATGGGCCTCGTCAGCGATATACCGCGCCGTGGCTTCTCCCTCCACGGTGGGCGAGGTTGCCAAAATCAGCTCCTCAGCCTCGGATTCCTCCAGACGCGGCCAAAGATTGGCTAACCGCAATTGTTCTGGACCAATACCATTCACGGGCGAAAGTGTTCCATGTAAAACATGATATAAGCCATTGAAGCAATGCGTCTTCTCGATTGAGTTGATATTGGTTGGCTCCTCCACGACGCACAGAATCCGCGCACTTCGGCCGCGATTCGAGCAGTAGATGCAGGGGTCGATATCTGTGATGTTGTTGCAGACGGAGCACAGCCGGAGTTGTTCGCGCAAGCGCAAGATTGCGCTCGAAAGCGCGTTGGCGTCTTCCGTGGGCGACCTGAGGATATGGAATGCAAAGCGTTGCGCCGACTTCGTGCCGACGCCCGGAAGCTTGCGCAGCTCCTCGATGAGCCTCTCCATGGGTTCGGCAAAGCGCGTCGCCACGGGCTAAAACCCGGGGAGGCCGAGGCCCCCTAACATGCTGGCGGTATTGGACCTGGAGGCCTCGTCCGCCTTACGCGCGCAGGCGTTCACCGCGGCAACGACGAGGTCTTCGAGGAGGGTGAGATCCTCTGCCGCCGCAGTGGCCGCGGAGGGCGCAATGGTGAGGCTGAGCAACTCTTTTTTGCCGTTCATGCGGGCCTTCACAGCCCCTCCGCCCGCATCCGCCTCCACGATGGTCTCGGCCAGGCGCAGGTCCATGGCTTGCTGCATCTGCTGCGCCTGCCCCAACATCTCTTGCATCTTGTTCATGTCCAGTTCCATGAGCGTCTCCTGCCCGCAGCATGGATTTCAAAGTAGTTGCGGCGGTCCCTTGGCATGGTGGCAGTATAACCAGAAAGCAGATCCTCCGCTCTGTTTTCAGCAGGCAAAGATCGCCCGCAGGGGATTCCGGGTTTGCATGACAGCCAAACTCCAAGGCAGAGGCAAACTTGCTCTAAACTATGCTTGTGAGCGATACAGCGACATTGAGCGGTGAGATGATTCGAACAAAAGTGCGGCATCGCGAGCGCGTGACCGCCGATGAGGCCCTGTGGTTGTGGAAACATGCGAGCGATCTCGAACTGCGCGAGCTGGCGCAGATGGTGCGATCGCGCTTCCACGAGCCAAACGCCTGTACCTACATGTTGATGCGGATCATCAACTACACCAATGTGTGCGTGGCGCAGTGCGACTACTGCGCGTTTTACACCCTGCCCGGCGCCGAGGGCGGGTATGTGCTGAGCCAGGAGCAGGTGTTTGCGAAGATCGATGAGTTGATCGCGCTGGGTGGTGACCTGGTGGGATTCAACGGGGGATTCAACCCGCAACTCGCGCTGGAGTACTACTGTGATCTGTTTGCGGCTGTGCGCGCACGATATGGCGACCGTATGGAGTTTTATGCTCTGACGATTGCCGAGTTCATGTACCTGGCCGACCATGCCAGGCTGGATTACGCAACGACCGCGCTGCGGCTCAAGGAAGCGGGCGTGCGCTGGGTTACGGGAGGCGGGTCGGAGATTCTGACCGAGGAGTTCCGGCAGCGGCACAGCAAGTTCAAGTACACGGTGGCGCAGTACTTCCAGGCGCAGAGAGCGATTGTCGAGGCGGGGCTGAATACGTCGGCGACGATGGTGGTTGGCTTTGACGAGACGATCGAGGAACGGATTGAGCATCTGGAACGGACGCGGAAGTTCCAGGATGAGGTGGGTGGGTTAGGAAGCTTCTTGTGCTGGACGTTCAAGCCATACTTCACGCCGTTGGGGGACCGGTTGGGAGGCATCGAGATCGGCACAGGGGAGTATCTGCGGCATCTGGCGCTGAGCCGGATCTACCTGGACAATGTGCCGCGAATCCGTACCTCGGTGCTGACACAGAATGAGCGCGCACTGGAGGGTCTTTTGTATGGGGCGGATGATTTCGATCTGCCCATTGAGGATGAGGTAACCCAGAAGGCGGGGGCGACGATTAATCCGCAGTTTGGCAAGATTCTGGCGTACGCGCGGAGCCTGGGGTACATTCCGACGTATCGCAGCGTGGCGCGAGCGCGAGCGCCTTTACGGCGCGGCTAAAGTCGCGCCCTTTCAAAACGTCGAGTTCTTCCGCAGCCTGTAAAGCCGCGTGGCAAGCATTGGGCTTATGTACGTGCTAAAGCCCGTTCCCTTCAGGACGGAGGTTCCACCCTTTCAAAACACGGCCTTATTCAGAGGTTCCTTCGATCGGATCGTGGGTCAGGGGGATCTGCGTCCCTGGGGCGTGGGGGCAGGCCGGGATGGAAGGTCCTCCAGCGTGTTTCTGGGCAGGCCGGTGGTCTGACGAACGATGAGATGCGTGCTGATCTTGCTGACGGGCTCCTGCGGCGCGCTGGGGATGCTGACGTGCGAGAGCAGGTTCTCGATGGCCTTGGCGGCAAGGTCGTGGCAGGACATGCGCACGGTGGTAAGGGGTGGAATGGTGTATTCGGCGAAGTGGATATCGTCGAAGCCTATGAGGGAGAAGTCGCCGGGAATACGGAGGTTGGCCTCGAAGAGAGCGTGCTGTACGCCGATGGCGGAGAGATCGTTGGAGCACATGATGGCGGTGGGCCAGTTGGGCAGCGCGAGGATCTTCTGCATGGCGTCCCGGCCGCCGTCGAGGGTGTGCGTGCCTTCGATGATCCACTCGGGGTTGGCCTTCAGGCCAATGGACTGAAGGCAGCTCAGGAAGGCCGTCTTGCGGTTTAGCACCGAGCGTCGATCGAGCGGGCCGCTGATGAAGCCGATGTTGCGATGGCCGAGGACCGCCAGATGCTGGACACCCTCATAGATGCCGGCGCGGTAGTCCACGGCAAGGACGCTGTTGAGCGGGCGGGAGGGAGCAGGATCAATGAAGACGCAGGGGATGTTCTCGGCGGCAAAGCGATCGAGGAGAAACTCTTCGATGCCAAAGGTCATGATGGCGACGCCATCGACCTTGCGCTCCAGCATGCGGCGCACGCAGACCTCCATGGTCGCGGCCTGGTAGTTGGTGGAAGTGATGAGAATTTCGTACCCGTGCGCGACGGCGATCTGCTCGAACTCCTGAATGAGCTCGGGGAAGAATGGGTTGGTGATCTCAGAGACGACCAGGCCCAGAAGACGGCTCTTGCCGGAGACCAGAGCGCGAGCCTGCGTATTGGGCAGGTAGTTGAGGTCGCTGACGGCCTTCCAGACGCGTGCGGCGAGAGCGGGGTCTACGGTGGGGAAGTGATTGATGGTGCGGGAGACGGTGGCGATGGAGACGCGGGCGCGCGAGGCGACGGCGCGGATGTCGATCTTGGCGGGTGCGGAGGCATTGGTTGGTTTGCGGGATCGTTTCAAGGGCTGGATAACCTAAGATCAACCGTTCGATGGAATCAGAATACGCTCAGATGGAGGAGACTGACGATGTGGAAACAGGCGCATTGACGAGGTATTAGCGATAGGGGTATCGTACCATAGAAAACGTTTACGCCGACCTTCCTTTCGCCGCTGTGTTTCCCGTCCGCTTGGTGCCTCGATCTTGTCCATGACGGGCAGGGAGGAGAGGGTGGTTTGAACGCCAGGAAAGGCTAAAAGAATCTTCCTGTAGGGGTAGTGCGGCGCTCGGCGTTCCTGGGCGTCTTTCACCCATGAATACGCCACCGCGCGACCCTTCCAGGATACGCATCAACAAGAAAGCTGCTTGAAACAGAGCAAAAGAGGATCGCATGGCTATCGTTGCAGGTGTGGACTTCGGGACATTGAGTGTGCGGGTTACGTTGCTGGACAGCGAGCGCGGAAGGCTGGGTACGGCCTCGGCTGGATATCCGCTGCTTCAGCCGCTGGATGAGTACATGCTATGGTGCGATCACCGGGCGCATAAGGAGGCTCGGGAGATTACAGCGTTGGCGCATGCGACGGGGCTTGAGGCCATCGACTGGTGCGGCGGAGTGTACTCGCATGAGTGGGGATTTGCGAAGCTGCTGTACTGGCTGAGGAACAATCCGGAGAAGCGGAGCCGTTTTGCGACGGCGCTGGAGCACTGCGATATGGTGGCGGCGACCTTGACGGGCGTTACGGACGCGAAGAAGGTGAAGCGGAGTGTGTGCGCGATGGGGCATAAGTGGATGTGGAATCCGCGCTGGGGGGGGCTGCCGCCGCAAGCGTTTTTGTCCGAGCTGGATCCGCTGTTGGATGGAGTGAGAGAGAAACTGGACGGGGAGTATCGTTGCTCGGATGCGATTGCAGGTGTGCTGAGCGAGCGCTGGGCAGCAGAGATGGGACTCCCCAGCGGAATTCCGATTCCGGTGGGGGCGTTCGATGCGCATTGGGATGCGATCGGCGCGGGATGCAGAGAAGGCGATGTGGTAAACGTGGTGGGGACCTCGACCTGCATTATCGCGATGAGCAGTGAGATGCGGCTGGTGCCGGGGGTTTGCGGCGTTGTGCCGGGGAGCGTGCATCCGCGGTTTACGGGCATCGAAGCGGGGCTGTCGGCGACGGGAGATATCTTCGAGGCGATCGCGCGCCGAGCTGGAACGGATGTCAAGACGCTGAGTAAAGGGCTCGCGGAGTATCAAGCGGGGCAGACGGGGCTGCTCAGACTGAGCTGGGACAATGGGGACCGCACCGTGCTGGTCAATCCGGAGTTGGGCGGGATGACGCTGGGATGGAACCTGGTGCATACGGCCCAGGATGAGTTGTTCGCCGCGATCGAGGGAACGGCGTTCCATACGCGGATTATTCTGGAGCGGATGGCGGAGTACGGCGTGCCGGTGCATCGGGTGATCCATGCGGGTGGAGTTCCGCAACACAACGCGGTGCTGAACCAGGTGTACGCGGATGTGCTGGGCAAGCCGGTGCTGGTGCCCGACGGCGTGCCAACCAGCCTTGGTTCGGGGATCTTTGCGCTGGTGGCGGCGGGAGTCTTCAAGACCATCGAAGAGGCGCAGGAGAAGATGTGCCTGCCCTTCAAGACCTATGAACCGCAGGCCGCG
>JABEBX010000660.1_pt1 | contig 11197 bp, 8 predicted proteins | sample 7245971 | NCBI WGS metagenome assembly JABEBX01 (sample SAMN14506365, study PRJNA622280) | hot springs metagenome | biome: hot spring [ENVO:00000051]|acidic hot spring [ENVO:00002120]; feature: spring [ENVO:00000027]|sediment [ENVO:00002007]; material: sediment environment [ENVO:01001048]...
GCTGCCAAGCTTGAAGCCGGCGGAGACTCTCAGTATGACATTGTTGTGCCATCCAATTACTACATCAAGCGCATGGTCGATGCGGGCTTGCTAAGCAAGTTAGATTCGCATAAACTTCCTAACCTGAAGAATCTCTTGCCGCAATTTAAAAATCCGGAATACGATCCACACAACACTTATAGTGTGCCCTACCAATGGGGTATGACGGGCATCGGTTATGACAGCGCCAAGGTCAACTTACCGCCCAAGACCGATGGCTGGGCTTTACTTTTTGATCACAAAATCAATGATAAGTATCCTTTTGCATTGATGGGAGGCAGTGGACAGGATACCATCGGTGCAGCTTGTGCCTACCTGGGTTATGGATTCAACTGCACCGGAACGGCTGACTGGGAAAAAGCCGCAAAACTCATTGTTGCAACAGAGAAACGCCACAATTTTGTAGGATTTCTTGACGGTACTCCCGCACGTCATGCCCTAACAAAAGGCGTCATTGCTGCTGGCATCATGTTTAGTGGCACTATTTCTTACGACATCCTCAAACATCCCAAAAAATTTGCCCATATTCGCTATATTTTGCCAAAATCTGGCGCTGAAATATGGGTAGACAACATGTGCATTCCCAAGAATGCACCGGACAAGGCGCTGGCCTATGATTTCATCAACTTCATCTTGAGCCCAAAAATTGGTGCTGAGCTTTCCAATTATAATAACTATGCGAGCCCCAATCAGGCCTCTATACCTTATCTAAAACCATTATTAAAAACCCCTTACTATCTTCCCCCAAAAGAGGTACTGGCGCACTTGAAGTATCTACCTGAGTTGTCGGGTAAAGAACTGCAAGAATACGACCAGATTTGGACAGCTGTGCGAAGTCAATAGCCATTAGTGAAGACATTTTTTCCTTCCACTCAGCAATGTAGTGTTAATTTATTTAGGTGTTAATTCAGCAGCATCGCAGGATATGAACCTGCAAGATAATTTTGGAGAATTACCATGAAATCAGAACTGCGTAAAGATAGTCTTTCTTTTCTCGAATCCATCGTCATGGGTATTGCAGGGAGTGCACCTGCCTATACTATTGCTGCCACGACCGCTGCGCTCATTAGTACAGCAGGGGTTCTGGCACCGGGAAGTCTGCTGATTTTTGCCATTCCCATGCTGGGTATCGCGTTGGCCTACAAACTTCTCAATCAACGCATGCCCAACGCCGGTGCCGCTTATGAGTGGACCTCACATCTGTTCGGGCGCCTGACAGGTTTTCTGTCGGGCTGGGCACTGCTGGTGGCATCCATGGTCTTCATGGTCACTGGCAGCATGCCGATTGCCACATCAACTCTGGATTATATTGCACCACAGCTCACTAATAGTGTCGTCGTAACCACATCAGTTGCAACCTTGTGGTTTCTGCTCATCGCTCTGGTACTCATTACCGGCATCAAACTCACCAGCAAGCTGCAAATGATCATGAGCAGCATTGAACTCATCATATTAGGTGCCGTGGGTATAGCTGCTTTCATCCATATTGGTGTACATGGTGCTGTCAATGCCTTTTCCTGGAAGTGGTTTGGTTTTGACTACACTCCTGCTGCCTTCGCGGAATCAGCACTGGTAGTCATCTTTTTTTACTGGGGATGGGACGTGACCTCCAATCTCAGTGAAGAGACAAAAAAGGGCGAAAAAAATGCCGGTAATGGCGGTTTTGGCAGTGTATTTGTGACCATCACTTTTTATGTTGCTTTTACACTCGCAGCACTTTTCCTTTTTTCTGTTAAAGATGCTTCAGGTCTTAGTGACAATATTGTCTACAACATTGCCATAGCATCTGGACTGGGTCGAACTGGAGGGTTATTGGCCTCCATAGCCGTTATCCTCTCTTCTATTGCCACACTGGAAACCACCATGTTGCAATTTTCCAGAACCTTGTTTGCCATGGGTCGCGATGGCGCTTTTACCCGTTATCTAGGCGTCGTTGACAAGCGCACTCAAACACCGGTTCGTGCCATGTATGTGTTGATTGTATTGGGAGTAGCGACACTCTGGGCATCCTCTTTCATGCCATCTATCAGTACTATCATCAATGACTCCGTCAATGCCATCGGCATCCAGGTAGCCTATTACTACGGACTTGCCGGTATGGCTGCCGCGTGGATGATGCGTGACAGCTTCAAGATTTCCTGGTACCGGGGCTTGGCTTTCAGCGCTTTTCCCGGAATCAGCGGCGTATTTTTATTTATTATGGCGGCTTATGCCGTCACCACGTTTGGCACCATCACGAATCTGGTCGGTATTGGCGGACTGGTCATTGGTTTGGTGTTTTTTCGGACTAGAAAAAAAGACACCAGCAGTCCATCCCAACCGATTATGAGTCCGGAAAGTGCCTGAGATACATTCCTGAATCACCCAACCCGGACTGGGAATGCGAAAACAGTTTTCTGGCATTCCCCAGTCCACTCAACTGAGGAGTTTGATATGTCGAGTAGTAAAGTAGCTGTGGTGACCGGTGCATCTTCCGGCATTGGTGCAGAAACCGTCCGCTTGCTTTGCGAGGCCGGCTATACCGTGTATATGGGCGCACGGCGTATGAGCCGATTAAAGATTCTAGCAGAGCAATATGGGGCTATTGCTTTGCCTCTGGATGTCACTCAGAGCCATTCTGTTCAGCATTTTGTCAGCGAATTACCTGAAAGCGTACAAGTTTTGGTTAACAATGCAGGCGGTGCTTTAGGATTGGAACCGATTGCCAGCCTGAATGAGACCCAATGGTTGGACATGTATCAATCCAATGTGTTAGGGCTCGCGCGTATGAGCAAGGCCTTATATCCTCGCCTGCTCACAAAACCAGAACTCGTGTCACATGTGGTCAACATCGGCAGTGTTGCAGGATTTGAGACCTATGCGGGTGGAGCCGGTTATACGGCCTGCAAACATGCTGTTCGTGCCATCAGCGAAACCATGCGTCTTGAGTGGCTTGGCAAGCCTATCCGTGTGACGGAAATCGATCCAGGTTTTGTTGAAACCGAGTTCAGTCTCGTCCGCTTTGGCGGGGACGCCGCCAAAGCGAGCAGTGTGTATGAGGGAATGGAGCCACTGACGGCTGTAGACATTGCCGAGGCTATCGTTTGGTCTGTCAGCCGACCATCCCACGTCAACATAGATATGATGGTCGTGCGTCCGCTGGATCAGGCTCGTATTGACAAGGTCTACCGTCGCGCATGAAGACAATGTCCACATCGATGCAGCCAAAGCAGTATCCACTCATAGGCCTCAGTACCTATGCTGCGGATGCGCAGGGGCGATACACGCTGCCCCATGAATATGAACTTGCGGTAACCCGGGCAGGAGGTCTCGCCGTCTTGCTTCCTCCCGTTGAAAATCTTATTCCTCAGATCCTGGATCGCCTGGATGGTTTGGTGCTCACCGGTGGGGGAGATATTTCGCCTGCAGTTTATGGCGGAAATACTGAGCATCCAGAACTATATGGGCAAAATGAAGTGAGGGATCGTTACGACCTGGCTTTGATCAATGCTGCTCTGCCTCGACAAATACCGCTTCTGGCTATCTGTCGGGGCATGCAGATGCTGAATATAGCTTATGGAGGCAATTTACATGTCCATTTACCTGAAGCTTTTGGCGAAACAATCATCCATCGCAGTCAAGTTCCCGGTCCCTTGCCGCACCCGGTAACAATCCGCCCCAAGAGTCGGCTGGGTGAAATTGTTGGCCCTGGTCCCATGGAAATCGTCTCCTGGCATCATCAAGCCATAGATCGTGTCGGCGAAGGTTTACAGATTGCAGCCACTGCCGCCGATGGTCTAATCGAAGCGCTGGAAATCCCGGAACATTACTGGTGCATCGCCGTGCAATGGCACCCTGAGCTGGTCAGCAAAGACTATTCTTGCCAAGAAAAACTGTGGCGCGATTTTATTGGTTCTGCCATAAAATATCAAACAAATTCCTCATGTGTATCTTGACAAATCTATGATTTATGGTTATTTTGTTTAATATTATAGACAACGGTGAACGCGATGGTCTCTGAAGCATTTAAAGCGTGGTTTGCGGAACACGGCATTACTGAAGTGGAATGCCTTGTTCCAGATCTCACCGGCATTCCCCGTGGTAAAATCGTACCCGCCAACAAGTACCTCAAAGGAGGGACCTTGCGACTGCCTGAAGCCATATTCACTCAGACGGTGACAGGGGAATATCCCGAGGATGATGAAACTGGCTCTGATCCTGCAGTCATCGATATGCAACTGGTGCCGGATGAAAGCACCATTCGCCTGGTTCCTTGGGCCAAAGAGCCAACCGCACAAGTTATTCATGACTGTCAATATATCAATGGCGAGGCAGTCTCCATTGCCCCGCGCACGGTGCTACGTGCGGTCCTCGATCTCTACAGTGAACGGGGTTGGATACCGGTCATTGCTCCTGAACTCGAGTTTTATCTTGTGGCGCGCAACACCGATCCCGACTACCCACTGGCTTCGCCGGTAGGGCGCTCAGGACGTCAGGAATCCGGGCGGCAGTCTTACAGTATTGATGCTGTTAATGAATTCGATCCACTTTTTGAAGAAATGTATGATTTTTGCGATATGCAGCGACTGGATACCGACACACTCATCCATGAGGAAGGCGCTGGTCAAGTAGAAATCAATTTTTTGCACGGCAATCCTTTACAACTTGCCGATCAGGTTTTTCTTTTCAAGCGTACAGTTCGGGAAGTCGCTCTGCGACACGATATTTATGCCACTTTCATGGCCAAACCCATGGAAAATGAGCCTGGCAGCTCCATGCATCTGCACCAGAGCATCGTTGATCAACATACGGGCGAGAACCTTTTTTCTCTTAAAAACGGACAGGCAAGTCCGGCCTTTTATGCATTTATCGGTGGTCTTCAAAAATACCTGCCGGCAGTCATGGCAATTTTTGCCCCAAACGTCAATTCCTATCGACGATTGACCCGACATTCCGACGCGCCCATCAATTTTCAGTGGGGATATGACAATCGGACCTGCGGACTACGAGTTCCCCACGCCGACCCCAGCAATCTTCGGGTCGAAAATCGGGTACCCGGTGCTGATGCCAATCCCTATCTCGCCATCGCTGCCTCTTTGGCTTGTGGTTATTTAGGGATGATAGAACAACTTGAGGCCACCCCGCCCCATTGTGGGTCTGCCTACAATCTCCCCTACGCACTGCCCCGTGAACTTTCTCATGCATTAAAGTTAATGGAGCACAGTCACAACCTGCAAAAACTTCTGGGCGAACGTTTTGTTCAGGTGTTTTCTGCAGTTAAACGATTGGAATATGAAACTTATCTCCACGTCATCAGTTCCTGGGAGCGAGAGCACCTGCTTCTCAATGTTTAATTTTTAATATGGAGGTTAATTGTGAATCCCAATGCCGAACAATTGCGTCAGAGCGATCTGGACCACTATATGCACCCCTTCACGAACACCGCGACTTTGGCTGCAGAAGGAGGTGCCCGCATTATCACCCATGCGGAAGGCCCTTATATCTGGGATATCGATGATCGAAAGATTCTCGATGGTATGGCCGGCTTATGGTGTGTAAACATCGGTTATGGGCGTCGCGAGCTGGCCGAAGCTGCTGCCCGACAAATGCAACAACTCCCTTATTATAATAGTTTTTTTAAAACGGCAACCGTACCAAGCATTGAGCTGGCGGCACGTTTGGTGGAACTCACTCCAGATGGGCTGAACCATGTTTTTTTCGCAAACTCTGGCTCAGAGGCCAATGACACTATTGTACGCATGGTTCGCTACTACTGGGAGCTTGAGGGACAACCAGAACGTCAAATCATCATTGGTCGGCAATATGGCTATCACGGCAGTACCAATGTTACTGCCAGTCTTTCCGGTAGCCACATGCACGGACAGGGTGGTGTTCCCCTTCCTGGTTTTGCCCATGTCCGTGCGCCCTACAGCTTTGGAGCCGAATCTCCCGTCACTGATCTCGACGACTTTGGCCGCGAGGCTGCTCAGGCCCTTGAAATACAGATACAGGAGCTAGGAGCTCACCGGGTGGCAGCTTTTATCGGAGAACCTGTACAGGGATCCGGAGGCATGATCATCCCGCCGTCAAGCTATTGGCCAGAAATACAACGCATCTGTAAAAAATATGACATCCTGCTCATCGCTGACGAAGTCATCACCGGGTTTGGCCGCACTGGAAGATGGTTTGCTTCTGAACGGTACGATATCAAACCCGATCTGATGACCTTGGCTAAAGGCTTGTCCTCGGGTTACTTACCCATTTCGGCCGTAATGGTTGGAGATCGTGTGGCGGAAACCATCATTCATAAAGGTGGTGAATTCGAGCATGGTTTTACCTATTCCGGTCACCCGGTCGCGGCAGCAGTTGCTTTAGAAAACCTGCGTATTATTGAAGAAGAAAAACTGGTGGATAATGCAGACAGGGTTGGCACCTATCTGCAAGAACGTCTAAGGGAGCTGGAAACTCATCCGCTGGTTGGAGAAGTGCGTGGGGTAGGCCTTCTGGGTGCGATCGAATTGGTAAAAAACAAATCCCCCCGCCGTTTTTTCTCTGCCGTTGGGGAAGTAGGTACCCGCTGTCGCAATCATTGTTTTGCCAACGGCTTGGTCATGCGGGCGGTGCGCGACACTATGATTATTTCACCCCCTTTGATTTTTACACCCGCACACGTGGACGAATTAATCAGCAAGGCAAGCCTGGCCCTGGATCTTACCTGGTCAGACTTACAAAACCACGCCCCCGAAGGAAGCCATCATGTCCGCAGCGCATGACTACCTCACCCAATATCCACCGCAGACAGTCGATCTGATTCTGCCGGATATGAATGGACTGGCGCGCGGGAAACGCATTCCCTTCGCCATGCTCGACAAGGTACTCCAAAATGGGATCAGTTTACCCGCTTCTATTTTTGCTCTGGATATCACGGGCAACACAGTAGAAGCATCCGGTTTGGTTTGGGAATGTGGTGACGCCGATCATCCCTGCTTTGCCTTGGAAGGTGGTTACCGCCCTGCCCTCTGGCGGGAGGCCTCCGCTGATCTCCTCCTGACAATGTCATCCGATACTGGCACGGGTTTTTTCGGCGAGCCACGCGCCCTTGCCTCCAGGATGATAGCTGACCTGGCGAAACTTGGTCTGCATCCGCAAGCGGCTTTCGAACTGGAGTTTTATCTCATTCCACACCGTCAAGGTCTTCCAGGCGTGCCGTCAACCTCCCGTGCGAAAGGTGACATTCAAGTCTACGATCTCGAAAGCATTGATACACATGCTCGTTTTTTTGCTTTACTGGATAAGGCTTGTGCCGCATATGATCTGCCTCTGGAAGCTGTCGTTTCAGAAAATGCTCACGGCCAGTTTGAGGTCAACCTGCATTACCGTAAAGACGCTCTCCTGGCTGCTGATGACGCTTGGTCCTTAAAACGGGTCATCAAAGGAATAGCCGCTGAATGCGCCTGTACTGCCTCATTCATGGCCAAGCCTTATGCAGAGGAAGCCGGTTCAGGAATGCACATCCACGTGAGCCTGGTTGACGATAAAGGGCATAATGCTTTCTCCCAGAATGGAGAATTACTCCAATATGCCTTGGGAGGGCTGCTCGATACCCTGCCTGAAGCAGTAGCTCTGCTGGCCCCCCACGGGAATTCTTACCGTCGCTTTCAATCTGGATCATATGCGCCCACCCTTGCCTGCTGGGGCGAAAACAACCGTACTGCGGCCTTGCGCATTCCCCGCTCCCCCCCTGAAGCACTGCGCATAGAACATCGCTTTGCTGGTGCCGATGCCAATCCCTATCTGGTGCTGGCCGTTGTACTCGGCGGCATCCTGCATGGTCTGCAACATCAATTATGCGCACCACCGCCGATATCAGGTAATGCCTACGAACACCTGGCGAATGAATCTGAACGTCCGATTCCACGCGATTGGCAAACTGCGCTGCAGTATCTACACGATAGTCAGCACCTGGCGTCATTGTTTGGCGAACCCTTTATCCGCCTTTTCGAAACGGTCAAAAGACATGAATTACAGGTAATGCAAAATACCTATCATCCACTTGAGTATGCCTGGTATTTCGAACGCGGCTAAGGGTTATTCATGCAACGCACCGATAATTACTATCAAGCCACCCGTAATCAATCCATGGCGCTCTTACCTTTGGATGGTTCGGTATCAACAGACGTTTCAGTGATAGGCGGTGGTCTGACTGGCGTATCAGCAGCCTTGAATCTGGCTGAGCGGGGATATACCGTCACCTTGCTGGAAGCTCAGGAAATTGGTTGGGGAGCATCGGGCCGCAATGGTGGCCAAATCGTGCCTGGTCTCGCTATCGATTTGCCCGCACTGGAAAAATTAGTTGGCCGCTCAACTGCGCAGACTCTCTGGAATTTTTCTCTGGAAGCCATTGCAACCATCCGTCAAAGAGTCGAACAACACAATATTCAGTGCGACTTACACTGGGGCTATTTGCATGCAGCCATCAAGGATCGCCAGGTTAAAGAGCTCGAGCATTGGCAGCATGCACTGGAGCAAATGGATTATCCTGCTACCCAACTTTTGAGGGGTGAGGCACTCCGCACAGCAATCGATAGTCCTCGTTATAGGGCAGCGCTTTTTGACCCCGAGGGAGGTCAACTCCACCCTCTCAACTATACCCTTGGTCTGGCCCAGGCGGCCATTGACGCTGGAGCGAATTTATATGCGCATAGCCCTGTCAAAAAAATCAATCCAGGTCGGAAAATTCTTATTCAAACCGATAAAGGGCAAGTAGAGTCCGATTTTCTGCTGGTCTGTGGTAACGCCTATCTGGGAAAGCTGCTTCCCGATATCAGCGCATATGTCATGCCCGTTGGTACTTATATTGCTGCTACCGAAATATTGGGAGAACGCCGCGCCCATGCTCTGATTCCCAGTCTCGCTGCCGTAGCTGATCTCAATTTTGTGTTGGATTACTTCCGCTTGTCAGAAGATCATCGGCTCCTTTTTGGAGGCCGTGTGAGTTATTCAACATTGCCTCCACCGCAGCTAAAAGAAGCCATGTTGCGAAGAATGCGCCAGGTTTTTCCTCAACTATCAGGAATACAAGCCGACTATGCATGGGGTGGCAACGTCGCTATCACCCGCAATCGTGCACCACATTTTGGACGCATTAGTGACAATATTTTTTTCGCTCAGGGTTTTTCAGGACACGGCGTGGCACTTACTGGATGGGCCGGTAAACTGATGGCAGAGATCATCGCCAAACAGTCCACCGACTTCGATGTGTTCGCACGCATCCCTCACCACAAGTTTCCTGGCGGCCCCTGGTTCCGCACCCCCACCCTCTTGCTTGCCACCACCGCGTTTCGCCTCATGGATCTTTTGTAATAGGAGACTGACATGTCCACAACACCTTCACTACAAGCCTTTTGGATGCCCTTTACCGCCAACCGTCAATTCAAGTCGGCCCCACGTCTCCTGGAAAAAGCTCAGGGTATGTATTACTGGGATACGGAAGGACGAGAGATCCTCGACTCTACGGCAGGGCTATGGTGCGTTAACGCGGGACATTGTCGAACAGAAATTCAGGAGGCCATCGCCAAGCAAAGTGCGCAAATGGATTTTGCGCCCACCTTTCAAATGGGGCATCCGCTCCCTTTTATCTTTGCTGAACGCTTGATCCAACATAGTCCTCAAGGTCTGGACCACGTATTTTTCACCAACTCCGGCTCTGAATCTGCAGATACCGCTCTCAAAATTGCTCTGGCTTATCACTATGCTCGCGGCGACAAGGAACGTAACTTGCTCATCGGTCGCGAAAAAGCCTATCACGGCGTCGGTTTTGGTGGCATTTCAGTCGGTGGTTTACCCAATAACCGGCGTGCTTTCACCAATTTGTTGCATACGGATCATTTGCCACACACCCTGGATCAGGAACAAAACCGTTTCACCCGAGGTCTGCCCCATTTTGGCGTAGAACGTGCCGACGCTTTAAATCAGCTCATCGAAAAGCATGGCGCAGAACGTATTGCCGCTGTCATCGTCGAACCCGTCGCTGGATCGGCTGGCGTCATTGTCCCGCCAGCGGGGTACCTGCAACGTCTTCGGGAAATCTGTACGAAGCATGGCATCCTGTTGATTTTCGACGAGGTCATCACCGGCTTTGGGCGTCTGGGCACCCCTTTCGCCAGTCAGTTTTTTGATGTCATCCCGGATATTTTGACCACCGCCAAAGGCTTGACCAATGCGGCTGTTCCCATGGGTGCCGTCTTTGCCAGTAACGCTATCTATGACACTTTAATGAACGGACCGATCGAACAAATTGAGTTTTTCCATGGTTACACCTACTCCGGGCATCCCTTGGCCTGTGCGGCAGGGCTCGCAGCTCTGGATATCTACGAGAACGAGGAGTTATTGACCCGGGGAGCCAAGATGGCGGGAGCTTTTGAAGAGATGGTACACAGTCTCAGCGGAGAACCCCATGTCGTCGATGTACGCAACCTTGGTCTCATGGCCGCCATCGAACTGAAACCCCGTTCGGGCGCAGCAGGCTCTCGCGGCTATGACATCATGCGGGAAGCCTTGAAGCGGGGGCTCCTGATCCGTCTCACCGGCGATACGATTGCTCTGTCGCCGCCTCTCATTATTGAGCCTTCCCACATGGATCGTATTTTCCACACACTGCGCGATGTTTTGCGCACCACTGCATGAGGTTTTATATGAAAATCGGCATACCCAAGGAAATCAAAAACAACGAGTATCGCGTCGGAATGACACCCGCCGGAGTACGAGAACTGTGTACACACGGTCATGAAGTCATCGTGGAACACCAGGCAGGAATAGGGATTGGCAAAAGTGATGAAGATTACCAACGAGCGGGCGCACGCATTGTGAATGACCCCGCTACCGTGTTTGGCGAAGCAGAAATGATCGTCAAGGTAAAAGAGCCCCAAGCTGAGGAGTGTCGGCGTCTTCGTCCAGGACAAGTGCTCTTTACTTATCTTCACCTCGCCCCGGATCCACGTCAGGCGGAACTTCTGATGGAGTCTGGCGCTGTGGCTATCGCTTACGAAACCGTTACCGATGCTCAAGGGCGTCTGCCACTCCTGGCACCCATGAGTGAAGTCGCCGGACGTATGGCTGTGCAAGTAGGCGCACATTCCCTGGAAAAAACGGCAGGAGGCGCCGGTATTCTCCTGGCTGG
>JABEBX010016945.1_pt1 | contig 11191 bp, 7 predicted proteins | sample 7245971 | NCBI WGS metagenome assembly JABEBX01 (sample SAMN14506365, study PRJNA622280) | hot springs metagenome | biome: hot spring [ENVO:00000051]|acidic hot spring [ENVO:00002120]; feature: spring [ENVO:00000027]|sediment [ENVO:00002007]; material: sediment environment [ENVO:01001048]...
TGCGCTCAACCTCGGCTTTACCAAGGTTCGCTCCCTGATCGGTGGTGTTGCCGGGCAGGCCACTGTGCAGGTGGGCAATCTCGTGAGCCCCAGTTCGGTTCTGACCTCGGTCTCGCAGCTCAATCCCATCAAGGTGTACTTCTACATTAGTGAGCAGGAGTATCTGGCGCTCTCCGAGCAGGCCAAGGAGCGTGGCAAGGCGGATCTGCTGCGGAGCGGCAACACTATACCGTTGACGTTGACGCTGGCCAATAATCAGGTCTTTCCGCATAAGGGCCACATTATCTTTGTCGATCGCGCGGTGAGCGCGCAGACAGGCAGCCTTCGCATAGCAGGCGAGTTTGCGAATCCGGGAAATCTTCTGCGTCCGGGTCAGTTCGGGCGCATCTCGGCTGAGACGACGGTATTGCATGATGCGGTGCTCGTGCCGCAGCGTGCCGTCTCGGAGTTGCAGGGCCTTCATCAGGTCATTGTGGTTGGTCCCGGCAACGTGGCGCACATTCAGACCGTGCAGCTTGGACCGCAGATTGGAGCCGATATTGTGATCGCCAGCGGATTGCAGGCCGGCGATCGAGTGGTCACCGAGGGGAACGACAAGGTGAGGGACGGCATGAAGGTTCTGCCCCAGCCCGATACAACTCCCCTCCCAGCGCCGGCGCAGAATCCGCAGGGGAACTAACTCATGATCTCGAAGTTCTTCATACGCCGGCCCATCGTGGCCATGGTGATCGCCATTCTCATGGTGATCGGCGGCATCGTCACGCTGCTAACCCTGCCCGTCGCACAGTTCCCGAACATCGTTCCACCCGAGATTATGGTGCAGGCGATCTATCCGGGTGCGGACGCCAAAACGCTGGAAGCAGCCGTGGCAACGCCGATCGAGCAGCAGATGAACGGCGTCGACAACATGAACTACATGCAGTCGATCAACGCCAGCAATGGGTGGATGATGCTCACGGTGGACTTCGGCGTCCAAACCAATCCCGACACCGACCAGATACTCTCCCAGTTGCGCGTGTCACAGGCGCAGAGCCAACTGCCTGCCGAGGTCTCGATCGCTGGTCTCACGGTGATGAAGTCGCTGACATCGCCGCTGATGGTGCTGGCCGTCGACTCGCCGCACTCCACCTTTAACAGCACCTTCCTCGCCAACTACGCGTACATCAACATGGTGGACGACCTCACGCGCGTGAAGGGAGTCTCTCGCATTCAGGTCTTCGGCACCGGCCAGTATGCGATGAGAATCTGGGTGAAACCCGATCAACTCGCGCGGCTGGGTGTGACGATTCCCCAGATCGAGCAGGCGCTTCTGACCCAGAACAACGTCAACCCATCCGGCCAGATCGGCGCGGAGCCCGTTCCCAGCGGACAGCAGTTCACCTACACGGTTCGCACCCAGGGCCGCCTGATCACCGCCCAGCAGTTCGGTGACATTATTCTTCGCAGCAATCCTGACGGATCGGTACTGCACCTGCGCGATGTGGCGCGCATCGAACTCGGAGCGCAGACCTATAACCTCAATGGGTTTTTCAACGGCAAACCGGCGGCCATATTGGCGGTGTACCAACTCCCCGGAACCAACGCCGTCCAGACCGCCAAAAACGTGCGCGCGGAACTGGCGAGGCTGACAGCGAACTTCCCCCCGGACATGGCTTCCGGCGTTCCGCTCGACACGACCAAGGCCGTCAGCGCGGGCATTCACGAGATCCTCCTCACCCTGATCCTCGCGCTGCTGCTGGTGATCCTGGTGGTCTACCTCTTCCTGCAGGGATGGCGCGCCACCCTGATTCCGCTGCTGGCCGTGCCGGTGTCGTTGATTGGCACGTTCATGGTCTTTCCGCTGCTCGGTTTTTCCATCAATACGCTGTCGCTGTTCGGGCTGGTATTGGCGATCGGGCTGGTGGTTGACGATGCGATCGTGGTGGTGGAGGCGGTGCAGCACCATATCGAAGAGGGCATGTCGCCGATAGATGCCTCCTACGCAGCCATGGAGCAGGTCGCAAGCCCAATCATTGCGATCGCACTCATCCTTACAGCCGTGTTCGTTCCGACGGCGTTTATTCCGGGCATCACTGGCCGCCTGTATCAGCAGTTCGCCGTCACCATCGCGATCTCGGTCATCTTCTCGGCCTTCAATGCGCTCACGCTGAGTCCTGCCATGTGTGCGCTTCTGCTGAAGCCCATCAGCGAGTCCAGCAGCCAGTCGAAGGGTTTGCTGGCGCGATTCTTCGCATGGTTCAACCGGATCTTCCGCCACACCACGAACCGTTATGTCAGCATCTCGGGATGGATGGTCCACAAGTCGATGATCGGCGTGCTGATCATCGCAATCATCAGTGTCTTTGTGTGGCTGTTGGGCGCCAGGATTCCGAGCGGCTTTTTACCTACCGAAGACCAGGGCTACGCGTTTGTGAGCCTGCAACTGCCGCAGGCAGCCAGTCTGGAGCGCACCACCGAAGCGTCGCAGCAAGTGGAGCAGGCTCTGCGCCAGGTGCCCGGCGTCCAGAGTGTCGTCTCCGCTGTGGGCTTCAGCCTTCTTTCGCAGGTGCAGAGCACCTATAACGCCTTCTTCTTTGTCACGCTGAAGGACTGGAGCGCACGCACGGCCCCGGATGAGCAGTTCAATGCCGTACAGGCAAACCTTGCCAAGTCCCTCGGCGGCATCAAACAAGGCATCGCGTTCTCCTTCGCGCCACCGGCGATTGCCGGCCTGGGAACCTCCGGCGGCGTCAGCATGGTGCTGGAAGATCGTTCCGGCAAGGGAAACCCCATGTTCCTGACGGGGAATCTGTACAAGTATCTCGGAGCCATCAGCAAGCGGCCGGAGATCGCCGCTGCGATTCCGAGCTACTACCCCGCTGTTCCACAGTTATTTGTGGATGTCGATCGTGAAAAAGTGGCCCAGGAGCAGGTGAACCTCTCGGATGTCTACACCACCATGCAGGCGTTCATGGGCGGAACCCTGGTGAACTACTTCAATCGCTTCGGTCGCCAGTGGCAAACCTACATTGAAGCCGAAGGCACATCGCGCACCAACATCGGCAACATCGGTCAGTTTTACGTGACGTCGGCAAACGGCAACCGCGTTCCTCTGTCAGCGCTGGTCACGGTGCGACGCATAACCGGCCCTGAGTTCACCATGCGCTACAACGAGTATGAAGCCGCCGCCATTACCATCATCGCCAAACCGGGCTACAGCTCGGGTCAGGTGATGCAGGCGCTGGAGACAGTCTTCAAGCAGACCATGCCCAGCGGGATGGGCATGGACTACACCGGCCTCAGCTTCCAGCAACACAAGGCACAGCAAAGCGTGCCCGCATGGATGGTGTACGCTCTCTCCCTTCTGTTCTGCTTCCTGATTCTCGCCGCGCAGTATGAGAGCTGGTCGCTACCCTTCGGCGTGTTGCTCAGCACGCCGGTAGCGATCTTCGGCGCCTATCTGGCACTTACGCTGCGTCATTTGGAGAACGATGTATACGCACAGATCGGGCTTGTCATGCTCATTGGCTTGTCCGCGAAGAATGCCATTCTGATCGTTGAGTTTGCCAAGGACGAGTATGAAAAGGGCGAGACGCTCTTCGAGGCCGCCATGAATGGAGCGCGCCTGCGCTTCCGTCCAAGATACAGCGCACAGCCACGAAGATACGGCGCGCGGCCAGGAGAATACGAAAGGAGGCCAGCAATGAGCCGTGATCTACGCGCGCTTACGGCCCTCGCCATCACCGTCTCCCTTGCCGGATGCAAGGTTGGCCCGAACTACAAGCGGCCTGTGGTCGACGTACCCAATAGCTACCGCGGAGCGATGGCGCCGGAGATCGCCCCCCCTACGGCGGGAACTCCGGCCGGCGCCGCGCCTAAAACTCCGCTGGGCGCGCAAGCCTGGCAGTCTGTCTTCACGGACCCCGTGTTGCAAAAGCTGATCGCCGCGGCGCTCAAGAATAACTACGATGTGAAGATCGCGGCGGATCGCGTCCTCGAAGAGCAGGCGCAACTTGGCATCACGCGATCGGCGGCGTATCCAACGTTCAGCGCGGGCCCCTCCTACGACGTGCTGGGGCTGCCCGGCAGCTTTACCAACCAACTGAACAACAGCTCGAACAGCTCCAGCAGTTCTAACAGTTCTAACAACGGCCCCGCGGCCTACTACGCCGGCGGCTTCATGGGCTCGGTTTCCTGGAATCTCGACTTCTGGGGATACTACCGGCGGCAAACCGAAGCAGCGCGCGCGTATCTTCGCGCCACGGAGTGGGCCAGGCAGATGACCTACAGCACGCTGATTGAGAACGTAGCGACGGCCTACTACCAACTGCGCATGCTCGACTCCGAGTTGGCGATCACCAAAGCCACGGTCGCTGCGCGCAAGCAATCGTTGGACCTTACGATCAAGCTCGAACAGGGTGGAGCGAACTCGTTGGCCGATGTGCGTCAGGCACAGGAGCTTGCTTACACCGCGCAGGGACAGATCCCGGACATCGAACGCGAGATCGGGCAACAGGAGAACAACCTTCGCCTGCTGCTCGGCCAGGATCCCGGCCCCATCGCTCGCGGAAAGTCCATCGCCGATGCACCGCATCCTGACGATATCCCCGTCGGTCTGCCGTCCAATCTGCTGGAGCGCCGCCCGGATGTTCGCCGCGCCGAACAGCTCTTGATCCAGGCCAACGCGAACATCGGCGTTGCCCGAGCCGAATACTTTCCTCAACTCTCGCTGACGGGCGCGGCTGGAACGGCCAGCTCCCAGTTGAATGGTTTGGTGAGTCCAGGCAATGTTTACTACTACGCCGCCGGGGGGCTTACGCAGCCAATCTTCGATGCCGGCAAGATTCGCAACAACTACCGCCTTGCTTTGGCGGCGCACAAGGAACTGCTCGACACCTACCAACAGACCATCGCCGGCGCCCTCCGCGATGTCTCCAACGCTCTGATCGCCTACAACAAGGAGCGCGAGTATCGCGAGCGGCTGGAGCTGCAGACAGCGGCGGCAGCGGATGCGGTGCGCCTGGCCCGCATTCGCTACGACAGCGGGTCCACCAGCTACCTGGAGGTGTTGACCACCGATACCGACCTCTACACATCGCAGTTAGCGCTCCGGGCGGCTGAGGAGCAAGAGGCTATCTCCCTGGTGCAGCTATATAACGCCCTCGGCGGAGGCTGGTAGGCCCACAGCCTGTCCTGAGCGTAGCCGAAGGACGGACGGCGAGAGGCTTCGCGTGACGCGATTATAAGTGTTGCGGTAAACCCCTGATGAAGTCTCCGCTTTGAAAGCCCCCCAAACCCTGTCACTTCGACCGGGCTCCACGCACAAACTGTCATCTCTACCGGAGTAGAGAGAACCCTGCATTTGCTGTTGCCGCTGTTGCTGTGGCTGTGGCCGTTGTCCTTGTTATTGCCGTTGTTGTTGCTGTGGCCCTTGCCGCTGTTGCTGTTGCTGTTGCTGTGCCTGTGGCTGTCGCTGTTGCTGTGGCTGTTGCATTTGCTGTTGCATTTGCTGTTGCATTTGCGGTTGCCTTTGCCGTTGCGTTTGCTGCTCCCTTGTGGTTGCCTTGCGGTTGCCGTTGCCGTTGCCGTTGCCGTTGCTGCTGTTGCCGTTGCTGTGGTTCTTGCTGTTGCTTGAGGGCCGAAGGCCCGCTCTATAACAGCCCAGGGCAACGCCCTGGGAACAACGCCCAACCAAAAGACAGAGGGCTGAAGGCCCGGCATATAGAAGTGCTTCACCAGAGCTTCCCTATCTACGAGAAGCTCTCGGCTTCGCTCAGCAGCTTCTGACATTCCGCGATCGCCGTTTGCTCCGTAGCCGGCAAGGTCAGGTGCCCCACCTTGCGGCCGGGCCGCGCCTCCTTGCCGTAGTCGTGGCGATAGAGCCGTTGAAACCTGACAGTGTCGGCTGCGGACGGCATCGTAGCAATGCAGTTGAGCATCACCGTCGGTTGGCTTGCGGTGCTTCCCAACTCCATCCCGGCGATGGCGCGAAGGTGGTTCTCGAACTGCGAGGTGGCGGAACCCTCGATGGTCCAATGCCCGGAGTTATGCACGCGTGGCGCCATCTCGTTGGCCAGCAGACCTCCGTTCACCACAAAAAACTCGACGGCCAGGATGCCAACGTACTCCAGCTTTACCAGCAGTTCGGTCAAGTACCTCTCCGCCAGCCGCTGCAGACGTTCATCGATACGTTCATGAACGAATGGCGCGAAGGAGGTTCTCAGAATCCCCTCGCGGTGATGGTTCTCGATCAGCGGATAGAAGACAATCTCGCCCGCTCGGCTGCGGGCAGCAATCAAGGAGACCTCGGCGTCGAAGTGTACCATCCCTTCCAGAATGCAGGGCGCCTCACCCACCTCGCTCCACGCCGCGCCCGCCTCCTCGCAATGGCGCAGACGCACCTGGCCTTTGCCGTCATACCCCATGCGCCGTGTCTTGAGAATCGCCGGCAAGCCCACGACCTCCATGGCCCGCCGCAGATCTTCAAGGCTATCGACGAGAGCAAATGGAGCTGTGCCAATCCCACACGCGTGAAAGAACCGCTTCTCCAGCAGCCGGTCCTGGGCGATGCCGATCGCTCGAGCGTTGGGATATAGATTCAGTCCCTGTAGAACGTCCGCGTGGATGTTCTCACTTTCAACGGTCAGCAGATCGACCTCCTGGGCGAATGCGGCTACGGCGTGGGCGTCGTCAAGATCCACGGTCTTCACCTCCGCGATGCGACCCGCGCAGTCGCCCGGTTGTCCCGCGCACACCAGATCCACAGGAAGCTTAGCGGCTGCCTCCGCAAGCATCAACGCTAACTGGCCCGCTCCCAGAACCCCAATCCTTGGCTTCTTCCGGTTGCCCATCTGCCCACTGCTCATCTGGCCCTTCGTCATCTGCCCCTTTGTCATTTGCGCGGATCGGGCCCCTTCAAAACCGTCTTTGTCTGGGTGCTGCGAAACTGTTCCACCCGCTTCGCAAGCCTCTCATCCTCCAGTGCCAGGACGGAAGCGGCGAACAGTCCCGCGTTCCTTGCCCCGGCTTCACCAATGGCGAACGTCGCCACCGGAACTCCCGCAGGCATCTGCGCAATGGAGAGCAGCGAATCCAGGCCATTGAGCGCTCGGCTCTTGACGGGAACACCCAGCACCGGCAACGTGGTCTTGGAGGCAACCATTCCGGGAAGATGCGCCGCCCCGCCGGCGCCCGCGATGATCAAGCGCAGCCCACGCTCCTTCGCGGAGGCGGCATACGCCATCATCTTGTCCGGCGTGCGATGCGCGGATACGACCTCTACCTCATACCCCACACCAAACTCATCCAGCGTCCTGGCCGCAGCCTCCATCGTCGGCCAATCGGACTTTGAGCCCATTATGATTCCGACGTCGATCCGCTGCTTCGACTTTGCCATCACGCCCTCCATTCCTGTAACACTTCGACGAACGCCGCCTGCTCCAGCGCCTGCACGCGGTCCTTCAAGGAATCCGGCGTGTCCTCCGGCAGAACCGCGCAACGCTTCTGCAGAACAATAGGACCGCCATCCACCTCCTCTGTTACCTGGTGAATCGTGCATCCTGTCTCGGCCACGCCTGCCGCTAGAACCGCTTCATGCACCGCCCGGTTCATCAACCCTCCGAAGGCCGGCAGGAGCGAGGGGTGGACGTTCAGAAGTCTTCCCTTCCACGCCTCCACAAACTCCGCGGAGACGATCCGCATGTAGCCGATCATGAGGACCAACTCCGCGCCCGCGCCCTTGAGAATCTCCGTCGCCTGGGCATCGTATGCCTCGCGGCTCAACCCCTGAGGACTGAGAAACAGAGCGGGCACTCCATGCCGGGCCGCTCGCTCCAGAATAGGGGCGTTCTGTTTGTCGGAGAGGACGATCACGATCTCCACGTCCAGCACTCCCCGCGGCGTTCCCTGCGGCGTACCCTGTGCCATGGCATCGAGAATTCCCTGCAGCGCCGTGCCGCGAGTTGAACCGAGAACACCCACCTTTAAGCTCATGCTGAACGTACCGCCCTCATATGTTCGACGCGGCGCGCAATCACCTCTGCCGTACCGATGTCCTGGCGATGGAAGAAACGGCCCGGTATCTGCCGCACCACCTGCTCGCAGAGCGACTCCGCCTCGCCAATCGTTGCCGCCGTTCCCACCACAGCGACCGTGCGTGAGCCTGTCGCGACCAGCACCCCGTCCTTCACGTCGACCGCGCTCTGGAAGAGCGTCACGTTGGGCGGGAGCGATGCCGGAAGCGAGACGGCATCGCCTTTGCGGGGATGGTCCGGATATCCCTCCGGCACGACATACTTGCAAACGCTGGCTTGCCTGGAAAAAACAACCTCGGTGGTGGCCAGCGTTCGATCGACGATCGCGCGGCAGACGGACACCAGGTCGGTTTGCAAAAGCGTAAGCAGATTCAGGCTCTCCGGATCGCCGAAGCGGGCGTTGTATTCGATCAGCTTCACCCCGTCCGCGGTCGCCATGAATCCACCATATAGAACTCCCTGGTAGGGCGCATCGCACTCCTCCGCCAGTGCGGATGCCACGCGCTGATTGATCGCCTGTGCTTCCAGGATGTCCAACTCGCTTAGAAAGGGCAGTTTATGGTCTGCGTCGGTGTAGGTTCCCATGCCACCGGTGTTCGGGCCCTTGTCTCCGTCAAAGGCCCGCTTGTGGTCCTGAACGGCGGGCATGTGCCGCAGCGTGGATCCGTCACAGAAGCTCATCAGAGAAAACTCTTCCCCCTCCAGCTTCTCTTCGACGACAAACGGGTGCCCATGCTCCAACAGTTCGCGGCAAAACGCAAGGCTGTCCTCCATGGAGAGCAGGTGGTCCCCGCAGACCTTGACCCCCTTGCCTCCGGCCAGACCGTCGTCCTTGATGACATGCCGGCCGGCATAGCGCTCCAACACGGGTTGAAGACCTTCCATCGAGGAGAATCGTTGGAAGAACGGATTGCCGGGAATGCCGTACCTGGCCAGCAACTCCCGCGTAAAGCCTTTGCTGGATTCAATGCGAGCGAGACTCAGCGACGGCCCCACAACAGGTACTCCGGCCATCCAAAGAGCATCCGCCACGCCTTCCGCAAGCGGTGCTTCCGGGCCAATCACGGCAAGGGTCGCCTGGTGCCTGCGAGCGAACGCCGCAACCGCCCCCGGCTCCGTGATGCTGCCCACCCCGTACTCCACGCACAAGGAGGCGATTCCCGGATTGCGCGCGCCGCTATAGCACAGCAGCGCGGGACGCTGCGGCGAGCGTGCCAGCGCCATCGCAATGGCGTGCTCCCGTGCTCCAGAACCAACGATCAAGATGCTTTCGCTCATGGTTTCAGGCTCGCGAGGACGGTTGACTCCAGCGGTCTCAGGTCGGGCGCAAACGTCGTCCCGGTAATCTTTTCGAAGAGCTGGATGTATCGCGATGCCAACTCCGCGATCAACTCAGCCGGAGGAACAGGGAGCACGTCCACCTTGTAGGGGTCGCAACGTTCCCGAAACCACAGCCGGAAAAACTCCTTGTCGATCATATTGGGCTCCTGCCCCGCCGCCAGGCGCTCAGCGTAGCTGTCCGCCAGCCAGTAACGGCTGGAGTCCGGCGTGTGGATCTCATCGATCAGCAGGATCTCGCCGTTCCTCGCAACGCCGAACTCGTACTTCGTATCGGCCAGGATCAAGCCACGCTCAGCCGCAACCCGCTGGCCAAAGGAGAACAGCTCCAGCGCCTTCGCCGAGATAAGCTCCCACTGCGCTGCCGTCATCCAGCCTTCCGCAACGATCTCCTTGCCGGAGATGGGACGGTCGTGGGTCTTCTCCTTCGTTGTAGGCGTCACAATGTTCTTCGCCAGCGGCTCGTTCTTCTTCATCCCCTCCGGCAACGCATGACCGCAGTAGTTGCGCACGCCCTTTTGATACTGCGTCCAGATAGAGGTGTCCGTCGATCCGGTCATATAGCCGCGCACCACGCACTCAATCGGCAAAACGGTGCACTTGCGCGCAATCAGAGCGTTTGCGTGGGGGCTCGACAGCACATGATTGGCAAGGATGCCACGCGTCTGTTCAAACCAGTACAGCGAGGTGCGATTCAGCACCTGTCCCTTGTACGGAATAGCGCCCAGCATGCGATCGAAGCCGCTCTGCCGGTCAGTGGTCACCAACAACAGGCGTTCCTCTCCGAGTTGGTAGGTATCGCGCACCTTGCCCTGCACCTTGCCAGGACTCTTCGGACCCAGCGGAAGATCTGTCTCCGTCAGGCAGTACGGAATTGCATCCAGTAATTGTTGTCGCTCCATCTCAATCGGCCTTTCCAAACTCAAAACGCACGCCAGATCCACCGGTTGCATCGGTTGCCTTGGCTTCAACCCGGCCCAACTCCCACACGCGAAACGCGGGGAATGGCTTCAGCGCCTTTTCCAGATCGGCTTGAAGACCGGGAGGCCCGATCAGGACCAGCCCAACACCCATATTGAAGGTGCGATGCATCTCATAGTCGTCGATATTCCCTTCACCGGGATGCCGGCGTCAAGAAGGCTCCTCACCGGAGCCACATAGTTCGCATGGGGAGCAAGGAGTGCATCCGCGATGGATATCCCCTCCAACTCCTGTGGGCGCGCATCAATGGCATACCCTCCCATCTCGAAGATCAACTTCCGTGCGAGAGAGAAACCATTGGTGTGCAAGCCGCTGGAATTCACGCCGTACAACACATCCCCGGCAACGATGTCGGCTCCCGTCAACAGGCGTTCGCGATCGACCACTCCGGTCACAAATCCCACGACATCCAGGTCGCCCTCCGCATAGACGGCGGGCATCTCCGCGGTCTCGCCACCCACCAGTGCAATACCTGCCTCGGTACACGCCGCGCTCATACCACGCACCAGCGCCTCGACGATCTCAGGCTCAATCTTATGAAAGCCCAGGTAATCGAGAAACGTAAGCGGCCTGGCGCCCATGACCACGATGTCACCCGCGACGGCCGCGACCAGATCGTGTCCCAGCGCTTCATAGCGGCCAGCCATCACCGTAACCTTGCTCTTGGTGCCGACCCCGTCGGTGCTCTGCACCATCACAGGATCGTTCAGGCCCTGCAACGCTTCCTTGAGCGAGAACAACGCTCCAAACGATCCAAGACCCGTCAACACGGCGGCGGAGTGAGTCCTGGCCACATGCGACTTGATCCGGCGCACGGCCTCGTTGCCCGCCTCGATATCGACGCCTGCCGACTTGTAATC
>JABEBX010020584.1_pt1 | contig 11184 bp, 6 predicted proteins | sample 7245971 | NCBI WGS metagenome assembly JABEBX01 (sample SAMN14506365, study PRJNA622280) | hot springs metagenome | biome: hot spring [ENVO:00000051]|acidic hot spring [ENVO:00002120]; feature: spring [ENVO:00000027]|sediment [ENVO:00002007]; material: sediment environment [ENVO:01001048]...
GAGGGCTTTGTGATGCCGGCGGCGATCAACTTTGCAACCCTGGCGGGGATTTCGCCGCGCACGGACGGCAAGATTGCGATTTACTCCGAGAATCAGGGTGAGGAAAGGATCTTCGAGGGCGTGCAGGCTAAGCGGAGCCAGCACTGGACCGACTACCCGATGGGCGTGACGGCAATTCTGGCCGGCGAGGGCCACAAGATTCCAGGGTTCAACCTGACGATCTGGAGCGATGTGCCGCTGTCCTCGGGCCTGTCCAGTTCGGCGGCGCTGGAAGTGGCGACAGCGCTGGCTGTTTTGTCGCTGGTTGGCGCGAGTTGCCCAGGTACCTATTCGGGTTCTGAGCTGGCGCGGCTCTGCCAGCGGGCGGAGAACGAGTTTGTGGGTGCGAACTGCGGCATTATGGACCAGTTCATCAGCATCAATGCTCGGAAAGATCACGCGCTGCTGCTCGATTGCCGCGATCTGAGCTTTAAGCCGGCGCCGATTCCCGACCATGTGGCGCTGGTGATTGCCAACACGATGGTGAAGCACTCCGTGGCGGGCGGCGACTATCCCACGCGGCGGCGCGAGACGGAGGCAGCCTGCGCCGTGATAGCGAGCCACAGGCCCGGGGTCAGGTTCCTGCGCGACTGCACGCTCGAGGACCTGGAAAAATGGGGTGGCGAGATGGATCCCAAGAGCTACTTGCGCGCCAAACACGTGATCAGCGAGAACCTGCGGACAGAGGCGGCCTGTGCGGCGCTGCTGCGTGGCGACATGAAGGATCTGGGATGTTTGATGGCCGAGGCGCACCGCAGCTACAGCCAGGACTTCGAGGGAAGCTGCGTGGAGGCCGACGCCATGGTGGCGCTGGCCCAGGATCTTCCGGGGCTGATTGGCGCGCGGCTGACAGGCGGCGGTTTTGGCGGTTGCACCATCAACCTTGTGGAACAGGGCGAGGCCCTGGCGTTTGCCGAGGCGCTGGGCGCGCGGTACGCGGAGCAGACGGGAATTGTGCCCCAGATTCACATCTGCCACGCCTCGGATGGTGCGCACAGGCTGGAGTAAGACGGCAAGTGAGACGAGTTTGGGGCTGCTGTGACGCCCACCGCGGCTAAAAACTCGTCTCAGCAGGCGCCGGCGCGTCGATGACTTCCTCTGCCATTTTGGACTTTTGCAGCCTAAAATGGCAATCTAACTATACCGGAGGTTGCGGCTCACGTCGCCGAGGCATGGAGTGTTTTGCTGTTGAACGGGCGAGGGGTGCGTCGAGAGGCCGGTCGAGATCACAGTTTCATTTGAAAGGATCTATTCATGCTGACAGTAGGGGAGAAGTTCCCATCGTTTGAATTAACGGCTACGGTCGATCTGGATGTGCATAAGGCATTTAAAGCCATCACAGACGAGAGCTTTGCGGGCAAGTGGAAGGTTTATTTCTTCTGGCCCAAGGACTTCACTTTTGTTTGCCCAACGGAGATTGAGGCGTTTGGCGCGATCAACAAGCAGTTTGAGGAGCGCGGCGCTCAGGTGCTGGGAGGAAGCACGGACTCGGAATTTGTGCATCTGGCCTGGCGCAATCAGCACCCGGGCCTCAAGAACCTGCCCTTCCCCATGCTTTCCGACATCAAGCACGACCTCTCGAAGCAGCTGGGGATTCTGGATCTGAAGGAGGGCGTCTGCCTGAGGGCTACGTTCATTGTCGATCCGGAGGGAGTGATTCGGCACGTCTCGGCGAACGATCTGTCGGTGGGCCGCAGTCCTGAGGAGATTTTGCGGTTGCTGGATGGCTTGCAGAGCGGAGAGCTGGTTCCGTGTAACTGGCATCGCGGCGAAGCGACGATCAAGGTATAGCAGTGAGCGAAGCAGATCTTTGACCGCGGAGGTCTGCTTCCACTTCTTTATGGGTGCTCCTAGCGTCGGAATGTGTGCCCGGGGCACGTACAGGGTTTCTATCCTGAACGATTCGCTCTATTGGCTTTGAGGCGCTCAGGCGCCGATTCCCGGATCCGGGCGCGCACGTATTTGCCTGTTCTTTGTCCCCGGAAATGTCCATTCCTTACACAAGTGGTTGTCTTGCCGGGAGAGAAATCCTTGTTAAACTTGAAGAGTATTTGCTCCGATGAAGACTCCGAGGGATCCTGTACGGCAGCCCGGCGGGCTGATGCGTGCGAAACAGAAGGAAGATGGATATGGGATCAACTGAATCAAACCCGTTCTCTTACGAGACATTTCCCTACGCCGGCCATGTGGCCTATTTCTCGATGGAGATCGCAATTGAGCCATCGATGCCGACGTATTCCGGCGGCATGGGCGTACTGGCCGGAGACACATTGCGCTCGGCGGCCGACCTCGGCGTGCCATTGGCGGCATTTACACTGTTGCACCGCAAGGGGTACTTCGAGCAGCATTTGAGCGCCGAAGGCGTGCAGAGCGAGACGACTCAGCCGTGGGATCCGGCGAGTTTCTGCACCGAGGAAGCGGTGCGGGTCACGGTGCAAATTGAAGGCCGGATTGTGTTGGTGCGGGCGTGGCGCTACGACCTGAAAGGGCACGCCGGCCATGTGGTGCCGATCTACCTGCTGGACACCGACCTCGAGGAGAACTCGGGCTGGGACCGGGGCCTGACGGACCATCTGTACGGCGGCGACACGAACTACCGCCTGCAGCAGGAGATTGTCCTCGGCATGGGCGGCGTGCGCATGGCTCATGCGCTCGGCCTGCGCGTCAACGTCTATCACATGAACGAGGGTCATGCGGCGCTGCTGACGCTGGCGTTGCTTGAAAGTCAACTGGGCGGCGGGCCGCAGAACGGCGCCACCGAGGCGGATATCGAACAGGTGCGGCGGAAGTGCGTGTTTACCACACACACACCAGTGCCGGCAGGCCACGACCGCTTCTCGACGGAGCAGGCGGTTCGCATTCTGGGCAGCGACCGGACAGCCCAGCTTGAGAATCTCGGCTGCTTCCGCGATGGACTGCTGAACATGACGCTACTGGCGCTGTGCTTCTCGCGCTACGCGAACGGCGTGGCCATGCAGCATGGCAAAGTTTCGCGGGAGATGTTTCCTGAGTTCAGGATCGACTCGATCACGAACGGCGTACATGCGCCGACGTGGATGAGCGCACCGGTGGCGCAGATGCTGGACGAGCACATTCCGGCCTGGCAGCGGGATAACCTCTATCTCCGTAATGCCATCGACGTGCCGGACGCCGCGATGCAGCGAGCGCATGCCAGAGCCAAGGAAGAGTTGCTGGCCGAGGTGGGAGCGCGGACCGGGCATGTACTGGATCCGAATGTACTGACCCTGGGCTTTGCCCGGCGCGCGGCGACCTACAAGCGGGCAACGCTGCTGTTCAGCGACCCCGAGCGGCTGAAGGAGATTGCCGCCAGGGCAGGTGGACTGCAGATTCTCTACGCCGGCAAGGCGCATCCGCAGGACGCGCCGGGCAAGGCCCTGATCCAGCAGGTGGTCAAGGAAGCGGCGAATCTCTCCGACAACAACCTGCGCATCATTTACCTCGAAAATTACGCCTGGGAACTGGGCGCGCTGCTGACAGCGGGCGTGGATGTGTGGGTCAACACGCCGAGACGGCCCTACGAAGCCTCCGGCACAAGCGGCATGAAGGCAGCCATGAACGGCGTGCCAAGCTTGTCAATTCTGGACGGATGGTGGATCGAGGGCTGCATCGAAGGCGTGACAGGGTGGGCGATCGAAGACGGCGCCGACGATGCCGCCGAGGCGACCTCGCTCTACTCGAAGCTGGAGTCGGCTGTGATTCCGCTCTACCGCGATTCGCGGGAGAAGTGGGCGCGCCTGATGAAGTCAACCCTGGCCTTCAATGGGTCGTACTTCAACACCAATCGCATGGTGAAGCAGTACACGCGCAACGCATACTATCCCGAGCAGCTTGGCGTGCCGGTCAAGGTGGACGAGGCGATCTACGCGGACTGAAAATGGCGCCCCTGTAGAGCTATTTGCCAGATTCCCCGGTCGTGTCATGCTGCGGGCAAGCATCCGCACGTTTACGTGCGCTTACACGTATCTACGACAAACTACTCCCCGTAAGGCGTCCAGATATTCTTGACCTGCGTGGCATGTTGCAGAAACCATCGGCCCTCGGCCTGCGCCGGGTTGAACCAGTCGTACTCGTGACCGTCGCTGGTCCACACCTGCTTCATGTTGCCAATCGACGCGGCGCGCACAAAGCTTGCCTCCTCATTACTGCGGAAGCACCAGATGGCTTCGATGCCGTCGTGCTCGGCCAGAGTCTTTGCCAGCTCCAGAGGCTGCCCCGCCACCAGATTCACTACACCGCCAGGTACGTCGCTTGTGTCGAGAAGTTGATAGAGGTCGCCGATCACGAGCGGGTTCCGCTCGGAGGGCACCGCGACGACGGTATTGCCGACGGCAATCGCCGGTAGCACCAGCGAGAGCAGACCCAGCAGCGGGGCCTCCGTCGGCGCGAGAATGCCGATCGCGCCCACAGGCTCATTCATGGCAATGGCGATGTTGCGTCCCGGCGGATTGTGCACCACGCCCTCGTACTTATCCGCCCAGGCAGCGTAGGTGAAGATGCGCTGAATCGAGAGATCGACCTCGACAGCCGCCTGCGCCGCGCCCACCACCCGCGCGTGCCGCGCAGCGATCTCGTCCCTGCGCTGGATCATGTTTTCGGCGAGATAGTAGATCACCTGCGCGCGATTGTGTGCCGAGGCCTTCGCCCACCCTGTTGCATTGCGCGCGGCCTCCACGGCGTTGCGAATGTCCTTGCGGTTGCCGAGCGGCGCCTCACCCAGCAGCTCACCCTCTCGTCCGTACACCGGGAACGAGTAACCCGAGTCGGGCCGCGCCTGCTTGCCGCCGATATACTGCTTCACCGTGCGATCAATCGCGGCAGAGGCGGACTGGCCAACGGAGATCAATCCCTCCGCCTCATCGGGGGTCTCGATCTTCACGGCCTTTTCCGGCGCGGCGGGAAGCGCGCGCAGCCACTTCGGCGTCAGGTACTCGAGCATCCCCTCGCGTCCGCCTTCGCGCCCGTAGCCGGATTCGCGATAGCCGCCAAATCCGCATGCCGCGTCGAACTGGTTGGTGGTGTTGATCCACACCACGCCGGCCTTTACCTGCGCGGCCAGATCCAGCGCCACGTTGATGTTCTCGCTCCAGATGCTCGCGGCGAGGCCATAGACGGTGTTGTTTGCCAGTTCCGCGGCCTCGGCCGGCGTGCGGAAGGTCATCGCCACCAGCACCGGGCCAAAGATCTCCTCCTGCACAATCCTCGCCGCCGGATGCACGTCCGTGAGCAGCGTCGGCGGATAGAAGCTGCCCCTCTCGGGCAGCGGATTCCCCGGCTGCCAGCAACGCGCGCCTTCGGCCACGCCGTCTTCCACCATTTTGCGGATGGTCTCAAGTTGGACGGGTGAGACAATGGCGCCAATGTCGATGGCCTTGTCGAGTGGCGGCCCCACGCGCAGGGTTTCCATGCGTGCCCGCAGCTTGGCATAGAACGTGTTCGCCACGCGCTCCTGCACCAGCAACCGCGAGCCCGCGCAGCAGACCTGCCCCTGGTTGAACCAGATGGCGTCGACAACCCCCTCAACGGCTGAATCAAGATCGGCGTCGTCGAAGACCAAGAACGGCGACTTGCCGCCCAGCTCCAGCGACAGCTTCTTTGTGGAGTTGGCGGTGGCCTTGCGGATGGTGCGGCCCACCTCGGTCGAGCCGGTGAATGCAACTTTGTCAATGCCGGGATGCGCAATGAGCGCCTCGCCCGTCTTCGCGTCGCATGTGAGTACATTCAGCACGCCCGGCGGCAAGCCCACTTCCATCGCCAGCTCGGCAAAAGCCAGCGCTGTGAGCGGCGTGTATCGCGCCGGCTTGATGACAACCGTGTTGCCCGCGGCCAGCGCCGGCGCCACCTTCCAGGCAAAGATCAGCAGCGGAAAGTTCCAGGGAATCACCTGGCCCACTACGCCGCAGGCGGTGTACTCGGGAAACTCCCGATCGAGAAGCTGCGCCCATCCGGCATGGTAATAGAAGTGGCGGGCCACAAGAGGAACGTCAATGTCGCGGCTCTCGCGGATGGGCTTGCCGTTGTTCATGGTTTCAAGAACGGCGAGCCGTCGCGAGTGCTTCTGCACCTGCCGGGCCAATGCATAGAGATAGCGCGCCCGCTCATGTCCGCTCAGGGCCTGCCATTCCGGTTGCGCCTTGCGCGCCGCATCAACGGCGGCATTCACGTCGTCCGCGCCGCCCCTGGCGACCTCGGCCAGCACCTCGCCGGTCGAGGGGTCGTTCGCGGCCTGGTACTCGCCGCTCAGGGGTTTGACCCACGCGCCACCGATAAATTCGTCGAATTTGCGATGATGCCGCTCCAGCCACGCCACCGCCTCCTTGGGATCCTCCGGCGCCGCGCCGTACTCCATGGTCAAGAACTTTTCCGCGATGCTCACAGCGTCTCCTTCCGCCTACCCGTCAGCCAATCCCTCTGCCTTGAAGTATATTGCTCCAGGCTGCGGCGCCCTTTCAAAAATCACCGGGCGCGTTCAGACAGAATCGCGCGATCGCGGCGGCGGCAGGAGTACGAAAAGTGGCTCGACGAACTGATCGCCGTCCTCGCCCTCGAACACAAGCTACGGCCGATGAGCCGCGACGAAGACTTCGATGCCCTCCGGAACCTCGAACGTATCGGCTGGTGAATTGGCGCCGGCAAGCGCGTTTAACGGGGATCAATTCGGTATTTCTTGCTCCAGGTATTTTTTCAAGCCGCCGTTGTCGCTGACAAACGAGATGAGGTCGACAGTGGCTTGGTCCAGGTACTCCCGAAGATCGGGCACATCATTGTCCGACAGGACTCGCTCGAAGAAAAGATCGTTAGTCGTCTTGTATGAGCCTTTGTAGACCTCTTTCCTGAAGCTATCCCATAGTTCGGCGGCAATGAAGAATCCACGCTAACCAGTCGCTATATGATTCCTCTCTATCCGCAGACAGCCATCTGTGTGTTCCGAGGTTAAGCGTTAGAGGCTCACCCAGCGGCGAAAGCACCTTCCCTGACTGGGCCAAAGCATCGTCCAACCATGATCTGGCGCATTGATCGAGGTTCTGCGCCGATTGGACCAAGAGCAGAGCCGATTCCCACGACAGGGGTCTGCGCGATGCGGCCGGTTGAAACTTACCCCAAGTCAGGAGAGCGTCTGTGAATCGGTCGTAATTAGGAGGAGCTTCCATGAATGCCTTGGTATCAGTTCCGCGAATGAAATTGGCGATCAATTTTGGGTCAGTCTCACGAGCTTGAGGTCAGAACTGCCGCCGGCAGGCCCCGATTCCGACAACCTTGGCCTCACGCGATCGGATGCCTGTACGCCGCCGAGTAATGCCCCGTCAAATAATGCTCCAGTTGCCGCTCGATATCGCCCAGCATTCCGCTGGCGCCGAAGCGGAAGAGCGACGGCTCAAGCCATGGCCTTCCCAGCTCGTCCTTCATCAGGGCCAGCCAGTCGAGCGCCTGCCTGGCGGTGCGAATGCCGCCGGCGGGCTTGAATCCAACGGCCATGCCGGCGCGTTCCGCGTAGTCTCGGACGCAGCGCACCATCACCAGCGAAACCGGCAGGGTCGCGTTCACACTCTCCTTGCCGGTCGAAGTTTTGATAAAGTCTGCGCCGGCCATCATCGCCACCCAGCTCGCCCGCGCCACGTTGCGCAGGGTCATCAGGTCGCCGGTGCCGAGAATCGCTTTCATGTGCACGCCGGGGCCGCAGGCATCCTTGAACGCAACAATCTCGTCGTAGAGCGCCTGCCATTCGCCGCCAAAAACATGGGCCCGCGTGATGACAATATCAATCTCCCGCGCTCCGGCTTCGACGGAGCGATGAATCTCAGCCACGCGCTCGGCCAGCGGATTCAGACCCGCGGGAAATCCGGCAGAGACCGCGGCCACGGGAATCCCCGAGCCTTCGAGCGCCTTGACCGCCGTCTCCACAAACGCGTGATAGACGCAGACCGCGCCGACGGTCAGGTGCAGCTCCTCAATGCCGAGTCCCTTCACCAGATGCTGTTGCAGGGGATTCCGCGCCTTGGCGCAGAGGCGCTTGACGCGCTCGACCGAGTCGTCGCCGCTGAGCGTGGTCAGGTCCATACAGGCAATGGCGCGCAGGAGCCAGGCGGCCTGGGTGTCTTTCTTCACCGTGCGGCGCGCCACGTGCGTCGCCGCGCGGCGCTCGACGGCGCTCGTGTTCACGCGCACCTGGTCGACCCAGTCGAGGTTCAGTGGGATACTCCGATTGGCTTCGAGCGCGCGCCCGTGCAGCACCGCCGGGATGGACTCGACGGATTGCGCGCCGCGGTTTGCCGCGCCGTTCGTTGACGTGATGGGTTGGAGGGCCATAGGTCTGTCTCCACAATAGAACTGAGGAATTCAACTCTGCAAAAAACACCGGCCCCTTCGCCGCAGCGAGGCGCCGCACCTGGAAGCCACGCAGCGCAGCTGGATCCGCTGCCGTGGCGGCCACATGGCACAAGCAGCGAGCCGGAGAGATCGCTGACAAGACGAGGCCGTGAGAAGAAGAATATATCGGCCACCCAGGCAAAGCAAACGCGCGGGGCTGGTGGTTTCTACCACTCCAGCCGCAGCAATGAAACCGCCTGCCGCGGCAGTGTTGTCTCCAACGTCAGCTTGCCCGCGCGTTGCCAGGCCCCGTACTCGCCGGACCGCCAACCTTGGCGCCGGGAAGAGCCGCGAACTTTTATTGTAAGCTATTGATAAATAATAACTTATTAACTACTTCTCCATCAATCTCTCCATCAGCGCGTCGAAGTCCTCCAGGCGTGCATATTCGATGACCACCTTTCCCCGCCCGTTGTGGTCGTCGATGGTCACCTTCAAACCAAGGGCGCGCTGTAGTTGTTCCTGCGCATCGCGGACGTTGGGATCGACCGGGGGGGCTTCTTTAGGCTCCTTTCTGGCTTTGCGGCTGGGGTCAATCAGCCCCTGAACGTAGTTCTCCGTTTGGCGAACAGACATTGAAAGCGCCACGATACGCTGAGCCGCTTTTTCGACCTCCTCGGCGTGCTCCAGAGCCAGGAGGGCGCGGGCATGGCCGAAGGTGAGCTCGCCAGCCTCGACGCGTGTTTGGACATTCGATGGTAACTTTAATAAACGCAGAAAGTTAGATACAGTAGCACGGTCTTTTCCAGTGCGCTGCGCCATCTGTTCCTGCGTCATGTGGAACTCACGCGCCAGGCGCTCAAAGGCGCGCGCCTGCTCCATTGGGTTCAGGTCCGTCCGTTGCAGGTTCTCGACGATGGTGATCTCCATGGCCTGCTCATCGGAGACCTGGCGGAGAATGGCGGGAACCGTAGCTTTGCCGGCCTGCTTCGAGGCGCGCCAGCGACGCTCACCCGCAATTAACTGAAAACGCCCACCAGCCAGCGGCCTCACCAGAATCGGCTGCACAACTCCGTTGGCGGCAATGGAGGCCGCCAGCTCGGCGAGCTGTTCTTCGTTGACGTGGGAGCGCGTCTGAAAAGGGTTGGGATCGATCTGCTCGACGGGAATCTCGCGCGGCTTTCCGCCTTCGGGCTCACCCGCGGGGGCAGTTGTCGGGCGAGGAAGCAAGGCGTCGAGGCCTTTGCCGAGGGCGCGGCGCTTGGGATCGGAAACAGCAACGTTGGTCATGGAGAATCCTCAGTCTAAGAAGGCGGAGACTAATCTGTGTTCCTGCCTGGAGCGATTCGTGCAGCTGTTATGAATAAGGCCAGAAGGTAACTTTGGCATGTGGGTGCGCCTGAGGCGCGGCTTTGCGTTCAGCGGCGCGTGGGCTCTCAATCTGATTGCGCGCCAGAAACTCGCCTGTCATCTCGAAGTAAGCCTCAGCGCCGCGTGAACGCGCATCATAGATCGCAACCGGCTTGCCATGGCTCGGCGCTTCGGCAAGACGCACGTTGCGCGGAATTACGGTGCGGTAGAGAATCTCGCGGAAATACTCACGAAGAGTCTCCGTCACCTGCTGCGCCAGGTTGGTGCGATCGTCGTACATGGTCAGCAGCACCCCCTCGATGGCCAGATTGGGATTGAATGCGGCGCGGACGCGCTCGAGCGTTGAGATGAGCTCCGAGATTCCTTCCAGGGCGAAGTACTCCGCCTGCAAGGGGACAATCAGGCTCTCGGCCGCGCAGAGGACGTTGAGGGTAAGAAGATCAAGAGCCGGGGGGCAATCCAGAAAAATGAGGTCGAAGTTGTCGCGGATGGGCTCGATAGCACTCCGCAGGCGGAGGGAACGGCCCTCTGCGCCGGCTAGTTCGATATTTGCGCCGGTCAGGTTCTTGGAGCCGGGAAGCAGCCAGAGCCGGTCCACATCAGTCGGGAGAATCACCTGCTCTGCCGGGCTGTCTCCGACGAGGACGTCGTAGATGGAGTGGCGATTGTCATCCCGCTGAAGACCCAGTCCCGACGAGGCGTTCGCCTGGGGATCACAGTCGATGAGGAGGGTTTTCAGGCCCTCCAGTGCGAGGCAAGCGGCAAGGTTGATGGCCGTAGTGGTCTTGCCCACACCGCCCTTCTGGTTGACGATTCCGACGATCTTCCCCATAGCATTCAAGACTAAAGCGAGAGGTTGCGGAGAGCCTAGAGACTTGCGTTGTGGGAAACTTGACTTCCCTGTGGAAAGCGCTGGGATGGGTAAGCTGCTTGCATTGGGTAAATGTTTGGTGAAAAAGAGCTTTTGTGACGTATCGGCGGGGCGTGATAGGGGAGGTTCAGGAGGGTTCGAACGGTGGAAAACGTCCATCTGGCGAGGTGTTTTTGGGGGGATTTTGGACTAGGGCTTCCATTTTGGGAATGGGTCCATTTTGGTCCCAAACAGCCGACTGTTCCACGTGGAACATCGAGCGGGATGATCGATATGTACACTCTCAATCTCACCTTTAGTGTTCCACGTGGAACACCGGGGGAGAGTCTGCATCCGTCCTCCTCTGGTTTTCTGCCATTCTTTGGTCGTGCTCTCTGCATTCCGCAAGCTGCCAGCGTTTGCTCACCGCCTTGCCGCATGGCTCTCATCGGGCGCTTCTGGGCCAGATCTCAGCGCGACTTCTGGAGTTACCATCCAAGGCGCGACGGTCTGCCCCAGTGGATCCTTCTCAGCCTATCCTGCCTATACCCTTAGTCCAAAAAGGACACAACTCGCCTGTTACGTGACTTATCTCAGCG
>JABEBX010017830.1_pt1 | contig 11181 bp, 13 predicted proteins | sample 7245971 | NCBI WGS metagenome assembly JABEBX01 (sample SAMN14506365, study PRJNA622280) | hot springs metagenome | biome: hot spring [ENVO:00000051]|acidic hot spring [ENVO:00002120]; feature: spring [ENVO:00000027]|sediment [ENVO:00002007]; material: sediment environment [ENVO:01001048]...
ATTATATAGTAAGAGGAATCCGTACGGAGACAGATTTGGAGTATGAAAAAGGCATACAATATATAAACAGCCACATAAACAAGAAAATAACGACAATATTTTTGATACCTCCTGAGGATATCTCTTTGATAAGTTCTAGCTTGGTAAGAAGTTTAGTGGGAAGCAAAGGCTGGGAAAAGGCGGTTAAACCTTATCTTCCGAACGAGGAATGTTATAAGATCTTTATAAAACATTATGAAGGCAATTAATCTTTTTCTACAACGTGTCCAAATGCGTTAATCTTCAGGTTTCCTTTCAATAAATTAATATAATCTAGAGCTTTATCTTCTATCTTCTTCCTGGTTTCTTTGGATAGTCTGAAGTTACTTATCTCGCGTAGCTTATTATACCTCTCAGAGGAGGGGTCTAAATTCTTAAGCGAAAAATGGTCTTCCATTGTTTTTAGGCTTTCTTCTAGGTTTGATTTACATGTAAATGCAGATATAGCGACAAAGCCTGCCAGGCTGTCTATGTAATTATTCGACTTTTCAAGAGCATACCTTGTGGCTTCTGATTCAGGAAACGCATTTGTTTCGTCAATTGCTCCATGGCTATAGAAAAGCAATTCTTCCAGGTATTTGTTAGCTCTTGGATTAGCATAATTCAAGTCGTGAAAATGACCAAGTTCATGCATTATTATAAATCTGCTGCCTTCTCTTATCTTTGATAAGTTTTCATTTTTGCATATATAATAAAGTGTCTCGCTGGTTTTATTCATCAGGCATATCTTTCCTTTTTCAAATGTGTAAGCCATTGCATCGGATAAAAAATAATAGGGTAAGATATTATCTATCAGTTCAAAATCTTCATCTATCTCCAGTTTATCGATTAGAAATTTACTGAATGATCTCTTATCTTTTATCGCCTTTTTTGATTCGTAAGACATCTATTTTACTAGATTCAACTTCATATAAAAGTTTTTTCGTTTATAAGTAAATGATAGATAGCATCTATACAATATATATAGATAGATTTGCGTTATTATTATGCTATGAAAGGAGAAGTGATCTACAGTTATTTTTACGATTTTGCTGATAAGATAGACATAAAGGACGCTAAGTCGTATCTGAAAGGAGCGGAAGAGTTCTCTTTTGTAGAAGCTGGAAAGTCGGTTCCAGAGGGTTTGAACCCGTTTGAATCACCTGCTATAATAAACGTTGGAAAGAGAGAGCTTAAATTCGATGAGTTATCGGTGTTTGTATACCTCCAATGCGTGATATATTCAGTTGGTGCGATGGCAGTAAGAGTAAGAGTCCCTGTCGAGGATTTAAACAACAGTATAATAGAGAGGATTACATTCGATAAAAGATTTGAGTTATCCTTTAAAAAATTCTCAGAAGAAGTAAAGGATAAGATCGAAAAATCATTGTCAAAACACATACAGATAAACGAAAAGAAAATATTTGAAATGTATAGACAGTACTTCATCGAACAGCCAACCAAGGGTTTCTTTGAAAAGAACAAACAATTTATAGCAGGCATATTGTTAGACGAACAGAATTACAGTTCATTATCTGATGAGTATGTAAACAACACATTAAAAAGGAACATATCCTACTATAAGGTGGATTCATTGGTCGTAGACTGGGACGCAATGTTCGTAGTATCAAATTCAAACAACTATGATAATGAGATAATAATAAGTGACACGGCAAACATACAGCTTTTAGAATATAGGGTTTATCAGGATGAAGTGGATAAAATGATAGACTATGTAAATCAAAGATTCATGAATATACAGAAAAAGCAATGGTACATCCTTTCGACGAGAAGGAACTTTATAAAGCTCAGTAAAGAGATAAGCGATTTTTATTCGGAATACAAAGACTTGATAGATGGTGTAAATAAGGTTGTAATGAGTTTTGGAGAGTGGTATCTAGCTAGAGTATACTCTGCATTGTCCGATTCTTTCAGGCTGCAGGAGCTGGAAAAGAGGCTTCAGAATACTTTTGACATGCTGGTAAATATAAGAGGTTTCATCCAAGATCAAGTCTCGGAGGATTCAAGCTCATTTTTAGAGTGGATAGTCATAATCCTTTTCGTTATTGAAATAATGTTAATTCTTATACCCTTACTAAGATAATCCCTTAAATGAAACGTTTTAATAGTTTATCCTCTCATTAATAATTAATGCTTAGTGAAAGCAGGATAGATTTTGAGGGTGTTATATTTGATTTTGATAACACTTTGGTTGATACAGCCTCAGCAGTAAAGGAAAGCTACTTTGTGGTGTTTTCTAAGATAGCTGAAGATTTTAATGTAGACTTAACAAAGTTACTAGAAGAAGCAGACAAATTTCAGGCTGAGAAAATTAAAGAATCAGCTTTATTAAAAAAATCTTATAATCATGCGGATTGGATAGGTCCTATAGCAGCTAAACAGGGGATAAAATTGGGGGACAAGGAAAAAGACTATAAAGACATATTTTATGCACATATAGTAAGTCATCCTAAATTCTCAGGAGAAGTAATAACTATCCTGGAAGAGCTAAAGAAGAAAAACAAGAAAATCGCCCTCTTAAGTGAGAAAGACTCCGTTCCAGGGATGAAAACAGCTAGGATAAGAAATGCGCCATTCTATAAATATTTTGATTCGATTGTTGTAGCCGGTGAAACCGTACCATTCAGCAAGGTAAATGATGGTTCTAAAGTATTTATCGCTACAGCAGATAAACTTGGTTTAAAACCAGAGAAAGTCGTTATGATAGGAGACAGGCCGGATTTAGATGTACAAAACGCAAAAGAAGCAGGAATGAAAGCGATTCTTTTCACAGGCTATTCGAATTCGAACGAGCATACGAAGTATAGTCCTGATTTTGTCGCAAAAAGTCTTGATGATATAAAGAGTCTATTAATTTAAGCCAAAAGAATATCTAGTCCTTTGCAGGTTACACTTCTATATTTTTTTCTTTATTTTTTGTTCATAAGGGCGGTTCTTTACCTTTTTGAAAAATTCAGGATTCCAGATATATACGATGTATCCTTCTTTGTCGTAAGCTATTTTATGTATACTTTCTAAGTAATCTATTATAACTTGGAAAGTCTGCCACATTACTTTGTGTGGTAACCTATGAAACAATTCGGTTTTTTTGTATTCTCCGCTGTTTTTATCTATAAAATCTTCTACCATTAATACCGTTTGAAGGGTTGGAGATCTAGCAAATACACTAATTTCCCCGCTGCGTTTCTTTATGATTCTTTGTATTTGTTCTTCCATACTACTAATATCAATTGATATTATTAAAGCTTTTCGGTTTTATTTCTTTAGCTAATTTTTGTTTCAGATTTGATTTCTTCAGTATTTTCAATTTTTATACCATATAATTTTAGCAGCGCCTCATCAACATCTTTTCCGCTTAGATGATAATAAACCGCCGCCATATCACTGTCGTTTGTCCATCCGAACATCTGCTTCATTACCGCTTCTGGAAATACTTTTGCTAGATGCGTAGCCCTAGCATGCCGAAATGCATGCGCATGTTCTCTTTTGCTTATGTCTGCCTTCTTTGTGGCATCTTTTAACATTTTATTAACTGCGATAAAAGCCTAAATTTAGAGGAGGGAACAGAACTCCTTTCTACTGCCTCGACCGGGCTACTCAGAATAGCTAAACCTTTTGAAGAATTAACGACCAAGTCTTACTAATAATTGTCATATATCTTCTTTCTGTGACCCACTTCGACAACTAGAATTATGAGGTTCCCTCTATCCATACTGATTATCACTCTATAATCTCCTACACGTAATTTGTAAAGATTAGCACCGACCAGCCTCTCCAAGTAAGCAAACGGGTCGTTAACAAGCAAATCCATCTTTTTTGTTATCCTGTCCACAGTCGACTTTTCTAGTTTGGATAGTTGTTTTAGCGAATTTGGAGACCAGATTATCTTATACGCCATCTTACTTCAAGCCCAGTTTTTTCCTTACTTCTGCCGTAGAATAGAACTTGCCTCGCCTGACTTCTTTCAAGGAGATTTCTATGTTTTTTATCGTTTCTGGACTTAATTCTCCTTCTTCATCTCCTACATTTATCAGTCGCTCTATTATCTTTTCGTATGTTTCACCAGGATAAATTTTCAGCCTCTTCAGTCTATCCTTTAATTTTGGATCCAATTGTATTGTAGTTTTCATGTTGCCTCCTAAACTATAGTATAATATAGACATCTATAGTTTAAATACTTTTGTTTTTGCAATCCGGTTCAGCGAAGAATCAACGACCGTGTCCTAAGTCAAGAATAAATTATTTGTTTTTTTAGGCACGTCCCAGTATGGGTTTTGCAATTTATTCCAGCTTGCCCCGGCCGGGATTTGAACCCGGGTTTCCGCCTCGAAAGGGCGATGTCCTTGGCCTCTAGACTATCGGGGCTTACTTTATTAAAAAGCCATTCAAAGATTTAAATGTTGGCGGATTTTAAATAGTTATGCCAAATGTAACGTTTTATTTCGAAGTTCACCAGCCCTATAGACTTAAGAGGATATACTCTTTCATAGAAGGCAAAGAGTTTATAGATATAGATAAGAACAGAGAGATTTTCAATAAAGTGGCTGATAAATGTTATATACCCATGACTAAACTTCTTATAGATTTGGTAAAGGAATATCCGGAATTCAAGGTAAACTTCTCGTTGACTGGATTATTTTTAGAGCAGGCTGAGGAATTCAGGCCGGAAGTTATACAGCTTTTTCAGGAATTGTTTGCTACTGGTAATATGGAGCTTTTGGACGAGACTTATTATCATTCTCTGTCTTATCTGGTAGACAAAGAAGAATTCATAGAGCAGGTAAAGCAGCACAAGTCTTTGATGTACAAATATTTTAAATTTCATCCAAAGGTTTTCAGAAACACGGAAGCGTTATATTCGAATGAAATAGCGGATACCGTGGCGGATCTGGGATATAATGGGATAATCGCGGAAGGATGGGACATGATTTTAGGCTGGCGCTCCCCAAATTACATCTATACAGATCCAAAAAATAAGATAAAAGTTCTTTTAAGAAATTATAAGTTGAGTGATGACATCGCTTTCAGGTTTTCGACGCCGACATGGAGTGAATTTCCTCTTACAGCGGACAAGTACTCCAACTGGATAGCAAGCAATGAAGGGGATACTGTAAACCTTTTCATGGATTATGAAACTTTTGGTGAACATCAATGGAAAGAGACTGGGATATTTGATTTTATGAGAGATCTACCAGGAAAGCTGATAAGCAAAGGGGTCGGCTTTAACAAAGTATCCGAAACTCTTAAGCATAAGTCGGTCGGCGTTGTAGACGTCCCTTATTATCTTTCATGGGCCGACATGGACAGGGATCTTTCTGCATGGTTAGGAAATCAGATGCAGGATGCAGCGTTCAAGAAACTAAAATCAATGGAAAAGGAAGTTTTACTTTCCGAGAACAAGGAGCTTATAAGAAGATGGAGGATACTTCAGACTTCAGATAATTTTTATTATATGTGTACGAAGTGGTTTTCTGACGGGGACATACACAAATACTTTAATGCTTATTCTTCACCGTACGTAGCATACGTTAATTATATGAACATACTTTCACAGCTAGATTCTATGGTTAAATCCTTTTTGAAGCAGCGTCATAAGCCTGTAGATACACAGGAAGGAACCTTTCCCAACCAAATTGACCAGCCAATTCATTAGCTGAAATCTTCAGTTTAAGCAGGTCATCGTCGTCCATCAAAGCTATCTTCATCATGTCTTTAGCAGTTTGGACTATGCAATCATCCCTTTTTCTGCCTAGCATATGTTCAACAAACACACCTTTATAATTGTTTTTATACTCATTTAAAAGGTACTGTCCAAATCCACTGAAATCTGAAGTGAAAGAAAGCGACATGTAAGCAGCAGCTTCTAAAGGAGTGTATCCAAATGGCTCGTACTTTGAAAGGAAAAATCCTGCGCTTGACAGGGCAAGTACCTCATAGTATGTTAAATTTAGCAGTTCATCACCAACCGCAAGGTATTTGGGATAGAAGACCACCTTTACGTGATTATCTGCGGAGTTCTCCAGTCCGTTCTGATGCAGTCTGTTTATTATTGCGTCGTTATTTTCAGGGTACGAGAGCAGGAAAGGGGTAAGAGGAGGGTTTGTGGGTTTAGGCCTCCTTAGCTGGTTAAGCAGTCTTTTTGAGTCATTTATCATCTTGCTATAAGCCTTATCTACGTTATCTCCGTTCATTTTTACGGAAGAGGAGATGACAGAGTCAAAGTTTTTCAAATCTTCATCCAATACGGATTTTACACTGCTATACGTCAAGTAATTTGCAACTACATCATTCCTTAAACCGATGGTACCAGAGGGGACTGCTATCAAAGCTATGACATAGTTGTCATCCATAAGCATCTTGTCCAGTTTTCCTAGAGCATCTATAAAGACATCATACCCCTTGTCAAAAAATTCGTATCTTCCGCTGGTTATGAATACCCTTAGATTAGTTGGATTTATGTCATAATAAGGCAGGAAATATGAATTAAGGAAGTTATCGAACTTCTTTTTCGCGTTCATTCTAATTGTACTTAACTCGTCGGTTTTTGGCAGGTTGCGCGTATCTATTCCATTTATAGTTATAAAATCCGGCTTTTTCCCGAGGATTACCTCTGCTTCCTTTCCAACCACACTGCTTACCGCAGTAAATACCGTTGCATTGAATGCACCTGCCTTTTCTGTGAAATGTTTAGCTGCTACTCCATACTTATAAGGCATATCAGGTGTTATCCCTGTGTTTGCAATAACAAATGTGTTGGTGTTACCGCCGGAATAAGAGATAGCTCTTCCGAGCACCGTTGCATGTATCGTAAATACCGTAGGTATCTTTACTTTTTTGTATTTAAGATAAAGCAGGGCACCTGCCGAAAGCCATTCGTGAACTTGTACTACTGTATCTTTTTTTATCGTTTTACTTAAAGCTTCAACTACAGCTCCAGCAGCATAAGACCATGCAAGGGGCTCATTGTAATCTTCGGGAGAGTTAAGTGAATCTATCTTGAAATTATCCCAAAAATCCTTTTTTATTTCATTAACGTGTTTTTTTTCGAATTCTTTAGCGTCTATTAAAAGAAGATTTACATCATTTGCAGACGACCATCTGCCAAAATATATCTTTATGCCCTCTAAGTTTATGTTTCCCATCGCGTCTTTTATGAATTGCGGAGGGGTAGATTCTATGAATTCAACAGCGGCCTGATTCGGATTATAAAAACCAATGGCTAAATAGTTGTCTCCAAACACCTTTTTCATGTAAGAGGATTTGGAGGTTATTACGGTCCATATCCCTCCGACTTTATTGCCTGCTTCAAAAGATACTTCTATCAAGAATCTATCCATTACTATGTATATAGATTAAGGAATAAAAATCTATCTGAAAGAAAAGACTTTTATACATTGCAGGTTATACATAAAAATATGGTCGAAAAAGTAATAATCATAGGTTCTGGACCGGCGGGTTATACCGCTGCGATATATGCAACGAGGGATAATTTAAACCCATTGCTTATAAGGGGTTTTGAATTCGGCGGACAATTAATGCTGACCTCTGAAGTAGAGAATTTTCCAGGATTCAAATCGATATTAGGTCCGGATTTAATGGATGCAATGTACCAGCAGGTAAGTGCGCTTAAATGTAGGACTCTAGAAGAAAACGTATCAAAAGTAGACCTTAATTCGTATCCTTATAAGGTATACGTTGGTGAAAAATCATATGAAGCTTACTCCATAATAATAGCTTCGGGTGCTTCTGCACGATGGTTAGGTTTAAAGAATGAAAAAAGACTGATAGGAAAAGGTGTCTCAGGATGTGCAGTTTGTGATGGGGCCTTTTTCAAGAATAAAGATGTGGTAGTGGTCGGAGGAGGAGATAGTGCCATGGAAGATGCAAGTTACCTTTCAACGCTTACCAACTCCGTAACATTGATTCACAGAAGAAGTGAGTTCAGAGCTTCAAAAATAATGCAGGAAAGGGTTCTTTCAAACAAGAAAATAAAGATAATATGGGATAGTGAAGTTGTAGACGTTCTTGGTAAAGAACATGTTGAAGGCGTAAAGATCAAAAACATTGAGACAGGAAAGGAAGAAGAGATAAAAACAGAGGGGCTTTTCATTGCGATAGGCCATAATCCAAACACTGAGATCTTCGATGGACAAATAGAATTAGATAAAAATAAATATATAAAGACGCATGATTTTACGAAAACAAGCAAAGAGGGAGTGTTTGCCGCGGGGGATGTACAGGATAGACTTTACAAGCAAGCGGTCATCGCGGCAGGATGGGGCAGCATGTGCGCGATAGACGCTAGAAAATTCTTGGAAGAAAAAAAGTTAAATTGAAAGCATATTATCCTTAAAATTCTTTATGTATTCTTCCGGGGCCAGCGTATTAACAAAGATGTTCTGGCCTAGTTCTATGCCTGCTAGATCTGATAGTCTTGGATAGACCTCTATATGGAGGTGGTAATCATGTTCTCTTTTGTTCTCGTGTATTACAAAATTGTAAGACTGGTCTCCAAATAATTTTATGTTTGTCTTTAAAACTTTCTTAAGGCTTTCGACAAGGTCTTCTTTTTCAGCTTCATTTAGATCCATCAGGTAATTCACGTGTCTTTTTGGTATCAAGATAGACTCGCCAGCGAAACGTGAGGCGAAAGGCGCTATTACCGCAACGTTTTCAGTTTCGATCAATGTTCTTTCTTTTTCCTTTTTTATGATGTCTTCATAAAGACAGGAATTGTTTTCTTTGTGATATTCTCTTGCTTTCTCCAATTCAAGCAGAGGTATACCGAGCATTTCGGGCCAGGCTATTATCTGTGTGTGGGGGTGGCCTATGCTTGCGCCTCCTTTTCCGCCGTAGTTTTTGAATATCATTACGTGTTTTATGTAATTCCTTGAGTAAAGGTCTTCTTCTCTCTCTATCAAGGTGTTTAACCATTCCAAGGATTTTTTAAGGTCCATATCCTCAAATTTATCGAAATGATTAGGGCTCTCTATCAAGACTTCATTGTATCCATAGCCGGACATCAGGCTAAAAAACCCTTCTTCATATTCTAACGGCGTAGAACCGTTCAATTCAGGGAACTTATTTCTTATTACCATCGTTGTCCATGGCTCATTCACGTGCATTATCTCCAGGTTTTTTCTGTCAACGGTGTCGGGTTCGAAGGGACAGTCTTTGAGATTTGAAGCGCCTTTATCCTCTTCTTCTAATTCCTTTGGTCTGTGTTCTCTTCCAGGAACAATTACCGAATAATATCCGGTCCTATAGTCCTTCCTAATGTCGCTGTTTAAATCCATAGTTTATATATTAATTTGACATTATTTAATGTTATATTTTAGAAGTTTATCAAATACCGTCATAAGAAAACTCAAGAACAGATTTTTTCTGATTGGAAGTAGAGGTTTAGAGATTATGTTACTTAAAGGTTTGACTATAGTTACATCTTCGGTTGAGAGTATCATAGTCATAGATATTTTCATATTTTAGTGCGAATAAACCTTACTATTTATATTTACTTTACGTTTCAATCTCTTTATTAGAGATAGAAATGCTTAAATATGTGGTAGATATTTATAATTCAATATTCAAAGGTTATAAACCAAATGAAAAATTAGGAGGTGTATTATGGCAGAATCAGTTCAACCAATTTTTATTTTGCCGGAAGGCTATAATAAAACAAGTGGAAAAGATGCGCAGAGAAATAATATAGCTGCTGCAAAGGCAGTAGCCAATGCAGTCAAATCAACGTTAGGACCAAGAGGAATGGACAAGATGTTGGTAGATAATATAGGGGACATAACGATAACAAACGACGGCGTTACGGTTTTAAAGAGTATGGAGATAGAAAATCCTGCAGCCAAAATGATCGTAGAAGTCGCAAAGACACAAGAAGAAGAAGTTGGAGACGGTACAACGACTGCAGTTATAATCGCAGGCGAACTTCTAAAGAATGCAGAGGCATTATTAGATCAGGGTATACATTCTACTTTAATAGCAAGAGGATACAGGCTAGCCGCAAATAAAGCACAGGAGATACTTGATAAAATAAAGATGACTCTTGATATATCGAATAAAGAAGAGATGGGTAGGATAGTGAAGACAGCTATAGTAGGAAAGAGTACTGGTGCAGAACCTCATATAATCTCGTTGATAGTAGATGCCGTGCAGCATGTAAAAGCTATGTCCGGTAAGGAGGATACTCTGGACCTAGAGGATATAAAGGTTGAAAAGAAGGTTGCTAATGTGGTTATCGTGCAAAAGGGTATAGACGATGCCGCTCAGCATTTCCTTTCAAAAGCAGGGATACTTGCGTTTAGAAGGGTATCGGAGAGCGATATGAAAAAGATAGGGAAGGCAACCGGCGCAAAAGTCGTAGCAACTCTTGATGAGCTTGGAAAAGATAGCTTAGGAGAAGCGGGATTAGTGCACGTTGAAAAGCTGGCCGGTGAAAACCTTGCATTAATAGAAGAATGCAAAAATCCGAAAGCTGTGACTATACTTATAAGGGGCGGAACGGAGCATGTCGTGGATGAGATTCAGAGAGCAATAGATGATAGTTTAGGTGATCTTAAATCGGTAATAGAGGACGGTGGTTCGATAGTAGCAGGCGGCGGAGCAGCTGAATTAGAAGTTTCGAAAAACCTTAGAGACTTCGCTACAAGTTTGGAAGGCAGAGAGCAGCTCGCTGTAAACTCGTTTGCAGACGCATTAGAAGTAGTTCCTAAAACACTGGCTGAAAATGCAGGTTTGGATCCAATAGATATACTAGTTGAATTAAGAGTAGAACATCAGAAAGGTAAGACCTGGGCTGGTGTAAATCTATTAGATGTATATAAACCTCAAGTATCTGATATGTATAAAGAGGGAGTTATCGAGCCTCTAAGGACAAAAAAACAGGCAATAAAAAGCGCAGGTGAAGTTGCAGTCATGATCCTTAGAATAGACGATATAATCGCAGCCGGCAAGTCCGCCAATCAGCAGCCACAAATGCCGCCGGGCGGAATGGGAGGTTATGGAGATTAGTTATGTCAGAAAATGTTTTAAGTAGGCCTTTGGATTTATTGAATTCTGCAAAAGGCAAGATGGTTTTAGTGGAGCTTAAAAATGGCCATGCTATAACCGGAAAGCTTATAGCTTTCGACG